>Ga0302320_10000331_pt1 | contig 109919 bp, 62 predicted proteins | sample Bog_T0_3_FD_202130 | JGI IMG/M metagenome (GOLD analysis project Ga0302320, IMG submission 202130) | Peat permafrost microbial communities from Stordalen Mire near Abisko, Sweden - Bog_T0_3 | ecosystem: Environmental > Terrestrial > Soil > Wetlands > Peat | place: Sweden: Abisko, Stordalen... | reverse complement strand
ACCATTATCCAGCACAGATGCTGGAAGCTCTCCGCCTGAAAGGCGGAGGGCTTAGACCCGGTGGCAGAAGCTAAAAATTCCCAGAAACGCTGTGATCAGGATGACAACGCCAAACCCGACGGCCATCCGAATTCCCATCTTCCAATTGCTCATTTCCTGCTCCTGTTATCTTTTCGGTTCCTGGTTATCCTTGGATAAAGCCGCTACGAATGGACTGGCCGAGGGCCTGCCCAGTGTGCGGAGTTGCCTTTCCCGGAACGTGAAGGGAAAACAAATTCATTGCGGCGAGGCCACCTACATCGACGATTGGTGCGACGCAGCCGTCGCCCAGGATGGTTGCGCCCATCAGGCCGTCCACCTTGCGCAGATGGCGCTCCAGGCTCTTGACCACTACCTGCTGCTGACCAAGAAGCTCGTCCACGACCAACCCTACTTTGCGATTTCCGACTTCAACAATGACCGCGAGCCTGCGATTGCATGCCGCTTCGCGAGAGGTTGCGCTGCTTACTGTCTCCGGCAGCAATCCGAGAAACCTTGAAAGACGGAGCAGCGGAACAGACTCTTCTCGAATCACAACAACCTCGCCCTGCTGAGCCACGCGCACTATCTGCTCGTCGCGTAACGGCACCGTCTCAATGACCGCGAGCAGGGGGAGCACCAATGTTCGGTCTCCCACCCGTACCAGCAATCCTTCAAGGATGGCAAGTGTCAACGGTAACTCAATCGTCACCGTTGACCCCTTCCCTTTCTCGCTGGTTAGCGAGACCGCTCCATTCAATTGCTGGACGTTCCGTTTCACGACGTCCATCCCAACACCGCGTCCGGAGAGGTCACTGATCTCTTCGCGCGTGGAGAAGCCGGGCTCGAAAATCAACATGCGCAGCTGATCATCGCTCATCTGCGCATCGGCGTCGATCAGTCCGCGTTCGATTGCCTTGCTGCGCACTCTGACCACGTCGATGCCCGCTCCATCATCGGAGATCTCGATTACGATCCGGCCTGAGCGATGAAAAGCTTTAAGGGTGATCGTACCTTCGGCTGGCTTTCCGGCCGCTTCGCGCGCCTCGGTCGATTCCACTCCGTGATCAGCGGCATTGCGAACGAGATGTGTCAAGGGATCCCCGAGCAGTTCGAGCATGCTCTTGTCGATCTCCGTGTCTTCTCCGTCCATCTCCAGACATATCTGCTTGCCTGTGGCCTGTGCGATGTCATAGACGGTGCGCGTATATCTTTGGAACAACGTTCCGACCGGCAGCATGCGAACGGCCATTACCCGCTCGTGCAACTCCCGGGTATTGCGCTCCATCGCGGCCACCGCCTCGCGGAGTTTAGGAAGACACGAAGGCTCGAAGTCCTCCACCATTTGCGCAGTCATCACATGCGCGATGACCAGTTCCCCGACCAAGTCGATGAGTCGGTCCACCTTGTCGATCGGCACACGAATCGAGCTCGACTCTCCACCTGCAACAGGCTTCTTCGCTGCGGTCTTCTTTTGCGTGGCAACTGGTGCGCGAGTTGCGGCAGGCCGCGAAGCAGGCTTTTGGACAACAGCAACTTCTTGCGTTGGGGGGCCGACCGTGGAAACCATTCCCGGTGCATCGACGCAATGGATGCGGACCTCCGCCAGGTGCTCGACAAACTCGAATACCTCGCGCAGTTCGGTCTCTTCGGATGCGCTGGCCAGTTCAACGGTCCAGCTCAAATAACATTGCGACGGATCAAGGTCTTCCAGCGCCGGCAGTTCCTCTGTGTGTAGAGTGCAACAATTCACGGTTCCCAGTGCCGCCAGGTTACGCAGCAGTGTAATCGGATTCGTGCCGCTCGCGAACATCTCGTGATCAGGGCGAAACTCCACCTTGTAGAAGCTGATCTTCCGCTCATCTTCCTGCAGCTTTAGCGAATTCTGCTGCGACAAATTGTGCAAAGCAGTTTCATCCCGCACGGCATCGCTTGGCAGCAACGCCTCAATTTGTGCATTCAGCTCCAATGCAGCCGGCGGCATTCCTGCGTCAGCGTCCGCTTCAAGCAGACCACTCAACTCGTCAACCGATCGAAGCAGGATGTTGATTACCTCCTCTGTGGCCTGCATCTCCAACGAGCGCATACGATCCAGAAGGTTTTCCAGCGAATGCGTGAACCGAACCAGATTCGTCATTCCAAAGGAACCGCCTCCGCCTTTGATCGAATGCGCCGCCCGGAAGATACTGTTCAACAATTCGACGTCGTCCGGCGTCGAGCGAAGCTGGAGAAGGCCCGTCTCCATAGATGCGATGTGGTCTGCGCTCTCCTGGAGAAACGTTTGGCGAAATTGACTTAGGTCGATTTTCATGGCGTTATGGCAGCACCTTCGCTATTGTCAGCAGCAGCTTGTCCGGGTCGAACGGCTTGACGATCCAACCCGTCGCGCCTGCCGCCTTTCCCTGTTCTTTCTTACCCGCAAGACCTTCCGTGGTCAGCATCAAGATCGGCTTGCTTCTCATCGCCGGCATCTTCCGCACGTTCTGGATGAGGGTGATGCCATCCATCACCGGCATGTTCAGATCGGTAATGATCAGGTCAACCGTCGAGCTCTGAAGCTTGTTAAGCGCAGCTTGACCGTGTTCGGCCTCGATCACTTCATAGCCGCCCTGCCGCAGGGTGAAACTCACCATCTGCCGCATGGAAACCGAATCGTCGACAATCAATATCTTTCGCAATCTACTATCCTCCGGAAGACCTCATGCTACGGTCTGTCCCGCGCAATCAAAACAATTCAACATCGCCGCCGGCTGCTTCAGCCGCGCCCATTCCCGCTACTTCGCGTTCTTCTTGCATGGTGTAGGCGCTGAATCCTTCATCGGATGCGATATCCCCCGCACCTACGTCGCCGAAATGGGCTGTTAGTCGCTCATGGATCGTGTCCAGATCCTCGACGACATGCGCAATTCGTTGACTGATTCTGTCCTGGAACTGCAGGCCGCGCACCGCCGCTCCGATGTCTGTGGCTAACAGCGCCCCTTCCTCCGTCATCCCGGTGAGCATTCTCTTCATTTCTCCGTGGGCCACCTGAAGGTCGCGCAACGACCCATCGACCTCTAGCCGGGACTGCTCTGTGCGCTTATGCCCTTGCTCATTCATTTGTTTCAAGTCGTCAAGAGTGGACCTCGCAAGCCCTCTCAGGTTAGAAATCAAGTCGCTTACCTGAGCGGTTAACTTCTGTGATCGCTCGGTCTGAGTAAGCACCTCCACGGCAACGACCCCGAATCCAGCTCCATGTTCGCCGGCACGTGCGGCTTCGATTCGTGCGTTGAGTGCCAGTATCCTGTTGCCTCTTGCGATTTCCTCAAACTGCAACAATGCGCGGCTGACTAATTGCGAAGCTTTATCCATCTGCTGAATCCGATCGACGGCGCGCCGCGAAATCTCATTGGCTTCCTCGGTAGCGCTGAGGATTTTGACGAGCGTCTGGCTACAGCTTTCAATCAGCCCATCGAAGGACCGCTTGTCAGTTGGCTCGTCCCCCTCCTGCCCGAGAAAGCCTGTGGTGCGGGCCACTGTCTGTCTTGCTCGCGCAGCAATCCCCTGGAAACTTTCGCAGACGCCTACAACTGAACTTTCGATCTGCATCGATGTCTGCTTAAGTTGCTCGCTCATCCGGGTGAACTGCGGTAGGTAACGGGAGAGCTCGGATTCTACTCCCGGTCCAGCGTCCGCGATTGGTCCCACGTCGCACGAGGCGAAGCTCGGGTCAGCTGGTGTCGCTCTATTCATCGCGCGTCAGCTCAGCCCTTGAGAAATGGTCGCCTGCTCCCGCATATTCAAACCATTGTTGTAGTTGCGGGGATGAATTCTCGAATCGCAGATGCCGTTCTTGCCCCTCTTGTGCAGCTGCCAGCGCAAGCAATATTTGCAACGAGCTCGCATCCAGATGATCAATTCCATTGAGGTTTACTGTGATATCGGTGCCCGCTGCAAATGCTGACAAAGACGCATCTCGCAAATCTTCTGCGGGCATCCACTCGCCGGAGCGCTCGACATCGACGATTACTCGCTCGACATTTGATGCCAAACGGAGATCCGAGGAGGGTGTTTGTATCGCTTCGGCGTTGCGGCCGTGCCGCTGGGATTTCTTGATTGTCATTCCTTCAGCCCCCAAAATAACAGCGCCCAAGCCGGATTCAGAATTCATAGCAGCGGGCGCGAGGCTTGGAATCTGGCCCAGATCTGTAACTGATCCTGTTATCGGAGGAAAGGGTGATACCAAGAGCAGGCGTAAGACCTTTCTGTCGCTAATCCTTTCCCGAATTTGCAAATAATTTCTTCTAAGGCACTTAATGAAGAATTCCGCCGTGGTTCGGAGCTTTGCCGAAAAGTGTACATTGTTGCACTTCGAGCCACGTTTCTAATCATCAGGGCATGGCAATACGAATCCGACGGAGAGGCCTCCAAGGAACTCGATGGCCAAACAATGTTCCTCGCCTACAGATCAGCCCACGTCATGCATCGGTGCCGCGGAAGAAAGACATTTCGATAAAGCAGCTGCGACGACAAACTTGGTGATCACAAGCAGTTCCTGCTCACGCATACTGAAATGCATTTGCGGGCCCTCCGCCAACGGCTCTCAGATCTAATGACGATGGTTGCAGCCAATCAGGCGATTTACGTTCCCGGCACCCATGACATGAAGCTGATGAAGGCGCTCAAGGGCCGGAATGTACAGTTAACGCACGGCCTCGCCGAATTCATGGAGCAACTCGCCCGCGAACCGGAAGAATTCCGCGAGCAGGTCGCGAAGTTTCTGGACGGATTGGTTAGAGCATGTTTCAAAAACAGGTTCGGCCTCAAGTCACTTACTTGCGCTTGGTGCCGCTGATCTGTTGAGCTTCTGCCATGAAGAAGCGGCAAAGGCTGTAGACGGATAAACAGTGGAGTCGGATTGAACCGTTGCACCCCAGGCCGAAGCAACGGCGCGATAAGCGAGGACGCCCTCCAGCCCCGAATCGGGCGTGTTTTGAAGGGATATTGTGGGTTCTGCAAACGGGCGCTGCGTGGAGATTCCTGCCCGACGAGTTTGTTTCACCCTCGACCTGCTGGCGTAGTTTGCAGCGATGGCAAGAGGAAGGCGTCTGGCTGAAGGCGTGGCGTTCGCTGCTGGAGGCGCTGGATGAGCGAGGCTTGCTCAAATGGGACGAGACCCTTATGGACGGTAGCTTTGCAGCGGCCAAAAAAGGGGCTCTGCAGTCGGCGAGACCAAGCGCGGCAAGGAAACGAAGTGGATGGTACTAGTCGATGGTAAAGCTCTTCCGATGGTAGTTCGTCTCGAAAGTGCCTCTCCGAGTGAAGTTAAGCTTGCGGAAGCCACAGTCGCGAAAGTCCGCGTCCCCAGGCCGAGAGGCCGCCCACGCTAGAAGCCGAAGCGCATCATAGCCGACCGTGGCTATGACTCCGATCAACTTCGCGAGCGGTTCAAAAAGCGCGGCATTGATTTGATTGCGCCGCACCGAATGAACAACAAGCGGCGGCGCTGTGGGACGGCCGCAAACTTCGTCGATACGAGCGTCGATGGATCGTAGAACGAACCAATGCGTGGCTCGGATAATTTCGCCGCCTGCTGGTTCGTCATGAGCATCTGATCTCCATCTACTACGCCTTCTTTTACATAGCGTGCTTTGGATCACGCTCAGAAGGCATTTTTGAAACAAGCTCTAGGAACTAGGCCGTGGAAGTGTAGGCTGTGGCGGGTAGTGGTTGAGCCGCCGCTGGTGAGACGGTGAGGGGATTACATGCCCAGGTATGTATGGATAGCAGGAAGGGGCCATTCTGTGCGATGTCTACATGAAGTGTTGCTCAACCTTTGGTGTCCGCCACTGTGCCGCCTCACGTTCTTCTGTCGGCTGGTGAAAGCTGCGGCGCGGTGAGTAAGCAGGACCATCATGGGTGACGCGGGGCAGCGAGATTCCTGCCCACACTCAAGACCCGGAAGCACGGGGTGATTGGCTGCAACACGCCGCCAGTTGACATCGAACCTTTTTGCCTGGGAAAGGTCCCCTGCCAAATGATCGGGTCATTCAATAGCGCTATTGGCTTCCCATCCTCTCCAAAGAAAATGCAGAGAGGATGGGACACTTAGCGCTTGGATTTGCGGTACGGATCAATCATGGGTTCAACTATCGATCCGGCTGCTTCACCCTTACTCAGCGCGAAGCGCTGCGACGGGATCGATAGCAATAGTGCGGCGCGCCGGCAGATAGCTTGCCAGTGCTGCTGCAGCGATCAGGATAACCGGCACCGCTGTGAACGTGACCGGATCGAGTGGACTAATCCCGAACAATAGCGTTCTCATCAGGCGCATGAGTACCGCTGCAGCGCCAAGGCCAACAGCCGTACCAACACTGGCAAGCACCAGTGCGGAGCGAACGAACATCCACACAAGCTCATTCTTTTTTGCGCCCAATGCCATTCGGATTCCGATCTCACGGGTACGGTGCGAGACGGCATACGAAATGACGCCGTAGATACCGAGGATGCCGAGAGCAAGCGCCATGGTTCCCGCGATGGCCAGCATGACGAGCGTGAACGAAGTGCGCGCCATGGAGTCCGAGTAGATATCCCGCATGGTGCTCACCGCGGCCACCGGCAGGCTCGAATTCACCGACCAGACGGCCTGCTGCATTTCGCTAATAAACGTCTGGGCCCCGGCGCGGGGCGAGCGCAGCGCGAAATAGAGATCGCGTCTCGCATCGAAAGTTTCCGGACCGTAAATACCGTCCACGATGGACGGCCAGTAGACGGTCGCGGGCGACACTTGATCCACGCCATTTTCGCGCACGTCCTGCACCACGCCGACCACCTCGTGCCAGGGCATGGTCTCCCACTCGCGAAAGTGCTTGCCGATGGCCGCCTGCGGCGATCCCCAAAGTTCGCGGGCGAGGCCCTCGGATACAATTCCGATCGGCCTTAGATTGTAGATCTCTGTCCAGGTAAAATCGCGCCCGGCAACGAGCCGCGTCCCGGCAGTTTGGAAATAGCCGGGCGAAACATAGTTGAAGAGGCGCATGGGAGCATTTTCGTCCTGGTAGTTCTTGCCTTCGATGAAAATATTGTTCCAGGCCGGTTCGGCTCCGCTCATGGGAACCGAAGCTGCGAAGCCGGTCGAAGATACACCGGGAATGGCAGCCAGTTTGTTGAGGATGTTGTTCTGAATGCGGATGACCGTTTGCGGGTCGTGCACCAGAGTATCTGGAATGGAGAGACGCATGACCTGGAGGGATCCAGAATCAGAGAAGCCTGGATCGACATTTCGCATAGCCAGAAAGGTGCGGATCATCAGCACCGCACTGATGAGCAGCACCAGCGCCATGGTCACCTGGGACACGACCAGCAGATCGCGGCCTCGCTTCCGTTCGCGACTGACGCTGGCTGTTCGTACGGTTCCGAGAGAGGTCAGGCGCTGCCGCGAAGGAGCATAGCGAAGTGCGGGGATGGCGCCGAAGAACAGGCCGGAAAACACGGAGAGCAAGAGTGTAAATGCGATGGACCAACCGTCGAGCGAGATCTCGGTTAACCGCGGGAGTTCCGCCGGGCCAATCGACGCCAAGAGGCGGAGTCCCGCGATTGCCACGGCCACGCCTGCGGCTCCTCCTAGCAGGCCCAGCGTCAAGCTTTCCAGAAGGAGTTCCCGCGCAATCCGCCATCGTCCCGCGCCCAGCGCCGAGCGGACCGCAAGCTCTTGCTGGCGCGCGTCTGCACGGACCAGGAGCAGGTTGGCAACGTTGGTGCAGGCGATCAGCATGACCACGGCGATGGTGCCCATGACCAACCAAAGCACCGTTTGAATGCTGCCCACGACCGTCTGCTTGAGTGGCTCGAGTGCTGGCGCGATCTTCCAATTCAAATACCAGTGCGGATCGGAGCCCGGACCGTTGGACCATGAGTCCATCCAGACGTTCAAGAGGCGCGCCACGTCGGCATTTGCCTGCAGAATTGCAATCCCTGTCCGAAGCCGTGCGATACCCCGATAGGAGAAGCCCGCCAGCCGCTCATTTGTAGGATCGAAGGCGAACGGGACCAGGAGATCGAAGTCGTAATTCACCATCTTGAATCCGCGCGGCATCACGCCGGCAATCGTGCGTGACTGTGAATTGACAAGGATGGTTCTCCCTACGACGCCGGGGTCGCCACCGAAGCGACGCTGCCAATAACCATAGCTCAGCATCACACGCCCCAGTCCATGGGGGTCCTGATCGGCGGCCGTAAGCCATTGTCCACGGAAGGCGGGGACATTCAGCGTCTCAAGAACGCCGCCGGAAATTTGCGCGGTGTTTACCTGCTCGGGGTGGGCGAGACCGGTGATGCTCGCTGTCCCCGGTCCCCACACGCCCAGGGACTGGAATGTATTGTTGTGTGCGGCGAAGGTAAGGTACATCGAGGCGGAAATACGCAACTCGCTCCGAAACTCAGCAAGCCCGGGCGCGCCTGGCGCATTGAGGCGCAGCGAAACCAGTTGCTGCGGCTCAGGGTAGGGCAGTGGCCGCAGCAGCACACTGTTGAGCACGCTGAAGACCGCCGTATTCGCCCCGATGCCGATCGCCAGCGTCAGTACCACAGTGATCGTGAACGCGGGCGACCGGCTTAGTCGGCGAAACACATGTTTCAGGTCCGCCAGCAGAGATTCGAGCCTCTGCCACTGCCACACCTCACGACTGCGCTCTTCAATCAGCGTGACATTGCCGAACTCGCGGCGGGCAGCCATTTCTGCGTGCTCACGTGTCATGCCACGTTCCACCAAGTCGACAATCTTTTCTTCAAGGTGTTCGCGGATCGTCTCGGAAAGCTCGTTATAGCGACGGTGGCGAGAGAACAACTGTCGGAGCCAGACCATAAGACCTCCTACTGCCCAGCTAATGCAAGTACGCGGGTGACGCCGGCGAACATCTTCTCGACGCTCGCTAGCTCCTGTTCCAAATGCTTTTTTCCTGCCGCTGTCACTTTGAAGATCCGTACTGGACGATTCCTCACCGAGATACCCAGCTCGGTTTCCAGCCAGCCGGTTTTCAACATCCTCTGCAAGGCGGGATACAAAGAGCCCTCTTCTATCTGGAGATAGTCCGCCGAGATTTCTTTGAGGCGCTGAGCGAGGGCATACCCATGCATCGGCTTCCAACATAGGCTTCTGAGGATCATCAGCTCCAACGCGCCAGGGAATAGATCGCGGTATTGAGATTTCTTGACCATGGATCTAGGGTACAGTGAAAATACTATTTTGAATATAGTATTTTAAAGATAAGAACGCAGTGGAGGCTAAATATAGCGATTTGCTGCACTTATTCAGGCATCTTAATAATGAACTGCATATGTTTATGGTGTTGCCTAGACGTTGGATCGCCGAACGATCCTTCGCTTGGCCGAAAAAGTGTCGAAGGCGGTGGAAGAACTGCGAACGCAAGCTGAATACCAGCCTGCAAATGATCCACTTGGCATTCCTAAGGCTGCTGCTTGGGAGATCGTAAACAGGCACTAAGACAGGCTAGAAAACGAAAGACCTCAGCCTTCAATCGATCCATACAACAACGCCCATGCGGGCGGCAGCTTGGCGCCGTCCGCATGGGGTATTTTTGAAGAAACTAGAAGAAGAGCCTACCGCCAACCTGGAGGACGCGATTGCTGCCCCCGCTGCCGGTGATCTTTCCGAAGTTCGTGCTGTTCATTGCCGCGGTGGGTGTGCCCAGGTTGGTCAAGTTGAACGCGTTGACGGCTTCACCGCGGAACTCGAACTTGAAGCGGTCAAAGATTTGAATTGCGCGAACGAGAGAGGCATCAACGTCTCTATAGCCCGGATCGGAGAGAGACATGGGACGTTCCAAGCCGAGGAGATTGAGCGGTCCCGTACCGGGGCAAGCGACCGACCCGGTGGTTGTTCCCGAGATGCAGTAAGCGGAAGTGTCGAACCACTCGTTCTCATTCTTGGTGCGAGAACTTGATTTGAGGGTGCGAGCCGTCATGCCTGGGATGATGCTGGGGCGATTGTTCCCCTGACCGTCGAAGTAGTTGTCGACGCCAGTTGTCACGGTGAAGGGCTGCCCACTGTTTGCAGTGATGGTCGCAGTGACTGTCCAGCCATTCAATGCCGTTCTCACGGTGCGGCTGAAGCCATCGAAGTAGTCTGGCTTCCACAACACTGAAGCGGACACCATGTTGCGCCTGTCCTGGTCGGAACGCTGCTTCTTCTCGAGATACTGGTAGTTGTAATCCAGCATGATGTTGTTCAGCGAGCTGCCGTCCAGGTTGCTGCTCGACAGAGTATGGCTCCATGTGTAGCTTCCCTTGGCGCTGACACGGTGCGTAACGCGCTGCTCGACGCTGACCTGCAATCCGTTGTAATTGGAGCCTTGGTTGGCCTGGATGTTATAGACGTTGGAGTACAGCGGCGTTGCTGCCGACGCGCCATAGAGAGAGTTCAGCTTGCGGCGATTGTTGACTGTGCTGCTTGTGTTCGCATAGCCGCAGGCCTGGGTCAAATCAGTGCAACTCGCTCCCGAGATACCGGCTGCGGTGACGTTGAACTGTGCTGGATTCAGATCCTCGTAGATTGGCTGCCTGCGATTCAGCGATCCAACATAGTTGGCGCTGATGGCGAGTTTGCTGCCAATCTGCTGTTGAATTCCGAAGTTAAGCTGATAGGTAAAGGGCCATTTGAAGTTGGCGTCCATCGATGAGACCTGATTCAGAGCCAAGAAGCTTGCTGTACCCGATCCAGGTACAAAGGTTAGCGTCGGAAAAGGGTTGACTCCGCCCGGGAATTCCGTTGGATCGTTGGAATACGGGTGGGTGAGCGAGGTGACCTTGCTGAAGGTTGGGCGGACCGCATAGGGAGCGAAGTTCGAAGGCAACTCCCATAGGTTGCCGGAAATGCCGCCAAAGAAGATACCGGCCGCGCCATGAATTACAGTTTTGCCATTACCGAGTGGGTCATAAGCGAAGCCAATGCGAGGCGAGACGTGATTGGTTGGCGTAAATGCTCCGCCCTTTGGCACCCCGGGGTCTCCCGGGAATAGCATGCCGATCGGGGCGAGCTGGTTTCCGGTCTTGCCCGAAATATTCACCGTGCTGAAGGCGTGGGACTGTACGCCTGGAACGAAGTTCGTTTCGCGATTCTGCGTGTCGGTGGGCGCCTGCTGCCAATCGTAGCGGACGCCGAGATTGAGGGTCAGATTATGCAGGACCTTCCAGTCGTCCTGGGCAAAGACAGCGTAGTTGAAGTAGTTGGCATCCGCATACTCGCCGGTGTCCTGTTCAAAGGAATTGGGGTAGCCCTCGATGAAATCCGAGAGAGAATAGTTGGTGCGGGCCTTGGCAGCCGTGGTGAAAGCAAACGAACCCCAATTGTCGAGAGAGGTCTGCTGGAAATCTTTTTCGAGACCGCCTTCGCCGCCAAAATAGAGGGTGTGTTTGCCACGCGAGGTGTTGAGCACGTCACGGCCGGTGTATCGGTTGGTGCCTGCCTTGGGACCGGTAATCGACTGACTCAGCGTAAACCAACTTGCAACACTGAGGTTTCCCCGCGACGGCAAACCTGAAATGCCGAAGTCGGACCCGAAATCGGCCCAGGTGCTGGTTTCGGGAACCGGAATGCGCCCGCCGAATTGCCGGGTATAGCTAAGCCATGCCTGGTTCACTGTGCGAGAACTGATGGTCCAAACATCGCTCACATTCGCATTCTGCTGTGTCGCCGCATAGTTGGAGTGAGTCCAACTCGAAGTGAGGCCGCCGGGAACAATGGTAGTGGAAGAGCCGTAGCGGAAGTAACTCAACGTGACGCGGTGGCTGGGCGTCAACTGGTGATCGGTCTTGATCAGGTACTCATTGTTGGATTGTGGGGCCGGGTCGTACTCTCTGTGCGTGTATTGGGTGTCACCAACGATCACACCGGGTTGACCATTCAGCGAGAGGTGGCCCGTATTTGCCAGTGGACCGGTCGTAGAGCCGTTGGCCAGAAACTTGAGAACATTCTGGGCAGTCGGGTCAATCGCGCTGTTCGGCAGGGTGTTGTTCGCATAGGGAAGGCCGGTTGCCCGATTGCAGACATAGAATTGGAAGCCCGCGTTCTCCGCCGCGGTGGGAGCGACCGTGCAGCCTTTGCTGGCCGGGTTGGCGGTGATGTCCGTGGGGGTATTCTCCGAGAAATTCCCCTGCATTTGGTTGAGACTCGGCACAGAAGACACATATGCCGTAGATGTCGCGTACCGATAGCCGCCATAGCTGGCGAAAAAGAAGTCCTTATCGCGTCGAATCGGTCCGCCCAAAGTGGCACCGAAGCGATGTTCGACGTATGGAGCTTTGACTGTCTGGTTGTGAGTTACTGCATTGAAATTCCTGGAGCGATAGTACTCGGACGCGGAACCGTGCCATTGATTGGTTCCGGAATTCGTCACCATGCTTACGACGGCGGCAGCATAGCGCCCCAACTGCGCGCTGAAGTTGTTGGTTTGCACATCGTATTGGCTCAGTGCTTCAGGCCTAGGGCTTGCATTGCCGCTGTTCCTCAGGCCGGTCATGTTGAGACCACCATCGAGATAGTACGAAACTTGTCCCGTGAAATCGTCGGTCGAGCCGTTGATATAGACGTGATACTCAATGAAGCCAAGGTTGTTTGCCGATGAATTCGACTGCACACCCGGCGTCAGGCTCAGCAAAGCGTAGGCGTCACGGTTAATCAGAGGCAGATTCTCGATCTGATCGTTGGATATGGTTGAACCCACTGTGGCGTTGCTCAAATTCACCAGCGGCACATCAGCCGTTACGGTGACAGTCTCGGTCGTCCCCCCCAAAGGAAGTATCAGGTGTACCGTCGCATTTTCCATGACAGAGAGGACAATGCCGCTGCGCTGAAGGGTCTTGAAGCCCGGTGCAACAACCGTCACCTCGTAGGGACCGAGAGGAAGGAACTCTTCGTGAAAGGAACCATCCTCTTTGCACGTGGCGTTTCGGATGAAGTTTGTGTCTGTCTGAGTCAGGGTTATCTTTGCCGTGGGAACGATAGCGCCGGTGGGGTCTGTAATAGTTCCCGAGAGGCTTGCGGTGCTGAGTTGCGCTTGAACTCCGATCGTCGAAAAAATGGCGATAAGCAGCGCTAAAAGTGCCCAGCCTCTGAATGTTTTACCTTTCATAATGTGGCTCTCCTTGAGTTGTGATGTTGCAGCACTCTCTTGATTCGAGTGACTTGTGTTAAATGGCGTAAGTAGCATCATGGCCATTCTCCTTTGGTTTAAGACGGCGCCGTCGCAGTCGAAACGAAGCGGTGGCGCGCCGGTGGTTAGAGTTCGAGCGATGCAGAAAGCAGCCCCTCCGGTGCCGCCTGGATTCTGCAGTCTCCGGTAAGAGCGACCGAGATCTCCGCGCACCCGTTTGACATTTGCACTTCACGGGAGCCGGTTGTGGTGCCAAGGTTGTCCACTAACACGCCTGAACCTGAAAGCGAGAAGCGGATCACCTTGGCAGAGTCGAGACAGAGGGTCCCTTTTTCATCGAGTAGGCTTGCCTTCACGGTGACAACGCCGTGCACACGCCGTTTCTCAACCAATTTCAACTGTGTTGGTTGTCCCCACTGCTCAGTCTGGTAGAAAAGCTCAATCTCATCGGTCACCACGGCCCCGCCCTTGCTCGCAACTACGCGCAGGCGGTTAGAACCGCTGGCAAAGGCGACCTCCCAACGCAACCCCGCAGCCGGGAAATTCTGGCTATCGCGGTGCTGGCTCCCCATGGATACATTGTTGTGAAACAGCTCAGCGCGCTCGCAGTTGGAATACACGCGAACGGTGCGCTTCTCGCCCGCTTTTCCCCACCGAACGGGCCAGTTGTGCCCATAGATGCGGGCCATGGGCTTCTCTGCCCAATACGATTGGAAAACGAAGTAGGATTCCTTCTTGCTCAGATCGCGCTCTACAACGCCCTTCTGATTGATGCGCGGGATGCCGTTCTCACCCCGAAGTGGAGAAGCGAAATCCTTGAAGACCCACTGCGCTGAGCCAGTAAGCCAGTCCAACTTCTCCTGCGTTTTCAAGTGCCAGTCGAAGAGGTTGCAGGCATAGGTTTCAGACCAGTCGCCGTCCTTCGAGACGCGAAACTCCCCACCGGTTTTCAAGTAATCGAGGCCACGTTCCTCCGTTCCCTGCCCCGTTGTCACTGTCCGAAGTACGGCCTCGGGGTCTTCGGAGTGGCGCCCGGCTTGGCTATCGGCGCCCCATTCGATATGCAGAAAACGCTTGACGCGCGCACGCTCTTTGAGAAGGCTCTGTTCGTACTCGCGATAGTTGCCCCGGTACCAGCCGGCCCAAATCGACGGTGAATAAACGTCGGGGATGTCGCGTGCAAAATCACAGCGGCGAAACGACGTCAGGCGAGAGGGATCGAGCCGATGGGCAGTATCACGCATCTCAGTCATGAAACCGCGAATCGCCTGCTCGTCGACCTCCGGATATTCGCCGGGCCAATCATCTTCGTTGCCAAGCCCCCAGAGAATGATCGCGGGATGGTTGAAGTGCTGGTCGATCATGTTCGACAGCATGCCCTTGGCGTTTTGCTGGAAGGAGTCGTTCCCTACTCCAGCCCGACACCAGGGAGCCTCCTCCCAAACCATGAGGCCGAGTTCATCGCACAGGTCGAGCACCAGCCGGTCCTGCTGGTAGTGTGCAAGCCGGATGAAATTCGCCCCCATTTCGCGAATCAGCCGCATTTCTTCCCGAACCAGGTCATCGCTCATCGCGGCAGCCACGCCCGCATGATCCGCATGACGCTGGGTGCCGCGCAGCAACACCCGCTTGCCATTGAGCTTGAACGGCCCGTTCTCCACAAACTCGATGTGACGCACCCCAAAACGCTCTTCCGTGCGGTGTTGGCCAGCAGAAGTAGTGAGGGTTACCCGCAAGCGATACAGATGCGGAGAGTCGGGCGACCAAAGCTCCGGAACCGCGATCCGGAACTGCGCGATGTTTGCGGTGCCGTCCCAAACAGAATGTTCTGTGGTCGCCTCATGAATGAGGCCTCCCTGTCCGTCGAACACCTCTATGGAAGTCGAACAGGGGGTTTTCCGATCCAACGGATTGTAGAGCCTCGCCTGGACCGAGACATCCGCGACACCGTTCTCAGCGACGCTGGGTGTGATGTGAACCGCCTCGAGCGAGATCGCCGGGAGAGAAACCAGGTTCACATGACGGTAAAGGCCCCCATACAGGCAGAAGTCGCTGAGTTCGGAGGGCACCCGATCGCGGTTGGGAGAGTTGTCGCAGCATACCGTAACCGGCACGCCCGCCTGCTTCTCCGCTGTCGACAGTTCCTGGATCGCCGAGGAAATGTCGAATGCAAATTCGTCGTACCCCCCAATATGCCTTCCAATACGAGTGGAGCCTACCCAGATGGTTGTGGTCTGGCCTGCCCCCTGAAAATGCAGCAGCGTACGTCCGTCGGCAGAGCTGTCAACGAGTGGGAGCCTGATTCGATACCACCCCTGGCCGCGAAAATAGGGCTTGTCGGGGTCGCAGGCATCCTGCCCGTTGAAACAATGAGGCAATCCGACAGTCTGCCAAAGGTCGGATTCCTCCGCACGCCAAATCCGATCCGGGTCTCCGAGAGGCCCCTGACGGAATTGCCAACCGGATGTAAGCCGGATATTGGAACTTGCGTTCGCGGTCTCCGGCGACGCGGCTTCGAGGGCAGCGGAACGAATGGGCTTTGACAAAAGGGCGGCAGCTGAACAGGATGCGGCCAGCATGAATTGCCGTCGGGACGAATGAAACAAGTGTGCCTCTTTCCGCAAGGTGGCAAGAAATCGCAGCTGCACCAGGGCGTTTGCCGGCAGAAGCAATGGGCTTCTGTGCTGGCCCCTGCAGGGCCTGGCGCACGTCTAAAACGCTCCGCCAGAATGAGCCCATAGTCGGCGGCGCTATTAAACACATGCAAGTGACTCACGGTTTGGTTCTTTGCCGCAGTTTTATCTTGTTTGATATGTTCGTGTTAACGTTATTGTTTTTCTTGTGTCAAACGTTGTTGCGCTTGATTGGAATAGACGCGTATCATCCGATATACCGCATGACACGATCGTCCTCTATCGGTATTCCTTGGTTCCCGCAATCCAAACAGGATTACGACGACTGCATGCGCGAGTTGCGCGAGATCCTGGCCAGCCCTCAGTTCTGTAACAGCAAGCGCTATCCGGCTCTGCTGCAATACATCGTGGAGAACACCCTGGCAGGCAAGGCGGAGTTGCTCAAAGAGCGAACGCTGGGCGTGGAAGTCTTTGATCGTCCCGCAACCTACGACACCAACGCGGACACTGTGGTGCGTTACACGGCAGGGGAAGTGCGCAAACGGCTTTCGCTCTACTACCATGAGCGGGGCCACGTTTCCAGAATCAGCATTTCCCTTCCTGCCGGGTCCTATATCCCAGAGTTCATCCAGGCGCCCCTCGCATCCGAGCAATTGGAAGTCGGTCCCAGCGCCTCGCTGGCTTCTTCTGCCGTCCAACCGCCCATTTTCGATGGCGGTATTCCCGCTGCGCCGAGACAAGCAACGGCCATCAGGAAAGCCCTGCCTTGGGTGGCGGGAACTGGCACCCTGCTTTTGGTCTTGTTGATCGGGTTCAATCTAAGGGCCGGTAAGGCGCCAAATCTTAACGCCGTAGATGACTTCTGGAGCCCCGTCCTGCACGAGCAGCAGACTGTGCCGATTTGCACCGGCAGCGTTGTCTTTGCGCAACACAATTTTTCAGGAGTCATGACGGCAGACAAGAACATTGACTATCCGTTTGTCTCTCTGCAAAGCGCTTCTGCCATCGCGCAACTCGGCGGTCTCATCCAGGAGGCTGGAGCCAAGACGGTGTTGCTTTCCGCACCCTCAACGCCCCTCACGGAACTGCGCGAGCACTCCGTCATCCTGCTGGGTGGCTACAACAACCAGTGGACGATGCGGTTGCTGCAACCACTGCGGTTTCACATGACTATGGAGCCAACGGAATCGATCGTGGACAAGATGCGCCCCGAGGTTCATTGGTCGCGCGACCGTTCATTGTCCTACTCCAGCGCCGATGATTATGCCTTGGTGGCTCGTTACCGCGACACAGATACGGATAGTTGGGTTGTCGCCCTGGCCGGGCTTGGCCGCAATGGCACGGAAGCCGCCACTCAATTTGCCGTCAGTCCCCGCTATATGCAGTTGCTGCGAGACCAGATGGGAGGAAAGTTCTCCAACCGCAATATTGAAGCGGTTCTCAAAGTGAGTGTCATCGACGGAAAGACGGGAGCACCCTCGATTCTAGCGGTGCACTCCTGGTGAACAACCGGTTCAATGCGCGGTCAAACCCAGAGCAGTGGTTGCCGAATCGGATAGTTACGGATGATTTCCTTGCTCTCCGGATCAGGATTCAACGTCTTCCAGAGGTCGATGTACCTCTGCTCATGAAACGCGATTCCCGAGAATAACAGGCCCGGGGAGCGGACTGGGAGCGCGTCAAAGTGCTCCACATCCTTCGCCCACTTCCACGCGCTCTTGTCCTTTAGGTAAGGATAGATGAACTCTGCGGCCTTCGAGAGACTGCGTCTATCTGGAAGCTGGAAAGCGGCAGGTTCCGGCGTGAGCCCTTTGAATGATTGGCAAAGACAAGCCATCACGTCAAAGTTGAAGATGGAATAGCTGTAGGGTTTGGTTCGCAACAACTCTTTCGGGAAAGATCCGTCGATCGCCGTCTGACCGGGCAGAAGAGTCTCGCGGTAGCGGCGATACACTTCCTCGCGTACCTTCTCGTTGCCAACCAGATGTGCAAACTCCGCGGCCTGCAACGCCCAGCACATTGCGTGGTTGTTGATTGTGTCACGCTCCTGTTGTCCGCGATCGCTGTTCAATAGCCAATCGAGATAGGCGCTGAACCATGCGTTGACGGCTACGCTGTCCCGCGCACTGAGCATATGAGGCGTCAAAAAGCTCACAGCCCTGGCAACCTCAACCAGGTGAAGCGTGTCAATGATGCCATACGAACGGCCCGTCGAACGACCCTGAACCGCTTGAGCAAATTCCAGGTTGGGGTTCATCCGCGTTTCAGGTGTAACAAACCACGCACGAAGGTGATCGCAGGCGCGCTTGCCGAATCTGCTGTCTCCAGTGAGCACCCAGGCAGCAGTCAGGGCTGGTACCTGAACCGAAAACGCAACCATCACTTTGCGATGTTCGTCGAAATTCTCAGGATTACTCTGCCCATCGCGGTTGAAGTAAGGTCCATTGAGGTCGTTTGGATTTGGCCAGAAATAGTCCGCCTGCGAATAGAAGTCGTGCAACCCGCCCGCACTTCGGGCAGCGGGAAAGGCCGTGATGGTGAGGGGTTCTTGTGAGACATACTTGTCCGCCGCCTTCAGAATCCGCTGGCGATCTGTCTCCGCAACCAGTTGGAAGCCAGCAGATCTCTTTGCGTGATGCGGAAAACTCCAGGCAACTTCGGCGACTGCGGCAACGCCGACGGCCGTCGCCATTTTCAGGAAACCTCTTCTTCTGAGAGCACTCGTGGTGCGCATTTTCCCCTACTCCTGTTTCCGATGAAATCTTGAGCGCTCCGCAAACTCGATGACGCGAGATGCTCCATTCAGTGGCCAGACAAACCAGCTCGCGGCGATACCCTCTTCCGCGTGATTCAAAATCAGTCTTCCCAGAACAGAACTGAGCCTCAGGAATGCTATTCTACACAAGAACGATAACGTGCATCATTTTGTTATATTATGAGCCCCGCAGCCTTTGGGGCAAAGCGGGGAAACATATCCAATCTGAGGGCCTTGCGAGTCCAGCCATGAAAAGAATCGACTCCAGGACCCCTCTTCGCTACGGCTCAGATTTGGATCATCTCTCATCTATCAGGATCCTCGTCGAATGGGATGGACAGGACACGAGATGGCGAAGCCAGCACACGTAACAGGCCGGGTGGGTCAGATTGCTTTACTACTTGCCGGGGCAGGTGGTTTTGCAGGCGCTTAGGTTGGGCAGCCCAGGCCGGCAGACGCGATGCCAACAACCGGATCGGCATCGGTGGACCGGGCATCCGCGAGAGATTCATCGTACGATCCTGGACCGCTGGCCACGGATGTTTCCCCTGCATTCACCCACACTGCCATACGCAAGGCCGCGCGCAGAGCGGCGGACTGGCAACTTGCCAAGGCAGAAGGAGACTTCGACCGGCAGTGGACGTTTGCGGCCTTGTACGACGGCACGCTGGCTGCATCGAAGACCACCGGGAACGAGCGCTCTTACTGGAACCTGTTGAACTCCCGATTCCTTCACGCCGAGGATATTGCGGCATCCGAAGTGGATGCTATGGTTAAACGGTGACTCATCGACAAACAAGGTACAAGATTGAATATTGGAATGAGGGGTAGCTACAATTAGCGGGATGGTGAATTCAAGAGTACTGCGGTACGGCAGGCCGCCCACGATCATTGATGTTGCCAATGAAGCAAAAGTCGGAGTCATGTCTGTTTCGCGCGTGATTAATAATCATCCCAGCGTAAAGGCCTCTACGCGGGCGAAGGTCATGAAAGCGATCGCCAGGACCGGCTATACGCCGAATGATGCTGCGCGGATGCTGAGGGGCAGGGCAGGAAAGACAATTGGTTTGATGGTCCCCGACCTGTCCGACTTCTATTCCAGTTGCTTTCACGCTGTCCAGGAAGTGGCCATACGCAACGATTATCAGACTCTCGTCGTTGCGACTGGAAGAAGCGTGGCGGTGGAGGACACACAGATTGAGTCAATTCAAAAACATCGCGTTGCCGGACTGCTCATCGTAACTTCAGGCAGTGATGGCCGGCAATTGAAGATGCTCCAGGACAGCGGTGTTCCGGTTGTCGCACTCGACCGGCCCGTTTCCGGCCTGCAAGCCGATGCGGTGCTGGTGGAAAACAGGGAAGGCGCTGAGCAAGGCGTTCGGCACTTGATCAAACATGGCCACAAGAATATCGCGTGCGTAGGTTTCGACTCAGGAAGCTACACAGTGAGCGAACGGATTGAGGGATACAAGGCTGCAATGCGCGCTGCAGGGCTGCGGACAGAATTGTGTTGCAGCGTCGGCACGCTTGAAGCTATGCATGCCCTCGTACTCTCCTGGACGACGGCGAAACACCGGCCGACAGCCGCATTCACGCTTAAACGAATCACTTCTGTCTACCTCATTCAGGCACTGCACATGTACAAGCTGCGAGTGCCGGAAGATATTGCCCTGGTCGGTTTCGATGACTTTGAACTTGCTGAAGTTCTGGGGACTCCGCTAACCGTTGTGCGACAATCTCCAACTGAAATTGCGAGGGCGGCTGCCGAGCTTTTATTCAAGAAGATCGCCAGCGTGCGCGAAGGCCCGTCGAGAGAAATGAAAGCGTCGAAAATGCTTTTTCCTGTCGAATTGGTCCTTCGCCGTTCGTGCGGTTGCCCTGCAAAGGATTAGCGCGGAACCAGAGGCAATGGCTCCGCAAGTGCGCTTCATGAAATGTCTTACTTCTGTTTGATATTGATCACGAGTTACACGAAGGTATTGCCGTCCGGTACAAGCAGATGATGAGGCACACCTGCAGGGATGTGGACCATTGAACTGGTCCGCTGGCGACAACACGGGCGTTTAGCTTAACGTTGCCAATCTCCATCATCGGCGGTACTCTTCCGTAATGCGACCCCTTCGGTATTCCATCAACGTCACATTGGACGGGTGCTGCGATCATCGTGAAATGTTCGCTGACCAGGACTTACATCGTCATGCGGCGGAAAACATCGACCAGGCGGATGCTCTCCTCTTTGGCCGGGTGACTTACGAAATGATGGAGGAAGCGTGGCGGCCGCCGTCGGGGACAGGAGCGAGGCCTGATTGGATGGAACCCTTCGCCCGGAAGATCAACGTGGCAAAGAAGTACGTCGTGTCGAGCACTCTGGATCGGGTCGATTGGAACGCGGAGCTCGTGCGTGGAGATCTAGGAACGGCCGTTCAGCAGCTCAAACAGGAGTCGGGTAAGGGGCTGCTCGTGGGCGGGGTAAAGCTCCCGCTCGCGTTGGCGGAGCTGGGATTGATCAATGAGTACGAGATTGTGGTACACCCCAGGCTCGCAGGCCACGGGCCGACCTTGTTCACCGGGCTAAAGAAGCGTATCGACTTGAGGCTTGTGAGCCGGCTGGAGTTTGGCTCGGGGGCGGTAGCGATGCAGTATGAGCCGAGAAGGTAGCCTTGGGCTTGTTACCGGCACAAGAGACGCAATCCGGGCTATCGCGTTTTCTTTGTCTCCGTCGGGGCTCAAGCTGGGATCGTGACGGGATGGGAGACAAACCGGGCGTAACGCCATTTCCGGCCCCTGGGTTTTTGCAGTTAGCTATCTCGCTTCGTCAGATTCGCTTCAAGATCGGACGTTTACTGCGGTTTGTGCGGAAAGCCGATCAGATTCTCCCGCATTGTCTTGCGATTCGGATTGACCCGGTGATCGCCAAAACAGAGTTGACTAAGGATGCTCGCTGGCCTCAGATACCAACTCGCCCAAGACAACGGTGTGTCGTTGTGGGCGTCACGAACCTCCCGGTGAGCCCCCGCCTCCAAGAGCATCTTCACGGTTGTCTCGTTTCCGAATGCAGCAGCCCGATGGAGAGGGGTCTCGCCCTTTGTTCGTGCATCTCTCATGAAACCTTCCGTTTCAACTCCATCCGCGGCATGGAGATTCGGGTCAGCTCCTCTGACGAGAAGGACTTCCAGGACCCTGTCATACAAGCTGCGGTCGGTGTTGCAGAGTGCTGCATGAAGAGGTGTTTCTCTGGACTCTCCGGATTGATCGTTTACGTCGGCTCCATGCTCTAACAGGAACTGGCACAGCCGCCAGTGTCCGTGAAAGCAGGCGGCCCGGAGGCCCAGATTTACCCCCAGTTCCTGGAGCGACGCACCGAGGGCAAGAAGACTGCGAAGAGCACTGACATCTCCATAATAGGCACAGGTCTGCATCAGGGTGACCCCGTTTTGGTTCCGGAACGAGGCCGGGACGCCTGCGTCCAACAAGGCAATCACCAAATCGGTGCGACCATCTTCGAATTCTGCGATCAGCTTCTCATTTTCCATCTTGATCCTCGCGACAAAGGAATAGTTGAGATCACGCTAATTGGCGAGTCGCTCAAGGAGCAACTCAGGAGCGGAATTCTGCGTTCCGGTCCATTCACCGGCAAATCGGACACGATCCGGTTTTCCCCGCTTGAGCCTGTATCGATCCGGTGCCTGGGTTGGGGACGGATTGGGAACTCGGCCGGAATTCTGTTTAGGCGATACTTTGGGTTTCCCAAATATGAGCAAGGACCGCACCCGCAGTAGAAGGCTCCCCGGGCTGATCTCGCACGGAGAGCCCTAATTCGCTGCTTCTTGCTTTGTTGTGCTTTCTATCTGAACTCTTCCGGGGCCAGGGCGACGCCACGGAAGGCTTCACCAGCGCGAGCCGAGCGTATCGTGAAGAACCTGTCGAGGTATCCCTCTTTTGCCGGCTGTGTTCCGCTGACGCGATCCGTGACCATCACCAGCTTGTTGGGATCGGCGCCGTTGTCGCCGTTTTGGCTGATTGTGGACGTAATCGCGTAGATTGTAGCGGTCCCGTTCCGGTCAAGGATGCCGGTGATGTTGCGGCAACCGCCCGTAGCGGGTTCGATCGAAGTCGGATAATCGTGAACACTATAGGGCACGCCAAGGTTGAGTCCACGCTGGATGACATATTGCCGTACCCAGATTGGGCCGCCACTCGCCTGTGGCGTGAGCACCCATTTTTGAAGACCAGCGGTCGCCAGCGTGCCTGCGTCGGCAACATTGACCTGTCCGTCAATCGTCTGATTCGCCGTGTAAATCAGGTCGCCCTCGTCACAAACATACAGGGTAGTAGGATTCGCGAACCACATCCCAAAAGGATAAGCGCCGCCCGGGCTTGCGGTGCTGGCACTCGTGTCGGGAAATCCGGGAAGAATCGTTTCAGGTTCGTTGATGAGGCCGCCCGAAGGGGCATTGCCCGTGGTGGGTAGTACGCCGGGAGCACCGAGCTGATAGACGGTATTGATGCCGTTGCCACCGCTGCCCTTGGCCACGTACAGGGTATCGTCAAAGATGGTCAGGCCGCGGAAGTTCGTGTCCTTACCCGGCTTGTCTCCCGAGAAGGCGAAATACGAAATCATATTGTTGCTGGGCGGAATGTGCGGCGCTGCGCCAGGAGTGTACAGTTCGGCGCCCGTCGAGTGCGAGAGGTCGAAGCCCAGCGTCGTGTCCGCCATCTGCTTCTTTGAGAGCCCGCCGTTGTTGTCGTTTCCGGCCGAGTAATACAGTCCATTGCCGCCCTTCATTGCGGCGCGGGAGTTGTCGCCGCTGTAGGCGTCGCCATCGGTGTAGAAGATATTACCCCAGGCATTCACTTCCGCTACCGAACGGTAATACGCGGTGGGATTGGTTGCGCCGGCATAGCTCGCGACCGCAGGATTGGTCGGGTCGCAGAGCCCCGGCGTGCTGGAGGCCGAAACGTCAAGCAGGTTCGGCGCAGTCGGCGACCAGGGGCCCACGTTCGTGCCCTGCGTCAGGACGTTGGTCGTCGGGTCAAGGGTGAGCTTCGGGCATCCGGGGCCGCCTCGGTAGCCCATGAACGTGAGTCTTCTGCCGTCTGCCGAGCGATTCAAGGCGAGTTCGGATTTGGAGCTGAAACTGGTCACGATCTGGTCACTGGGAACGTGCAGTACGCCCAGTTCGATGCCTTCACGGCTGAGGTCCCATAGGACGATGGGCGATGAGACGCCAAAGTTTCCGTCCGTACTGGCGTTGTTCCAAACATTGTGATTGTCTTTGAGATTGGGGGCCTCGCCGTTATCGCTGGCATAGCCGCAGGTCACGGTTACGGCCGTCGTGGTCGTTTTCGCTGTCTGGTCGGCAGGCAGCAGCAGCACGTTGACGGTTGCGGGGTTGGGGTTCGTGACCGGCCCGGTATTCAGACAGCCGTGCGGCAACACTTCGCCGGGGGTAACAGTGTCTGCATTCCCAACGTAGACTGTGCCGCTCAAAACGATGCTGCCGGGTACAAATCCGTGAAATCGATCTCGATGGTGATCGAAGTCAAGGTTGGGATCGTGCTCCTGGGCTTTCACTTCCTGGGCAAATGAACCCACTGCGAACGCTGCCGCGAGCGCCGCGGCAAACACCTTTGGAATGCACATTTTCATGGTTTCATGACCTCCTGAGTCATGCGGGGGGAACAACGCGGAATCATAATGCGAGTAGCATCACACCTCTTTAAAAGGTCGTTAATTTAACAATGAATAACCGCAACGCCGGAGTCGATCTTGGAGCACTTCATTATCCAAAGCGAAGCGCCAGTTACCGCTCGCATGACCTACGACCTGCGCGACATTGATATCGGCGGTTGTTGGTCTCTGCCCATTCCACGATGCGCCGCATGAGGATGTTGCGGCGAGCGAGTGCGAATGGATAAGAGCACTTCCGGATCAGTGGAGAATAGAAACGCTCTCGCGGCCCGAAGAAGAATGTCGCCCTGATAGCCAACACGATCAGCCAAAACGTGCACTCATCTTCGCTCAGAGACGAATCGTGTTTTTGCCGTTATCAAAGGGCCTCGGTTCCTATGCTGCAATTGCGGTGCTGAAGGGGTCCTCGGCTTTCCCAGCGGCGGCCGTTGACTTTCGGGAGGGCCTTAGCCGATACACCAACAAGGAGTCGTCCGCCAAGAAATATGCCGGTAGCAATGCGTTTCGGAACTGGTGATAGAAACGAAACGGCGGCAGCCAAAGCTGCCGCCGTTCAGATAACCCAAAGCGTTGTCGTTAGAAGTTGAGGTGGAGCGACATCTCAATGGTTCGCGCGCTGCCGATCGTGTTGCGGACCGCACCGAAGGTCGAGCTTGTGGAACCGTCGAGATTCGTGGTTGGCATCTTATACAGAGCAGGCTGGGTTACGGTTGTTTCCTGGCCAGCGGTGGATACAACCTGTCCGTTGGCAGAATAGGGGCTGGTGCCGGTGCCGTTCACATACTTTTTACCGACAGAAGCAGAGTTGCTCGGATTATCGAAACTGGGTGTGTTGGTTACATTGAAGACGTCGAAGGAGTAGAGAATGTTAAACCGCTCCTTGATGGCGAGGGTCTTGTTGAGCTCGAGGTTCGCGTCCTTCTGGAATGACTGACGGAAGATGTTGCGCTGTCCCGGAGTAAAGTCGGTTTCGAAGTAATCGCAAGGCTCGCCTGCCTTGCAAGCGGGAATGCCCTTGTTTCCCGGTTGGATGTAGTTGACCGCGAGTTGGCTGACATTGATTGCCCCAACATACCCGGCTGAGGTGGATGTTTCCGCCACAATGGAAGCGCCCAAGTGGCCAGTCAGTGCAGACTTGGGATGAGCGCCATCCTTGATGCCGATGACCGGATTCGCCAAGGTAGGATAGGGGCCAAAGTAGAGGCTGCCTACAGCGCCGTTGTACTCATACAGGCTATAAGGCTGGCCGCTCTCGGCGGTTACAATACCGGCCAGATTCCAACCGTTGATAAGCTTGCCCGCGAGGCCGGACTTTGCCACCAGATCCGGCGAGGTGAAGAGAAAGGCAGATGTCAGTGTGTGGGTCTGATCAAAGTCCGCCGAGGCATAGGAATCGCGCAGCTTGTTAGGGTTGTCGCCAGTGAAGAACAAGCCTACGTCACTCTGCTCGTCGAGTGCGTGGCTCCACGTATAGGCAACTGTCGCCTGCAGGTGATGTGTCATCTTCTTCACGATCTGTGACTGGAAGGAATTGTAGGAGCCGTTGCCGGCTGCAGTAAACAGGGCGGCGTTGGGGCTGTAGCCGACATACGGAACACGCAAGTCGGTGTTGCCGCCATCGTACGTGTTGTACGGTTCGGTCGAGATGCTGTTGTAGGCGGTCATCGCTTTGCCACTGGCATTCTTTGTGGCGACGGGGGAAGCAGCATTGAGTACTTGATATCCGTAGCTCGATGTTTCGCCGTTGATGGGATTGCCGGGCGTTGCGACACCCGGTTCGTTGAATGGCACCGGAATGACTCCATGGCGGGTCACGTTGCCGACATAGCTTAACGTAACGGCAATGGTGTTGGTCGGCTGCCACTGCAGGTCCAGGCTGTAGTTGATGGAATAGGGCAGCTTGTTGGCCATGTTGTAGGCGCCAAAGTTAAGCGGCGTCACGCCACAGGTGGAACCGTTGGTCTGCAACGGGACCGCCTGACAGGTTGATTTGATCTGATTCGCAGTGGGAAGTGTCGCTGTAAAGCCGGAAGGGTTGGCGGATGGAACCGGAATCACGGCGGTCCCAAGTGGATTCTCCAGCGACTTGGCGCCAGTGCCGGTAACGTAGTCCACTAGCGGCGGGGCTTCCGTCACGCCGAAGGGACCGCCGATGCTGCTGCCTGCAGGCTGTGACAGGTAGCTGAAGAGTTCACCGCGATCGTAGTAGAATCCGGATCCGGCACGAATCACGATCTTGTTATTGAAGTGGCTCGGAGTGAAGGCAAATCCAACGCGCGGTCCAATGCCCCACTGCCTGCCGGTCAAGGTTGAGTTGCTGACGCCCGCTGTGGGGGCGAGCTTGTTATTGCCGGCCACCACGAAGCCCGCATTGGTCACCGCCGAAGCCGTCACGCTATAACGCGTCGGATCGAAGGTAAACATGTTGCCGTACTTCTCAGTGAATGGACCGTTGTAGTCGTAGCGGATGCCTGCGGTGATCGACAGGTTCGGCAGAATCTGCCACTTATCCTGCGCGTACGAGCCGATTTCGTTGGTGCGGTAATAACGATTGGCGTTTCCTGCCAGATAGCTACTGGTGTTGACTGTTCCGGCCAGGAGCGTCGTCAGGTTCTGGGTGCTCACGATTCCGTTGCCGCCGCGATTGTTACGGACATTGAGCTGCGTGTAGCTATAGTTTGTGCCGAAGGCTAGGCTATGCTTCCCGAGGGTGTAGAACAGGCTGGTCGAGGGGCTCCAGCGATTCTGAAAGTAGCCGGCATCGACAAAGTTGCTGTTGGGACCAGTCGTGACGCTGCCGCCAGCCGAGTACGCCAGATCGTTCAGGCTCAGGCCCGGAAGATTTCCCGAGGGCAATCCGATACCCATGTTGCCGGTAATCTCTGGTTCGAAGCCGGAATAGACCTTCTGGCGAGAGTAGCCGAAGAGCTGCTGCCAGTTAATGCGCGAACCCAGAGTCAGGCTGTTGCTGAGTGATGCAACTTGCGCGCCGCTGTCTTCCATCTCCGGAAAACCGCCTGTATTGGAGATGGTATAGGGAGAAAAGTTGGGTGCGTGTTGAAAGAAGTACTTCGCCGACATGCGATCGTGCTGGTTAACGTCGTAATCGAGAGAACCGACCGCCATATTGGTGCTCATGAGCGAAGAGCCGGGGAGGTAAACGTTGCTGCCGCCATAGATCTGGGACGGGTCTGTATTCTGCACCGAAGGGATCAGAAACTGTCCGTTCGGGAGCTTCTGGTTGAAAATCTGTGCGGCAACCGGATCGATCGTTCCGGTGAACTTGTTGGCAGCAAGAATGCTTTGCGCGTTCCAGCAAGAGGTGAGGTCGGCATATGGCTTACCGGTTCCGTAGTTGGCATTGCAGGCGGTACCAATAAGATAAGAGTCTTCCGCACTCTGCAGACCGGCCGTGCTGCGGTTGTCGGTCAGGCCGACCGGGACGGTAAGCCTCGAGAAGCCTTTGTATGTGTCGCTGTCGTGCATGTACTGATAGCCGGTGTAGAAAAACAGCTTGTTGCGGAGTATCGGGCCGCCGACAGAACCGCCCATCAATTCCTTGTGAAGCTGGGGATTGACTTGCGACAGCGGAACCGAGTGGATGAGTGGTCCCGAATCTTGCTTCATGAAGTAAGGAGCGGCGTTAATAAAGTTGGTCGCGTGGGTTCCGTACGCCTGTCCATGATATTTGTTGGTTCCGGCGGCAGTACTCAATTCAATGTGCAGGCCACTGTTGGTGCCGCTCTGCGCGTCGTACATCGAAGTCTTGACGCTCATTTCCTGAATCATCTCCGGAGGAGGCGTCGCGAGGCCGTTGCCATTGGAGCCATATACCGAGATGTTGGTCTGCGATTGGCCCCCCTGGCTGCTGCCCTGGCCGATGCCGACGGAAACTCGGTTGGAGGCAGTTTGGCTGGAGCTCTTTCCGTTAAACAGATTGGTTGTGTCAACACCATTCACTCGAAACGAGTTGCTAGTGTCGCGCTGTCCGTTCGCCCAGATCGCCTGATTTCCCAGGCCGGCGTTGGTGCCGATTCCAGACAGGAGCTGCGCGCTAACACCGGGCGTAAGTACCGCCAATTGCGTAAAGCTGCCGGTGGCCAGCGGAATCTGCTGAATCTCGTCATGGCTCAACGTAAAGCCGTTCGTCGCGTCGGTCTGGTTGAGCAGTGGGTTCATCGATACGGTAACGGTCTCGTTTACCTTACCCACCTTGAGAGCCGCTTTCACGGTTGATGCATGTGTCTCCACAACTGCAATGTGCGGCAATGCTTCCGATTCAAATCCCTCCTCCGCTACGCGCACCGTGTAGGTGCCCACCGGCAGATTCAGAATTTGGAAGTAACCTTCCTTGGACGATTTGGTTGTACGAGTCAGAGAAGTCTGCTCTTCCGTGACTGTCACTTCCGCATTGCGAAGCGCAGCGCCAGATGAATCGGTAACAGTTCCATTGATGGAACTCAATGTTTGTTGGGCTCTGACACTTGTTGCAAGCAGACACAAGGCAGTGCATAGAATCAAGAAGGAATTGCGCATCTGTTGGCTCTCCTGAAAAGAAACCGGTTGCAGGTACATCAAAATTCCAAAGCTTCCAGCCCGCACAGACTTGACAAGAATCGGTTGCGTCTATGCGAGCCGGGGCTTGGCGGGTGAATAGAATCTAGTGTGCTGACGGGGCCGGCGGAGCAGTCTGCGCCTCGGCTCGAGAAGCGCGAGCGTCAGGCACTGTCTCGCCGCTGCGTACCCATGCGGTGTAGATCATGTTGCGCAACTCGGTCGCGGCTGTCGCTAGCCGTTCCGCTGCAAATGCCTTCGCTTCCGGCGTTCCCGCCCCAACAAACGCGCCCGCCCTCTCCAACTGATAGGTCTTTTCCACCATCGTGTTGGAGTGGTGCAGATACGCAACGTACTCGGTAAACACATCGCCCATCAGCGCGGGCTTTGCGTCCACCAGCGGAGAAACATCGCCGATCTTCACATTGGCCCCGACGAAGACGCTCTCAAACAGCGAGTGAATGCGATGCTCCGTGGTGTAGCCGTTTGGATTCGGCCCCGACCAACCATTCGGATAGATGGATGTATGCAGGGGCATCGACCCATCACCGACGTAGTGGCCAAGAATTCCGGCCAGAAACAGAATCTCAGCCTCCACCGGCTTGGTATCCTGCTTGCTTGCAATCAGCGCGCGATAATCGCGCATTGCGCTTTTCAAGCGCTCATATGTCTCAACCGTCTGATACGGCTGGGTTCCCATCTTTTCCACGGTGAGGGGAAGGTCCGGATGCGCAGCCTGCAACGGCACCAGCGCGCGCACATAGTCATACCGGTTGCGCGGCAGCGTGCCCAGCATCTCCGCGCGCTCCAGTCCAATGTAGTGATCCGGCGCCGACTCCGCGGCCAATTCCGGCTCTCCGCGTCCACGCCAGTGATCTGGCTCTGGCGCGAAATACTCCAACGCGTTCACGCCTTCAGGCCCGCGCAGAAACAACGGCAGTTCCGCCGGCAACGCGCTTCCCGCTGCCCGATTGACCATGTGGTGACCATCCACGCCCCAACCAAAAGAAGGTTGAACCGCCATCAGGGAAACAAGTGCAAGCACACTCACGTCGCGCAAACGCGACTGAGCCAAACGAATCAAATTCATGCGGAGTCCTCTTGTGTCTTGAACAAATTCATTGCAAAAAAGGAAGTGAGAGAGGTCCACTCTTTCACTCACTCCCAAAACTCAACTGCTCTGCAACCATCAACAGCAACCGGCGCACCTGCTCGGCAAGGCGCGCGGCGCACAATCCAGACCAATATGCAAAAAGCAAAGACGAGCCACACTCCCACCCGCCCTTGCAGCGATTGCGCAGTTGCTCCACCCCGGAACCAGCGACAGAGAGTGGCTATTTCCACAAGAAAAGCCACCGCTCGCAGAACGGCAAAGGGCAAGTGAACTGTGAAATCGCTTTAAGGTGACGCTAGCCCGCGCCAATGAACAGACTGCAAAGGCACCGTGAACCGGAGATGAAAATGACCAGACGTCTGACCTCTGTTGTCTGGTAGACGAACCTCCCACTCTCTGATAACATCAGGGAACTCCCTGCGGCATGAGAGGCGGATCACCCTTTGCAAGAGCAACTTACAGAGCAAATCTGGCACGGGGTCCCACGCGAAAACCTCGTCAACCGCGTCGCCAACGCCATCCGCGCTCAGATCCAGTCCGGCCAGCTTTCCCCGGGTACGCAACTCCGTGGCGAGGTCGAGTTCGCCCGCGAGCTCTGCATCAGCCGCCAGACCCTCCGCGAAGCCACCCGCATGCTCACCCGCGAGGGAATGCTCACCATCAAACACGGCGTCGGCACCTTCGTAGCCGAACGCTCCGACTGCCTCAGCAGCCCCATCAATCACATCAATTCCCTGTCGGCGTTGATTCGCAAAAAAGGAGGTATTCCTCGCGTCGATGGACTCAAGGTGCAACGAGTCCCCGCCACCGCCGAAGTCGCTGCCGCTTTGCACATCTCCGCCGCTTCGCCCGTTGCCGAAATCACGCGTCGCCGCCTGATCGACACCAAACCGTTGGTGGTCGCCTACGACTACATCCCCCTCGATAACGCTGCCTGGCAGTTGCCGCTCATCAAGGCCTTCGACGGCGAGTCGATCTATCAGCTCATGGCCACAAAGCTCCACCGGCCTATGGTCTCCAGTCAGGCCTCCATCACCGCGGTTTCAGCCAGCAAAAAGCATGCCGGCCTCCTCCAGGTCAAAGCCGGATTTCCCCTTTTGTTGATGCGCGAAATTCAGTTCGATGCGCAACACCTGCGCGGCTTGTATAGTGTCATCTACCACAACTCTTCCCTTTTGGAGTTCACTCTGGAACGCCCCGGGACCTGACCGTGACAGCTTCCATCGCCATTTTCGGCAATCTTACGATCGACGATCTCGTGTATGCCGATGGCTCCACGCGCTGGGCTGTTCCCGGCGGAGGGGCGATCTACGCGGCCCTCGGAGCGGCAATCTGGACCGCGCCCATCAGTATCGTCGCCCCCCTCGGCGCCGATTATCCGACCGAAATCCTCGACCGCCGCTTCGACCTCTCCCGTTGCACGCCGATTCCGCGCACCCTCCGCAACTGGGGTCTCTACGAGGAGGATGGTACGCGCCACTTTGTCTCCCGCAACGCATCCAGGAATTGGCTCGACTTCAGCCCCACCCCGCAGGACGCCTGGTCTGGCCGCCAGCCCGCCGCGCATATCGGCCCCTTGCCTTACCCAATCGCCATCGCACTGACCGCCGAGCTACGCAAAGCGGAAACCCGCACCATCTCCCTCGATTTGGATGACCACGACCTCAGTGGCCGAGTCGACCTCGACCAGACCATCGACCTGATTCGCCAGGCCGATCTCTTTCTACCCAGTCTTCAAGATGTTCACGATCTGTTCCCCCATTCGGATCCCCACGACGCTCTGCGGCGCCTGCGTTCCGTCGCGCCAGACGTAGCCTTGATCGCGGTGAAATGCGGAGCGAAAGGGGTAATCGCACATGCCAAAGGCGCGAGCGAGTCGATTCATGTGCCAGCAATGCCAGTGGATTTAGTCGACGTCACCGGCGCCGGAGATGCATTTTGTGGCGGGGCGTTGGCAGGTTTTTTAAGAGATGGCAATCCCGTTGAGGCCTTGCTCGCCGGAACTGTTTCAGCTTCCTTCTGCGTTGGGGACCTCGGTCTCGCTGGCCTAGCCGCTGCAACCAGGGAAAAGGCTGACACTCGTCTATCGACACTCCGCCGGCGCGTAGAATTTTGCCTGATATAAGCCGCGAACAACAGCACTGGGCATACGGTCCTGATTGTCTGGTACCAACAGCGCCCAAACTCTTCGGGAGAAACATTTCAAACACAGACACCAAGCGGCAGACAACTGGAATGGGCCGGATTACTCCCGGAATGTCGCCTGGTGTCTGCGAAAGCGGACACCGCCTTAATCTGTGGGTTACCCTTTGCTTGGACGCTCAGCCGATCCTGAGAATGATCCTGGATTTGAAGTCTTCGTGGACGAATTCTCTCTGTCCCGCTATTCGGCTCCCTTACTGGATTGCTGGAAGTTCTTTGTTCTCCCCATCTTTGAGCCAATTCGGCGGTTTCTCTTGAAATGCCGCTTAAGATACTTTCGCTTCCGCGCTCGGACCTGCAAGCTATTCATGTACAGAGGATCCAAGTCAGGACGATCGCATGAAGATCCTGACGGCGCGCTTTAGGTGTTTTGAAAGGGCACGACTTTAGTCGTGCCGCCAATGAGCCGGAAAGCTCAGGGCTTTAGCCGCCGAGGGAAAGTTTGAAACCGCCAAAAACCTTCCCTCGGCGGCTAAAGCCGATGTGTTTGGTGCTTCGCGATCGGCACGGCTGAAGCCGTGCCCTTTCAAAACACTGCCCCACCTGGTTCACGACCTTCATGCGATTGCCTTGGAATCCAAGTTGTCGCTCAGTTCAGAGTCTTGAATCTATGCTAAGATTTGGCGGCAAGTCCAGCCATGGATTCGCGGCGCGCATTCCTTTTCGAGTTGCTGGAGACGTTTCGGTTTTTCCGAGACATTTCTTTTGAACCTGAAATCCGCGCGTCCTCTCACGTCTCGTTCGATTGACGCGGAACACGCGTGCGAAGGAGAGAATCCGCTATGAAAACCTTCCCTTCAATTCTTTGCTCAACGGATCGAGCTGTTCCTATCTCCCGCATTTTCAGTTTTCTGAGGATTGGTCCTTGGTCGCCTGCTCTGTGCAGGGTTCTGGCTTTGATGATGGGCGGAGCTTGCGCTGGGGGTTACGCGCAGGCGGCACACTTCACGGAGTCGCAGAGCGCCACCGCAAACGCTGCCAACAGCCTGAGCAGTCCCAGAGCCGTCGCCACGGAAGGCCACGCGTTGGAAGTTACATCTTCGAACGGGAACTTCGGAACAGTGAATCTGGGGAGCACGAGCTCCACTCCGATCTCCATAACCTTTACTTTCAATACGGCGGAAATGCTGGGTTCAACGACGGTTGTGACACAAGGAGCGGCCGGTCTGGACTTTACCGACTCCGGCACAGGAACCTGCAAGGCAGAGACCGCCTATGGCGCGGGGTCTACCTGCACGGTGAAGGTGAATTTCACGCCAAAGTTCCCCGGGACGCGGTACGGCGCGGCGAACCTGCTTGACGGTTCAGGGAACTTGCTGGCAGCCGGATACCTCCAGGGCACAGGCGTGGGACCACAGGTGACCTTCCTGCCCGGAACCCGGAGCATCATCGCAGACGCTGGCAACAGCGGCCTGAGTGGTCCCGAGGGGGTCGCAGTGGACGGCAGCGGCAATTTATATATTGTCGATCAGCTCAATAACCGAATATTGAAGGAGACACTTTCGGGAGGCGCCTACACCCAGAGCATTGTCTCAACCAATGGTCTGGAATTTCCCTTTTCGGTCGCAGTGGACGGCGGCGGCAACGTCTATATTGGCGATCTGTACAACAACCGGGTGCTAAAAGAGACGCTCTCGACGGCTGGCTACATCCAGAGCATTGTCGCAAACAGTGCAACCGGCGGTCTTAATTCTCCCTGGGGAGTGGCGGTTGACGGCAGCGGCAATGTCTATATTGCCGATAGCGGAAGTAACCGCGTGTTGGAGGAGACGTTGTCGGCGGGCGGATACGCCCAGAGCGTTGTCGCGAACGAGGCAAACAACGGTCTGGATTATCCCACAGGAGTCGCGGTGGATGGCAGCGGCAATGTCTATATTGCCGACACCGGCAAGGCTCGTGTGTTGAAGGAGACACCGACGGCGGGCGGTTACAGTCAGAGCGTTGTCGCGGACCCTTCAACAGGACTGTCTGGCGCCAAAGGGCTCGCGGTGGACGGTATCGGCAATGTCTATGTTGCCGACGATGGGGCCAGTAATGTGTTTAAGGAGACGCTCTCGGCAGGGAGTTACACCCAGAGCGTTATCGCAGACGCTGCAACCAATGGACTGTCTGGTCCCCGAGGGGTCGCAGTGGACGGCAGCGGCAACGTGTATATTGCCGATTTTCTCTATCCCCAGGTATTGAAGGAAGACTTGGCCGATCCGCCGATTCTGAGCTTCATCCACTCCGACGTGGGCGTAATCAGCAAGGATAGCCCGAAGAGCGTAATGGTGTGCAATGACGGCAACGCAGCTCTCACCTTCTCGTTGCCGACAACGGGCGACAATCCAAGCGTGCCCGCTGATTTCGCCTGGGATCAATCCTCCACCTGCATGCAGACCGCAGCAGGTTCACCGACGGCCTTTGCACTTGCCGCAGGGGCAAGCTGCACCATGGCGTTCGACTTCAAGCCCACCACGACCGGCTACATCCGTGAGCTCGCGGAGTTGACAGATGACAGCCTGAATATGACCGGTACCATGCAAGGGATCCAACTGATCGGCTTGCTCATCCCGCAGGCGATCACCTTCTCGCAGCCTGCATCGCCGGTGTATTCAGGTTCCGCTCCAATCACGCTGAGCGCGATCGGCGGAGCATCCGGCAACCCAGTCATTTTCAGCATTGTTTCCGGCCCCGGCTCTCTCAGCGGAACAAACAACAGCGTCCTCAATGTCAACGGATGGGGAACCATCGTGATTGCCGCCAACCAGTCCGGCAACGCAAGTTATTCAGCCGCGCCGCAGGTGACGCAGAGCGTTACAGGGCTCTATTCACAAGCCGCGGCGCTCAGGTCTCCCACACCACTCAGCACGCTGACAGGTACCAGCACGACATTCACATGGTCGCCGGGTATCGGACCCACAGAGTACATGCTCTATCTGGGCAGTACCGGCGTGAGGTCCAGCAACCTCTATAACTCAGGCCCCACAACAGCCACTTCAGTGAACGTGACCGGTCTTCCCACTAACGGAGAGACGATCTATGCGCGGATCTATTCGCTGATCGGCGGAGCCTGGCACGCTCTTGATTACACCTACACGGCAGAATCGTTGGCCGCGCTCACCTCGCCCTCTCCAAATTCAAGATTGACGGGCGGCAGTGTGACATTCACCTGGTCGGCCGGGACAGATGTCACTCGATACGAACTCTACCTGGGCAGTGGTGTTGGGTCCGACAATCTTTATCACTCGGGATATATAACTGCCACAACCGTGAACGTGACCGGGCTCCCGGTAAACGGCGAAGAGATCTATGCGCGGCTCTACTCGTACATCGCTGGAGCGTGGCAATATCACGACTACGTCTACACGGCAGAATAGGGAGTGCATGGGCGCCCTTGGTGTCGGCATGCGTGGCACCTTCAGGGCGAAACCAGAGTTCCTGTGACCCGGGGAGTTTCGTACAAGGTCGCTGCTCCCTGATGGCCGCGTCGACTTTGATGTCCTGCCTTCGGGATACACCAACTCTGGTTTCGCTGTAGTTTCCTGAGGGCCGATGGTTCATCAGGACTGCCTGCCCATTCATACCGACGCAAGGATGGGGATTTCATACTCGGCAATTTTGCGTTAACCCAGAATCTCAAGCCTGCATCGGCGTCTTGAAAGACGAAGCCAATGATCCGCGGAATCACAAGATATTCAGTGACAGAATTCTCGAAATAGAGTGGGGTGAAGATCTACTCAGAACGCTCGTCGAAGACTGACGGCAACGGAAGCAGATGAGGTAAGGCTGCGGTTGTCCTGAGTGGGAGAGCGGGTTCCTGTGAACAATTGGATCAACGTGGATCAAAAGGAGCCGCCAAACCAGCGGGCTCACCTTCCGAAGCACCATTCAGCGCTGATAAGGTACCGCCATTTGAGCAGATTACTGAATTCTTCCCAGGCGGAGACGCACCGCCAAATATCGAGATCCTTCCGGCCTCGTGGTTCCGGGCCGGATCATCGAGAGTTCGAGGAGACCAAAATCTGCGGAGCCACCAGAAATACTTCTGCGACCGAGGCAGCGCAGTCGATTGGCATATTTGAGAGGCCGAGACTTGCCAGCAAATCCTGTTGCGCGGCCTCGTTCGCGGGGATGCTCGCGGCAATCGCGGCACGACGGGCAGCATCATCCTCATCCACCACCGCTGGGACGGTGACCGCAGTCCACTGAAAGGCGGAAGGCTGATCAATCGGGTCGGACTGCAACACCGAGATCTCCACAACGGTCGTTGTACCGGGAGCAGGTGGAACAGCAGGCACGATGGTGCAGCCGCTAATCCCGTTCGCTATCAGTGAATCCTGATTGACGGCCGGAGTAGTTGAGCCTCCCCACATCGCGACGGGCAGGTTCGCGCCGATCGGGGTAATGAGGAAGCTGGAAGTTACGTCATCATTGGTCTCGGTTGCAAGGATGGTGATGGTTGCTACCGCGCTGATCGAACCGATCGCCTGCTGCATGGGGGCAATGCCGATCTGTGCGCCGAAAACGGGTATGTTGGGCAAGCTGAGTTCCGTCAATGGAATCGCACTTGCTGCCTGGAGAACCAACTGCGAAGCGTTGACTACTCCCAGGTCGCCCGCAGCCGGCGTGGCGGTGTTCGGCGTGGCACCTTGATTGACGGCGTGGGTCCAATACGCACCCCCGGCCGGCAGGAACGAAGTTTGGAACTGCGCCCAGAGAAGTGGCGGCGGAGGGGCAGGCGAAGCGGAACCAAAATTCAGCGTAAAACCGATCCCGTGAACCTTGATCGAGGCTTTGCCTGAGAAGTTCGGGCCCCAGACATTCAGGCTCGCCCCCATTTCAAGCGAAAGGGAAATGGAGATGCCCAGAATCTTGCCGTGGTAGGAGACGTCGAGACTGGCGTAGATATCGGCTGTATAAAAGAAAGGCTTCCAGCCGATGACGACATCGAAGCCCATCTGGAAATTGGCTTGTAGTCCTCCATCGGTCCAGCGGGCCGTAACCTGCGCCCCGGCCATCAGCAGATGCGGACAAAGCGCAAAGTATACCTGTCCTTGCACGGTGAGGGCAGTGTTAATCTGCCAGCTCAACCCGAGTCGCTGCGGCGCGGGATAATAGTCCGGCTTGGTGAACGAGCCGTTGTAGCCGCCGACGGTAAAGACAAAGTCACCGGCGTGGATGTTGTCGCCGTACCATACCGCAAGGGCCAAGCCACCGGTAAGGTGGCAGGAAGGCGAGAGCACGTAGGACGCTGAAGTGAGCTGCGCCTCAAGTAGAAACATGCCGAGCGCAGGCTGCCACGAGGCCAGAAGCGCTATCTGGATCAGCGCCAGTGGCGAGACCTCCTCGTCCTCCTGCACGGGAAATGTCGCAGTGGCAAGCCCGATCAGATCCAGGCTGAAGTCATGGCCGAAGACCGCAACCAGCAGAAGAAATCCCTGCACCATCTGGAAGCTGCTGAACTTCACTCCGAAGGCGGCGAAATCCTGGCCATCGGTGGGCGGGAAATAGGTATTCAATGCGGTCAGCGCACTGGCGAGACCGCTTCCCTGTTGGGGAGACTGCATGGCGGATGCGGCGGAGGCCATCGGATCAGTGCCGCCAGTCACCACCGCAACCAGCGGGTAACCGGTGATCTGGTCGAGTGTGGGTGCAACCAGGCCGCGGTTATAACCGAACCCCGCCGCCAGTCCCTCGACCGTAAGGCAAGGTGGACCTGCCGCGAAACCAGAGGCAAAGGCATAGATGACGATCGAGGGATTGCCGTCGGCGTCGGGAGCATAAGCGCCAATTGCGGCGATTGAAAACGCCTTAGCTTCAAGGCGCGCCGACCCGGCGTACACTCCGCCGCCTGCATTCAGAAAAGCGGCACTCAGTTGGACTCCAGGCGAGGTGTACGCAAATCCAAGGCCTTGAAGCGAAAGGCTGGGGCTCAGGTTCTGCAGCGGAGTGGAAAAGCTCAGGGCCTCAAGCGTCACCTGCAGCGACGACACAGCGATAGCCGCATCAAGATAGAGCGTGAGCGTGCCGCTGTCGGAGTCGAAGCCCACTCCGGCTTGTTGCACCGTAAGCGGGCCCAGTGTTTTCTGGACTGAATACCATGAAATTTTCGCGGAATCGTTGACTGTCCGCGGGAGGGTGGTCGAAGCATTCGAATAGCCGCTCGGGTTGAAAGGCAGGTCCAACTCGATGGAGAGGTCGCCAATTGAAAGCGTGCACTCTGCGGTGACACCCGCCGGTATACCCGCTGTCGGCGCCGGCAATTGAGGCGAAGTGGACGGTACCTTCTTGTTCAGGTCCTGCAACTGGGCCAGCGTCCACGGAGCCTCTGCCGCGAGCACCTGGATGTCAAAGCGCAGCATGGTGGACTGGCTGAAGACGGCACCCACGACCGGAAGGTCGGAGAGATTGACGCCGCCATCGATAGAAACGGAAAACAGCGCGTTCGAAGCTGTATCGCTTAAATAGGCAAAAGCCGCGTTCTCCAGTGTCACTTCGAGGCTCGCAGGCACGTCCTGCCCCAACTCAGTCGATAGCGCGCTGACAAGCTGGCGCACATTGATGGAGGAGCCGTTCAGGTTCTGATAAATACCGAGGAAGGTCTCGCTCATCAGCTGCTCACCTCGTCGAAGATCAGTGCGAACTGCTGTTGGTCGATTACAACTACCCCGCTGAACGCGATCGTGTATCCGCCGGTCTGCGTCCGCGTGTACTGAATCGATATGGTCGCGTCGAGCGGCGTGCCATCAATCGGGAACTGCACATCCAGACTCAGACTGAAGCTCAGCGACTGCGTGTTCATTTGGATGGCAACATTGTCGATGGTGAGACCAGCAAGCGAACTCGGCAGCGTGGTCGTCACGTCAAATATCGTAAGTACATCCGCGATCAGATCTGCGATGGCGATCTGCTGGCCGGGGCCGGTCGAACCGCTCAGTTGCCACCCTCCAGTCGAGGAGTCGTAGTCAGCCGCGAGGTTGATGTTGATGCCGCATAGAACCAGTCCAACTTCAAGCACGGCACTCAACTCGCCTTCACTGTAGTGGACACTGACTTGAAGATCAATCAGGGAAAGGCTGGTGGTGATCTGCCAGTCATCGGCAACCGATACGGCGAAGGAGTAAAGGGACAAGGACGGGTCGGCGAAGAAAAGCAGCGACGAGATTGTCAGACCATCGGAGAAGCCTGCGGATGCGCCGACGCCATGTCCGCCCGCCATCATCCCAGCCAGCGACGCACCTTCCTCATTGCCGTCCGGCAACGATCCGCGCACCGTGAAATTCGGGAAGGTGGCAGCAATATCGATAATCACGGGATTGCCACCAGCAATCTCAATCGACAACTCGCCCGACACGGTATTGAGGAAAGTGCGCGAGTCGCCAAAGGGGTCGGTGACAAAGACATTCAGAGCAAGATTTTCGATGGAGAGAACATTCGGCACAATCGTCCAGACGCCCGTGACACCCACCTGCAGGGAGATGCTCAAGATGCTGTGGGCCGCGCTTGAGAACACGATCTCGAGCCCTCGAAGCGAGAGACCATCGGTGCTCAGGCCGGCGGGGATCCCGTTGCCTGCCAGTTCCGAGCCGCCGATCCAGGAGACAAGATCGGCCACGGTGACCGTGAGCAACTGTGAAGTATCCACACTGAGAGTGAACAAGTCGAAGTTGCTGGTAAGCACGATGACGGCGGGCACGGTAATCGTCGCGCCAGTATTCGACAGGCTCGACGAGAGTACGTATGTCCCGACACACGTGCTGGGCTGAGCGGGTGAGATGCTGGTGTATACGGCGCTCTGAATACTGAAGCGGACAGTGAGTACCAGAGAGCCGAAGGTGTTCTGATACGGCGTACCAAACGTGAAAGCAACTTGCGGCAGGCCATTGACGAGATTCAACGGGCCTGCGACGGTCATTGCACCAAGATTGCCGCCCAGGAGCCAGTCGATGGCTTCGAGGGGCGCCGGGGGCGTCCATGTGCCTTGGAACCACAGCCCGGCAGGTTGTGTGTCGTTGGCCTGGGAGAGTAGTAGCCATTCTGTACTCTCAAAGACGAGCTGCGAGAGCAGCGGATCGTTGATGCCAGTGAAGCTGTCTGCAAAGGTCCATGAGCTCTGGTCTAGAGCTTCAAAGGGCATTGAGAGTTGCGGGATGCCGTTCACGAGCGTGAAGGTAGCTACTGCCGTCCCCGGAATTTGGAGCAAGGTGAAGGCACCGGAGACGGAAACAGATTGCGCCTGCTCATTCACGCTGAGGGTCGCGCCAGCAATGTTGAGTGTGCCGCCGAAATACATGCCCAGCACCGCGGTGATGCTGCTTGAGGACAGCGCCGCTCCGGTCACATTGAGCGTGCCGTTGTCGAGGGCGAGAACGCTTTCCAGTTGAGTGAGGTTCACAGCGGCTCCAATTAAATCTCAGGGCAAGCTGAACTGCGCCACTATGGGGAAGTGATCGCTGATCAGCCGACGATAAAACATCGAAGCATCGATCACGTCCGGCAGGTTAGGCGCCAGAATGTGAGTACCGACGGTTTGTGGGTATGTGGTCAGAAAGGAGACTGCGACGGCGTTCAGAGGGCCGCCTGTTGCAGCCGGCCAGATGCATGGCCCGGCACTTGCAACCCAGCTCCCCAGCGAGCTCAAAATGTCTGGGGCACTTTGATTGACGAGAGGGTTCATAGCAGTTGCAGGATATTGAATGCCGAAATTATCGTAGGCGTTGACCCGCATCTGCGGGGTTTGGCTAACCACGGTCGAGGCCGGAAAAACAGAGTCGATTTGCGCAGCGTATTTTTCCATATCCGACGCTTTCATGTGGAATGCCAGCAGGGCACCAAGAACGCCGGCGGAAGCAGCGGAATTGCTGCAATACACCTGTCCGGAAATGGAATTGAGGGCCTGGCACAGGGTTGCATACGCAGGGTTTCCTAATAGCACGTTATAGGCCGCAACATTGAAGCTGTACTTGAAAGGGCTGTCGAAAGCGGAGACGGACGTCGTTTTTGTGTTGTTGAATGCGACGTCTCGCTGCGTGTTGGCGTCGAGTGCGGTGAGAAGGCAGGTATACGCGGTGATCGGGGCGACCGCTCCAGGCACAGTGAGCAGGGCCTTCTCGGAAGCGTCATACGTGGAGAGATCCGGACTGTCGACGTTGAAATCTCCAGCCAGCACGGCGTATTTGATCTGGACCACGCCAACGTCAGTCTCCACATCACTGAATGGGTTGTCGACCGCCGACGCCATAAACATTAACCACGCGTTCCATCCGAGTTTGGCGTTGGCATTCAGGACATAAGCGCCGAAATTCACTGCAATGAACTTCTGTAGCAATTGAGCCGCGTTCCCCTTCCCCATGGGCCAGAGTTCAAAGAGGATCGCGCCGATCGTAGCTACAGCCTGAAGCAGCATGAGACGCGCCTGAACCAGGTTGAAACCAGGCCACGGGACCAAGGAGATGGTCGAAAGCACGCACTCCATTAGAGCTTCGAAAAGATCGCCTTCGTAAGTAATGAGCTTTTCATAAAGTTCGTTGCGGTTGAGTGCATCGACAATCGTCTTCTGGACGAGCGTCCGGACCTGCTTCGGGTCGTTGCCGATGCCTGCTCCGGCTAGCAGCAACTGAACCTGCGTGGTAACCACCCCAATCGAGTTCTCCAGGGTGGCATAGGTCTGCATTACGTTGTTCAACCAAACCTGCTCGGTTTGATAGGCCATCCCATACTGATGTGTCGAATAGGCCTGGATCAATGATTTGGCATCAAATGGCGTATGTATGCCGGCGACAAGGAATGGTGTATTCGATGGCGCAGCTGTTTGGAATAGCATGAAGGCCGGACGCCTGCCATTCGGCTTGCGGTTAGCCAGGCCATTCCACGAGGTCGTCGTCTGCGGAAAGTAAAGCGGCTCGATATTGCGACCGACGCAGACGGTGTCGGCCACGATGCCTCCCCCAAACTGCGTAGCCACTGGTTGGAAATTGTTTGGACGCCACAAAAAACCGACCGACTCATCGCCCACGTCAATGAACTTGGAACCCCACGCCACACCGGTCAGCACATTTGCCAGATTCACGATGCTTTGCAGAATCGTCTGATTGGCGTTGTTCTGCAGTTCGAGAATCACCAGGATGTCGACGTTCTGCTGCAGCAGCGTCTCTGCGATCAGCCTTGGTAGAAAGGTCGATTTTCCCTGCTTCGCAGTTCCGTATATCTGGATGTTCCAGGACATCACTTTGATGTTCGGCATTGCGTTTTCTCCACTCTCGGCCGGTGCAGTTTCAAGGAAGAAACGTCGTGGTTGCGTTGGAAGAATCCATCGTGTCGAAATACGATCGAAGAGCAGTGCTCACTCCCCGCCCGAATATGAGTATTTGATGATGAAGTACACCGCCGTATAGGGAGGCAGGGTGTTGAACGCTTTGCCAGAACCGGCGCCGGATGTATCTCTTCCCTGGTTCCCGCCCGTTCCATTACCCCAGCTAGGTTGACCGCCGCTCTTCCAGTCGACGGAAATGGTCTGGAACTCCTGGTAAGAATGGGTGTGCGACGGCAGGTTCGCAACATCCAGAATCACCTCTTTCTTCCCGCCGCTTGTGCCAAGCGGATACTCTGGTCCGGCGCCAATCGGGAATCTGCCCATCAGGTCCGGTGTGTTGTTGGTTCCGTTGCAGAGGTTCCAGCCAGTTGGAATCGAAGTAGCCGATCCGTACCACATCAAGATGGTTCCGATTGGTAGCGGGTCGAGTCGCCTGCCATCTTGCAATACAAACGAGCTTGCCTCCACTCGCCCGGCAACCACCAGCTGCGAAGAACTGCTCTCGTTGATCCTCCCCAAGCCGACCCTGTTCGTCCGCACTACGATGGGACCTTTCTCGATCACGGTGGTGACCTGGCCATCCGCAAAATTGGGCAAGCTCATGTACTCGAGAGACACACTTGCCGGGCCATCCGCCATGCCACTGACAACGCCGGTCACGGAGAAATGTGCGGAGTTGCCGGCCGGCAACGAAGCATTGGTGGTGGTAATGCTCCACTGCGGAACGTCGCCGGTGTCATCAAACTCGACGATCCAGTTCGGATCCGGCGGAGCGATTGAGATGGCCTGTATCTGGCTGGTATTGCCCAGCGTCCAGGGCCTCGACTCACCCTCCGGCTGAGTGGCGAAGCGGAGCAAGAACGTAGTTGGCTGGTTGCTCGACGCGGGGTTCAACGTCAGCGACCCGGTGTCTGCGGAATTGGCCAGCAGCAGCGTCAACGCGTTCTCCGTGACGCCGTCGTTCAGCACGGTGTTTGACCCCAGGAAACCCAGCCACAGGGGTGGCGCGCCCATGCCGGAGCTGCCGGGCACCATCTGCAAAAATGCCGTGCGCGTTCCGGTCAGTGGTGCTTGTGGCTCCACGTTGATCAGGTTGAACTCCAGTCCCAATTGCGTAAGCGACAGGCTGGCGTTGGCGGCAACCGTAATGCCCTGCAGGTTGAGCAAAATGACGTCCTGCGGGTCAAACGCTTGCCCGCCCATGCGGGAGACATAGAGGACCGTGCCGCCGGAGGTGGTTGGAACCGCGAGCAGCTCCCAACCCGCTTCCGCCAGAGACAGCTCGCCGAGTTGCTTGTTGTCGAGCACGCCAGGCTGGAAGGTGAACGCAAAGTGGTATTCCGCCGGGCTTACATGCGAAAGTTGCGGCGCAAGCAGCAAGTGGTACGTGGACAAATTGGTCAACGTCAGTTGGAGTGACTGTAGCTTGCCGTAGCTGAGGTATAAAACCGGCACACCGCCGTTGCTCAACGTAAGCGCTACGGGGTAGGTTGACGAGAAGCCGGCGAGAGATCCGGGGAGCGATCGCAAGGTCATTTTGCACCATCCATGATGTGCGAAGTTTGGCCGACGCCGGGCTCGATATCATCGCCCAGCTTGAGGTTTGTCCAACCTTCCCGGACAACTCTGCGGCCGTTAAATACCGCATCGGTGCGGAAGGAAGCTAATAACTCCGGCTGCGCTAGGCCTGTATCGGAGCTATACCAGCGCCATTTGGCTCCAGCGACCTTGGGCAGAGTGAGTTGCAAGCTGTCTTGCGGCATAACAATGGGGCCGCTCAAGAAGGTGACCGCCAACGAGCTCATGGCGGCAGAGAACACGGCGGGCGACAACTGCAGACTCACCTCAGGGGCCAGCCCGCTGCGCACGAAAAGCGGCGCGCGCGGGTCAATCAGAAGAGTCAACGTTACAGGCCCGTCTGCAAGCGAGACCGGCACAGACAGCGTTTGCCCCGCCGCCGGGACCTGGACCAAAGGACACGGTGGCGCCGTTGCCGACGAGGGATAAAGCGGCGCATAAAATAGTGGGTCGAAGACATCGTTTTCGCTGCCGATCCAGTAGCCGATCACCCCATTCGCAGGCATGGTTACGTCACCCAGCGTGATCGGGATTTTCACCTGTTCAACACCCCAGGCGTCGCGAATATCGGCCTCCAAATCCTCGCGAAACGCGTTCCAGCTCTGGTCGATGGAGAGCAGGCCATCCACTGTCCATTGCAGCCGGAGACGCACGACGGCGAGCGGACGCCCCATCATCAACGGCAGACTGGAGGTCTGTGCTCCAGGCCCAGAAACGTTGAGGGGAGCGTTCTGCTCCATCACATCCATGAGTGAACCGAAAAACGAGGTATCCCCCTCGGGGTACTGTTCCTGACAGGAGATCATTGCGCTCGCCAGAGCCCGCAAATGCTGATTGCGCACGCTACGAACCGAGGTCTTCTGCGGCGCCGCCGGCGAAGGTTGCCAAACCTGCGCGGGATCGGGCGAAAGCGCTCCCAAGGGCTTGCCGTCCGCCTCGTAGAGGAGCAGCGTCTCGTCCAGATAGTTGGGCAAAATCCAGCCGCAGATCGGCGACACTGCATGCTCATTCCCGTCAACGATGGCATGACTTGCGTCGTCCAGCCAGTCCACTGCCAGCCGCGAGCTCTGGGTCAGGCGTGGCGCCAGGTAGATTTGCCCCGGCTCAAGCTCTGGATTCGAGAGCGTCATCGCCGTCCGGCAATTGGGTGAAGGAATCTCCAGCACTTGCCCGAAGCGGTCTACGAGGCGCAGCCGGAGAATATCCATTGCGCCTGTCCTGATAGGCAGAAAAATATTCAGCGGGACGGGCGCCTCGCGATTGCGTCCGGCAATGTATCCAGCCGCGCGTGCTGAGAATGCCGCACCCGCGGGCAGGCTCAACGGATCTTCGACCGGCATTTGCAACGTCTGCCTGAACATCCGCAGCGATGCGTTGAAACCGGAAATTCGTTGCGTGAGCGCGGTGGTGTCCAGCGCGGCAGCCAGGCCGCGGAGAGCAGTGTACTCCACGTTGGCCGCCTGTTGTGCCGGAGTCATGTTGCCGATTCCGTACTCCTCGACGAACCATGCCGTCACCTGAGCAAGATTTGCGATCAGGTCGAAGTCCGCCTGCTGGTCCGGTGGGATCGATTCGGCCAGGAAGTAAGGTGGTAAGACATTCTGCGCGATGTATCTCACCAAGGTGGCAATCAGGGCTGCAGGTCCGTGCTCGCTCAGCAGACAGCGTCCGCTGTAAACCGCGCCGTCGCCTGTGATGACGATGGCATTCGAATTGAGCACCAGGTCTGGTCCGGTGCCGAACGTGAAGTTCTCCGTGATGTAGGCAGGCGACAGTCCACCGGCAGCAATCGGGTCCTTCCCATCGTCCGCGAACGGCAGCAGCTCCACCTGCCATTCCATGGCGATAGGGCGCCAAGGCTGGCGTGTCCAATAGTAGGTTGCGGCGGTGGTTATTATTTCGTCGAGAGAGTCTCGCACGGCAGTCAGGAACGGCTCCGCTTCCGAACCCACTGTCGGCGCCGAAAGGGAGAGCACTTCCACCTGGCAGGGAACATCGGTCGCCCCACTCGCCGGTTCTGACCCGATCGTCTCGGTAGCATCCCCGCTGAACAGCAGCACAGGCTCGGCAGGCGCAAGGTAGGGTGCAGCTTCCCGCCGACGGAGCTTCCACGCGGTTCCTGCGTTCGTGCTCAACTCAGTGAGGGCCGCGGCCAGCAGTGGTCCCAAGGCGGTTGCCGCTCCCGAGCCCATGGCGCTGATGAAATTCAGGCTGACCGGATCTACGGTGACCTGGATCTCACCGGTGGAAGCCGTCAGTTCGTTGAGCGGCACAAAATCTTGCCGGCTCATAAAGAACTCGATCTCGTCCGGATCCGGGTAGTCCTGCTGCGACAGGTCGGGGGGGAACTTGCTGACCATGTACTTGTACCAGTCGGCAAATATCCGCTCGCGCCAACCTGCAATCTCGTCCGCAGCCTTGTTATAGCGCCGCTGCATGGAGTCGACAGCGGCCAATTCATCGCCAAGCGCATTAGGCGGCGTCACCGAGGAACCGTCTGTGGCCACTAACTGCCAGGTCACCCCCGCGCTCCGGCTGCTGAATCCCTGCCGGTGGAGCGCTGCCGGAAAGGCCGTGTCTTCCATCCCGCTAGCGCTCGCGATGCAGCCGAGTTGCAGTGCATCGAGCTGTTCTTCCAGTATTCCGGCATAGGTACTGTCGATTCCGCTGGCCAGAAACGCGGCTAGCGCCTCCGACGCAGCATTGCCCGCCCAAAGCTCCAGCCCGTTCAGGCTTGGCGTTGAAGGCCCCAAACCCTTTGTGGTATTCAAGGCGAGTTTGGTATAGACCAGCAATGCCTGAGGAACGGTGGTTGTGTCGCTGCCGATCAAAGTCCAACCGAAAGCTTGCTCTAGTCCCGCGACAAGATCGCCGCCGCCTTGGCCTGCAGCCCATAGCGCCACAGGGTCAACGGCCAAATCGCTGTACCAACCCAGCACCTGATAGGTCGAGCCATTCAAGCCGGTTTGAAGATTACCGACCGTGCTATCGTACAAGCCGAAGAGCGAGAAAGAATTGGGGTATGCCGCCAGAAAGTCCTGAACGCCATACCCAGGCGCGATCAGCGATGAGAGCCGTTGCGCGGTGGCATCCTCTTGCCATTCGCCTACCGGGACAGCCCTTCCAGCATAACGATACGGATGTGTCTCCCCCAGTTTGGAGTCCGGCGACCAAGGAACCGTGATATTCGAAGTGGCGCTACCTTGTGATTCCGGCCAGACATAATCGCTCTCTATGACCCACCCCGTGGCTTCACCATCAGAGTCGGTGCGCACAACTAGCCAGCGGTTCGGCAACTGCGGAAATTGCGCTGCTCCGGAGCCATCGGAGACCGCCTGCGTCAGCGAAGCCGGTAGCGTCCAACTCAGATGAACTCCGGGCAGAAGCCAGAGGTTGACGTCGTTGAAGGGTTGCGCGACCACGTTCTCCGAGAGGAACGCATTTTCCGGATTGACGTAGGCTTCCGGCGTACGATACGGCAGATGGCTGAAGTTGGCGGCCGGCTGCCTTACCGCCCGTTCCTCAGTCACGATCAGTGCATCCGACTCAGCCGGCACAATCAGAAAGTTCATGAGTGGTCCTCCACGCCAGTCTTCAGCAAACGCGCGCAAAACTGCGATTGAATCATCTGCAGCGCAAATCCAGAACTGGTTAGAGGCGCCACTCCGAGAACACTCGCCATCTCCGCGGCCAGCGTGTGGAAACTCAAGACCCTTTCGATGGCCACACCTTGCCACGGCAACGGTTCCACCTTTTTCGTGGGAAGTATCTCGCCGGTTTGCGGATCACGCAATAACTTAAACAAATTGCCGCTGGCGCTGTCGACGCCGGAGTGCAGAACTGCCGGAGTGGGCTGGATATCGACTGCCTCAAGCGTTCCCTTGAACAAACACAGCAGCACATTCTTGCCCAGCAGGTCCTGTCTGAATAGGTCAATCGTGACTCCGTCCGGGTCCCCGTTGGGGAGCGCGTTATACCCAGTGACAGACAGGCTCGGAAACGCCGCGACTACAGAGGAGTTCATTAGAAAACCAGTCACGGGAGCAAGAAGATCCGGCGGCAGCGGAATGTTTTTGTCGGCGGCCTGGTCGGCGGCGGTTACCCTTCCGATGCTCAGTGCCCCGTCGAAAAGCGCTCTCAGCCAGCACGAATCCAGGGTGAAGAAGCGAATCGATTCCTGTGGCAACATGGGGTCGTCCGGCACCAGGTACACAAACGGCACTCCACGCAAACTTGCCCCCGCTTCAAGCCAGGAGATCACCGTCGGTGGCAACGGATCCGACTCCGCAACCAAGGCGGGACGGCCAAGCGACGTGCGCAGGTGACGGCGTTTCGGAAGAGCCGCGCGCAGTTGGGCCGACTGCGCGCGCGTCAGCTTCCACTGGTAAAGCGTGTTTGCAACTGCAGGAGAAGCCAGCATCAGCGCACGGCCCAGTGCCCATGCTGCCGCATATGTCACATCGAAAAAGCAGTTCGCCGCATCGTAGGAAAGCAACGCATCGTAACTCAGCACCGGCAACTTTGCAGGCAGGTTGCCATTGTCCGTCCCACACAGCAGTGGAGCGCGATACCACGTCGGCATGTGCGACCCATCCCGTAATGCATAAGGCAATGCAAGAAAACCTTCCTCCAGGCGCGCCATCGCTGTGGGGTTTTTGAGTGCGCCTGAGGGAATTAGCGGCATCAAGTCCGCCTGCGACAGCGCCTGCATGCTCTTGCTGAAGGTGTCGGCGGAAGGATCTGAGGTAAGACGCCAATATTTCAGCGCAATCAGTCGAATCAGATCGCCGGAGTCGGAGCCTTGCAAATCGAATCCAGCGCTGGTGTAGCGGCCTTCCAGTGATACCAGAAAAATCATGCTGAGAGAATCGGGCGGGATCAGCCGGTTGCCTAGCACCACGGCCTGTTGACCCAACGGATCATCGTCATCGTCAAGTGGCTCCCGGACGTGTGCGATGAAGGGCAAATCCGCTGGAACCGGAAGCAGCGTCTCCACCAAGCCAACGGGAACGTCGATAACGGTAACGACGTCCGTAGCCAGTTGGCCCTCTTCCAAAGGATAGGCCGGATGCCAGGGACTTCCCGTCGAAGCTGTGACAAGCGAACCGGCTTGGACCGTCTGCACCGTGGGAGCCTCGGCCTGCGTGAAGACCAGTAGCGCAAGCCACGAGGCATCGGGTGCATCGGTGCCGTCCGAATACGGCGAGCGCTCCCAAGGCAGTGTGCTGCGTGTGAGCAGCATGTGAGGTGCGCAGGTACCGAAGTCCCCGACACCTCCTGAAGCTGGAAACATTCCTACAATCTGGTCTGCCGCCACTGAATAGCGCTCGCCAGAGACGGTGAATTTGCTTTCAAGCGTGAAGGGCGAACCACTAACCGCCACGCCACTCAGCTTCACAACCAACTCGCTCGTAAGCGTGTAAGTTCCGGCATCGATACCGGGGAGATGCGTGTCGCTGAACCGCATTTTCGACGCGGGTCCGAGCACGCCCGAGTTTGCTCTTAGCTCATTTCGCATATGTAGATAAGCGTCGCAGGTTGAGGTTGCGATGGTTGGGTCGGGCAACATAATCCGGCCGGGGAAGGCTGTCGGAAGATTAGATAAAGCCCACGATACCACTGAATCGAAATATGTCAAGTAAAACTCTTGAAATTTAAAGATGAGCCTCAAGGGACGGTCACTTGGGAATGGACGTCCCCATGGTTCGGTCAGGAGAGGCGCCCTGGAATCGATAGGTCGGCTTGTTGCGAGCCGCCAGGAACTCCGGTCGACATCGGAGACTGCCCGGAATTCTATGGATGGGTACAGCAAGCGTCAGTCGCATGGTGGTGGAGTGCGCCAAAAAAGTTGGGAGTCAGGCAGTTGGAGGAAGTCAGAACAGGCTAAGCGGTCAACGCTCTCTTGCTAGCGAGAATCCGACGGACGGTCGCTTCGCCTGGATAGGCTCGATCGCATCACTCCAGACTGTCTTGACGAGCGCTGTTGCGTGAACATCGGATCTCATCGCAGGGAACGCTGCATGATTGGCAGGCGCAACCATTGACCGAATTCGCACCCTGCTTCGGGTAGCATCCCAGCCTGCTGAAACCCGAGCGATGCATGCAGAGCGACAGAGGGGACATTCTCTCCACAGATACACGCAGCTAGAAAGGGCGAGGAATTGGGGCGCAAGGCACCCCAGTCTCATGTGCAGCGGGTCGGAAATGCCGGTAAATGACAGCGCACCGACTCAGCCTGACGGTTCGTGGCGTTCGCGGGAGAGAAATAAAATGAAACGATCCGCCTTGAGTAATCACTGTCTCATGTGGCAGGGCAGAGCGATGGGACAAATGATCCTGTGAGCGCTTTTTGCACGTTTTTCTTGCGTATCGGGTTCGAATTAGGTTAGATTTCTCGCTATCTCAGATGCGGGACCTGATTCCGTATCCAAGATCACTTCCCCAATCTTTGGCTCTCGTTCGCCTATCCGAATGGCACGATCAAGCGGGAGATATCCGATGAGTGAATCGACACTTGAAGGCACGCAAGTTACTGCGTATGTGAGGGATGCCCGCGAGGTGGTAAACGCGGGCGCGGCCTTGGCCGAGGCTCTCAAACAAGATCAGGAAGACGACATAGCCGATGCTGTCAGCCAGCTCAAGGAAGCTGCTTCTATAGGGCGGGGACCGGGCAAGCTGAGATTTACCGCAACCGGGCCCGAGGGTATGCCGCCGCCCACGGCGGTGGAGTCGGCACTCATCATGGCCGAGGTCGATGTGTCGATTGCGGATCTGCTGGCGAAGGCTTCGCAGGCAGCGGGAGAAACCGACGCGCCCGCTTCGCCCACCGCTCTTAAGCGTGCGGTTGAATCGACCGGAACAACGCTGGGCAATCTGGAAGTCAGTTCGGAAAGGCTGGGGTTTGCCGAACAGGCTCGTATCCGCATCTCGTCGAAAGATGTGAAGCAAGCGCAGACGACCTTCAAGCAGGAAGCCATGGACGCCCAGGAGCAGGTGCTGGTCCAGTCCGAGACGCAGGTGGAGAAGGCGATCAGCGCGGTGGCCAAGCAAAAGGACAGGATCTGCGAGGCGTGGTCGGAACTGGACGCGCTCTCCGAATTGAAGGCGCCGATCACCGGTCTTCTTCAGTACGCATGGGAGCGGTTGTCGTCGGCGTTGCAGACGCTCAAAACCATTGCCGCATGGATCACGAATGAAGACGCGGTCGAATACCTGGGCGATCTGATCAAGGACGCTAGCCTGCGCAACTGCCTGGGAAGGATTGTGGGCGAGGCAAAAGTGCGCGATCGGCTGCAGGCGATGAGATTCAGGAGATCGTCTACCACGGCGGAGATCGATGACAGAAGCGAAGAGGTTGATGCGCTGGGACGGCGTTTTGAGACCATCGCCAAACGCATCATTGCCATCGCTACGGTGGCGGCGCTCGTGGTCCCAGGGCTGGTCGGGTGGCTGGCGAGCCCGGTTGCGGGAGGGTTCGCGCTGCCCGCCGTGTACGCGCTGGGGATCATCGCGGTCTTGGCGATGGCTCGCGATTATCTGCACGATGGGCGCTTCAATTCCAAACGAGGGATAGATTCCATTATCGGCGAGCTAGCGGAGCCGTAATCACCCTGAAGCGAGGATTCATGACTCCGTCGGAGACGCTTTCGGCGCAGGCTTCGCAACTGCTCGATCAGGTGCGGCGGGAGCAAGCGCGACTTGTGGGCATGTCGCAATCGGGACGCAACGGCTTTGCGCCGATGGTGCTGAACAACCTGCGCGATCAACTGGATGCGCAGTCGCGAAAGCTGGGCGATCTGGTCGAGGCGGTTTTATCGGGCAACGAATTGGCTGCGGAGAGAAAGAACTACCGGCGCATTAACAAGGCTTGCAACGATCTTTTTGGTGAGTGTCTGGCGATTTCGATCGGTAAGGCGATTCGCGATCTGGCGCTCGATGCCGACGCATTTGAGATTGTGGAACGCCTTCTGGGGCAGCTTGGCGAGGCACTGCAAGTGCCGTGGCCGCACGTAGCCACGCTGGCCGATGCGGAGTTTTTCTCGACTGCCTCGCAGGTCATTCGCATTCGCTTTCCCGCGTTTACAGTCTGGGATTTTCCGGTGGCTGCGCACGAGTTCGGACATTTCGTCGGTCCGCGGCTGCAATCGTTGAATGGGGAGGCGACGGCGTATCAATCGTTTCGCATGGTCAAAGATATCGGGCCGCTTGAACATCTCGAAGAATACTTCGCCGATATGATTGCGGTGTTCGCGCTGGGGCCTGCTTATGTGCATTCCTGCCTGCTTCATCGCTTCGATCCTGCGGGAGAGGATGGAACGGCGCATCCGTCCGACGGGAAGCGGGCGCATTGGATTCTTAGCGCGCTCGATTACATTGCTCTCCGCTGCGAACGACCGCAGAGAGACATGCTGCAGGAGGCGATCGAGAACCGGAAAGAGGATTGGCTGCGTGCGGTGGCCGCAAATGGAGGCTCGCCGCTGAACGCTGAAGTGGAAAAGAACCTGCGAAGGCGGGCGCGCGGTTTGTGCTCCGCGCTCTGTGAGGCGTTTCCCGGGGCGGCATTGAGGAATATGCAGCCGACCTTGCAAATAGTGGCGGAGTTCGGAAGGGATCGACCGCTCGACCCAAAGCCGGAGATACGCGAGATCCTCAATGCTGCGTGGATCGTCAGGCTACAAGGTGAAAGAAACAACAAAGCAGTGGGCTCCGGGGCAAACGGCGGTCCCACCGCTGGAGAAATCGATCGATGGGCGAAACAGGTGTGTTTGAGAGCAATCCGGTGATCGAAATATTTGAGCTGCGACGCCAGTCTGCCGAACGAAATCTGGACGCCCTGGTCGACTTCGTGGGGTCCATTAATGCGCGCACCGCGTCACTCCGAAAGCTGCGCGCGCAACTGGCCCACGATCGCAGCGAGATTCTCTCCGTGCTCAGGAGACTCAAGCTCCACGTGGACGAACTACGCACCAAGCTCGATGGCGAGGACTACGAGAAGTCGGACATGCGGGGCCCGGTCGATTCGACGGCAAGGTACTTGTCCGGCTTGGAGTCGGCAATCAGAGGGGCAAGAGAAAACTGGAGCAGTATCGCAGGCCTGAAGCTCGATCCTGACAAGATCAAGAGCGGAGATCTCGCGCTGTGCGAGCAAATTCTGGATCGCAAGCGGAAACTCGAGAAGCTGAGAACTCCCGGCGACGATCTCCGCAAGCGGTGGAGAGAGATGGACGAGCTCAAGGAGTTCTGGGAGGTTTCGCTCGACTATCTGGCGGGCGTATCGCTGCGCCACGACGGTCTTGACTTGGACATCTGCTGCATTGCTGACGACCTCATTTGCGAGCTGCAGGAATACTGCAACGACCTTGGGGCCAAGACCATCCTGGGCCGCGATTGTTGCAGCACTTCCCTGCCCCAAATTGTGTATCTCCGCTTCCCGGAATGGACGGTCTGGGTGCTGCCGCTGGCGGGCGGAGAACTGTGGCGCGACGTGAGCCGCCCGGTCCGCTCCGCAGGAAATGGTAAGCTCGTCCGGCCTACGATTTCGGACAGTTACTTCGCGTTTGCGGAACGAGAATTGGGCAAGTCCGATACGGCGAGAACCGAGCTGCTGATAGGCAAGAAAAAGGAAGAGAACAGCGTGTACCTGCGCTGGATCAACAAGACGCTTCTCAAGGACTGCCTGACGGACATCTTCGGCACATTTGCGCTGGGCCCCGCCTACGTGCTTTCCTCGATATTCCTCGCTCTGGACCCCTCGGAAGACAACGACCGCATACGCGCGGAGACGATCTTTTCGGTGATGAGGACGATGAATGGCTGGTCGTCGAGTTTTCCAGGACTGGCCAATAAATCTCTTGTAGTGGTGGAAAGCGCGTGGGAGCAGGCCGCGCGCGAAGCCGGACGCGGCAATGGATTGACGCCGGAGGAAGAAAAAAAACGAAACGATCAGCGGGCGGATATCGCCAAGTGGAGGGACTCTTTTTTAACCTATCTTCGCAATTTCGCGAAGCTCCAGTTTCCCATCCGGGATTGGGAAGCGGGAAAAGACAAATGGGTCGATTACTTTCTTTCGCCGAATCCATCCGCTAATAGCTCCAACGCTCCGCCGAACATCCGGCTGGCGCTAGCTACGGCATGGGAAGCGCGCATCCGCGAACCGCTCAAATCAAGGGAGACGGCCAGCATTTGCAAGCAGGTTTGCGAGAAGATCGCGGAGACAGGCCCGCCCCCTCAACCGCCGGAACCGCCCGAGGGATTCAATAACTCAAACCCGTAACCGAAGCATCGGAGTCCTTCCATGGCCAACGTGAGAACGGAAATCAGAGCCGATCTGGACCGTGCTCTGGAGAGCGATGCCGATCAAATCGGCGAGCTGCGCAAAGCGGTTGTGAGTTTGGCAGCGAGTCTGCGCCGGGCCCCGCCAACGCGCGTTTCCGCCTGGAGCGCGCCGCTGCTTGACGACGAGGAGCAGCGAGCGCAACGGAAAAAGCTGCAGGGAGTGATCGCGGGTCTCGATCAACTGCTTGACTCCGGTTTCGGGACTCGCGACGACCCCGGCGCGCGCTTGCTGGCCGGAGTGGCGCACGCGGTACTCGCCGACCACTTTCTTTCGGCCGCCGATGAAGAATCTGCGCGCGATCACTTCCGCATCGCCTGCGAGTGTTTAGCGGGACTGGAACCCTCGACGGTGGCTACCGATTCCGTCGCCGCGCAGTATTACATTGAGGCGCTGGAGCACACCGGGAGGCGGGCTGAGGTGGTGAAGTTCCTGGTGGAAGTCGCGGAGACTCCATTGGCCATTCTGCCGCAGACGATCTATCTCCAATTCGCGTGGGTGCTGATGCGCTCCGACGATTTCGAGAGCGGCGAGCGCATTCTCGGTGTAGCCGCACAGCGCGCAGCCGGGAACGCGAGCGAACTGCGCAAGCTGGCCAACGTGTTTGGCAGCCTGGAACTATCCCGGCAGGCCTCGCGTCACTACTTCGAGGCGGCCGAGCTTTATTTGAAGCATCGCGATTTGGAAAACGCTCTGGAGGCTTGCATTCATGCGCTGAAGCATGATCAGGACAATCCCCAAATCCGTTTTCTGAAGTGTCGTCTGCTGATCGAGAAACGGAACTTCGATGAGGCCCGTCGCGAGCTTCAGGAGCTTTGCCGTATGAATCCCGAACCGGCGACGCGGCTTCTGCTGGCCGAAGTGCTTGTGCATAGCCAGGACCTGGAATCGGCGCTGGTCGAGATCGAAGGCGTTCTCAGCGACAATCCGCGGAATCCGGAGGCGCTCATCGCCCGCGCGCGTGTGTTGAACCGGATGAATCTGTGGGAAGCTGCGCTTGATGCAGCCGAGAACGCCGCGGCGCAAGATCCAGGCGCTCCGTCGCCGGCGATTGAAAAGGTCATCGCCCTCAGAGGACTGGGCCGGTTACACGAAGCCCTTGCAGCCGCCGATGACAACCTTGCTCGTCATCCTTCCTGCCAAGAGGCGCAAAATGCCAAGCTCGACATACTGCTGGAGCTGGAAATGTGGGTAGATGCGATCCAGGTCGCATCGGAAATTCTCGAAGTGGAAGAGAACGATGCATTGCTGTTCAAGCGGGCGCAGGCCTACATGGAGTCGGGCCATGCGGCCGACGCGCTGAGAGACCTGGCCGAGATCGCAAAGCCCGAAGCTCTGGGGCCAGCGGCGGCGCGGCTGCGGTTGCGCGCTTACCGGCGGCTGCAGAACTGGCCCGAGGTCATCACGATTCTCGAAAAGATGATTGAGGCCGACCCGAATTCCGTAGCGCTTCGCTTGGAGCGCTGCGACCTGCTGCGTCGGCTCGGTCATCAACAGCAGGCTTTGGAAGCGATCAAGGAGATTGAGGAGCATTGGTCGCAGCACCCCGATCTCGTGGGTCTCAAGACCGCGCTGCTGTGCGACATCGGCGACTTCGAGTTGGCGGTCGAAACAGTGGCGCCGCTGACCACGCCCATCGATTCCGCATGGGCCACGCATGCTTTGTTGAGCCTGAGGGCCTGGGCTGACCAGAACCTGCCTGACGAGCAGCACAAGATCGACGCCGAAGCCGTCTATCGCCGCGCGGCATTTCTGAAACCGGACGATCTGTGGGCGCGCAAGGGACTGGCCAATGCTCTTCTCCGGCTTGGGCGGGTGGCAGAGGCGGAAGAAGAGTACAACACGGTCATCAACCGGATTGAAGAATTCAAAATGCGCGGCAGCGTCAATCCCTATCAGCTTTGCCTGTGCGGGTGGTGCTATTACTCCATTGGTAAGTTGAGCGAGGCGGCGCAACACTGCACGGTCGGATTGGCCACCGCCGACGTTGGGCCTGCATATAACTTCGACTACGGTCTGATTCTTCTTTGCGATGCGTACCCGTCCACTGCCATCTCGCAATATGCCAAGGGCATCGACGGCCTGCAGTCCAAGGACATGCTGCGGAGATGCGGTCTGCTGTACGTCGCTTTATTCGATATTCTGACCGCCATGAACTTTCACGAGAATCTCGCCAACGCCGCGGAGACGCTTGAGATTCGCGAGACGCTGCGCAGTGCTCTGGCTTCCACGCTTGCCGCGCTGCCATCGGAGTGGAGCGATTTTAAGGAACGGATGACTCAATTTATCCGCTCAGAAGAGCAGGAGGCCGCGGAGCACCAAGCAGGCTGGTCGCGTTTCGTGATCGCCGGACTGGAGCGGCCCGATAAGCAACTGCCGTGGGCTGTGGCCGAGCCGGTGCTGCGCCGCAGAAGCGACGACGGACTTTTCTACCGCATGCCGGACGACTCTGCTGCTCTCGCCATGGAGTTGGAGCCAGTACCCGCCGATAGCATTGTCGAATTTTCCGAGCCCGTCGTTGCTTCATTCGAATGCGAGATTCTGTGGATTTCAGCCGAGGTGATTGCGCTGATCGAAGAGGAGAAGCTGCTGGACTCCACAGAAGACCGGGAATGGCAGCAATTGGAATGGCAGGAACTGTCCTCGCCTGCAGGCTCGTGGGCTACGGCGGCTCCTTCTGAGGTGATCGCGGACCTGTTTCATCAATGGGCCTCGATCCTGGTGTCGCGGTCTCTGGCACGGCTGGTGGAATACTTTCGCTCCGAGGACGAGGCTGCGCTGACGAGGGCGCGAAGGCTCGCGGAACTGGCAGTGCTCGCTGCGCCCGATGCAAGCGGAAAATATCAGGCCATTCAGGCCTATGGCGCAGCCGGCGGAGCGCTCGATGAGGGCTTCATCGAAAACGCATATCAGCAAGTCGAGCATTCCATCGGCGTCGACAAGACGGTTTTCGACGAGAGCGTGGAGCGGTTCAAAAGAATGGCAAAGCTTGAGGCCCAACGGAAGATCGAAGCTGGGTCTTATACCCAGGTTGAGTCATCTTCGGAGCCGGTATCGAAGAATCCTGTAGTGGACGAAATATTGAAACGCGCTCTCAGCATCGCTCAAGTCGAAAACCAGGATGAGCAGGATCGGCTGGCCGTAGAGGCAGCTCAAGAGATGAAGCTGTTGATCCCTCTCGACCCGGCGGTCGAACAGCATCGCGCCCGGCTTAGGGACCAGTTGGAGTCGCACGCATCGTTCGTGCTCGACAACGATGCCATGATCCTTCTTTTGAGTCACACGCCGGAGTTCTATCTCAGGGGGGTTCTGGTTCGCTTCAGCAATTGCCCGGGCATCTCTTCGATCGCGTTCGCATCGGCCAGAAATCGGTTGCAGGCTCGAACCGGATACTGAGAAACACACGAGGCAGGCATGGAAACACTAGAAGCAGTTAAGGAAACAGAAGCGGCCAGGATGATCGAAGGGTGCGGCGGATTCAGCCGTACGGTGAGGACATTGATGTCGTTCAGCCGCGCATTCTGGCAGGTCTGCTCCGACGGTTCACCTGGAAAAGAGAATAAGAACAGCCTGTACCGGAGCGATATTCCGGTTCCCCGTCTACGGGACGTTTTTTATTCGGAACTGCGCTTGCCCGATGCGGCACTCCAGTTCGATCTGGTGATGGAGCGCATTGCCGGTGTCTACGTGGGCGAGAACCTGCCCATGGGATGGCGGGATAGTGGACACGCCCGGTTTCTGAGCGCGATCGCCAATCCACTAAGCCTTATCCGCGCGGTTTTACGCGATGCGAGGCCCGATCATGAGCTCCGCTATTACGCGATGAAGGAGATTCGCGAACACTATCGCGTGCCGCAATCGGTTGCCGTGGCGCACCAGACGCATTCGCTGGCCGCGGCGGTGAATAAGCTGATTGACAAGCGAGTCCCGATCGGCTCCGCTCCGCAGCCGCGCGTAATCTGGAACATCAATGAAGAATTTCTGCCGGTGTTGGAGCAGACATTGAGCCAAACCCAAGGCGCGCTGCCCGGGATGAGTCAGTGTTTTCTGGAAATCTGCCGCTCTGTCAATTACATCCGGCTAAGTTGGAAGCCAAATTGTATCGAATTTAACGCCCCCCAGATAGACGGGGAATATATGCTCTCGCGCCTGTTCGGATTGCCCACGCAGATCAAGGGCCTCGACGATCTGTTTGGCGGGGGCGGAATCATGTTGGGGCACGGCCACGGCAGGTCGCAGGAGGACGAAAACATTGGCGGCCGCGCGATCGTCACTGTGGGGCCGTTCGGTTCGGGCAAGTCGCTATTCGCCTTGCAGATGGCGGTGGAGATTGCCCGCAAGGGCGGCGCCGCGTGGGTGATGCCGCTGGAACAATCGGCGCAGGAGTGCCTGTATACGCTGGAGTCGATGGGCTGCCTTCAGGAAGATGCGCCGTTCCGTGTGGCTACCACGGTCCGCGCGGCGCTCGATTTGTTTCAGAATCCCGAACCTGAGACCGGCGTTCTGGTTTTGCTGCGCACCGTCAAGGAGAGCTTTGAGGATTTTCTGATCGCCTTCCAGGAAAATGTTCGCCTCATGGACGCCTACTCGTTGCGCCTCATCGTGGTCGATCCCATCAGCACGATGGCTTTCAATGCCCGTGCCGAGAAAGCCGAAAACCGCCGTCGCCTGCTGGAGGTGTTTGAGAGCATGAAGCGTGCCGGCACCAATCTTTGGCTGATCTCGGAAGAAGTATCAGCGCAGGACGCGCTGCTTTCCGAACAGAACATCGCCGATACAGTGATCAAGCTTTCCAGCGAGAATCGGCACGGCTATTCGCAACGCTACATCGAGATCACTAAGTCGCGCATGCAGCGCGAGCAGCGCGGCAAGCACGCGTTCACCGTGGGGCCGGGCCGGGGAATCACCATCTATCCATCGAGCGCCGCGGTGCGCTCGCGGCTGAGGATGCGCTCAGACTCCGCCACCAAGACGCCGATTAAGTTTGGTTTAAATTCGCTTGATAAAATCCTCGGCGATCGTGCCCTCTATCACGGAGACATCATTGTGCTCCAGGGCCCCAGCGGGGCGTTCAAAACTCCCATCGGGCTTTCATTCCTGCTTCATTCCGAAGCCAACGACAAACAAGGGTTTCGCCATCGGCCGCTGTTCGTTGCCGCGCGCGACGACGAAGAGACGGTGCGCCACTCGCTGCGCCAATTCATCCGCACGGTCAGACGCGACAAGGATGCGAGATCCCTGGTTGACCTCGACGACGTGCGCATTGCGGTCATTGAGGGCGGTTACGTGAAGCCCGGTTATATTTTGCAGCGAATAGAAGATGAGATCCTCAGTTCCCGTCTTCAGAACCGCCCCATCGATCGCGTCATGATCGACAATATTGGGCACTGGGGTTTCAGTTGTCCTTATGTGCGTGAAGACGAGACCTTCGGCGATACACTGATCGAGATGCTGCGGCGGCGGAACGTCACCAGCATCATTACCTGCGGCGAAGTGGATGCGCAAACCGAGTCGACACTGCAACGCTCGGTGCTCGATAATGCCAACTGCCTCATCCAGTTCGAGCGCGTCGAATTCCGCGGCTCCTCGCGCATTATGATCCGCATCATCAAGACCCGCGACATGACCCATCGTCGCGAATGCTTCGAACTGCTCTCCAGTCCCGATTCGCTGGAGATGAAGACCGTCTCGTCCTTGGTGCGCATCGGGCCCGGCGGGACGATCAGCACCATCAGCCTCCGGCTGTTCCTTCATTCCGAATCCGAATCCCAGACCGTTTACAACGACTCGATCCTGCGTGCCGTGCAGTCGACGCTTTCAGAGGACGCGCGACTGGAAGCGGAAAATCCTATCCAGGCCAATCGGGCGCTCAGCCTTGGAGCGTCTTCCTCTGTAGACGAGCTACAGGTGCTGCAGATTGACGAATTTCAACTTCCCCAGGGCGAGAATCCCTCCGTCGACGATCTGTATTCCTTCCCCGATTCGGCATTCAAGAAGCAGCTTTGGAATACTATTCCGCGGCTTCGCCGGCGCGCGCGCAAGGGCAAGAACTACTTCGCGATTCCCTACTACGCCAACATCGGCCTACTGGCCTATCGGCGCGGCATCGGCCTCGAGTCGGTTCGTTCCTGGGAAGTGCTCAGCCAGGAGTGCGTCGCGTGGGAAGCGCAGCACCCATCGCCTAACGAAATCTTTTTTGATTTTCCGATGGTGAGCAGCGAAAACCACAACGTCCTGTTTCTGGAAATGCTGCTTTGGCTCTCGGGTCCTCCCAAGGGTGGCGAAAGATCCCGCGGCGCGTTGGTTTTCCGCAACTGGCTCACCTCTGACGCGGCCATCAAGGCAAACATCATCATGAATCGCCTTTGCCGCCGCGCGTATGTCGCCCGCCACGAGCCCAGTTCGCACGACTTCAGCCAGACCTCGCCGTTCCGCGTCAACTTGAAGGCGCAGGTGTGGCGTCACTGGTATTCCACACTGAACCAGATGCTCTCGGAAATGGAACCGGCGGATCGTTCCGAGGTGCTTCTCGGGCCGCTTCCGGGGGAAGTTTCGGTGGCCGGCGAATGGTTCCTGGGCGTACCGCGCTACTCTGCCGCGCCGGACGTGGGCATGCGCCTGATTCAGCTCTGCACCAGCCCGGATGCCGTCATGGACCGCCTGATGCATGGCGTCGGTCTTCCCGTCCAGCAGACCTTTTACGAAAAGGAGGGCGAAAGCAGCACCGGCATTTCACCGTTTATCTCGCTCGATGCGCAACTCCTGCTCAAAATCATTCAGGGCGCATTCGAGCGTTCGAGTTTCACGTGCTACCGCCACTATTCGAGCATTCTCGCCACGCACCTGCGCAGCGTCCTTTTGCTTCCCGCAACTGATCCCGTCGAGTTGGAAGCAGTGATTCGCAGCCGGCTCAATGGATTGCGCGAACGTCTCGCGCGCGTGGAAAACTGAGAGGTGAGCTTTGCTGCCGTCCTTCGATTCTGCAGCCAAAGGCGCAGGCTGAGCGAGGAGACCTTGCCCCCATGCGAAACGAAATGAAAAATGAATCCGATGCCTGGAACGTCCCGGATCCCCGTCCGGACCTCGCGTTCCCCAAACTCACAGAGGATATGGTCGAGCGTCTACGGCCGTATGGCCAAGAGGAGACCATCCCGACAAACGTCGCCTTGTTCACTCACGGTGACCGGGGAGTCGATATGTTCGTCGTGCTTGACGGGCAGATCGATATGTCTCTTCCTGCTGTAAGTGGAGAGTCTAAAGTTATCGCCCACCATCAGAGGTTCGACTTCTCAGGCGAGTTAAATCTGCTGAACTCTCAGGGATCGCTCGTAGAAGCGCGGACAGTTGCAGAGAGTCGCCTTCTTCGCATACCGCGTACCGGACTGCAGCGACTCATGCGTGCAGAAGGCGATATCGCGAATCTCATCATGCAGGCGACAATCTGGCGCCGCATTGGCATCATCCGCGAAGCTGGCGGCGGAATTGTGCTCCACGGACATGCTGGCGATGCAGAGACGATACAACTCCAGCGCTTCCTTCTCCGCAACACGTATCCGCACAGGATTGTCGAGACGACGGAAGAGCAACCGACTCAGGTCGAGGGTCGCCGACCCGATCATAAATCCATGTTGCCGGCTGTGGTCCTCTCCGATGGCCGCACCTTGCATCGGCCCACCATCGCGCAACTCGCCGATGAACTAGGCATCACCGAACTTCCCGATCCTCGCATGGTCTACGACGTGACAGTCGTCGGGGCTGGTCCTTCCGGTCTTGCAGCGGCCGTCTACGCGGCATCGGAAGGGCTCTGCACCATTGTGATCGAAGGTATCGCTCCCGGAGGCCAGGCGGGTACCAGTTCCAAGATCGAAAACTATCTTGGCTTCCCCACAGGTATCTCCGGCCAACGCCTTGCTAGCCGCGCTCAGTTGCAGGCGCTGAAGTTTGGGGTCAAATTCGCGATTTCCAGAAGTGTTGTCACGGCGGAGCAGATCGACGGAATCCATAAGCTGACGCTGGCAGGCGGTGCTCCCGTCTGCTCGCGCTCGGTAGTCGTGGCCTCTGGAGCGCAATACCGCAGACTTTCGGTGGCTAACTATAGCCAGTTTGAAAACCGCGGGATCTATTATGCGGCGACCGCGATGGAGTCCCTGTTGTGTCGCGACGATGAAGTGATCGTGGTAGGCGGTGGCAATTCAGCGGGGCAGGCAGCGATGTTCCTGTCGGGCATCGCCAAACATGTGCATCACATCATCCGTGGGGAATCGTTGGCAAGCAGCATGTCGCAGTATCTTGTCTCGCGTATCGAAAGTTCCTCTCATATCACCCTATATCCGAATTCCGAGATTGAGAAGCTCGAAGGAGAATCCTCTCTGGAGCGCGTAACCTGGGCAAATCGGATGACAGGCGAGCGGATCGAGAAGCCGATCGGGAGCGTCTTTGTGATGATCGGCGCAGAGCCGAACTCTGGGTGGCTCTTCGGCACTGTGCAACTTGATAAGAAGGGATTCATTCTGACGGGTGGCGCAGATGGCTTTGAGAATACTCCTTACGCTACCAATGTGCCCGGGATGTTTGCCGTCGGGGACGTACGTTCCAAATCCGTCAAGCGCGTTGCATCTGCGGTCGGCGAAGGCTCTGTTGTCATCTCGGATGTTCATCGCTATCTAGCGGATCATCGCAACAGTTTCGCAGTCGAGCCGAACTCTGCGCTGGCCGCGCTGAGATCGGCGAGCGCTGCGACCAAAACGCAAGATCGCAATCAGATTATTTGAAGATACGCTAATTGAGCGGAAGTTTGGTAATCCCGACTCACAGGTTGGTCGTACGTAGAGGCTGCGCGCAAAGAACGCCACCTCGACCTTTTCGGCGTGAGTTGGTCTGGTGAAGTCGGCCGGTGCCCTGGGATGTCATGAACGAGCCCGAAATCCCGAATCGCAGATTCAGAGGCCGGGCAGGCGTTTGCGCAGAGGCCGTGCCTGTCGCTCACTGACTGCAATCTCTGTCGAAGCAGCGTCGGACATCACCAACAAAAAACTGCTTTTAAAGTAAGGCTTGATTTCCTTTATCCGGGCCAGGTTCACCAGCACTTCGCGGCGCGCGCGAAAGAACAGATCCGGAGGCAGCCCGGCTTCGAGTTCCGCAAGCTGGTAATTCACCCAAAACGAATCACCGGCGGTCTTGGCCCTGACAATGCCTTCCTGCATCTGGAACCAGAGGATATTTTCCGCGGGGACGAGCACTGCGTGACCGTGCTTTCGGCAAACCACGTGACGAAGCATATCGGGTGCTGCGCGGGCTGCCCGCAAGGCGTTTTCTCGCTCTTTCTCTTTCTCCTCGGAGAATGCGTCCAGCTTGAGGGCGCGCTCCACTGCGATTGCAAGCCGCTCCGGTTCGACGGGTTTGAGCAGGTAGGCAAGCGCGTCGGCCTCAAAGGCAGCGAGCGCATGCTGATCGTAGCCGGTGATGAAGATGACCAGAGGCAACGAAACATCTGGACGGATCGACCGCAGCACGTCGAAGCCGGTGAGGCCCGGCATCTGAATATCCAGGAAAAGCAGATCCGGTTCGAGCGTTTCGATCTTCTCCACCGCTTCCAGACCATCCTGGGCCTCGCCGATGATGGTGATCTCAGGATGGTTGCCAAGCATTCGTATAAGGCGCGCGCGAGAGTCGGACTCATCATCGACAATCAGGGTTCTCATATCGCCGTGGCTCCAGTCTCGCGCGGAAGGAGAATCGTCACTCGGGTCCCGCCATCTTCCCGCGCTTCAAGAATCATCTCGCCTTTGTCCTGGTAAAGCGCACTCAACCGTTGGGCAATGTTTTCGAGTCCCACTCCGTTCGATGCGTCGTTGTTGCCGTATCCATATGCAGACAAACCTTGCCAGTTGCCGCTTTGTCGAGGTACGGAGATGAAGCCGACACCGTCATCCTCCACGCGCAGCCGCATTCGATTCCCGTGGGTCTCGGCTGCTATCCAAAGGTGCCCCTGTCCCGGCTTCGGTCCTAAGCCGTGCTTCAGTGCATTTTCCACGATGGGCTGCAAAATCAGTGTCGGGATGCGCTCCATCTCAATGGCGGGATTGACTTCGATGTGGACGGCGAGGCGACTGCCAAATCTGGCTTCCTCTATTTGAAGATAGGTGCGCAGAAACTCAATCTCCTCATGCAGCGGAGTGAGCGGCCTCGAAGAGTTGGCCAGCACGTGGCGGAAGACGCGGGCGAGCCGCAGCGTCATCGTCTCTGCCTGACCAGGATTGGCGACGATAAGATTGGCAATGCTGTTCAGTGAATTGAAGAGGAAGTGCGGGTTGATCTGGGAGCGGAGCGCGCGCAACTCAGCCTCGGTGACCTGTTGCAGCAGCACCGTTTCGCGGTTCTGTTGTTCCATCATCTGCTCTTCAAGTCGAAGAGCATCGAGCCGCTCTCCAATCTGCGCAGCTACGCCGCGCAGGAAGTTCACCTCATGGGTGACCAGCCCTCGCCGTGCCGGACCGGGAGCGATTGCAAGCAGATGGCTGACCTGACCGGAGGAACGAACTGGAATCAACAATTCCAGGTCAGGCACGGGTAACAGTGCGCGCAGCGGACCATGATCATCGAGTTCAACAACCTCTCCATCGAGAAGCGGCTCCGGCCACTGCAAGCCAGGCAGAGTATCCATGGGAATGAGGCGGGCATCTTCCAGTTCCAAAGCGTCGCTTGCGTCTTTCGCTGCAAGGGCGATCTCGGACTCCGAACGAACTCGCGAAAGGCGATCGGAAATCTGTCGAAAGAGGCTTCGGTAGTCAGGCGCGCGAAATATCCATCGGTCCACGCAAACTTCGATGTGCCGGTCCAAAAAGGTGAACACGAAGAGCAGGGATGCAAGCAAAAGTGTTTCGATAAGCACCTGGGCGACGCCGGCATATGCCGCTCCGCGCTCGATTCGCCCCAGTAAAGGAATATCTGCAAGCATGAGAAAAACGATCGCTGTCATCGCGGCTGTCAGTACTCGGATGCTATTGCGGATGAATAGGTCGGAAAAGCGAAATCGGGTAAAGAGGAAGAACGACCCGAGAACGATGAGAAGAGTGATCTGTTCGGCGATGACGCGGAGCACCGTGCAAAGAGGCGGATAGTTCGGAAACATCTGCGAAAGAACAATCGAAAACGAGGCACCCAGAACACCTGTCAGAATCGCCAGCGACGGCAGCCGCATTGCGCGGGAGACAAGACGATCGCGGAAGAGAATCATCGCAAATGCCAGAAGAACGGCTCCATTGTATGCCGCGGACTCTTTTAGCAGTATGGGGATTGGACGGCTCGCGCTCGACAAGACGCAGGCCCAGAACAAAAATGCGAGGACTACAAAGTTCATGCCCGATACGGCTTGCAGCACTTTGAAACCAAGTCTCTTGCGGATGGAGTGAACGGCAAGGGGACTCCAGATCGCAAGCAGGCAAGCGGGCCACGCAGCGGCCGCTGTGAACTGAGATGCCAGCAGTGCCTGGGCCACTCGTGCACTTTCGGGCACTCCGAGTGTGATTGCAGTCGTGTGTGCAAACCCGGTCAGATTCCAAAGCAGCGAGCAAACCGCGAAGAGAATGTTGGCGGCTGGAGTGCCGGGAAGCTTCGATGCTCGTGAGGTGAGCGCCAACAGCAAAGCACTGATGACCGTTCCCGCCGCGAAGCCAATGAGGCTCGCAGCAAGGTAGGGGCCGAACAGGATTTGTCCGGTCATCGCAATTGCGGGTTCGGCTCTCGCATGCGTCCAGCATACCCCCGACGCGGCGATTCCATTCGGGAATTAGAGCAGGCGCGCAGATTCGCGGGCAAGCGCGGTTCTGACGGCAATTTCCATTGCATGAATGGCTCACTCGCCGAAGCGGTTGCTCGCAGGTCAGAGTTGCTGGGATCTGCGGTCGGATCTCCACTGCGCGATGCCGCTTGCACCTGCTTCCTTCGCGCTCAGCGTCCCTGGTTCGCACCTGAGCGATTCGCCGGGGTCTTTTGCTGATGCAAGGGTGACAATCGGCTTGGAAGAAATCAAGCTCGCTCCCTGGAGGATGCATGCGAAAGATGTTCCGGATTTGGATAATAGCTGCGTTAGGACAGCTAACCATCTTTGGGCAGGAATCCGCAAAACCGCCAGCGTTGTTGCCCCCGGCCACTTTCGCTGCCATCGGCCAGAATCCCGCGGCTTCAGGCCTTTCGGAAGAATCCCAACACTCCTCTCCGCTATCGAATGCGCCCAATCCGGGAGCTGCAACGCCCCTCGGAAGAGGAAATACATCGGCGGCAACTGAGGGAAATCGATTCAGCTATTACATAACAGAAACCTATTGGAATCCGAGTGCGCTCACAGCCCCTGCATTTCACGCCGGTTTGCTGATGGCCAATCCGCCGGGCAAAGGGGCAACTGCCTATCCCGCGGAGTGGCGACAAGGAGCAGAGGGCTTTGCCCGCAATTTCGGAGACGCGCTTGCTTCCAGAGTCAGCACACGCACGGCGCAGTTCTTCATCGGCGCGATCACTCGCGAAGACCCGCACTACACGCCGTCGGCGAGCCGCAGGTTCATGGTCCGTAGTGCGCACGCGATCGCTTTCACCTTCATCGACCGCTCTGATTCCGGAGGGCCTATGCCGGCCTTCTCGAACTTCGTCGGAGCGGGCGCGGGGGGATTTGTCGGAGATCTCTATCTGCCCAACGGATTTCGCGACGTCACCCATGTCGGTCAGAGGGCCACGTTTCGGCTAGGAGCATTCGCCGCGGGAAACCTGTTTCGTGAATTTGCACCTCAGATTCCACTTTCGCTCCGGATCTCTATTTCATTGATTGGACGATAGTTACCATCTGCTACGACCTTGGAACGGAGGAAAGGGCGATACCGCGCGGCTCAATGGAACAAAGAGCATAAAATGATCATTGACAATTAATTTAACGTCGTTAATACTACAAACGACGTTAATGAGAACCGAAAGTTGAGATCAATTCGTGGGAATTGAAGAGCGCCGGCAACGTGAGCGGGACGTAATACGAGAACAAATTCTCGATGCGGCAAGGGAATTGTTTGTGGAATGCGGCTATGAGGGGGTCACGATGAGAAAGGTCGCGGAGCGCATTGAGTATTCGCCCACCACCATCTACCTCCATTTTGCGGATAAGGAAACCCTGTTCAACGAGGTATGCAGAGCCGATTTCGCTCAACTTGCCGAGGGCTTTCGAAAGCTGGCAGATATTCCGGACCCCATGGAGCAACTGCGGGCAAGCGCTCTTGCCTACATTCAGTTTGCCGTGGATCACCCCAACCACTACCGGCTGATGTTTCTCACGCCACATCCCGCTCCTCTTCGTGGGGAAGAATGTGATCGGAAAGGGGATCCCAACGAAGACGCGTACGCATTCCTTTGCGGCATTGTTACCGCTGGTATCGATGCAGGGCTTTTCCGGCAGGAATACAACGACGCGGAATTGATCAGCCAGACTCTCTGGGCCGCCGTTCACGGAGTTGCATCGCTCGAGATCACCCATAAGCACGATGACTGGGTCCACTGGGCTCCTCTCGCCGAGCGTTCGCAGACGATGCTGAACGGCATTCTGTTCGGGCTGTTGCAGCCGAACACCCCGCAACCTTTCACGGAGTAGAGAAGATGCCTCCCCTGGCTCGGCGCAATCTGTTTCACGACAAAACCCGTCTCGCGGTCACGCTCACTGGCATCACCTTCGCGGTGGTGCTGGTGGTGGTTGAGCTTGGCCTGTTCCTTGGCTTTACCACCACTACCTCAGGCCTCATCGACCACTCCCAGGCGGATCTTTGGGTCGCGTCGCGTCATATTCCCTACATCGAACAGGGAGCCGCTTTTTCCGAACGCAAGCTCTACCAAGTGCGCGCAACGCCCGGCGTCGGGTCTGCGGAAAAATACATTGCCCGCTTCGCCAACTGGAAGCGTCCCGATGGCGGTCATGAGAGCGTTCAGGTGGTCGGATTCAACACCGACCAAACCATGGGCGGTCCGTGGAACATCATCAGCGGCAGCGTAGCCGACCTCAAGACGCCCGATGCCATTCTGGTCGACGACCTCTACTGGAAGAAGCTCGGCATCACACATCTCGGCCAGGTGTTCGAGATAAATGGGTACCGTGCGCGTGTTGTGGGCACGACGCACGGAATCCGTTCCTTCACTACCTCGCCGTATATCTTCACCACGTTCAAAAACGCGCAAAGCTTCACTAACCTGAACGAAGACCAAACCGAGTTCATTCTCGTTCGCGCGCAGCCCGGCGTCAGCCTGCAACAGTTGCAGAGCAATCTGCAGAGCCGCCTGCACGATGTGGACATTCTCACGAACGCCCAATTCAGCAGCATGACGCGCTTCTACTGGATGTTCACCACCGGTGCCGGCGTGGCCGTTCTGCTCGCCGCACTGCTCGGCCTCGTCGTTGGGATCGTCGTGGTCACCCAAACCATCTACGCCACCACGATGGATCACCTCCGCGAGTACGGCACGCTCAAAGCCATCGGCGCGCCCAATAGCTATGTGTATCGCGTGATCTTGCAGCAGGCGGGCATGAGCGCAGTGCTCGGCTACGCCATGGGCATCACGGTCAGTCTCTTCGTTGTCCACGGGGCGCAACAGGGTGGCGCGGCCATTCTTCTTCCCTGGCCCATGGCGCTCCTGATCTTTGGACTTACGCTTCTCATGTGCGCCATCGCGGCCGCGGTCTCCATCAACAAAGTCACGCATCTTGACCCGGCCATGGTCTTCCGAGGCTAGCGCTTTCACATCCAGCGAGGAAACAAATGGAAGTTGCCATTCGAGTCCGCGGAGTTAGCAAGATATATGCTGAAGGCGCCGCGCGTGTCTCGGCTCTTGAGGGGGTTGACCTCGATCTCCACAGAGGCGAGCTGCTTTTTCTCATGGGACCATCGGGCAGCGGCAAGACCACGCTTCTGTCGATCATGGGCTGCATCCTGCGTTCCACTTCCGGCAGCATTCAAATCGCAGGCAAAGAGATCACCGGTCTCAGCGAGCGCGAACTGCCCGGCGTCCGCCTCAATCACATTGGGTTCGTCTTTCAGGCCTTCAATCTCTTTCCCACGCTTACCGCGGTTGAAAATGTCGAAGTCGCATTGGAGTTGAAAGGAGTTCGCGGCTCGATCGCTCGCAGCCAGGCGCTCAACCTGCTCGAACAAGTGCAACTTGACGACAAAGCCTCCGCCTTTCCCGCCGATCTCAGCGGAGGACAAAAGCAGCGTGTCGCGCTGGCCCGCGCGCTGGCCGGAAACCCTGAAATCCTCCTCGCCGATGAGCCCACTGCCGCGCTCGATTCCCGCACCGGCCGCTCCGTGCTGGAACTCATGCGCCAGCTCGCGCACGAACACAACCGCGCCGTCGCCGTCGTCACCCACGACAGTCGCATCGCCGATCTTGGAGACCGCGTCGTCCACATCGAAGATGGCGCCATCTCTTCCGTCAAAAGCCTTCGCCAACCCGAACCCGAACTCCACCGTTTCATTCCTTCATCCGTTCCCGAAACTCACTCCATCTTCGCGAGGCGCTTATGAACTGGAAGCAATTCATGCACCCCAAACAGTGGGTCACAGCGCTGGCAACAGCCATCATCGCTGTCGCCTTTACGCTTGCTGTCGTTTCTCGGCATCCCGACGCCAAGGCGGCAACATCCTCTATCGTTCCACAGCAAGGCCATTACACCTCTGGCCCCGGCGCTGTCGAGCCCGTCTCTGAAGACATCAAGGTCGGCTCCGAGCTCAGCGGCAAGTTGCGCAGCGTTCTTGTTGAAGAGGGAGATCGCGTTCACGCCGGTCAGGTGGTTGCCGAGCTTGTCAATGCCGATCTTGAGGCGCAGATCCAAACCTCCGCCGCGCAGGTCAAGCAACGTGAGGCCGAGTTGCGCAAGACCGTCAACGGCGCACGCGATCAGGAGCGCCGTCAGGCCTTCTCTTCGGTGCAGGAGAGCTCCGCCGTCCTTGAAAATGCCCGCGCGGAGATGGACCGCCACAACCAACTTTTTGCCGGTGGCATCATCTCGCGCGAAGACAAAGAGCGTTATGTGCGTGAGTTCGATGTCGCCAAGGCGCAGTTTGACGAGGCCAAGCAGCACCATGCCCTCATCGACGACAAAGCGCGTGAAGAAGATATTGCAGCGGCACAGGCGACTCTCGATCTGTCCAAGGCTCAGCTAGCTCAGGCCCAGGCAGTCTATCAAAAGACGCTCATTCGTTCGCCGATCGATGGGGTGGTACTCCGCAAGCATCACCGCGCCGGAGAAAGCGTCAGCAACTCCTCCACCGTGCCCGATCCCATCGTCACCATTGGCGATAGCTCCATCCTGCGCGTCCGCGTCGATGTCGACGAGACGGAGGTTGCGAAAGTCAGAGTAGGACAGTCGGCCTACGTCACAGCCGATGCCTACGGCAAGCAACGGTTCACCGGTCACGTAATTCGCGTAGGCAACGAGCTTGGCCGCAAAAACATCCGCACCGATGAGCCGACGGAAAAAGTGGACACCAAAATATTGGAGACGATGGTACAACTCGATGCGGGCGTTCAATTGCCGGTCGGATTACGCGTGGATGCGTACATTAACACGGATCAAGATATCGAGTCGAACCGGCGTTAGTTGATGATGTGCCCCCAGGATAGCAAAGCCGGAACCGGACCATCTGGAATCTATCCTGGAGATGGGAATAGCGCAAGGATCGCAATATTCAGCAAACAGGTGTTTGAATTAACAGGAAACTTCGTAGGGTGCTATGAGTCCCGATATGCCGCAAAGGCTCTTTCGAGCCGGAGGCAGCAAATTGATGTCCGGTCCTGCTGGAATGCAGGGACCACCAGCCGTGAGACACAAGTGCGCAGCAGATGATCCTGATCCGCGAGATGCGCGCTCTCCCGAGCGCGCCCTGAGACCTTGCGTTTTCCCTTGGCAAATGACGAACATGGATGTCTTTCCAGCATTGCCACTGCAAACTGACAGGTTACTGCACTTGATACACAGTCATCGACTCTGCCGGTTCTTCGATGTGCAGCTTGCCGTTGCTCAAGACAGGAACGGCCCCACTACTCGGAGACTTGACAGTCAATTGATCACAGTCCTGCAGTGTCGACCCAGTTACGGGCAGTTCCAAAATGCTGCCGTGCGAAGCTTTGTTCACAACGATCAGCAGACGCACATTGGAGTGATCGGGCGAGCATCCTGCATCGCTCGATGCACGAACAAATGCAAAAGTGTCCGCGTCCGCGAAGAGGTTCTGCTCGATTCCGGTCTGCATTTCAGTGTGCGCCGAACGCAAGGCAAGCAAACCTGCAGTCCACGCAAAGACATCCTGTTCGTTCGCGGTGCGGCCAGCCTTGGTGAAGGCATTGTGCGCGTCCCCTGCAAAGCCGCCGGGGAAGTCATGACGATTATCCGGATCTTCGCCACCCTGCATTCCTATCTCGTCGCCGGAGTAAATTTGCGGCATGCCACGCAGTGTTGTGAGCAGCCCCAAAGCAAGCTTGAGTCGCGGCACGGAGCCGCCGGCCTGGGTGAGGAAGCGCGAAGTATCATGGTTGCCGATGAACGAAACCAGCCGCTCTGGATGCGGGTAGAGCGCATCCTGGCGCAGAACCTGAGCCAGCCTTGTCATCGGCTTTCCATCTGTGAGAACGTCGCGCAAGGCGAAGTAAACGGGGAAATCGAAGGGAGTATCCAGCCCCGTATCGATGCCGCGATGTTCGGCTCCTCCGGCGAAAAACGAAGTGACCTCCGGGTCGCTATTGAAGATCTCACCAACGGTAGTCAGATGAGGATAGACACTATGCAGCGTGGCATGAAAATCATGCCAGAAGGCGCGATTCACATAGGGAAAGGTATCAAGGCGAATCCCGTCGAGGTTGGCCGTCTCAACCCACCACAATGCGTTCTGGATCAAGTATTGCGCGACGAGTGGGTTCTCCTGATTAAGATCGGGCATGGCATCGGTAAACCAGCCGGTGGTGATTGCGTTCCACGCCTGCCGGGGGGCGTGCGGGTCAACCAGCTGGTAGAAATCATGCTGCGCGCCGAGATGCTGTTGAAGTGTGCCATGAAACCAGTCCGGAGCGGGCGGATCAGCGATCCACGGATGCTTGACGCCAAGATGATTGGGAACCAGATCGATGACCAGCTTCATGCCCCTGCCGTGCAACCCGTCAGAAAGATGGCGGTAATCCTCTATCGTACCGAAGTGCGCATCCACAGTGTAGAGATCAGTGGCCGCATAGCCGTGATAGGCATCGTGCATCGCACCGTTCGATGCGACCGGCGTCGTCCACAATGCCGTGACGCCAAGCTCCTGCAGATAGTCCAGGTGTTGGTCGATGCCGGCCAGGTCGCCGCCATGCCATCCACGGGGTGCGGCACGGTCGAATCCAGACTTGTCGAATCCAGGCTGATTGTTGGCCGGCTTTGCCTCGGCAAAGCGGTCAGTCATGATGAGGTAAAGAACATCCGCGGAGGAGAATCCGCGATGCGCATTTGGATCTTGAGAGCGCTCGGCCAGTTGAAAACTGTGACGCGCCTCGCCCTGTATGTTGCTGACCGTGACCCACAGGGTTTGCGGGGCAGCGGTTGCCGTCTTCAGCCACAGAAACGCCCAATGCCCGTTCTCGGAAATCTGTGTGCGACTGAGAGTGATTCCTTTGCCTTGTACCGCGAACTTAGTGTCTTTCAGACCTTCGCCATGCACCAGAAGCATCGGATCGGGGAGACCGGACCACCAACCCGGTGGATCAATCTTTTCAATCTGGGGCTTTTCGATCCGGGCCTTCGCAATCCGGGGCATTTCGGTTGGTGATACTTGAATTTCCGGGAGGGGTTGATGCGCCGCTTGTGCCCAATCCGTAGAAGAGGCGCAACACAAGGACCCAGCCAGGAGTAAAGATGGCCACAATCGCATAGAAATCTCCGAAGAACGCGGGTCAAAGCAGAGAAGAAAAAGTGATCCCTGGCTCGCCGGCACTGTGCCATCCAGGCGCTTGCATTGTAACGCCGCAGATGAAATCAAGTCACAAGCGGACCGTGACAAAAAAATCCGCGGAAGCCATGAGACCGCCGCAGATGAATCGGGATGTCTGCTCACAATCGACGACCGCTCTAAGACTGGAGCCGTCTCCCGAATTCACGTACACGTCAGTGAACTCGCACAAACTGCCGGTGGCACGATATTGCCGGATTGCAGCACGGCAGCGGAGAGCCGACGTGCTGCAGGTTGCGATTGAATTAGAGAGGTTCCAGAGTTTCCGAGTCCCTCGTGCAATCGCGCTTGGGTCATTTTCCTGGGGAAAATGACCCCTGAGGTCAGCGCATCCGAGACACAACAACTCTGAAATCGCTTTAGAACGTCAAGCGCAGCGAAAGCTGCAATTGGCGTTGTGAATTGGCGCGCACGGCTGTGATCTTTCCGAAGTTGCCGTCGGTCATGTTGGTGTCGGGATTGGTGAAAGCCGGCGTATTGGACAGGTTGAAGGCATCCGCGGTGAAATGCGCAGCCACCCCTTCCAGAATGGGGAAGTCCTTGCCAATCGATGCATCCAGATTCCGGAAGGCCGGTCCCACCATCGAGTTGCGGCCCAACGTTCCGGGAGCGACGAAGGTGCTGTTCTGCCCGTTCGGATTGATGACCATTGGGAAGGAGAAGGCCGAGGGGTCAAACCACTCGGTCTGCTTCTTGGGGTAGCTGATCTTGCCGGTGAGATTGGCGCGATTGGTCAAGCCACCACCGGGGTTGGAAACGACTCCCGTCGGCGACGTGTACTTGTAATTGCCGGTGGTCACGGTGATAGGTGTCCCCGATTCCAGGGAGGTGATGGCGTTCACATGCCATCCGCCGATCACTTCGTTAACCGCCCAGGGAGCATTGGACAGGAACATCTTGCCCTTGCCGAAAGGAAGCTCGCCCAACGCGCTGAACGTGAAGACCTGGCGCTGATCCTGATCCGAGCTGCCGTAGTTGGCTTTGTAATCCGGGCCGGCCGCAGTCATGAAGATGCCCGCTCCGTTGGTTCCGGTGCCGAAAGCGCCGCTGGAATCATCCATCGAATGCGACCAGGTATAGGCCGCGGTGAACTGGACTCCCTGGTGCAACTTGCTGGTGAGATAAACCTGCAAAGCGTGGTAGTTGGATGCGCCGTTGTTTTCGCCGCGGTCGATCGAACCGAAATTGGATCCCTTCGCGTCTTTGTACAGAACGGTGTTGGGGGCGGTGTCGAGTTCCTGACTGTTGATGTTGAACCAGTTGGACAGATGCTGCGACGAGGTGCCCACGTAGGCCACGTTGATCGCGGTCTGCTGGGTCAACTGGCGCTGCAGCTGGAGATTCCACTGCTGGATCATCGAGGTCGGCCGGTTGGTATTTACCGAAATCAGGTTGGCGTTGATGGGATCGGCGCGATTAATCGTAGAGCCGAAGACCGGCAACGGTAGCGTCCCTTGAGAAGCAGGAAGGGCCTCGTTGCAGGCAGCTGCAAGAGTATTTCCTTTGCTGTCGACAGTGGTGCAGGCAGGCGCTGCGCCGGTGAAGTCCAAACGCCAGCCGCCCTGCGCAGGAGAATCGCTATAGCTGGCGGAGCCGTTGAAATCCGGGTTCTCGCTCAACTGGTTGCCGATGCCGCCGCGATCCAGGAAGTAGTAGATGCCGTAGCCGCCGCGAACCGAAGTCTTGCCGTCGCCCAACAGATCGTAGGCGAAGCCGACGCGCGGAGCAAAGTTGTTCTTGTTGGTCTTGACGATGTTGGCGGAAAGACCGTTGGTGCCCGCTTGCTGCAGGGTCAGCGTCGATAGGTTGAAGTTCGACTGGTAGTTGTGCGTCTCCAACGGGAAGGTGTAGAGGTCGTAGCGAAGGCCGAGATTCAATGTCAGGCGACGGTTAACTTTCCAGTCGTCCTGGAGATAGTAGCCCGTTTCCCAATTCTGGGTAACAAAGTAGCTGCTAGCCACGCCGATGCTGTAGTCGTCCACAAAAGCCGCCAGCATATCGGAGGTTGCGTTGCCTGTGAAGTTATTGCCGCTGAAATCGAAATAGCCCTTGGCGTTGTTGCCCTGAAAGAAAGAGACCTGGCGCTTTTCGATGCTGGCGCCAAACTTCACCGTGTGAGGACCCTTGGTCCAGGAAGCCGAATCTACAAACTGATTGGTCGATTGCGGAACCGTGTAAGGCCCACCGTCTCCGGTGTAGGTGCCCTCAGGCCAGCCGCCGTTGATAGCCGCACCGCCGCCCAGCAGCGAGTTGCGGTTCGCGTTGAGAATGCCCAGGTTTTGCGAAACCGGGACGTTGTCCATGGGGGGAACGTATCCGTAAAAGTTGTACAGATGACCGTAGCGGAATTCGTTGACGATATTCGAGCTGAAGGTGTGGGTTTCGCCCACCGCCTCGCCGCGGGGATGGACCGGGTTGACGCCGGTACCGTAGCCAGCGGGAAGATTGGGGTACTGGCTGCCCTTGGTCAGAACATCCTGGCCGTAGCTGTAGCGCACAAAGACGTTGTCTTTGGAGGTTGCCGCCCAGTCGATGCGCACGTCGAAGTCGTTGAAATCCTGGCTTCCCATCGGGAACGAATCGTAATTCTCGCTCAGCCCGACGTTGCCGCCTTTCCCCGTGGTGTTGTTGGGTTGGGGGAAGGCATTCAGATATGCCAAAGCCGCCTTGTTCAGCCGGCCTGTCGGGATCTTGTTGCCCTGGAAAGGCAAGCAGGTAGTGGGGTCGTAGATGGTGCCATTCGGCCCTGCCGTGGTGTTGCAGCCGGTCACCTGCTGGTTGGGCACGCTCGTGTTCCAACCGAAATTGGGTGTTGCAAGCAACTCGGAGAAATCGCCGGTGCGCATCAGAGCTGTGGCTACGGTGTTTTGCGCTTCGCCATCCGGTGTCTTGAAGCGCAGGCCCTGGTAGCCGCCGAAGATGAACACCTTGTTGTGCGTGAACGGAATGGGACCGCCCAACGTGCCGCCAAATTGCGCCTTGTGGAAGGTGCCGGCAGGTTGCTCATTGCCTCCGAATCTGTAGTTTGGATTGGCGTTGAAGATCTGGTCGCGATCGAAGAAGAAGGCCGAACCGTGAATTTTGGTGGTGCCCGATTTGATCGAGTTCTGCAGAATTGCGCCGCCCGCTCTGCCGAATTCGGCCGGGGCGACCGAGTTGGTCACGCGAAACTCCTGCATGTTTTCCACAGGGGTAATGAGAACCGTACTGTTGACCAGGGATTCATTGTTGTCCAGGCCATCCAGTTCGAAGTTGTTCGCTTGCTGACGGAGTCCGTTGGCCGAGATGGCCGTGCCGCCGGTCTCGTTGTCTCTCCAGGTCTCAGAGTTGCCGCTGGCGCCCGATGCGTCACTGCCATAGGCGCCACGCGTGATGCCTGGCACCAGCAGTGCAAGCTGCGTGTAGTTGCGTCCATTCAGCGGAAGCTCAATAATCTGCTCTGACTCGACCACGTTGCCGGTCGAAGAGATTGTAGTATCCACGATCGGCGCGGCATCGGACACTGTGACCGTGGTGCTGGTCGAGCCGGGCTTCAGCTCGAATTTCAGCGTCTGCACCTGCGAGACGTCGAGCGTCAGATTCTGCTGTGTGGTCTGAAACCCCTTGGAGGTTGCCGTGGCCTGATAGTTGCCGCGGACCAGCGCCTCAAAATGGAAATTGCCGGTGGCATCGGCTACGGCCTGCTTTTTGGCGCCCGTATCTATGCTGAGCAGTTGGATGGAAGCGGCAGGGATCGCCGCACCGGTTTGGTCCTGAACTGTACCGCGAATGCTCGCCAGATCGGTCTGGGCGAACGAACGGGGCACCATCAAGCAGGGCAGGATGAAGACTAGAGCCAGAAATAAGGAGCGAAGACTGAGTTCCCTATTCGGCCGGAAAGTGGTCCTATTGCGCATTGCGAGGTCCTCCAATGAAACATCGAACAAAGTTTTCAATTCTGTCTGGAGATTCGGCCGTCTTCTGCCTCTTCTCATGAACCTCGTTAAGGTCACGTCTTTGGGGTAGCTTCGGTCAACCCATACGGCGCCAATTCGCCGTCAATTGAGAATCTCCAAATAAACTGTTTTGTTTCAATTATTTGAAAGATTGTTTCTACTTGGAAATAGAGGCTTTTGCTTCCCGGAGCTAGCGGCGCTGAGCCTTCGTGAGCTCCGATATAATGTGGGGCAGCGACTCTCAAAGGATTCATGGCATCGAAAGAACCCAAAAACGAAACCGGCCGAGTGCAATTCGGATTATTTGAAGTCGACTTAAAAGCGGGGGAGCTGCGGCGCTCGGGCGTCCGCATCCGGGTCCAGGGCCAACCCTTCAAACTGCTGACGGCGCTCCTGGAGCACCCCGGCGAGGTAGTCTCCCGCGAGACGTTGCAGCATCAACTTTGGGGCGCCGACACAACGGTAGATTTCGACCACAGTCTGGGCATTGCCGTGAATAAGCTCCGCGAGGCTTTGGGCGACCGCGCTGAGAATCCGCAGTTTGTAGAGACATTGTCCAAGCGCGGCTACCGGTTCATTGCTCCGGTAAAGACGGTTGAACCGCAAGAAGCCTCGTCGCCCGCGGAAGACTCCCTTGCCCACTCCACAGGTTCCCTGCAAGTTGCCAAAGGCACGCCGTGGATCTGGATCGCGGCGGTGCTAACATGCATTTGCTTCGGGCTGGGGTTGGTGCTGGTGCTTCGGGCACCCTCGCGCACTCCGTATCGCGTTCAGCAGGTCACTTACTCCGGACACCTGTTGACCAACGATCCAGAGGTGGAGAGTTTCTCCAGTTCCGCAAGCGACGGTACGCGCCTTTATTTCTCCCATGTGGACAACGGGAGTCCGTTGCTTGCGGTCGCACTGGCCGCCAATGGTGAGATCAGCCACTTCGAACTTCCCTCTGAGATCGGTGCCCCGCTCATCGGCTCTCTTTCGCCAGATGGGTCCAAGCTGCTGGTACACAGTCATTTGCAAGCAGATCCGGAACAGCCCATTTGGATTGTGCCCACTTTGGGTGGCAATGCACGGCGCGTACCCGACGTGTTGGCGCACGATGCCACCTGGATGCCCGACGGCCGTACTCTGCTGATCGCCAAGGGCTACGATTTGATCATTGTGGGAGCCGATGGCAGCGAGCCGCACAAACTGATTACCACTCCGGGGCTTGCCTTTTGGCTGCGCTGGTCGCCGGACGGTCGGCGTTTGCGCTTCACGCTCCGCGATCCCAAACGCCAAACCACGGAGTTATGGGAGGTGGCGGCGGATGGAAGCAATCTCCGTCCCCTCTTGCCCGGCTGGAGCCAGCCTGCTTCGGAATGCTGTGGAAGCTGGACAGCGGATGGGAAGTATTTTGTCTTCCAGTCCCAGCACAATGGCCACAAGGATATCTGGGCAGTGCGCAAGCGGATTTGGCCCCTGGAGGACGGAGAGCCCCGGCAAATCACGAATGGGCCGCTCGACTACGAAGCGCCCAGCACCGCGCCAGGAAAAGACCGCACTTACTTTATAGGACTGAACGAGCAGATTGAGCTTTTGCATGCCCAGCCCAACTCTTCTGCATTTGTCGCTCTGGACCAGAATCTCAGCACGGCAGCCCTGGCCGAATACTCCCCAGACGGCCAATGGGTGGTGTGGCTGAATGCTTCGGATAGCTCCCTTTGGCGGAGCAGGGCCGACGGAAGCCAACGCATAGAGTTGACCACCCCTCCGCTCCGCATCTTCAGCATGAAATGGTCGCCGGACAATAAGCGCCTGGCACTGGTGGCGGAAGAGCCGGGAAGACCGTGGAAGATTTATCTGCTGGACGCTGAAGGTGGAAAGCCAATTCCACTGCTCAATGAAGATCGCAACGAAGCCGATCCGGATTGGTCTGCCGACGGACAAACCATCGTCTTTGGCCGCCTGCCCGACCGCATGGATAGCGGACAGCCCAAGGCGATTTACAGTCTGGACCTGCGAACACACAAGGTGACTGAGATTCCAGGCTCAGCCGGGTTATTCAGCCCGCGTCTCTCCCCGGATGGCCACTACATCGCCGCCATGCGCCTGGACCAAAAAGCGCTCCTCCTCTTTGATCGATCCAAACAACAATGGACCACCTTGACCACCCACGGGGTGGGGGATCCTACCTGGTCCCATGACGGCCGTCACCTCTATTTCCAGGACTACCTTGAGGAAGGCAAGCCGATCTACCGCATGGCTGTTCCCTCTGGACCCGCCGAACCGGTGGCCACCATCGGCAATCTGCGTCCCATTGCCGCAACGGATTTCCGCCTGATCGGTCTCGCCCCAGGAGACTTGCCGGTAGTGAGTGCGCACACCTCCACCGTCAATCTCTACAGCGTGGATCTGAACGAGCGCTGACGCTTAGAGGACCTGCTTCCCGAAACTGCGTCTTGCAAGGGAGACCTCATGCCGAGCGTATTGTGGATCCCGCACTCGTGCAGCCTGCTTGCCAAGCCGCACGATGGCTGATCGCGGCATCCATGCTCCGGTTTCGGAGGGCCGGAGTGGCGGCGGCTGAAGCAAAGGGCCAGAAGAAGTGGAGTATTTCGAGCAGATCGCACTCGTATCATCTCGCACTCTCACCGTTTCACTTACGTAAACTAGAACGATGAAGAAGCCTCGCTCCCCGTTCTACGTCACCACCTTGATTGCCGGGACCTTCTTCATGGAGATGCTCGACGGCACCGTCATCGCCACGGCCCTGCCGCAGATGGCCCGCAGCTTCCACGTCGGCCCGGTCAGTCTCAACCTCGGCATGACCGCGTACATGCTCACGCTGGCCGTATTCATTCCCATCAGCGGATGGGTCGCGGATCGCTTCGGCTCCCGCTCAGTCTTCGCCGCGGCCATCGGCATCTTTACCCTGGCTTCGGTCCTCTGCGGCACATCCCGCACGCTTCATCAGTTCATCCTGATGCGCATTTTGCAGGGCATCGGCGGAGCCATGATGGTCCCCGTCGGCCGGCTCATCGTCCTGCGCACTGCACCCAAGGAAAAGCTCACACAGGCTCTGGCCTACATCACATGGCCCGGTCTCTCCGCCCTGGTTATCGGCCCTCCTCTCGGCGGCTTCATCACTACTTATGCGAGCTGGCACTGGATATTCTTTCTCAATCTGCCGGTCGGCCTCGTTGCCCTCGCTCTCACCTTACTCTGGATTGAAAACGTTCGCGGACACCAGGTGCACCCCTTTGACTGGACGACGTTCTTGCTCGGCGGCTTCGCCTCTGCCGGAACCGTCTACGCCATGGAGGCGCTTGGCGGCGAGGACGGCCATTGGCATCTTCCCGCCGCCATCCTCGGCCTTAGCCTGCTCAGCGGAGCAGTCGCAGTCCTCATCGCCCGCCGCCACCCTGCCCGCTCGCTCATCGATTTCGAATCCCTGAAACTGAAAACCTACTCGCTCTCGATCTATGGCGCCAGCGCCTTCCGCGTTTCAGTCGGGGTCCTTCCCTTCCTGCTCCCCCTGATGTTTCAAATCGCGTTTGGGCTCAATGCCTTCCAGTCGGGCCTGTACCTGCTCGCCCTCTTCGCCGGCGATCTCTCCATGAAGGCCATCGTCATTCCCACCCTGCGCCGCTTCGGTTTCCGCCGCGTCATTCTCGTCAACGGCCTCATCACCGCCGCGTCGATTGCCGTCTGCGCAACTTTTTCCCCCGCCACGCCTCCTTCCCTCATCATTGCCATCCTGTTTTTCCACGGGGGCTTCCGGTCCATGCAATTCACCTGCACAACGACACTCGCCTACGCGGACATTCCTCCCGGAAACATCAGCCGCGCCAATGGCTTCCTCAGCACGGTCATGCAACTGGGCTCAGGCATGGGAGTCGCGGTCGGTGCGATTACCTTGCGCCTCGTCGCCCACGCTCGAGGCCATTCCGCCGCAGCGCCCCAGCTCCAGGACTTTCAGTTGGCAATTCTTATCATTGCGGTGCTGGCGCTGGGACCCGTCCTTGACGGCCTTGGCCTTCCACTCGATGCGGGAGCCAGCACCAGTGGCCACGCGAATCGAGAACTCGAAGCCGCCCACTGAGCGGCGCGCTTCCAGACGCGGAATGGATTGGTTGCCGTTGCAGCTGACAGCTTCTGCAGGTCCCTTCAATGCAGGTGACTCAGCAAGTACGCGAGAGCAGAGGCGAACCCAAGTCGGACAGCGAGGTACGTCAGGAGGGTGATCAATTCGGTCGCGGGCGTTGCTCAATTTCCCGTCAAGGAAGATGCGGCTGCAAAAATCAATGTGATCCTCAATGCTTCGCTCAAAGCAGCGGACAGCCCATCGGTGGCGACAAAGATACCTGCATCGTCTTCGACCGAGAAAGGAAAAAGGGCTGTCTGCGAAGACTACCTTGCACGGAAGACCACGAGTACGCCATCTTCTGGCTCTTGGATCTGTTCGAGCCGGCCCTGGCGCTTGATACGGAATGAGGTATATCCCAGGGAGCGAAGATAGACATAGAGATCTTCGCGGCTGGATCCGCCCTGCTGAAGATGATGCTCTTTCACCTCGATCAGCAACGTCGGCCGCAAGCGCTCGAGCGTGCGACAACCGCCCCTCAGCACATTCATCTCGAACCCTTCCACGTCGATCTTCATCACGTCGATGCGATCGAGGTGCCGAGAATCGACAAAGTCATCCAGGGTGGTGCAGGTAACCGTCTCTTCGTGCGGGCCTGCGGCGGTGCCTCTACGGAGGGCCGCAGACCCTGTGTTAAACACGTCGTCCAGATGCAACACTCCCGGACCACTGCAATCAGAGAGCGCGAGTTGCACGGGCTCAACCTGTCCCAGGCCGTTGCGTGCAATGTTCCCCTTGAGCAGGGTGAACTGCTGTGCAGCCGGTTCGAATGCGTAGATCTTGCCGCCAGGACCGACCAGAGGAGCGGCGGTGAGGGAGTAGTAGCCGATATTGGAGCCGATGTCGAAGAAGACGTCGCCGGGCCTCACCAGGCTCTTGAAATATTGTGTCTGAATGCACTCATAGGTTTCCCCGCCCCACCAGATGCCGAACTGGACTTCGTCCCACAGCTTGCAGGTTAAACGGATGCTGGGGTTGAGCTGGACATCCCCGACCACTCGCCAGCGATGGATCCAACGCCGGAAGAGCCATTCCATAAGGCGCCATTTGCCTTTGAAGTAGGGGGTGGAACGCGAAAACACGCCGAGCAATCGCAGCACCGGCGCTACCTCTTGAGTAGAATCGAGAGTGGCCACGGATCCTCCGTTTATTAGAACATACCAATTTGTTCGCGCCACGCGCTGTGATTGCGGGTAATTTTGCCCCACCGTTTGGTACCTTCGGGGCTTACTATCCCCGGTGTCCGCTGGCCTGAGCTTGCACTCCAGTAACTGCAACACAACTGCCCGGAGCCTGGTGTCGTGACCGCATGATTCGGTAAGAACAGAATTGTAGCGCCGGCCTGCTGGCCGGCTGTGGTGTGGGCGTCCTCGCCCACACTTCTTCATGAGAGGCTACCGAATCACGCGGTCTGAAGCCTGGCCTGACAGTTCCCCATCCCGTGTGACCGGCGAGAGTGGCGACCTTTGGTAAATCTCTCGGCACGAGGTAGCCTCTTCAACGTCCTTGAGAGGTTCAACGCCGCAGTCGCAATTTCCTGGAATCGGTCTTAGCAAGGGACCGAATGTCCTGTTGGTTTTGATCCGTACCGCTCGCAGCACTCTGGTCGGTATGCTAAATCGATCTAACAAAAACCTCTTGACTTTTATTGCCAATCTTGGCACATTGATCCGCAGCAATTCTTTCGGAACCTGGGTAGTCAGTCCCCCTTGATCAACATACTTACTATTCAATCTGGTTGGATAGTGGGTGTTGCCAATCTGAAGAACAGGGTCCGCAAGGAACAGACAAATTGCAACGCGACTCACCGTTCATCCTCAGAGTTGCAGAGCCAAGCGAGGAATCGCCTCCGCCGGGATGATCGTTCTCAGCCTTTTCAAATTGTCGCAGCTATCGGTCTTTCTGTGCACGCCCTCTAAGGAAGGAAGTTTTCACTTCGTCGTATCCTTTGCCGAGGAGGAAAGGTGGCAAGATATGCAACAGTACTTTTTCTCTTTTCGTTGACGGTCCTTGGGCTGTCGGCGAGCTCACAATCGGGTGGTCCGACGCAGACAACCCAGGATCAGGTTTGTCCAGGAGCGTTTCCGACGGATCTGACCGCAATCGATTGCAGATATTCGGCGAAGCAACGTGCATTGGATTTCATCTCAGGTTCTGTGACCGATCAGGCAATGCTTGGAGCCGTGGTATTTGGACTCGGCGCCCAGGTGATCCAGTCCCCTTCTGAGTGGAAACGAACAGGAGAAGGATATGGCAAGCGCGTAGGATCTCGCTACACGCAGGCCTTCGGCAAAGGAACTGCACAGTATCTGGTTGGAGCTATTCTGAACGATGATCCGCGCTTTCTGGCGTATCGCAACGATCCTGGAGTTGTTGCTCGCCGCCGCGATGCTGTTTCTCAGCTCTCGGCAACAAGTGCCTCTACCGCTTCCCATTCCGATGTAACTCAGGCCTCGAACAGCCTTGATGCACTTTCCCATGACGGATGGAATCGTTTTGGACACGCGTGGTACGACGTGATCACTGTTCGTCGCTCATCCATCCACGGAAACGGCCATCGTATTCCTGCGTTTTCCAGATTCGCAGGCGAGATAGGCGGAGCGTATGCAGGCTATCCCTGGTACCCGGGGGCAGAGAATACCTATGCAAGGGTTGGTCAGCGCGCCGCAGGCGCGTTTGGAACTGCGCTTCTTTCAAGCTTCTACACCGAATACCAGCCGGAAATCGTAAACCTGATCGGCGCCGTGTTTCGCCGGGGACGACAGTCCAGATCGAGCGCAGGAGTACATCCATGAATGCCGCGAAGAGATACTCTTTCGCCGTGTGTCTGTTGCTCGCGCTCGCGGGCTGCCGGGTGCCGTTGCAGCCCTATCGTTTGCAGCACTCCGCCATCGAAGTGCCTGCTCCAATCAGCGGACCTGCCGAGACAACCACGGCGAAGTTTCCTGAGAATGACTGCGTTCAGGAAACATCGCCGATCTGCCTCACATTCATTGAGGTGGACGACATGGGCGAACTCTTCGACAAAGCCGAGCTCGATGCAGTGCTGCGAACCATTCGCAAAGCAAACGATCTTGCAGGTTCACTCCCAGGGGCAGACCCAATCGTCCTCACGTTTATTCACGGGTGGAAGAATAATGCAAGCGAGACGAATGACAACGTCAGCGGCTTCAAAGCGGCACTCCAGGAGGTTTATCGGCGGTCTCAACCCCATCGCGTGATTGGAGTCTATATCGGATGGCGAGGCGATTTGATTCGCAGCTATCTTCCGATTGCCCGGCAATTCTCTTATTTCAACCGGGAAGCCACGGCAATTCGAGTTCCGGGCGCAACGCTATCGAGCGCCCTAACTCAAATCGCTACACGAACCCATGAGAACCCCAAGGCCTTGGCAATTTATATCGGCCATTCGTTTGGCGGTCTGCTGCTCGAACGAACGCTGAGTGAAGCAACCGCTAGTCAGATAGCTGAGGCATCTATCTACACTCAAGAAGCAGGAGAGTCCACCAACCCGCAGACCCAAACGGACAAGAGGATCGCAGCCAGGCTAGCGGTGGACTCTCGCGCCGACCTGGTGATTTTCATCAATCCCGCAGGGGCCGCTTCGGAAGCTAAACAGATGCTGGACTTTCTGACCTATAACAGGTACACCTATCAGCCGCTTTCTCATCGGAGCATAGACTCCGATTCTTCCGCGCCCGCGCAAGCGGAACCGGAGCTCGACCGACCGCTGTTTGTCTCGATCACATCGACAGCCGACTTGGCGACGAAAGTGGCATTGCCCATTGGCCACAGCTTTCCGTTTCTCGGCTTCAAATCGAACGGAAGCTTTCGCGATTTAGGCCAGAAGCCAAATCAGAAGTACGACCTGGCCTGTTTCGATCCGCACAAAGAGCATTCATCGTGGGAGCTTAGGACCAAAGAGGAAGGAGCGCAATCGCAAGGCGCCTACTATTTGAGCAGCGCGCCGCATATGCAGGTTCTGCAGAGTCACGTAATGCTGAAGGCCGTCGGCGCGAGCCAGATGCGGGTATCGTCCACAGGAGAAGTAATTCAGATTCATGACCCGAATGCCATTGCAAGCTGCAGTCGCGACCTCTTCAACAAACAGAATCTGAATGTTGTCAGCACCTTCAGACTCAAAGATACGAACACGTGCTTTGCAATTCAGGAACGGCCGAATCGTTGCAACGGAACCCCCTATTGGCTGATGGAGATTGATCCGGATGTGGTGCCGGACCACAGCACGATCTTCACGGGGAGGTTCATCTCATTTTTGATTGACACGTTCTTCAGAATGCCTGAAGGTCAGGCCCTTCAGCGCCTCCAGCCTCAATTGCTAAGCGGCCGTCAATGAGGCAAGATTGAGCACACTTTTCCTCGGATTCTTTGCTTCTGTGAATTCTTGCTTTTAGCGCAGCAATCTTCCTCGTCGGACTGCCGCGACCTCTTGTAAGACTCTTCCTGACAGGCCACGCAACTCTGAATTCTTTCAAATACGAGGTGTAACCCACTACCGGTGGGGCTATCGTCGATAGTCCTCACTGCATCCTCTCCTTCCCCCAGGAGGTCGCTCTTCAATGAATCGATATTCGCTGTTCTTCACGCTCCTGGTCGCGACCAGCTTCGCCGTGCATCCAGCGCGAACGCGAGACGCCATCGAATCGGCCAAAAGCGAAAATGTTTTTGCTGCCCAAATGGCGCATGCAAACGGGAAAAGCACATACTCCGATCAGACCACATCGCTGGCTCAAGCTCGAAACAGTTTCCTGCGAACGTTCCTGGACAAGGCCCGAATTGTCCCTGGCAACGCGCCGAATCTTCAGATTCTTTTTGTGACTGCTCCGCATCCCACGGAAACCAACCTGGCTTTGGCTTTCGATCACACTGTCGATGCCCTTCAAGATGGATTGCAAGAAGCCGGCTACCTTTTCGACAGCGCTTGGATTCCATGGACTGTCAAAGAGCAGCGTGGAAGCTTTGACGACGACGAAAAGGAGAAAATCGCGCATGCGCAGTCTGACATGTCCCCTGGAATTCTCACGTTTCGAAACAGCGGTTCGCCGACAGACTATTACACCCATGGGATGATTGCATTTCTCATTTGCGAAAAGCCCACCGAAGGGATCGCCCTGGCGCAAGTGAGCTCTGCGTTGGATGTTCTCAAGGATAACGGCATTGCGCTCCCTGGCCCGATTCGAATTCTCGGACCTTCGTTCAGCGGATCGCTCGCCTCGCTGATTCCGACGGTGCATCTGCTGCATGGCTCAAAAGGGAATCCTTTGGCGGAGGTGTGGATACGGAGCGGAGGGATCTCTGGTGGATTGGATTCAATAGCCGCGGTAGGGGAAATCGCACGGGAGTCGCCAGATATCAAGATCCATTTCGGAAGCACTCGCTACGATAATCCGGTATGGATTCAGACTGCGACCTGTGCGCTTCGACGGATTGGAATTGAGTCGAACGTCGTCGCAATGTTGAGCGAAGGCGAGTCGGCATATGGCCACTCAATCAAGAACATTGTTGGCGCCCATGACTACAAAGGAGAGCAAGAACGCGAACCTGACTGTTCCGGAGATTCGCGGAATGCGATAGCTGGGCCACAACCCGCTGGAGCCAACAGGAACGAACAAGGCGGTCCATGGAACCTGTCGTTCCCGCGCGATATTTCGAAGCTGCGCGCGGAATATGAAAAGCAGGGGATTCTCAATGCCGGATCTCCAAAACAAGCATGGCCACCAATTCTCGATCTGAAGAGCGAAGGTCAAGGTGTTGGTGATTCTGTGCGCGCCTTTGGAGGGGCGGGAACCGTCGCCTCTCAAGAAGCGATTCTCTTTGGTCTTTCGGAGTTCATCAAGATCCATGAGATACGCGCCGTGATCGTTTCTGCCACCAACGAAGAGGATAGGTACTTTCTCGCCCAATTCCTCCATGCTCATAACAGCGGAATACGCGTGGTGGTGGTCGGAACCACTCGCCTGTTCATGCGCGGTTCGACTGCGCAGTTTCGAGGCGATATGATCGTAGACACTTTTCCCATGATTCCCCGCCTGCATGACTGGACAGCCCCACGGGACAACCGCATGGCGCACGTCTTTGCGGATAGCGAAGCAGAGGGCGTCTATTTCGCAACACTGGACCTCTTCAAAGACATCCCCTGTTCGGTCCAAAGTCCGTCGGAGCACGGCACCGAGCCTCCCTGTTCCGACCGGTCTTTTGAATGGTTTCCGGAGTACAATACGCCCAACTGGGACGCGCATATCGCGCCTGCGCGTCGGCCGCCCATGTATGTTGCGGCTCTGGGCAGCAACGCCATTTGGCCCGTCACAGAGTCTCACGGCGAGCAACTCGTTATGAGCGGGTCCGATGCAATTCATCTGGAGATGCCCTTCACTCTCTTCGGAAATCGACCAGCGATTGACGTGCAAGACCCGCCACCCGTGCGAAGGTTCCCGGTCGGACGTTCATGGAAGGATCTCTTCGCTGCGATCTTCGCTTTGACTCTCGTCTATTGTTCACTATTCTGGTGTTCTAACCCTGTGAGTGGAGTCGTGCTTACCAGCTTTGAGCCCTCCCGCGACTGGCGATTCTGGCTGTTCAAGGTTACACTGCCCGCGTTTCTTGCAGGATGCGCCTTTTGGATTTTGGCTCTGGCTGTCGAGATTCCGAGCATCGCGTCGTCGAATGCTGTGGGTTGGTGGCGTGCCGCGGGAGTAATGTCTGCGTTGGCTCCTGCGGGCATCGCGCTTGCGGCGGCGACAAAGGCTGTCTTCAAAGCCCGCCTGGGAAGAAATGTGGCAGGCCTCGAAGATAAGCAGTCAACGAGAGACCTCCGAGAGATGCGCATCTGGTATATCTGGATGAGCGTTTCATTTCTGCCGACTCTGGCATTTATCGCATACGTCTGTTTTGAGGGTATCTATAGGACAGATCCATTTGCTGGCCTGGATGTGGGTTCTATCTTGAACGCCTATCGGGAAATGCACGCCGAGTCCGGGTTGTCCCTGGTTCCAACCGGAATGATGTTCCTGCTCGCCATCCTGATGTGGGCATCGCAGGCGGGGAATGGCGCAGCGCTTTTCGAGGCCGCTCCCCGGCTTCCGGATTTCCATGGCAAGCCCAGAATCTCGCAGGCGCGTGCGGACATCATCGCATCCATCGGACGCCCATTGCCATTTAGCGGGAACGCACGATGGCTCTGGACCATATGGGTCATATTCGCCGCAGTGATCATCCTTGTGCATTACAACGCTCATCCATTTGTTGAAATCACCACGCTGGAGAGCTTTTCTACGACGTGCATCGTGCGCGGCACCGCTGGCGTCATCGCGACCTTGATCCTCCTTGACCTGCTTCAGTTCTTCGGCCTCTGGAGCGAATTGCAGGGGCTGTTGCGAGCGCTGGACAGAGAAACATTCAGACGAAGCTTCAATCCAATCCAGGACTTCAGTTGGAAACACCTTTGGTCGTTCACTGGAATCTCCTTGCAGGACAGAAGAGCCATCCTTGCGTCCCAGATTCGGTGTGTACTCGATTTTGCGAACTCACGGAATGACAATCAGAAGGGTGAATTCGACAAGACCGTTAGAGATGCGGTGAAGGTGCTGCAGGATCTGGTCGGCAAATACAACCGTACAAACCTTTCACAGATCACAAGCAGACAGTATCGACACGACCTCGGAATGGTGTATGAGACTCTAGCACTGGTGGGAACTGAAGCCGCATTGGTGATTCAGGCCAATGACCAAGCCGAAGTGAAGCCATCCGTCGTTTCCAGGATGGAAGCGTTCCAGCGCACTTTGGCGCTTCAGCGTGGGCAAGACAAAAACCGTTTCAACGACGAGGCAGAAGCACTTGCCAATCTGCCAAAACATATTCAGGCTGCCGAGCGTCTTGTTTGCCTCATCTATATCGGCTTCGTTCAGACAGTCATTGCGCGTCTTCACACCTTGCTCGTATCGGTGGCATCGATGTTCTCGCTGGTCACGCTGGGAATTGCGATCTATCCGTTTGTTCCCTTTATGCCTCTGCTGCTTGCAGGAGTCGCGCTTTTGGTGCTCATTGGATGGGCGTTCTTTAAGATCTTCAGCGAGATGGACACTGACCCGATTTTGTCGCGAATTGTCAATGGCGACGATCAGAAGCTGCAGGGAAACTTTTATATGAAATTCGCAGAGGCGATTGCTTTGCCCATCTTGACGCTGGGCAGTTCTCTCTTGCCGGGAGGTTCCGGCCGTCTGTTAGAGTTTGCTCAAACCTTACTCAGTCAGGGGCAGTAGAGGCGCTGCGGTCTGTCTGCTCAGACTTTATGCAGGACTCGAGCGCCGATGCATGCCGAGAAGGCTCAGGAAAAAACTGGCAAAACATGTTTCCGCTCCGAAGACCATACCCGTGGCAGAAGGTAGCGTAATGCGTAGCATCTGATCCATCCGCAGCGGGCCATAGCCGGCCTGCTTCCAAAACAGGACGGCCCAGATTGCCGCGAAGAGGCTTAGAAGGAATATAGATCCACCCACCAGAAGGCCCGTCTCCAATGTGATGTAGCGAAACCAACGAGTAAATCTCGGATTCTCAGGGAGCAGTCCGGTTGTGACGCCGAAGACTTTTGCAAATACAGCAAAGAGAATGGTGTGATAGCCGAGCAATAGGCATCCCATGGCATACACCAGGGTGTTGGCGTCGAAGTGGATATTCCCAATCATGCGCTCCTGCGGAAATAGCCACACGCTGACGGAGAATCCGAAGAGCATGAGCGCGAACCCCGGATAGAAGAAAAGCCAGCGTGGACAGTAAAGCATGAGGAAGCGCAGGTGACGCCACCCATCGTGCCAGGTTCGCAGGTGCGGTGCGCGACTGCGTCCATCGGGCTTGAGTGTGGTGGGAACTTCCGCGATGGATATGCCTAACAGAGTGGCTTTGACTACCATTTCGCTGGCGAATTCCATACCTGTAGTTTGCAAGTCCATGAGGTCGAATGCCGCCTTGGAGAAGGCGCGCATGCCGCAATGGAAATCTCCAATCGGCGCGGAAAAAAAGACGCGACCGATAGCGCTCAGAACTGGATTGCCGAGATATCGGTGAAGAGGCGGCATTGCGCCGGGTTCGATTCCACCGCGAAAGCGGTTGCCCATCACAAGACCCGCTCCTTTGCGAAGCTCGTTCAGAAAGCGCGGTGCATGGCTGAAATCGTAGCTGTCATCGGCGTCGAGAATCAGCATATATTGGGTATTCGCGGCCTTGATGCCAGCAGAAAGGGCTGCGCCGTATCCGCGAATAGGAACCGCGACAACACGAGCGCCATTCGCTATGGCTATCTGCTGCGAGCCATCCGTGCTGCCGTTATCGGCTACAATCACTTCACCTTCGATACCGTTTTCCTGTAGCGCGCGATGAGCGCTTTGCACACAGGTGGCGAGCGTCTCCGCTTCGTTGAGGCACGGCATGATGATGGCGAGCTCTCCGCAGGTACTACTCATGGTTGTATTCACGTCTTCCTGGTAGTCCTGACTTTAGAGTGACGCTCTTGATTGTCTGGAATTGCAATCGAATTATATACCCAGATCGGTGTGGTTCCGTTGGAGCTCCTTTGCTACTGCGCCGGATGAGATGTCTCAGTGATATAGAGTCTCACTGATGGATGGATCACTGAAGATAAGATTATCGCCATGGGCACTTGCCCATCCTGACGCTCAAAAGCGACGCCCAGATGGATCGCAGCTGAAAATCAACCCGTTCAAGAGCAGGAAAAACCAATTTCTCATTCAGCCGCTCTCTCCTCCTTCATCATCCGACCGGGAGCGCCAACCGTCTGCCTATCTCTCGACATCTGCCCAGTTATCCTCCGGGTTGCGGTCAATCAGCTTGTTGTATGGATCGATCGCCGCTCGCGTGGGTGGCTCGTTCACGATGAACGTGAGCGTGGTGCGTGCTGCGGTGATCCACACCTTCTCGGTGTGCAAGGGTTGCTCGCTGTCTTTCTTCCCCTTGAAGACTCCCACTTCGATCAGGTCGTGGATGGGAATCTGTGTCTCCGCGCCGTCGCCGTTGGCGCGCATTTTACGTGCATCCACCACCAGTGTCACCTTGTACTTGTGATCGGCGGTTGGTTGAACTCTGGCTGAGGCCGCCTTGTTGTCGTAGAGCGTGATGGTCTCAAACATGTCGGTGATCATGTATTGCAACTCGGGCGGCGTCTGCTTGCGCAGGGATGCGACCAGATCGCGGGTATCGGGGTAGGGTGGTCCAGCGAACTTCCATTTGTCGAGAAACTCTTTGAGAGCTGCATTCACTTTGTCTTCGCCGATAGCGTCAGAGAGCGCGTAGAAGGCCAATGAGCCTTTCTGGTACCAGACATATCCTTCACTCTGCACCAGGACCAACGGCGGCTCGTGACGCACTTCGCCGGCGCGGCCGCGCAGGTAGCCATCCAGTTCATGCTTGAGGAATCGCCGCATGTGATCGTCACCATATTGATGCTGCATCACACGCAGGGCGGAGTATTCAGCCAGGCTCTCCGACATCATGTTCGATCCCTTTTCATAGCCGCCAACAACCTGATGGCCCCACCATTGATGCGCCAGTTCATGCGCGGTTACGAACCAGGGAAGATCAATATCGTCGGGCTTGGCAAGCCGGCTGATGAAGCCGATCTCTTCGGAGTAAGGCACGGTGTTGGGAAAAGACTGGGCAAAGCTGCGATAACGAGGGAACTCGATGATGCGGTACTGCCCGAATTGATAGGGCCCGTAGTTTTTGGTGTAATAGTCCAGCCCGGCCTTGGATGTGGCGATCATCTTGTCAACATCATAGGCGTGAGTGGGCAGGTAATAGACCTCAAGCTTTACGCCGTTCCAGGTGTCGCGCCTGACCGCATATTGACCGGAGACATAGCTGAAGAAGTTCTGGATGCGGGTCGATCCCATACTGTATTCAAAATAGTTCCGCCCGTCCTGCTGCCAGTTACGCACCAAATATCCGGGTGACAGGGCGACCTGGTCGTGCGACGTGCTGACGATGGAATGATAGGTGATGAAGTTGGACCCCGGCGAAAAGAGGTTGGTGTTCATACCATAGGAGTCGCCGCGGTCGGGCATTTCTTCCAGGGGGCCGAGTCCTTCTTCGTGGCGGCGGACGGGGTTGTCGAGCTCTACACCGCGGTCATAACCGAGAGACGGGAAGAATGCGCGGTCAAAGAAGGTGCCGTTGTAGGCGAACTCCCCAAGCTCGCCGGAGTTGCGGAAGCCGTGGTTGTCATACCCGCACTGAAAGCGGATCTGCAGCGAGTCTCCCGGATTGAGCTGCGTGGCGAGGTGATAGATCCAGAAGCCGTGTTTGGTGTCGGCTAGAGCGGCAGTCGCGGGGCGATCAAAGCTGATGGACCGGATGGAGCGGCGGCTGTTCGATAGATAGATATCCTGAATTGGCTTGCCGCTCTGGTTGATGGCGGTATACGTGCCGGTTGCCGAAAAGCTGCGCTGACGCGGGTAAATGTTGACAGCCGTATCGACTGCGACAATTTTGGGAATCGGCGCCAGTTCATATTTCTTGTAGAGCTTTTCGTACTCCGCTTGCAGCTTGCGATCGCTCTTGTCGCTGTAAAAATGGTTGAGGACGTGGGTGTTGTAGTAAATCCAGGACCCGCTCGCAATAGCTGCCAGAGCGGGTATTGCCAACAAAAGGGCATAGGCCGGCAACGACTGCCGTGCCAATTGCAACCGCGCACGTATGCCGCTATCAGTGCCTCGTCGCGCCAACAGGCCGGCCAGCACACCGAGCAGAAGCGCCCATGCCAGCCAATAAAAAGTCGACCAGAAGAGCGGCTGTACGAAATGGCCATAGCCGTTCATATCCGAGTAGGTGTAGGGAATCAAGTCTCCATACACGAGAAGATGGTCCGCGCGCCCGATGCCCTCCATCACCAGTTGCAGCGCAAAAACGCCCACGACAATGCCGTGCCCGATGAATTTGTTGGCAACGATGGTCTGCACAAAAAAGGCCAGCAGAGCGAAGATCAGCACTTCAGGGAAGGTGATGACGTAGAGTTCCTTGAAGTATTCGAGCAGTTCGAAGTTATGATACCCGGCGATAGCCTGCGACAAAACGCCGCAAAAAAGGGCGATCGTGAGCAGAAAGAGTTGCGCGCCGGCCAACGCCGAGAGCTTGCTGAGCGTGTCGATCCATCCGCGAAAGGGCAGCGCATCGTGGATCTGGTCGAAGTGTGTGTCCCGCTCGCGCCACACCAGTTCCCCTGCGTACATGGCAGAGATAATGTAGAGGAAGAGAATGGCATTGCCACGTACAACATCCAGCATGAGGTACGTGACTGGCCAGACATTGTAGCCGTCGCGGATTCCGGCGAAATGGCCGTTGATTAAGCTGAATCCAACCAGAAGCAGCGTGATGGCCCAAAAGGGAATCTCGCGGAAGATATTGTGGCTATAGATCCGGGTGAGCGAGAGGAACTGCTGGATGCGATTCCAAGACGAATGCGAGGTCAGCACGGTGGGCAGCAGATGGCGAAAGCTTGGCTTGGGCGGCGCTGTCGATTCTTGCGCAGCTGCTTTTTGCTTGCGGCTGCGGCGCACCGTCAACAACTCGGCCGACATGGGAAAGAAGAGATAGACCGCGGTCAGTGCAAGCAGACCAGCGGAGAACCAGACCAGGCGGTTCCACAGAAACATGCCTGAGAACGGCATCCAGAGCGTATTCTGCTCGAAGACGGTCCAATACCGCGTGATGCTTTGAAAGAGCACCATGCCCACGGGATCAAAGACCGCCGGCCAGAAGCGGTTGAGGCTATGGGTTTGCAGTACTGAAACTGCGCCGGTAATATAGACGATGAACAGCGCCACTCCCTGTAGATAGACGACCATGACCCGCCGGGTGAGTGCGGCGACCATGAAGAAGAGCGATCCCAAAAAGAAGATCTGCGGCACGATGATGACGGCATAGTGGTAGCCGAGCATGGCTGGGTTGAACGGCGCCAGCCGGGTGTGATCGGCCCATGGCGCCAGAGCGCCCAATGCCTCGCCCAGCGGGATACCCGCAAAGATGAAGAGCGAAGTGGTCAGCGATCCTGCCCAGCGTCCGCCGAGATAGGCAAGCTTGGTAATCGGCTTGGTGAAGACCAGCTGATAGGTGTCACGCTGAAAATCGCGCAGGATCGATATGCCAAAGATGGCCGCCATGATGATGCAGCCGTAAAATGTGAAAATAAAATCGAAGGTCTGCGTAATAAAGGGGCCATTCGCCATCACTTTTCCGGGACCGACGAAGAAATTGGGCGAGGCCACAAAGAGGGAGGTCACCACCAGCCAAATCCCAAAGAACAGATAAGTGGAAATGCTGCGTAGGCGAAGCTTGATCTCAAAGAATAGAAAGTCCAGAAACATAGCCGTCTCTCCTGGTGCTCGGCATGGAACGTGGTACTTACTGAACGCGATCGGTATTGAGAGCGAGGAAGTAGACGTCTTCGAGCGCGGGGTCTACCGAACGGAATCCATCGCCCGGCGCAGAGTCGGCATGAATGCGGATCTCGTGCGCGCCGCCCAGCAACTTGGTAGAAACCACGTTGAACTGTGCCGAGACCGCGGTGAACTCCTCTTCGCTTTGCACTATGGTGCTCCAGATGGCGCCGGCAAGATGCTTCAGTGTCTCTTCAGGAGCTCCTTCCAGGACCAGCCTCCCATTGCTGATGATGGCCATGCGCGGGCATAGTTCTCTGACATCTTCGACGATATGCGTGGAGAGGATTACGATCACGTCGCGGGCCAGGGAGCTAAGCAGGTTGAGAAAGCGGTTGCGCTCAGCCGGATCGAGACCAGCCGTGGGCTCATCGACAATGATCAGCTTGGGGTTGGCCAAAAGAGCCTGGGCGATGCCGAAACGCTGTTTCATGCCACCCGAGTAGGTGCTCAAAGCCTTTTTACGCACATCCCAGAGATTGGTCTGATGCAGAAGCGCATCCACAATCTCCTTGCGCTCGCCAGACTTTGAGATCCCTTTCATGACTGCCAGATGGTGCATCATGTCCAGTGCTGAGATGCGGGGATAGACACCGAATTCCTGGGGCAGATATCCCAACTGGCGGCGTACGGCATCCTTATTGGTGGCCACATCCATACCGTTCAGCAGAATCTGTCCGGAGTCCGGGTCCTGAAGCGTGGCAATGGTACGCATGAGTGTGGATTTGCCGGCTCCATTGGGCCCTAGTAGGCCAAACATATTGTTGCCAATGGTCAGACTCAGATTGTCCAGGGCTTGCACACCGTTGGGGTAGCGCTTGGAAAGACCGCGAATTTCAAGAGGCACGAAGCAACTCCTTCCGATGAATCCTTTGACAACGAAAAACTTGAGAGTCTGCGAGAGTTAGAAATTATAACTGAGCGGGGACGCAAAGAGTCCATCAAGCGCGCACATTCTGCGTTACTTCAAGTGGTGAGAGTCCAGCCAACGAAATTGGAAGGCACCAAAACCGATCTCAGGGCGTCAAAGAGTGCAAGATGTTTTCGCAGAGAACCAACGCAAGGTCCAACCTCCCGAGGCCTCTGACGAAGTCCCCAATTCGCCGCTAAGAGCTGCTCTCTTGGGTCGATTCTGGAATACACTCCGCGGTTGAGGTTTCGCTCTGTATGTCGGCTAGTCTTCTCCAATGTGACTTGGCTCACCTAACTTCCGGTGGACCGGATACCGTCGACGACTTGGAGCGAGGCCGCGCTTGCAAGTGAGATCGAGCATAAAATGCACCGCGTGTGGGGCCGCGTCTTTCCGTACATAAGCAGGATGTATCGTGGTGGGCTCGGCTGTAATGGAATCCGGTGTATCAAATCGTCAACCGACGTCAGATTTACTTATCGCTCCCAGAGTCGCCCGGAATAGTCGAGTACACTTGATTCGTCAATCGAAGGTTGTCCGTGTGGTGTTGAGATTGTTTTGAGGAGGGCCCGTTGGCCGCTTTTCGCAGCATTACCGATCACTTGAGAATCTTCCGCGCGCGCGCTAAAAATGGCGACTTATCGCAGCCACACGGTAGCTCGACCGGGGATTCTCATGAAGTACAATCCCCCAACGAAGCTACTGCCGCAGCGGGAACACTTTTGCGCAATGTACGGTATACCTTGCGCCAGATGCGACGGTCCCCGGGATTCGCGATAACCGCGGTGCTCGCATTGGCACTGGGGGTTGGCCCGACCGTGTCGATCTTCAGCATTATCTGGGCAACGTTCCTTGCGCCTTTTCCCTATCCTCACCCCGAGCAGCTCGTCGTCGTGTGGACCCACTACAAAGGCGAACGTCAACCAACTCTCGGTGAGGATTACGCACAGTACGCGGCGCAGAGCCGTTCGTTCCAGCGTCTTGATTTTCAGTCGTGGCGAGTTCTTCACCTCACCAACCCGGACCACACGCAGGACGAGACAAGCGGACTTCCGTACAGCCCGGGCATGGATACCAAGACAATGGGTGTCCAGATGGACCTCGGCCGCGACTTCCTGCCGGATGAGGGCGGACCAGGGAATGACCATCTGGTGATCCTCTCCAACTACCTTTGGAAGCACCGCTACCATGCGGACCATGAGATCGTCGGCAAATTCATTCTTATCGAAGATCAGCCCTATCGGGTCGTCGGAGTATTGCACGCCGGACCCAACGAGGGCCCCAAAGGTATTCAGTTCAGTGTTCCTCTGCTATTGACCTTGGGGGCACATTCCCAGCAATTTGGAAATGTGATCGGACGCCTCAAGCCTGGAGTGAGTCTGGCCCAAGCCCAGGCGGAACTGGCGGTCATCGACCGCAGGCTTGCCGCACAGCGCAATGGAGGAAAGGACGCGACTCTGTGGGCGGTGAGCGCGGAACATCTCAGAAACGACTGGCTTGACCATAAGATCCAGCGCAATCTTTGGCTGTTGCTCGCCGCTGTCGGCCTGGTCCTGCTGATCTCATGCTCCAACGTGGCCAATCTGCTTCTGGCTCGGGGCACTGCGCGAAAGCAGGAGCTCGCTGTTCGCTCAGCGCTCGGAGCTACGCGCCGTCAGATCTTCGTGCAGCTGCTCACAGAGAGCATTATCTTGGCGCTTGTGGGCGGAGTCCTCGGAGTTGGCCTGGGTTGGGGAATCATGAAAGTGAGCAAAGCCAACTTCCCTGACCTCGTCAATCAATCCACGGAGACGGTCGTTCAGATGAACGTTCCGGTACTGTGTTTTGCACTCGGCATCACGTTAGTCGCGGGCGTGCTCTTCGGGTGTGCTCCAGGATGGCAATCCACGCGCGTCAATCTAAGTGACACATTGAAGCAGGGGGCACGCACCGTTGGAGGTCACGGGCGAGCATCCATTCAGTCCATCCTGGTTACGGTCGAGGTCGCACTCGCGCTCGTGCTGCTGGCTGGTGCGGGAATGGCTCTGCATAGCTTTTGGAACCTGACCCATATTGACCTTGGTTTCACTGCCGATCGTGTTCTCACCGCGCGATTGACACCGCATCTGGCGAACGGTCCGCAAAGTGACCGCCCCACATTTCCTCCTGCTGAACAAATCATCGCGCAACAACACCAGCTTCTCGATCGACTCCGCGCCGTGCCGGGAGTGGCGGATGCCGCCTTGGCCTCCAACGTCCCACTTCACGGATTCGATACATTTCCGTTCTCCGTCGCGGGTCAACCAGTCGACAGAACCCATCCACAGACCGCCGATTTCGAGGCGGTATCTCCAAGCTTTCTCAACACCCTCGGCATCCGTCTCGCGCGCGGCCGGTTCCTCGGTGAAAGCGACACCTTGGGGACTCCTCTGGCGATCGTCGTCAACGAGACATTTGTCCGGCGCTTCCTGCCCAACCTCGATCCACTCACGCAACGCCTGACCATGCCGCGCGTCCAATTCAATCCGGGGCCAACGCAGATGGTCGATTACCAAATCGTCGGGGTCTTCCACGACGTCCTCGACGATGAGCACCTCACCGGCAAAGTGCAGCCGCAGATGTATGTTTCGTTGTGGCAGGTGGGGTTGCCGTTTGTCGCTTTCGCTGTACACACCGCGGTGGATCCGGTTGCTGTAACGATTGGCTTGCGCGGCGCGGTTGCATCGATGGGAGCCGGCATCTCCATCGACCAGGTTGAGACCATGCAACAGGTTGTCGCTGCGCAACAATCCACCGATCGGTTCGAAATGTTCTTGTTCGCGGTATTCGCCGCGATCGCGCTCCTGCTTGCCACAGTAGGAATCTATGGTGTGATGTCTTTCGCTGTTGCACAGCGCATCCACGAGATCGGGTTGCGGATGGCATTAGGCGCGAGTCGCCACGAGGTAGTCATGTTGATCGTCCGGCGGGGAATACGACTGGCGCTGATCGGTATTGCTCTTGGTTTGGCCGGCGCATATGGCCTGGGCCGCCTGATGCGCGCCACACTTTATGGAGTTCAATCGGCCGACCTTGGAAGTCTCATAGCAGTCGCCACTCTGTTGTTCTCGGTGGCGCTGTTCGCGTGTTGGCTGCCGGCCCGCCGTTCGGCTCGTATCGATCCGATGCAGGCTTTGCGTAGCGAGTGACGCCCACACCGAATCGATTGAATTCGGTGCGGGCTTAGGAAGCCCGCAGCATAGGCCATTGGCGAGAAGCGAGCCAGTCGCTCAATAGTCCAAGATCGCCTATAGTATTCCTTCGCACCAGACCGATGGGACTCTCGTGCGTGTATCACGTGCAGCGTTCGGGGTTTGGCTTGAACCCATCTTTCCGGGTTCATATCGCCTGTCGAGAGAAGGGTTAGACAACTACAGCGGCTTCACAGGCAGACAGCCGTTCTGCAGGAGAAAATGCGGCGGCCTCTCTTCCGAAATACTTGCGCCACGCCTGCCCTTCTATTTTGAATGAGCGATCCATACCTCACCGGCTAGTAGGCCGGCCGAGACACCGAGAAATGTTCCGGCGATCACATCGCTGACAAAATGCCAGTCGCCGACGATCAGCAGCGCTGCCCCAACGAGCAGCAGTGCGCACAACGGCAAGATGCTGGTTCGATGGAGTCGCATGAAAACGCCCGCGAAGGCGCCGGAGAGGACCATGTGACCCGAGGGAAAGCTGCTGTTCGAAGAGCCGGCGAGGAGTCCGAATGTGTGTCTGGTTCCGTGCAACACGGCCGCAGGATTCGGGACCCCAAATACGAGCTTCAACGTGCTGTCATTGATTGCGTAAGCACAGATGGAGGTCAGACAAGCAAGCGCGGTTGCCTCACCAAAGCGCGACAAATGCCCGCGTGTTATCCGAAAATAGACCAGCAGCAGCGCAACGGTCGCTTCAATACTGAGAAGAACGGCACTCCCAAATCCCTTTCCAAGGCCTTCCGTTGATCCAAGAAGCCCATAGACGCGGCGGGCTATCGGTACATCGAGATAGACGTACGCCAGCGCCACCGCGAGCGCGGAAATCAGCAGAGACAGGATCCACATCCCGTCAGGAAAGCGCAGACCCTTTCGATTCGGCGCGCGCCCACCGGGCTGCCGAGATGTGCCAGCATTTTGCAGCAACAGAATCTCTCCTCAAGGGTCCGCCTTCGGCGGCGACCTACCAACCATGCTTTGGTTTTGCGTCGCGGTGTAAGCGACCCGTGCGCGCGAGGTTGCACATACACTTAACCTTTTGCGGCCTCACCTGCTACCAAGCGACCCGTGCGCGCGAGGTTGCACAGGTTAATGATACTGGTGAACGGGCACGTTGTGATCCGTTCTTCCAATTCCTGCATACAGATCACCGGGACAGGCGCGGGTTGACCAACGGTCCTAGCCCGACTTTCTCAATAAGCGTCGAACGATGGTCATTTTCGGACGAGTAGCGGAGAGAGCCTCTTTGTTTTCTTCGCCGCGGTGTGGAGAAGCGGCGCATATACGCTGCGGTGCCGACCTACTATCTATGCAGAGCGCAGAGCTTGTGGCATGCTTTCTGGCAACGATGTTTCTACGCGCCAAGACCCGCAAGAAAGACGGCAAGATCCACCGCTACTTCAGCGTGGTGGAGAACCGTCGCGTAGGCGTCAAGCGGCGCACCGTGCAGCGAACGGTGTTGCATCTGGGCGAAATCAACGGCGGTCAGGAGGCGGCATGGCGACAGACACTGGAGGTCTTCGACGAAGTCCAGCAGGAACATCGAACGCTGAGTCTGTTCGCGGACGATGCCGTAGCCCATCCGGCCTCGGTGGACAACTTGCGCGTGCGGCTCAGTGCAATGGAACTGCGTCGAGCCCGCAGCTTCGGCGATTGTTGGCTGGGATGTGAACTATGGCGGCAGTTGGATCTGGAGAAGTTCTGGCAGCAGCGGCTGGAGGAAAATGTCCGGCGCGAGACGGTGGACTGGGAGAAGGTTCTGCGGCTGCTGGTGGTCAATCGGCTGCTCGATCCGGGCAGCGAATTTCGTGTTCATCGGCAGTGGTTCGATCGCAGCGCCATGGGGGAACTGCTGGGAGAGGATTTTTCCGTAGCGCAGAAGAATCGCCTGTATCGCTGTCTGGATCGGATCCTGGAGCATAAGCAGGAGTTGTTCGCGCATCTCAGGCAGCGCTGGGCGGATCTGTTCGACGCTGAGTTCGATGTGCTGCTCTATGACCTGACGAGCACTTACATCGAGGGCCAAGGAGAGCAGATTCCGAAAGCCCGCTATGGCTACAGCCGGGATCATCGGTTCGACTGCAAGCAAGTGGTCATCGCGCTGGTGATCACGCCGGAAGGTTTTCCTCTGGCCTACGAAGTGCTGGAGGGCAATACCTCGGACCGAACCACGCTGCGGGATTTTCTCAAGCGCATCGAGGGCAGCTATGGCAAGGCGCGGCGGATATGGGTGATGGATCGCGGCATCCCGACCGAGGAAGTGCTTGCCGAGATGCGCCAGGCGATGGATACGTTCTACCTGGTGGGTACGCCGCGCAGCAAGATCCGGCAATACGAGCAGCGGTGGCTGGCGTTGCCCTGGCAGAAGGTGCGCGAGTCGGTCGAGGTCAAGCTGTTCGCGCAGGGCGGCGACCTCTATGTCTTGGCCAAAAGCGAAGGGCGCAGAGCCAAGGAGCGCGCCATGCGGCGCAAAAAACTGGCGCGGCTGTTATGGAAGCTTCACGCGATGCGCCTGCATCCGCCGTCGCGCGATCAACTGCTGTTGCGTATCGGAGCAGCGTGCAAGGATGCCGGGCGGCCAGCGAAGTTCGTTGCCATCAAAATCCCTCCGGAAGGCGTTCGAGTGACACGCCAGAGCTTTACCTTCCAACTCGACAAAGAGAAGCTGAACAAGGCCGAGTTACGCGATGGGCAATATCTGCTGCGCTCCAGCATGGTTGCAGAGGATCCGGCAGTGCTCTGGGAGCGTTACATCCAGCTGACGCAAATCGAGGCTGCGTTCCGAACCATGAAAAGTGAGCTTGGCATCCGCCCCATCTATCACCAACTTGAGCATCGGGTCGAGGCGCACATCCTGGTAGCGTTTCTTGCATACTGTCTGACCGTGACGCTGAAGAACCGACTCCAAGCCCTGGCGCCGGGCCTGACGCCGAAGGCGGTGTTGGAGAAACTGGGAGCGATCCAGATGCTCGAAGTATGGCTGCCCACTACCGATGGCCGCTGGTTGGTGATGCCCCGCTATACGCAGCCGGAAGCAGAACAGGCGATTCTGCTACACAAACTGCAGCTTCGCCTGCCTCAGCAACCGCCCCCGCACATCAAGCTCCAACATCCATCGCAAGCAACTGAAGCTCTTCAGTCTGTGGTGCCGACTTTTTAGATCCGCAACCTGACAATAAACAACTTAACCTTGTTCTTCGATCCTTATTGGTAAAGTTCGGCTAGCCTTCAGTCAACGTTCGTTCCTCGGCGCGGGATATTCTTCCGAGAAAACACTCGCCAGCCGCCCGTGGCTCCAGCTGATTTCTCCGGTCGTCCAAACGGTTCCAGGTCCCACCGAGTTTGAAATTCTGTTGTTTAGAAATCCAGATTGCTGCCCTTAACGGCTATTGCACCGTGGTCGAAATTACCTGAAAAGACCCGGAATTGTAGTTCGTCAGGTAAAGTGTTCGGTCGTCACCGCCGACTGTCATCTCGCGGGGAAACAAGCCCGTCAGAATGGTCTGCACGACGCTGGCTGCGGCAGGAACCGCAACCGAAAGAACAGTCGCATTCGCCGTGCCTGTCCCGAAGCGGTTCGAGTTGGCCACCGCCAGGAGCCTTCCGCCGTCAAACAGCCGTAGTCCAACGGGCGCTGTCCCGCCCGTGTCGGCGTAACCCAGCAATGAATTCCCGGGGTTGATTTCGAGCATCCCCGTACTGAACGAAAGCACCCGGTTATCCCCTCGCGCCGACACCCACAGGGTCGATCCGTCGGCAGACTCAACCGCGCGCACCGGCGAGCATCCCGCATTCACTGTCCCGAGGATAGCCGCCGAACCAGGATTCGACTCGGCCTTCGCAACGTCAATCACGGTAAGAAGGCCGTTCGCCTGTGTGCCGCCTCCTGCCTGCTGGTAGCATCCCATGCGGGTCAGGATGGGGTTGCTCGCACCCGCCGCCGTCGTCATGGCTCCCTCAACCTCACTGGTCGCATACAGCCGGCTGCCGTCTGGCGAGATCGCTATCCCCGCAATCGTTTGGCCTCCCGTCGAGATCTGTCCCACCAGCGTCGTCCCCGTGGTCACAATTCCATTCGCGTCGTACTGAAGCGCCACCACCCCGATGTTCCCCTGCGCTGTCGATCCGCTCGCCATGCCGTATTCATTGGCGACAAACGCATGCTTCCCATCCGGAGTTACCACCACGTCAAAGCTTCCTTGATCTGAGGCGACCGAGCCCTGGCTCACTTGCAGTCCGGTCGAGGTGCACGTCTGCAGCGTGCTCAAGTCGTAAAAGATCGCCCCGTCTACCCCCAGTGTGGCCGCTACTCCAAGCCCGTTCGGAGTCAGATTCATTCCGAAATCCGCAGCTCCATCCTGCACAAACGCTGAACGCAAATAGTTGAAGCAAGAAAGCTGCAGTCCGCCGTCGGCAACAGGCTCGAAGACCAACATGCCGGAAACTGCAGCCGTCACTGAAACCAACACATTGCCGGACGGCAGTGGCAGCACTCGAAACGGGCTACCGTAGCCGCCAGTCGAGTACGTCACGCTGGAGGCCGTCACCACCGGCTCAGCTGCCCCTGAGGCCGCCACCGTCACATTCGCGGTGCCCGACGCGATGTTATAGGACGATGAATTCGAGGGTGTGAAGTTCGCCGTCAACGTATCCGTTCCCACGGCCAGCAGCGCGGCCGGCACGCGAATGACCGCTTGACCAGCACTGATGCTGGCAGGAAACGACGCATAGTTTCCGCTGCTGACAACCACGGACCCTGACGGCGCTCCGCCTGAGCTCGAACTCACGGCAATCATGACGCTCAGAGCCTGCGCGGTGCTGACGCTTCCAGCAGGCGAAGCCGTGACCGTGACGGTCGGCGTTACCGCTGCAGGGACAGTTGTGGGCGCACTGCTGGCCGGACCGGTCGAAGAGTTTCCGCCCCCGCACCCTGCAAGGAGAGATAGACCGAATGCCACAGTTCCAAGCAGAGTCCCAGTCCACTTCTTCAGAATTTGGTCGCGCTTCATTGTAATGACCTTTCGGAATTGCCGGAATTATATATCCACTCCATCAACGGATCTTTAACGGCCTCCTTTTGAAACGGCCGACGCGGTGCACTCACTATCTTCGTGTCGACTCTCGCCAACGAATCTCTCCAGCGGAGAACAGCACTCCGCTCCCTTCCCCCATTCCGAGAGCGAACAACAGGAGGTTGTCCATGAGTCACTCCGCGAAGCGCGTATCCGTGCGCCAACTGCAGACAGCAGTGAAAGCCGCGCTTGAAGCTACACGAAAGAGTCACCCCGAGGCCAAGATCGATCCAGCCGTAACAACCGATTCCTGGTCTTTCATCTACCGTCCGTGGATCATCTGCGGAATCCCGCTTCCCTGGCCTTTGGGTCCGGAGTATGGACTCGACCAAGCTGTCGAATTTGCGAACACCTTTGCTGGTCATCTGTCCAAGGACCCCGCCGTGGCTCCGCTTGCCATTGAAGGTGAACTGAAGCCCGCCGTGTACGTAGCCGGCAACGCCGTTTCGCTGGGATTTGTGCCCGGCGACGCGTCGATTGGCGAATAAGGAGTGAATCATGCTGAAGACGACTCCGAGCGCGAGCGATTCCCTTCTCTGCCCGAGTTCCCAACCCGAGTTTGAAGGGGCGCAAGTGCTCGGTGTCCTTCAGAAAACCGAAGACGGCTTTGAGGTTGCCTACCTGGACGAACCGCTGCCTGCCACGCCGGAGGTACTGGCAATGGCGGCTCCCGCGCAGCCAACCGAGGTCTTTCGTCTGGCTGCCAAGTGCCAGACCAATCACTGTCCTCACTTTGACGGCTCCGATTGCGGCTTGGCCACACGTATCGTGCAGATTCTGCCGGCCGTCGTCGACCAGTTGCCTCGCTGCCAGATTCGCTCTGAATGCCGCTGGTTCCATCAGGAAGGTGTGGCGGCGTGTCGCCGTTGCCCACAGATTGCCACCGTCAACTACGGCGATTCGGAGGTGATGCAGCGCGTTGTTCAGTTGCCTGCAGTGCAAGTTCCGACTGCCGTGCGGACTCTTTGACCGAATGAATTTGGGTGGCCGGTTTCGCCACGGGAAGGGGAACGATCTTGGGTCGCTTGGCAAGGGCGGAAGGCAGCGAGGTAAGCCCAACCAGTAAGCGGCTGCTCCTTGGCGGCTCGAGGATGCAATCCGAATTCTGGAACTCCGGCTCGATGTGGAATAAGCTGGCGGACCGTGAATGGCTTGCCAAGCCAAGGCTCTTCGAGATAGATGCAACCTTCTTCAGAAAGGCGCAGGACGCCGATTACCAGCGCGGTTCTCGTAAAACTCCACGATGCAAACAGCGTGACGGCCGAACCTTGCACTTTCAAGGCACCGTCCTCTCCGACCATTGCCGTGTGGACCGTGGCTTTTCCCATCTTTCGAAGCTATGCACTTTCCATAGGAGTTGTGGTTGGTCCGGAGCAACGCCATTTTTCGACAGTTGCATGCGGTCAGTCCCAGGACCCAATTTGCCCGTCGAGATTCCGGCCTTCTCGTCGGATATCGCAAGGCAAGGCGTAACCGATTTGCTGCAGTGGACTGACCCTTCGTTGAAGAGTTCGAAACAAGTTGCGGTTATAATTGCCGCGGGGTTGAAAGCCGCAAATGCATGCACGAATTTCGCTTTTCTTTGCTTTAGCATTCTTCTTTCTGTTTCCTCAGGGTTCGGCTGCTGTGACGAAGCCGGATTCAACCGCGGCTCCCGCCTTGCCGTCTCCGGCTCCCTTGCTGGATGCGATGACGGAGGAGCTCAAACGCGCGATGGCGTCGCTGGGCAATGCGGGGCAGCCCAATCAGCAGCCACCCTACTACATTGGCTACGACGCGCATGATCTGACCAAGCTGAGCATTGTGGCCCAGCATGGAGCCATTCTGTCCTCCGACGAGACACACCAGAGAAGCGCGGATATTACGGTGCGCGTCGGCGATGCAAAAGTCGACAACACGCATGGCACGCATCGAGCGAGCGCCATGCACTCGATCGAACTGCCGCTGACCGACAACCGAAGCGCGATTGCGCGGACGCTGTGGTGGGGGACAAACACCTGCTACGGGAATGCGCTGCAGTCGTATCTCAAGGTGAAGTCGGAGTTGGCGGTGCAAGCGAAGGAAGAAGACAATTCACCCGACTTCTCGCGCCAGGATGCGGTGCACTCCGAACTGCCGATGATCGCTCCGGCGAAGCTGGACCGGCAGGGATGGGAGACGCGGATTCGCGCACTGTCGATTCTCTTTCGCAGTCATCCCCGGATCATCCACAACTTTGTTGCGCTAACGATGACGACGACGAACGATTCGTTTGTCTCCTCGGAGGGATTGAAACTGGTCTTTCCTCACCAGCTGATCCGAATCCTTTTCTTGGCCACAACTCGCGCCGAGGATGGGATGGATATCTCGCTGGCGCGCACCTTCGAGAGCCGCACGGAGAGCGATCTTCCACCCCAGGCTGAGCTTGAGCATCAGGCTGAGCTGCTGGCCAGCCAACTGGATGCGCTGCGCACTGCACCAGCCGCGGAGCCCTACAACGGACCGGCACTGCTTTCCGGGCGGGCTTCCGCAGTCTTCTTTCATGAGGTTCTGGGCCATCGTCTGGAAGGCCAGCGGCAACGCGGCAATCAGGAGGGTGAGACCTTCACCAAGGACGTGGGCAAGGCGATCTTGCCGGAGTTCCTGTCCGTGGCCGATGACCCGACCATTGCAACATTCAACGGAAAAGGGCTGAGCGGCTACTACGCCTATGACGAAGAGGGTCAGCCCGCGAAGAAGGTGGAACTTGTCGAGAAGGGCGTCTTGAGGCAATTCCTCATGTCGCGGATGCCGATTGCCAACTTCAATCTGTCGAACGGACACGGACGCGCGCAGATTGGCAAGATGCCGACCGGGCGGCAGGGCAATCTGTTTGTGACCTCGACCAACCGCACCACGGATCAAAAGCTGCGCAATCTATTGATCGACGAGATCAAGAAACAGAACAAACCTTACGGTCTGTATTTTGAGGATATCGCCAGCGGTTACACGCTGACACAGCGCTTGACGCCGCAGTTATTTCAGGTGATTCCGCAAGTGGTCTACCGGGTTTATGCGGACGGGCGACCGGACGAACTGGTGCGCGGAGTCCAGATTGTGGGCACGCCGCAGGCTTCGCTGACGCAGATTGTGGCGACGGGCGACAAGCAGGATGTCTTCAACGGAGAATGCGGCGCGGAGTCGGGCAGCGTGCCGGTTTCGGCGATTGCTCCGGCGATGCTCTTCCGCGAGATCGAGACGCAGAAGGCGCCGCAGGGCAAGGCGCGCCCACCGATCCTTCCTCCGCCGGGCGCGGAGAGCACGCCGGAGGTTGAGTAAATGCACATCCAAGCAAGGATTTTCCGCACCACCTTGTTGACTGCGGCTTGCAGTCTGCTGTTGTCCTTTGGTCAGGCAACCGGCAGGGCGCAGCAACCCGCACCACGCGCGCAAGCCGAAGAGGACCCCATTTTGAAGGCCATGCTAGTTGAGTTGGGTCGGAACCAGAAGCGGCTGCAACTGCAGGGCTCGGAAAAGCCCTACTTCATCGAGTTCCGCATAGACGACATTGTCGAGTACAACGCGAAAGCGGAATACGGCGCGTTGACTGGAGAGCACGAATCGCATAGCCGCATCGGTCACGTACGGGTGCGTGTCGGTGATTACAAATTCGACAACTCGCACGCCAAGGTGGATAACCGGATGGCCTCTCTGCTGCAGAGATTTGGGCTGGGTGGAGACGGCATGATCGCGATCGAAGTGATCGAAAACAATCCGGTGGCGCTCCGCTTCAGCCTTTGGAATGCGGCGGACACGGCATACAAGCTGGCCCTGGATGACCTGGCGAAGAACCAGGCGGAATTGAAGACGGTGCAAACCCAGCCGGAAGTGGACAGCTTTGCGCGCGGAAAGGCGGTGATCGATCTGGCGCCGATAGAGCATCTGCAACTGGACCGGGATACCTGGAAGGGGATGATTGTCGAGGGTTCCGCGTTGCCGCTCACCGATCCCACGCTCAAGACCTTCGCCTCCCAGATTGAGGAGTCGAGAGGCGAGCTCAGAGGCCGCGTGCGCACCGAATACCTGGTGAACACAGAGGGCGCGATTGTGCGCAAGAGTTACGGCGAATACCACGCCGAAGTTGCCTTCAGTGCGCAGGCCGCCGACGGCATGAAGCTGGCGCGATCTTTTCCTGTGAATGGCACGAAAGCAGACGGGCTGGGGACGGCGGAACACTTTCAGAATGGCGTACTGCGGGCGCTGACCGGACTGGAAGAGTTGTCAAAGGCTTCAGTGGTCACCGAGGAGTATCACGGGCCGGTGCTGCTGGCGGGCAATGCCGGCGCACGCTGCTTCGACGATCTTTTGGCCGGCGCGGTCGAGGCTCATCCCCCGGCGCTGGGCTCCTCCGCGCGTACGACCGGAGCATTCAATACCAGCTATCAGGCACGAGTTCTGCCCGAGTTCATGTCGGTGATCGATGATCCTTCGTTGACCGTGTTTTCCCGCAAGGAACTTGTTGGGGCCTACACCGTGGACGACGAGGGCGTGGCGGCGCAGAAGGTGACGCTGGTCAAGGATGGCAAGTTGCAAGGTTATCTGCTTGCACGGCAGCCGATTCGCGATTTTCCCGAGTCGAATGGCCATGGGCGCGCCGCGTCAGGGCAGGGGCCTGCTCCCAGCATCGGCGTGCTGAAGGTAGAGGCTTCCGAAGCAGTGAGCGACGACGAGTTGAAGAAGAAGTTGCTTGCGATGGGCAAGGATCAGGGCCTGAGCAGCGTGTACCTGGTGGAGACGCTGGGCGGGGTCTCGCAGCCGCGCACCATGTTCCGCGTCAAGGTCGCGGACGGATCCCGCGAAATGGTGCGCGGTGGGGCGCTGGGGGAACTGAACCTGCACACTTTGCGCTCAGGGATCGTGGCCGCCGGAGACACACCATATGTGTACAACATCTTCGGAGACGTGCCGAAGACAGTCATCGCACCTCCGCTGCTGATCGACGACCTGACCGTAAAGCAGGCGCAGGAAAAGGATGCGCGGTTGCCTTTCTACCCTCCGCCGAACGAGTAGACCGGTGTCTCTGATCCTAAAAAAAGCAGTTGCTTGTGGGTTGAGGAGTTCACCCACCCCAAAACGTTGTCATCCTTGTATCTATAGAAGATCGACATGAGAAGTGGGAAACTGTCGAAGTGGGGGAACCGAGGCATCGGTTCCCCCGCGGGCGGACGGCTCCCGTTCATCCTGTGGTCTTTCGACCGACGCTCAGCATAGGGACCGCTGCCCTTGTCACGCACGACCGGACAGTCGCATGACTTCCAATCGCACATACAAGGTAGGTTACCGTGACACGGACCATTTGTGGAGTCGATGTTTCCTCGCAATCCTTAGACGCGCGCATTGGCAACCGAGGCGCGTACGCCCAGTTTCCCAACACGGCAGCGGGAATCGACTCGCTGGCCAGCTTTTGCCACACCCACCTCGTCGATCTGGTGGCCATGGAAGCCACCGGCGGTTACGAGCAGCGGGCCCTCGCGTTGCTTTCCAAACAAGGCTTTCCGGTGGCCATCCTCAACCCGCGCGCGGTGCGCCAGTTCGCCCAGAGCATGGGGCAGTTTGAAAAGACCGACCGGCTGGACGCGGGCATGATCGCCCTTTTCGCGGAGACCAAGAACTCTCAACCGGTCTGCTTGTCCTCCGCCAGCCAGCAACAGTTGCGCGCCCTGGTCACGCGCCTGCGCCAACTCACCGAGGTCCGCACCGCGCAAAAGAATCAGTCTCGCCTAGTCACCGATCCGGCTGTCGTGGGCCTTTTCAAACAGTTGCTGGATGTGGTCAATCGCCAGATCGACGAACTGGAGATCGCCATCGCCGCGATCATCGCGGCAGATCCGCTCTGGCATCAGTTCGACCAGGCCTTTCGC
>Ga0302320_10000328_pt1 | contig 110297 bp, 105 predicted proteins | sample Bog_T0_3_FD_202130 | JGI IMG/M metagenome (GOLD analysis project Ga0302320, IMG submission 202130) | Peat permafrost microbial communities from Stordalen Mire near Abisko, Sweden - Bog_T0_3 | ecosystem: Environmental > Terrestrial > Soil > Wetlands > Peat | place: Sweden: Abisko, Stordalen... | reverse complement strand
GCCATGCCTGGACCGTTGAAGGCGCAACGCCAAGAACGAATGCCGTGCATGGAATAGAAGCCCCGCAAAGATACCTAATTGCCGCCTCATATCTCAAGGCAATTGGATAGCCATGTCCCGGTGTATCAGGTGTATCAGTAGATCGGCTCCCCCAATCCTGACAGAGATACCTTTGATAACTATGAGAAAATCCATTTTTGACGTATTTTGTACCATTACAGTGTTTGCAGGAAAGCGACATTATACCCTCCAACTCTCTTCGTCACTGTCGCTTCGCTCGGCGACTCGAGAGTATCGCTCATCCTTTCAGTGGCCACAAGCCCCTCTTTCCGCCGCTGCTACAGCTATAGCGAGTCAAACCTCCATGTATCTCTATCGAATACCCTCAACAACAACTGATCGTCATTTAATTGCAATTGGGTTTTCTCTTGCCGCACTTTGCATTGCTGCGACGGCTTCGTCAGTGACTTACTCTGTAATGTCCCTTACTAGAGACGGTTATAGTCAATCCTCTGGCGGATGTATACAATCGGAGACATTTCATCGGTAACGACCATTTAAGCTACTCAGTGACCGGTATTTTTGGTTCGCTAACACCCCTATCGAACCAATACATATAATACCGCTCGAAGTATTGAATAATGGCATCGTTTTTAGTTATAAAAACTGTTCCTGTTTTTATTCTCGGGAACGAATGGCCGAGCATTATTTCTCGTGATCCATCTGAATACGAAAATATCGCCATTTGTATCATAGGATGATTAATGTCATCTATAAACGATTTCTCATATTTTGCAGATTCAGCAACTTCATTCATAAATATGCGTTGCGGGTCCTCATCACTTAAATGAGTTGACACTATTTCCATCCATCCGCAAGCGCGTGATGATTGTATTGATTCGCGCTTTGTCTCTATCCATTTCTTATAGAGATCTCCGTATGGAGAAAGTGATGATTTAATTCCGTAACGGAGAACTGTATTTTTTACCTCAATAGCCATGTTTGCGAGATTTATAGCATGGCGAAGCCCATCGGCTTCCGATGCAAATGATGTGATATCATGGCGTCCTGCAAGTAAACTTGGAAGCTGGTTTAAAATTTCATGGATATTGTTTAAATCGCATCCAATATCCTCTCGGAGTTTCTGTGCTTTGGTGGCGCTTTCTTCTATCTCCCTCCTGAGATATTGTGTCTCTTTGTCAGATGCAACATCTGTTAATATCGAACTAACGCGTTCACTAAAGTAGAAAATAATAAAAGAAACATATAGAGGTATGACTAAATTGCTGGATCGTATATCTCTATTAAGCGCAAACCCTATCAGGATTGCTATCATTCCGATAAATCCAACGATTGACAACCCAATACTTATTGTGGTTCTCCGTGACATTTTATATCCTTTCATTAAATGGTCACTTTATTTACAGGAGCAAATCGGTAGCACCATCCTTGCGCCTTATGTCATATGGTATTTTGTCGCACGGATGGCCAAAACGACGGAATGCTCCGACCCACGCTCGAAATCTCCCTCCCCTACGCCCCCCATTTCCCTGTAAAGCTGAGCCGCAGATTCAGCCCACCACGGGAGAGACACCGTGCCGCCCCTGAGACTGCCCCCGCTCGTCGCAGCCGTCGCAGCCCTAGCCGTTACCGGATTCACCTCTACCGCCTGGGCACAGTATTACGGCCAGACTTGGCACGGGCCAAGCACGATGTCCGTCCTCGGCGACCGATTCCTCACCTTGCTCCTGGCCGCCGTGTTCGGCTTCGCCATCGGCGCGTTCTTCAGCCCGATGCTCAAGCCCTTCCGGCGGTTCGTCTGGCTGATCGCCGGCATCGCGGCCGTGCTGTTTGCCCTCTTCGGCCCCTCCCCCGGGGCCGACATCCTCTCCGGAATCGTGGATGCCGTCGTCTTCGTCGTGGCGCTCGCGCTTGGGCTGCGACTCGGGTTTAAGGCCATTGCCAAAAGGGCGGCCCCGGTCATCCCGCCAACCAGCTTTGGCTCTGCCAAATGGGCGACCTTCGATTATCTCGATAGCCACGGCCTTCATGGACAATTGGGGCCGTCCCGCCTGAAGGGGCTGGTAACGGCCGAGGTGCCCGATCTGTCCCGGTTCGCGGCACTGACCGGATGGGCATTGCAGGGCGCCGTCTCGGCAACGCTGGCGCTGGACGGGGCTCCTCGCGATGGGATCGGGGACGTAACCGTCACCGGCCACGCCACGGGCCTCGCGACGGGCGTGGCCGCCGTCGACGGTGTCCTGGGCGCCGACGTCACCGCCTCGGGGACGGCCCGATTGCTGCCCGGCCAGGGTTTCGGCTTCGAGGCCCTGGAGATCAGGGGCCGCCACGTTACCGCCGTCGTGGACGGCACGGCCACCGCCGGAAAGGCCGGCGTCACCGCGCGCATCCTGGTTCCCGACCTGGCCCGGGCCGATCGGCGTCTTTCGGGGGCCGGTGAGGCCGTTGCCACGCTGAGCGGCAGCCTGAGCCACCCTGATCTCGGGGTTCGCATTGCGCTGGCCAACGGCCGCATGCTCGGGCGCCCGGTGCCCCGGCTGGTGCTGGACGCCGAGGCCCATGACCTGACCGGCGCCCTCGACGCCAAGGTCGCCCTGGCCGGAGAAAGTCCATTATTGAACATCTTCCGAATCCGGATTTAGACAAGCAAGTGTCAGAAAAAACTGTAGAAGATATTAACAATGCTCTTGTGAGCGCACAAAAAGATTTTCCGGACGCAGAGTCCTTTACGTAACCATCGACATATTCTGACCAAAGGCACGAGAGGTTGTAAGTGTGATATTTCGTGCTTATATCAAGACTTATGCAAAAACATAGCCCATTGATTCAACGGGGATTTCCCTTTGCCTAAGGTGCCGTCATAATAGGAGCATGATTTATGGCTATGCACGGCTCTCCACGGACGGCCAGAGCGACGCGAAGACCGCGCCATCCCTTCAGGTCAGGCCGAGGGCGAGGCGCGCCAGGGCCGGCAGGGACCGGGAGCCGGTTTTCTTCATGATGGCGGCGCGATGGTTTTCGACGGTGCGCTGGCTGATGCCGAGGTCGGAGGCGATGTTCTTGCTGGGGCAGCCGGTCAGGACCATCTCCATGATCTGGCGCTGACGTTCGGTCAGGGTGGCGACCAGTGCCGCGGCAGCCTTCTTCGAGGCCGCGACTTGGCTGTGATCGTGGGTGAGCGTCATGGCGCGGTCGATGCCGGCAAGCAACTCTTCGGCGCGCACCGGCTTTTCGATGAAATCCGCGGCGCCGGCCTTCATCGCCCGCACCGCCATCTGGACATCGCCGAAGCCGGTGATGATGATCGCCGGCAGGATGTGGCCGTCGGCCGCGAGTCGCTCGACCAGTTCGACGCCGGAGATGCCGCGCATCCGGGCGTCGACCACGAGGCAGCCATCGCGCCCGGGATGCCAGGCTTCCAGGAAGGCTTCGGCGCTGGAATAGGTCTCGACCGCCCGGTGGTCGCTCTCCAGGAAAACGCGCATGGCCTCGCGCACGGCGCCGTCGTCATCGACGACGAAGACCGTCGACGACGGCGTGTCGGCGGCCGGCGTCGGCGCCGGTGTCGCTTCGGCCTGGGCATCGGCATCGGCGGGCGCAGGCCCGGAAAATTGGCTCAGGAGGCCATGGACGAGGCGCGTCAACTCCGCCGCCCGCACCGGCTTGCTGAGGTGCCGGCAGCCCTGGCGGGCGATGTCCAACAGGGTCGCGGTGGAAATGTCGCCGGTCAGGATGATCGCATGCCCCCGGTACCCTCGCGTCTCCCGCAGGCGCTCGACCACTTGGGCGCCGTTCAGCGGCCCCGGCAGATTGTAGTCGGCGATGATCAGGTCCGGCCGGACGCCGCCTGAGATCAGGTCCAGTGCCGCCATGCCTTCGGCGACGGCCTCGATGCGGTAATGCTCGGCGTCGAACAGCAGTTCCAGCGCCTCGCGCATGGCCGGGTCGTCCTCGACAATCACGATGGTCTTGCCGGACTGGACCTCCGGTGCCGGTACCGGCTGGTCAGGAACGGCGCGCCGCGCCGGCCCCTCCAAGGCGACCATCGGCACCGTGATGCCGAACACCGAGCCCTTGTTCGGAATCGAGCGGACCTTGACCGTATGGCCCAGCATATCGGCCAGCCGCTTGACGATGGCCAGGCCCAGGCCCAGCCCCTTGCTGCGCTCCCGGGCGGTATTGTTGAGTTGGTAGAATTCCTCAAAGATCGCGTGAAGCTGTGAGCCGGCAATTCCGGTGCCGGTGTCCCAGACCTCGATGCATAAAGTCTCGCCCCGGCGCCGGCAGCCAAGCAACAGCCCGCCCTTCGACGTGTATTTTACCGCATTCGACAGCAGATTGCGGATCATTTGCTCCAGCAGGCGGGGATCGCTGCGGACCACCGCGGCGCTTCGGACCACCCTCCAGCTCAGTCCGCGGGATTGGGCGTGATAGCCGAACTCGGTGCTTAGCCGCTCCAGGATATCGTTGATCGGGAAGCAGGAGATCTCGGCCCGGACGATCCCGGCCTCCAACTGGTTGATGTCGAGCAGGGTGTTGAGCATGCCCGACATGGCGCCCAGGGTTTCATCGAACCGCGCCGCCAGTTGCACGCCGGCCTCGTCCGTGACCTTTCTGGCCAGCAGGCCCTGGAGCAGGCTCAGGGTCTGCAACGGCTGGCGCAGGTCGTGGCTGGCGGCGGCGAGAAAACGCGATTTGGCCAGATTGGCCTGCTCGGCCTGCCGCTTGGCCGCCTCCAGGGCCAGGGTGGCGTGCTTGCGCTCGGTCACGTCGTCGATGGCCAGTAGAATCCGCGGCTCTTCCGGCGGTCGGTGCTGGATGTTCCGGGCATTGACCAACAGGTACCGGTGGCCGAGCGGCGGCAGATCGATCTCGATCTCGCAGTCCTCGAGGGGAGTGGAGGAGGCCCGCACCTGTTCCAGAAAGCCCCGCAGTCCCGGAAGGTTGCCCGAGGGATCGGCACCGGTGGCAAAGGGGTGGCCGACCGTTGCCTCGGGGCTGAGCCCGAAGACACGAAAGAACGAGCGGTTGGCGGAAACCACCTGCAGTTTCGGATCGAGCACCAGCAAAGGCTGATGAATGGTGTCGATGATGCTCTCGGAAAAGACGTGAGCGGCCTGGAGATCGTGTTCGACCGCCTTGATTTCGGAGACGTTGACGAAGGTGATGACGACCCCTTCGATCTGTCCGTCGTGGCTGCGGTAGGGCAAGGCCTCGCGGATATACCAGGCGCCGGAATCGGTCAGCACCTCACGCTTCTTCGGCGACACCTGGGTCAGCACGGCTTGGGCATCGATCAGCAGGTCGGGGTCGTCGAAATGGCGGGCAAGGTCGCGGAGCGGCCGGCCGATGTCGGTGGCGATGACGCCGAACAGGACTTTCACCGCCGGGGTAAAGAACCTGATGTTGAGCTGATGATCAAGGAAGAGCGTCGCAACCTCGGAACTGTTCAGGATATTCTGGAGATCGTCAGCAAGTTGGCGCTGTTGTTCGATGGTTTCCTGAAGCTGGTTGTTGAGCGCGGTCAGTTCCTCGTTGAGCGACTGGAGTTCCTCCTTAGAGGTTTCCAGTTCCTCGTTGGTCGATTGGAACTCCTCGTTAACCGACATCGCCTCTTCGTTGATCGACTTTTGCTCTTCATTGGCGATTTCCAGGTTCCGAATCGCACTCTGCAACTCGGCGCGGGTGGTTTCGAGTTCCCGCTCAAGCTCGGCGACCCGCGACTGGTTGCCGGCGGCGTCGGCCGGCGGCAACGGCGGGGCGTCTTGCCTTGGCCGATCGATGAAGCTGATCAGCAGCAACGGCTCACGGTCGCTGGAGATTGGCAGAACGGCGATATCGACCGTGACCGTCTTGCCGCCGTGGCTTGACTGGGCTCCCATGACGATGACGCGCTGGTGCGCCTGGTTGGCCTGCTGAATTGCCGAGCGGAGCTTGGTGCGCAGGCCCTCGCGCACCATGGCGAACAGGTCCCGCGAGGGCTCGCCGGGGGCGACCCGCAAATAGCGGTCGGTCGGTCCCAGGGTATAGAGCGTCTCGTGCTTGCGGTTGATCAGAACCGAGGCCGGCGCATAGCTTTCCAGCAACGCCGCGCGCATCACATCGCCCAACTCCGGGCCGCGCTGGTCCGGTCTTGATGGCAGACGGGACCAGACGGCGCGCCCGCCATTGCCGCCGCCGATCGGGAAATCGATCTCGCCCGGCCGGACGCGGCCGATATGGCGATAGATGCGCTGTGGCTTGCTGATCGGCTCGAAGCGATCGTCGAGGTCGCCCACCGTCTCGGAGCCGCCGAGAAACAGCACGCCATCCTCCCGAAGGGCAAAATGGAACAGCAGAAGAACGCGCCTTTGGGCCTCGGGGCGGAGATAGATCAGCAGGTTGCGGCACGACACGAGATCCAGCCGGGAAAACGGCGGATCGGTCAGCACATCCTGGACCGTGAAGACCACCACGTCGCGCAGGTTCGGCACCACCCGGTAGCCGCCCGGTTCCCGGGCAAAAAAGCGGGCCAGCCGCGTCGAGGAGAGCTGGGCCGAGATCGACTCGGGATAGAGGCCGGCGCGCGCGCACGCGACCGAGTCCTTATCGACATCGGAGGCAAAGACCTGCAGCTTGACCGGCCGTTTGTTTGCCGCAATCGTCTCCAGGAACAGCATGGCCAAAGAATAGGCTTCCTCGCCGGTGCTGCTGCCGGGGACCCAGATGCGCAGGGGCCGGTCGAGGGGCTGGCGCGCCACCAGTGGCGTCACCACCGCATCGGCCAGCGTCTCGAAGGCCGCGGGGTCCCGGAAAAACTGGGTGACGTTGATCAGCAGGTCCCGGGCCAGCAGGTCGATCTCGCCGACATTGTGGCTGAGGGCGCCGAGATACGCCGCCCCATCGCCGATGCCGAGTGCGGTCATGCGGCGCTCGATCCGGCGCAGCAGCGTCCCCTCCTTGTAGAGGGAGAAATCGTGGCTGGTGCGATTGCGCAGCAACTCGACGATTCCCGCCAACTGGTTGGTGGTGGGTTCAGGTTCACGTTCAGGCTCCGGCGCGGTGCCGGTATGGTCGGCGGGCTTGACCACCGCCGGGCTGCCCGGCCCGCCGTGGGTGCGGAGCGCCTGGGGAATCTCCGCCACCGGCAGCACCAGCGCCACGCAACCGGTGGCGATGGCACTGCGCGGCATGCCGTCAAAGGCCGCCTCCTTGGGCTCCTGGGCGATCACCAACCCGCCTTTGTCGTGGACCGCCCGAAGCCCGAGACTGCCGTCGCCGCCGGTGCCCGAAAGGATCACGGCAACGGCACGCGCGCCGCAGGCCTCGGCCAGAGAGTGCAGGAAGAAGTCGAAGGGCAAACGGGCGCCATGGCGTTCCCGCGGCTCGGACAGATGCAGGCTCCCGTCCGCGATGGCCAGATAGCTCCCCGGGGGCATGGCATAGACGTGGTCAGGCTCGACCGCCATACCCTCGGCCGCCTGCTGCACCGGCATCAAGGTGCGTCCGGCCAGCAGTTCGGCCATCATGCTCTCGTGGGTCGGGTCGAGATGCTGGATCAGGACATAGGCCATGCCGCTGTCGGCGGGAGCGGCTTCGAGGAAACGCCGGAAGGCATCGAGTCCCCCGGCTGAAGCGCCAAGCGCGACCACGGGAAACTCCGTCATCCGGCCCGCCACCGCAACGGCCGGTTTCGATATCGGCGCTGCCCTGTTCTGCGATGCCATCTCTGCATCCCTCTACCGTGCCAACCGTCCCCTCGCAACACTTCGGGCATAAGAATATCTGAGGATAACACGAGCGTCGTGGCGGCTGTGATCGCTTTTCGGCGTCGGAGTGTTACATAATCACCATACGGTCCTGCACCATGGCGATGTCACCTTGGCGCGGTGGCCGGGACACCTGCGTTGCGAAGATAAATCATCCTTTCAGGAAGGTTATTTCTACATATGAAGCATCCCTGAATGCATAATGCCGACAACTCCGATGTATATCAGGTAAATTGCGACGATCAGGTTGAGCAGTTCCGGCCGGATCAGAATCAATACGCCCGCGATCAGGGCGATGATCGGCTGAATTTTTCCCGCGAGTTCCATGGATTGTCTCTCCTCGGTTGGATATTGGCCACCAATTCTCGTCGGTCATGACGACGCGGTACAGCCTCGGAATCTACTCAGCCGCTGGCCGGGCCGGCATGACGCGATTGATGGCGGTGATGAGCATGGCGACGGTACAGGGCTTGTGGACGATGGCGCAGCCGGCTCGTGCGGCCTCCTGGGTGATGTCGGACTGGGTGTCGCCAGTCATGATCACCGCCGGGATTGATTGACCGCTTGCCCGGCGAACCTCTGCGACAACCTCCAGCCCGGTTTGCCGTCCGGGCAGGCGATAGTCGCTGATAATGAGACCCGGCGGGGGGCGCGACAGAGCGGCCATGGCCTCGGCCGGATCGCGGGCGACGATGACCCGGTAACCGAAGCCGGAGAAGATCGCCTCCAAGGCATCGGCCTGGACGCGGTCGTCTTCGACCACCAGGATGGTGGTCGATTCACCGGACGGACTGACCTCGGCGGCCCGGGCCTCGGGGGATGGGGCCAGGGCGTCGGCGCGCGGCACCTCCAGGGCAAAGACCGAGCCGCGTCCGGGCACCGAGCGCAGGAACAACCGATGGCCCAGCAGTTCGGTGGTCTTGGCGACGATGGCCAGGCCCAGGCCATGCCCCTTGGTGCGATTGCGCTCGGGATTGTCGAGCTGACGGAATTCTTCGAAGATGACCTGTTGCTGGTCGAGGGGAATGCCCTTGCCGGTGTCCCAGACCTCGATCCTGAGTTCGGCACCGCGCCGCCGGATGCCCACGAGCAGGCCACCCTGGTCGGTGTGGCGCACCGCGTTGGAGATCAGGTTGCTGACGATGCGTCGCAGCAGCGCCGGATCGCTTTCGGTCCAGCAGGGACCCATGCGCCAGGCCAGGGTCAAGCCCTTCCTGACCGCATCGTTCCGATTTTCCTCGACGATCTCGAGAACCAGCGAATCGAGGCGCAGGACCTCGCGCTTCACCGAAACGTTTCCCGATTCCAGCGCCGCGAAGTCCATCAGCCGCGACAGCATGCTCTCGGTCGCGTCAAAGGTCTTTTCCAGGAGCGCGCAGCCTTTGATCTGAGCGGGGCTGGCGGCCTGGCGGGCGACGCCGAACAACAGCAGCCGCTGCGCTTGCAGAGGCTGCCGGATATCGTGGCTTACCGAAGCCAGGAACCGGGTCTTGGCCTCGTTGGCGCGCTCGGCCATGTCCTTGGCTGTTCTCAGCGCGGTGATGTCGGCAAGCGCAACGATGCAGCCGACCACGGCGCGTTTCGGGTCGTAAAGCGGGGCGCCGCTGGCCAGAAAGATCGACAGCCTGCCCGCCCGCATCAGCGAGGCTTCGGTGCCCTCGGCAAGCCGGCAGGCCAGCGCCCGCTCCAACAGATCGGCCGGGAGCAGGGCAAAGGCTTTGGAAAACGCCTGCCCGATCGGAAAGGTGGCGCACAGCGCGATGGCTGCCCGGCTGGCATGGGTGATGGTGCCGCGGAGATCGGACACGACCACCGGCTGGGTGGTCTGATCGAGGATGGCTTCGGCGAAGGCGGCGCGCGCGGCCATGCGTTCATTGCGCTTGATGTCGGAAAGATCGGTGGCGACCAGGGCGAAGCACGGCCGTCCGTCGAACTCCAGGCGGGTGGCCGAGAGGCGCACCCGCCGCTCCTCGCCGCGCGATCGACCCAACGTGATTTCCACCGCGATCGGGATGTCGTCCGCGGCCGCCAGCAGACCGGCCAGGCGGACGCGATGACCCGGCGTCACGAGTCCCGAGAACCGGCGCCCGCACAGGGAGTCGCTGCCGAGAGTCAGCCATTGGCCAAGCCGGCTGTTGCAATAAAGGATGATACCCTCGGCACTCAGAATCACCGCCGCTTCGCCCATGCGCTCCACGAGCACGCGATAAGGCTCGCTGGCCCCCTTGAGGGTATAGACCCGGGGGCCATCGGGACCCTCGACGAGCAGGGAATCAACCTCGCCGAGAACGATCGCCTCTACCGTGTCCTCGGCTTCCTGCCCCACCGGAATCACCCGGGGGGGCAAGGCGGGGGGGGCGTCGCCCGGGGGAGTCATCGGGCACTCCCGCTGATTTCCGGCGGAACTGGCGGGACTGGCGGGCACAGCAGCCCCAACCCCGCGAAGAGCGGCGCGGTGTCTCTCATGTCGCCGACGAACATGCGCCTGGGGGTCGGCGCCAGTTTCAGCAAGGTTGGCGCGGCAAAGACCTGATGCGCGCGCGCCGACAGCGGGTCGCGGTAGATATCGATGACTTCGAGCGAATAGCGGCCGGCCAGCGCCGTCTCGCAGACCGCGCGGACGTTCGCGACCGCCATCAGCGATCGACGGGTGGCGCCGCTGACGAACAGGCGAAGCTGGTATTCCGATCGGCCCGGGCAATCGTCGCCATTTGCCATCGGCCACTCCTATGATCCGACGGGTTGTAGGTCCAGGCCGACCAGGACGCGCTGCTGTCTCGACAAATCACCGATGATCTTCTTGATCGGTTCGGGCAGTCGGCGAATCAGAGTGGGAATGGCGACGACCTGATCGGCCCGCGCCATTTCGGGATGCTCGACGACGTCGATCACCTCGACGGTACAGCGTCCGGCCAGATGGGTCTCGCACAACGCCTTCAGGTTCGCGAGCGCAATCATCGACTTGGGCGACCTGCCGGCAATGTAAAGCCGCAAGTTCCAGTGACCGGGGCAATCGGCGGCGGCATCATCGTCCATTAGAGTGCCCTTCCCCGGTTCCGCGTGGCCACAACCTCGGCATGGGCACGAACCAGCACCTCGGCCGCACTGCGCTGGCGGGCGACGAACAGGTCCTGTTCGTCATCCTGGGCCTCCAACTCGGCTTGAAGGCTGGTGATCTGGGACTGAAGTGCGCGCCGGCGCCGATCAACCTCCCGCCGGTTGAGCGCGATCACCTGGAGCCGCTCGGCTTCGGTCGCGGCCTCCAGCGCCTCCTGGGCGATGCGGGCGGAACCGCTGGCCACAGCCCCCAGGCCGCGATAAACGTCCCGGAGTTGAACGCCCTGATCGGAAAGAATGAATTCCCGAATCTGATTCGAATGGTTCATGCCCCGGGACTTGAGCACGAAAATGCCGCGGTTCCGCTCGCCGCTGTGTTCCATCGACCGCACCTGAATCCAGGTATCCATCAGCGACGACACCCCTTCCTGGCTGGCGTCGTGCATGCCTTGGGAGTCGATGGCCGTGAACAGCGCGGTGATGCCCCGGCCCTTGAGGAAGTCGATCAGGCGCAGCAGCATGGTATGAACTTCGGTGGCGCTGCCGACGGACTTCAGGTTGTAGATCGGGTCGAGGACGACGGCCGACGGTTTGAAGCTCTCGATGTCATCGTGCATGCGGACCAGATGCATTTCCAGTCCACACAGGGTCGGGCGCAGCGCAGTGATCTGCAACGTGCCGTTGTCGATCCAGCGCGCGAGGTCGATGCCGACCTTGCGCATGTTGCGCAGGAGCTGGCGGGGCGATTCCTCGAACGCGAAAAACAGCGCCCGCCCGCCCTGCCGGCAGGCGGCGTCGGCAAACTGGGTCGCGATCGTGGTCTTGCCGGTGCCGGACGTGCCCGAAACCAGCACGCTGGAGCCGCGGTAATAGCCGTCCCCGCCCAGCATGTCGTCAAGGTCGGGGATACCGGTGGTTATGCGCTCTTCGCCGGCGTCGTGGGTGAGTTGCAGCGACGTGACCGGCAGCACCGCGATGCCCCGGGTGCCGATCAGGAACGGATACTCGCTGGTGCCGTGGGCCGAGCCCCGATACTTGACCACCCGGATGCGCCGCGTCGCCATCTGGTCGACCACCCGGTGGTCGAGCAGGATCACGCAGTCGGAAACATATTCTTCCAGGCCATGACGGGTCAGCGTGCCCTCGCCGCGCTCGGCGGTGATCATCGCCGTCATCCCGCGGTCCTTGAGCCAGTGGAACAGCCGGCGCAGTTCGGCGCGCAGGACCGCAGTATCCGACATGCCGGAAAACAGCACCTCCAGGGTGTCGAGCACCACCCGCCTCGCCCCAACCGATTTGATTGCGTAGTCGAGCCGGACGAACAGCCCCTCCAGGTCGTAGGCACCGGTCTCTTCGATTTCACTGCGTTCGACGCGAACGTAATCAATGGCCAGATTCCCCGCCGCCACCAGGGCGGGCAGGTCGTAGCCCAGCGAGGCCATGTTCCTGGCCAGTTCGGCCTCGGTCTCCTCAAAGCACATGAGCACGCCCGGCTCGCCGTGGCGCAAGGTCCCTTCAACCAGGAAAGTCAATCCGAACAGAGTCTTGCCGCAACCGGGACCACCGCACATCAGGGTTGGGCGGCCTGCCGGCAGACCGCCGTCCATGATCTCATCCAGGCCGGAAATGCCCGATGGCGTCTTGAGAAGAGTCTCCGCTGGGCTGGTCGTCTGTGGCATGGTTCCGCCGTTACCCTTTCCTGATGGCTGGCCTTCCAGTGGGTTCAAGACCGTATCCGCCCGTCCGGCAAAGGAGCCAACCTTACCAGCTTCAAGAGTGCGCCCTTTGGAAACATTGGTTTTTTCTTTAAAACCGAGCAGAGCGGGCGTTCTTTGTCAGCCTCTCAGGGGTGCCGGACTTCATGACTGCCAGCATAGATATGACGGCCCGATCCAGGTAGCTTCGGAAACTACCCATCGTGATCAGTCCCCGGTGACGGCGTGTCCAAGGAGGCCGCCGCCAATGGCTCCGGCGACGGTGCCGACCGCCGACCCATGGGTCAGCCGGTTGCCGGCATAGGCGCCGGCGCCGGCGCCGACCGCCGTGCCGCAGCCGGCCAGGGCCAGCGGCAGCAGAACGATGAGGCCCACGATTCCCAGTCGATGGGCGCTGCTGCGATGCATGATGTGTTCCATGATTTTGACCTTCTTCTTGTTTTGTGACAGTGGCGGCGTCCGACGGTCCGCCCGGTTTCGACCCCGGTTTCGGCGGTGTGCCGTCAGTCGCTGGAGGCAAGGAGCAGATGGTCGGCCCCCGAGGACGGCTGGTCCTTGGAACTCAGGGGGGTGATATCGCTCTTGGCTTAAACATGGGGTGATTCAAGTCTAAAACAACAAATATTATCAATTAGCGGTATCATTGAACTCCAATTACTGGGATATGAGTAGATTCCGAGGCTGGCGCACCCCTCCTGGAGCGACTATGATTTAATTGCTGGCCGCGGGTATCGGAATTCTTTCCGCTTGATCTTCAAGGGCGCTGGATTTCGCCAAGAGAAGTATTTCCAGATGGCTCTGAATCAAGAGCAGGTCAGGCATTACTGATTGCCGCGGCCATCCTCTTTGCACCAATTGCCCGCCCACCTCCAGGACAGGATCAGAACATGGCAAAGCTCCGAGCACTCTTTATGACAACGTCGGTTGCCGCGGCCGTCATCGCAGCGGTCGGCATGAGCGACGGCGCCCGCGCGGCGCCCGTGGACGATCTGGGTCGAGATGCCAATCAGGCGCTGCAACAATTGACCCAAGCCAATCCCCTGGCCGCGTCCCTGGCGAGGAAGGCCGATGCCGTGCTCATATTTCCCAAAATCATCAAGGCCGGCCTCGTGTTCGGCGGTGCCTATGGCGAAGGCGTCCTGAAGCATGGATCGAAGATTGAGGGCTACTATAATTCCTTCACCGGGTCCTGGGGATTCCAGGCCGGCGCCGAATCGTATGGGTACGTGGTGTTCCTGATGACAGGCAAGGCTGTGGACTACCTCCACAGCTCCCATGGCTGGGAAATCGGGGTCGGCCCGACCGTGGTCATCGTCGACGAGGGCGTCGCCAAGAATCTGTCCTCGACCACGCTCCAGGATGATGCCTACGCCTTCATCTTCGATCAGAAGGGCTTGATGGCGGGGGTCAGCGTCGAAGGAACCAAGATTTCCGAGATCAGGAACGTACCGAAAGGGAATTGACCCTCCGCAGTTCTCCTGACCTTGCCCCCGCGGAACGTCGCTGGTTTTCATAGCGCGGAGTGTCAAGGCGTCCCGCCTTTTCGCCAAAGCCCGCTCGCCACGGTTGGTGCCGGCAGGCCTTGGCGGGCCGGCGTCAACCGCGGCGACTGCGAGAGCGATTCACCGCCGGCCGCCGCCGTGCCAGCCGCCGAAACCCAGGACGAGGCCGGGACCGTAATATCCGGAGCCGTAATATCCAGGGCCGTAATACCCGGGGGCGGAATACCCGGGACCGTAAGCGTAGGGGGGCGGGTAGTAATAGGGTTGCGGATACCAGGCCGGCGGCGGCGTTCCGGCGACGACGGGCGCTTGCGGCCCCGGCGCGACCGGGGCACCCTGAACGACCGGAGACGGGCCATAGGCGATCGGGCCTGGAGGCGGGACGTAGGCGACGCAGGCCGAGATCGAAATCAGGATGCCCGCGGAGAGCGGACGGATCGCTGCCGGCAAGCTGTGGCTTTTCATGACCAGCTCAATCCTTTCGGATTTATTGGTGGCGGGCGGATCGGAACTGGTGAGCCAGCCGATGCCGCCCTGTCCTTTTCAGTTGCCACCCATCGAAGACGGTCCTGCGGTCTCGAGGATCTCGTCTCCTCAGTCGTAGTGATGATGATGATGCCACGAGTGGTAATGCCGATGCCGTAGCATATGGCAAGCGTGGTAGTTCCCGTGATGGCACTGCCATTCAAGCCGGCCCTGAGCATCTGCCGTGGTTGGCGTGATAACCAGAACGCCCAAAAGTGCCAACAGTCCCAGTATCATTGTGCGCATGCTGATCTCCATGGTTGGTGATATCGTGATATATTTCCGCAACTACCCTTAACGCCACAAACCATGCGAGCGTTCAGGATTGTACCTCACGGCGTCCTGGCCGTATTCCGCGACCGAAGACGGCACGCTTTCGTTCGCAAGCCGATAGCCGGAAGGTGATGCCGGTCCTGCCTGCAACGCGCAATCGGTAACCGCCAGGATAGAGCACGCCACGAGCAGGGCGATTAGAATCGGAAATTTATCGTTCATCGCTCCCTCCCTGCTGAGCCAATCGTTCCTGTTCGAGGTCCGGTGGTCACCGCCGCCCGCCGCGCCAACCACTGTCGAAATCGAAGTTCACCGAAGGCCCGACATAAGCCGGCTGGCCGTAGTACGGGCCTCCCGAATAGCCGTAGCCGGCGGGCTGATCGACATAACCGTAGGAAGAACCGTAGGAAGACGGCGAGTAGGCGGCGCACGCCGACAGCGACAGCGCCAAGCCGGACGCAAGTAAAACTACCCGTGTACTGCTGATATTGTTGCGCATGGCAACCTCCATTTCCCTGTATTCGTTGTATTATATGGTATATGGAGACGCTATCGCCATTTACATCGGGCTTAACGGAATATGAGATGATGACCTTCCACTTCGTCATGGCTGCGGTGATATCTGGATGCAAATTACCACAACATTACCGGACCGCGTCCGAGGTCTTCAGCCGGCCGTATTTTCTTCAGTTGTCTCGTGCGACTGTCGGTCGTCTCGTCGCGGCAACGCAATAGTACTTGAGTCTGATCCTCGCTTGATAGACTCGGAAACTACCCGACCCGATTCCCAGGCTTTTTTTTGCTCCGTCTCGTCAGCGTCGTCGATCCGGTTGGCGCACCGGTCCCGCCCAGGTCTCGCCAGTCGCCACCGCCCCCGGTGGGGCGCCTCGAAGTGTGATTTCACGGCAACAGTCCCTGGCCGTCTTGTCGTCGGCCATCGGGCGCGTCCGAACCGGAGGAGCCTGAAAGCAACCGCCACGGGCCGTCCCCTATACGCGCAACGACTTGATATAACACGATTCATCTCTATTTGGAGCCGGTCGGGGGCACGGACACCCCTGCTTTCCGCGGGCGTTTACAGGCAGGCATGAGTAGTTTCCGAGCCTACGTCCCCCGGCGACCCCCCACGTATCTTTAAGGCTCGGATAACGCCTCTCGATCAATACCTTTACCAATCAGGAGTAAGAAACCATGAAGTTTCGTTATGTGTTGTTGGGCTCGGCGGCGGCGTTGACTCTCGCCCTGCCGCTGACCGCCCGGGCCGAGACTCCGGGCTTCTATATCGGTGGTGCCGCCGGCGCCGATTTCGCCATCGACGGTAAGGCTTCGAGCGGCCCCGGCAGCGACACGGTCCGGTATTCCACCGGACCGACCGGCCTTTTGAATCTTGGCTACGATTTCGGCAACATCCGTGCCGAGGTTGAAGGCTCTTACGCCCATAACGATGTCAGCAGCACCGGGGGCGCGCCGCTGTGGGGGGCCGGCGGCAATATTCGGACCTGGGGCGTCCTGTTCAACGGCTTTTATGACATCAAGACCGGTACGCCGTGGACACCCTATATCGGCGGCGGCATCGGCGTCGGCTTCGTCCATGCGTCGCTCTCGGGCACCCGCCCGCCCGGCACCGCCGTCGGGCTCTACAACGGCTCGGATACGGCGTTCGCCTATCAGGCCATCGGCGGCGTCTCCTATGCCCTGACGCCGCAGCTCAGCCTGACTGCCGACTACCGCTACTTCGCGACCACCGACGCGACCTTCACGTCGAACGGCACCAAATGGAACGTCGAGAACGCCAACCACATCATCACCGCGGGCGTTCGTTGGTCGTTCGGTGCGCCGGCGGCGGAGGCCGAAGTGGTCCAGGCCGCGTATGTCGCCCCGACCCCGGCCCCGGCCCCGGCCCCGGCCACGGAGTTCTCGCTGTTGTTCGACTGGGATAAGTCCACCATTACCGCCGAATCCCATGCGACCATCGTCCAGGCCGCCGCCGTCGCCGCCCAGAACAAGGCGACCATCGTCCTGGTTACGGGCTACACCGACACCACCGGCTCAAACCAATACAACCAGGCCCTGTCAGAGCGCCGGGCCGCTGCGGTCAAGCGGGACCTGATTCGTCAGGGCATCTCTCCCGATTCGATCCAGACCGTCGGCAAGGGTAAAACCGATCTGGCAGTTCCGACCCAGGACGAAGTGCGCGAGCACCAGAACCGCCGCGCCCAGATCATCCTGCGCATCGGCTGATCGCCGTTTTTGGTACCTCCATCCTGAAGACTTTGGGGCGCTCCGGTGGAGCGCCTTTTTTTTGCGTGGCTGGGTCTTGCGGGGCTGGGGTGTGTCGGAGTCGGGCGTCGCCGCGATCCCAGCTCCATCAAAGGATCAGGCATACCGGCAAAGGACCGGGCATCCTCGACGTCCCCCCCCCCGGAGCGCAGTTGAGTAGAGTCCGAATCTGTCACGCCCCGTCCCGCTGATCCATTCTTTTATTACGGTCACGACGCTCATCTCGGCGGTCATCGGCCCGCGGCCGCCCGGCAGATGACCCGATCGGCGCCGACCAGAACCAGAAGGCACCATCCGTCATGACATACCCTCGAGCCCTTATCATGCTGGCCGGCCTGGCCGCTGCGATGCCCGGGTTGGCACTCGCCGACGGGACGTCGGCGGGCGTGCTCCGCGCCGAGACCCAGGCCATCAGCGGCGCAATCGGGACCCAGCTTCAACCCGGGCTGCGAACGGTGTTGCCTTCGGAAGGAACTCCGCTCCATGCCGATCCGGAACCGGGATCGCCGGTTCTCCAGCGTCTCGGCGCCGGGACGCCGGTGATCGTAACCCGTCCGGCCGATGCCACCGGTTGGGCAGAGGTAATGGTGGGCGGACAACATGGCTATGTCTGGGCGCCGCATCTGATCTCTCAAGGATTGCCCCCAGCGCCTTGGGCCGCCGAACGGTAGAGCATGACGTTCATCCGGGGGATGAACTTGCCCCCGACCGGGGCCTTGCCCTGGACCCCACCAAGGACCGGTGGCACTGCGGAGCCCATGACGTCATGCGGGTTCAGGCGCGGTACACGGTGCAGAAATCCCGAACTTGGGTCGGGAGTTTGAAACGAAGCCATGATGGTATCACTTGGAGATTTCATAAGTAGATTCCGATACTATTACTATTCATGTTTTTTCTGTAGATACCACGGTGAACAGAGAGCCGGATCGATTGGTCTGGAATCTGCGCTTTGTCTCCAAGGAGGATGACATGAATACCTTCGACTTAACGCCGTTATTCCGTTCAACCGTCGGATTCGATACTCTGAGCCGCGTCCTCGATACCGCGTTGGCTCAGGCCGACACCGGCTATCCCGCGTACAATATCGCAAAGACCGGCCAGGACACCTATCGCATCAACCTCGCCGTCGCCGGCTTTACCGCCGAGGACGTTGAGATCGTCAGTGATGACGGGGTGTTGACGGTTCGTGGCAAGAGCCGCGGCGAGGAAGACAAGACCGTCTATCTCTACCGCGGCATCGCGGCCCGCGCCTTCGAACGGCGCTTCCAGCTCGCCGATTACGTGGAGGCCAGCGGCGCCCGGCTGGAAAATGGCCTGCTTGAGATCGATCTCGTCCGCCGGGTTCCCGAAGCCATGAAGGCGCGTCAGATCAACATCTCCGGCACGCCGCCGAACAAGCCTGCCGCGGAACAGCCTCACATCGTCAAGGCCGCATAAGCGCGCGGTCTGATCGGTTTTCGGATGGCTGGCAAGGCCGCCAGCCATCCATCCCTTAACCGCGGCAAACGCAGGCAGGAGAGAATTGATGTTTGATCAACGAGGCTACGAGGCCATTTATCCCGAGTATGCAGACGACTTTCCTGATTCGGACCCCGGCTCCACCGTGCCCGCGCGCGGTCTCACCAATGCGGAGATCAACCGCCTCTACCGTTCCGCCGTCAGGGACAGTCGTGGCAAAAAGGCGCGGACCTGGCATCACAGCGACATCGACGTCACGCTCACGCCCCCGACCCTCACGGCCCCGACCCCGGAAGAGTTGCGGGAGATGGTCGGCTGCGTCGATCACGACGAGGCGGAACGGCAACGTCGCCTGCGTCTTCTTGAGACCGGCCTTCGCCGCCGGCATCCGAGCCTGACCGATGGCCGGCTTGAAGCCGCGGTGGCCCGCGTCACCAGAGCCTTGTCGCCCCCGCCGCCTCCCAGCGACAGCGACTGGGAGGGGATCAGGCGCCGGCGCGTGAGCGCCGCCCCCCCGGCCACCACCCGCCGCGGCGCCGGCGGCCCCTTCCACGCTCCTGTTCAGCCCAGGACAATTCGGACATGATGGCTGCCGCCGTCGTCGGCCAGGGGAATCCGCGCTTGATCTCCTGGCAGTGCCACGCCGTCCAGTTCCCTGCGGACGACGCCGCGGCTGACGCCGTTGGGGTTGTCGACCCGGATGTGGTAGCGGCTGGCCTTGTAGCGAAAGTGAATGTCGAAACCGGGCCAGCCTGTCGGAATGCAGGGCTCCAGATGCAATGTTGCGCCCTGGACCCGGAAACCCAGGATCGACTCCAGTCCGGCCCGGTACATCCAGCCGGCGGACCCGGTGTACCAGGTCCAGCCACCGCGCCCGATATGGGGCGACACGGAATAGAGGTCGGCGCAGGCAACGTAGGGCTCGACCTTATAGCGGCGGGTGGTGTTGGGGGTATTGCTGTGGTTGATCGGATTGAGGATCGAAAACAGTTCACCGGCCTTGTCGCCATCGCCGAGCATGGCGAAGGCCATCACCGACCAGATGGCGCCGTGGGTGTACTGGCCCCCGTTCTCCCGGATACCCGGCGGATAGGCCTTGATATAGCCGGGGTCGCGCGGCGTCTGGTCGAAGGGCGGGGCAAAGAGCAGGACCAGACCGTGATCGCGGCGGACCAGATGCTTTTCCACCGCGGCCATGGCCCGGGCGGCGCGGCCCGGATCGGCGGCCCCCGAGATTACGCTCCAGGACTGGGCAATGGAGTCGATGCGGCACTCGGCGTTTGACGCCGAACCGAGCGCGGTGCCGTCGTCGAAATAGGCCCGCCGGTACCACTCGCCGTCCCACCCTTCACGTTCCAGCGCCTCGGCCACAGTGGCGGCGTGGTGCCGCCAGGCCGCCGCCCGCGCCGTCTCGCCGCGACCTTCGGCCAGGGGCGCGAAGGCCATCAGCGTGGCGTGCAGGAACCAGCCGAGCCAGATGCTTTCGCCCTGTCCCTCCGCGCCCACCCGGTTCATGCCGTCGTTCCAGTCGCCGGTTCCAATCAGGGGCAAGCCGTGGCGGCCGACCGCAAGACTCTGATCGAGGGCGAGCGCGCAGTGCTCGAACAGGATGGCCTGCCGGTCGGACAGGGTCGGATGAAAGAAGGACTCATGTTCGCCGTCGTGCAGCAACGGGCCTTCGAGAAAGGGAACCCACTCGTCAAGGACAGCAGAATCCCCCGAGACCTCGATATACTGGGCGACGCCGTAGCACAGCCACACCCGATCGTCGGAGATGCGCGTCCGCACGCCTCGCCCCGAGTCCGCGAGCCACCAGTGTTGCACGTCGCCCTCGACGAATTGCCGGGCCGCAGCGCGCAGCAGATGCTCCCGCGTCATTTCCGGCTTCGAGATCACCAGCGCCATCCCGTCCTGAAGCTGGTCGCGAAAACCGTAGGCGCCGCTGGCCTGATAGAAGCCCGAGCGCGCCCATACCCGGCAGGCCAGGGTCTGGTAAAGCAGCCAGCGGTTCAGCATGATGTCCAGGGCGCGGTCGGGGGTCGTCACCTGAACCACACCCAGCGCCTCGTCCCAAAAACGGCGCACCGTATCAAGGACGGCCTTGAGATCGGCGGTTCGATACTTTGTGATCAGGGCCTGTGCCTCGGCGGTTGTGGCCGTTTCGCCCAGGAGGAAAGTGATCTCGGCCGATCCATTGGCCTTAAGCGTCACTCCGGTTTGCAGGGCGCCGCAGGGATCAAGGCCGGCGCCAACCCGTTTCGAAAGCGGCGTGGCAGAGGCCAGGGCGGCCGGGTTGTCGAGGGTGCCGTTGCGGCCCAGGAACTCGGTCCGGTCGCCGGTCCAGGAGAGTTGCCGGCCGCCAAGATCGGCAAACGCGACACGACGCCCGAACTCGAGGCTCCAGGGGTTGCGCGCCAGCATGGCGCCGGTCGCGGCATCGATCTCGGTGACCACGAACGGCGCGGTGGCGCTGCGGGACACCCCAAGTACCCACTCGACGTAGGCGGTCACCGTGAGGCGTCGCGACCGCCCGGAACGGTCGGTGATGGTCAGCCGGGAAATCTTGATCGGATCGTCGATCGGCACGTACTGGATCAGGTCCAGCGTTACGCCGTGGGAGCTATGCTCGAACCGGCTGTAGCCCTGGCCGTGGTGGGCCAGATAGGCCGTGCCCTCCTCTTCGATGGGCAGCGCCGTCGGCCCCCATAACTCCCGCGTATCCTCATCGCACAGGTAGATCACCTCGCCGGGGGGATCGCTCACGGGATCATTCGACCAGGGCGTCAGGTGATTCTGCTGACTGTTGAGCGACCATGTGCTGCCGCTGCCCTCGACCGAGACCTGGAAGCCGAAGATCGGGTTGCAAATGACGTTGATCCAGGGCGCGGGCGTCCTGTGTCCTCCTGCGAGAATAGTCATATATTCCCGCCCGTTTTCAGCGAAACCGCCGAGACCATTGAAGAATTCAAGCTTCGGCCGCGGCGCTCGAATGCCCGGCGCCGGCAACCGCGTCGGCAGGCGTGGCGGCGGCGGCGACGACGGCCTGGGCTCGGGCAGGCGTCGGACCTGCTCGGCAAGGCTGCCGCGGCGTGCCACCAGCACCGCGCGGGCCACAGCCTGGAGCAGGTTTCGGACCTCGACCGGAATCAGGTCGGTGCGCAGGATGAAAATCGCGCCCCGCGCCCCGTCGCCGATTGGCCGCGACCGGGATTGGGTGGCGCGGGCCAGCGCCTCCAGCGAGCCTTGAAGGTCCTGGGCATAGGATGATGCCCGTTCGTTGAGAACCACCAGATCGACGGACAGTTGCTTGATCCGCCAATACTCGTGGGCCAGGAGCAGTTGTCGGACGATCTCCAGATCGCTGATTTCATCGATGCGAATGACCACGATCGGCAGGTCGCCGGAGATGCCGTGGGGCCAGAGCATCGACGCCGCGCCACCGCCCCGTTTGAGAACCTCGGAGGCCGGACGCAGGGTCCGGTCCGCATACAGCACCCGATTGGCCAGGCGCTGGAACAGGTGGGCCTCGGCGGCGCCGATCCCCAGGTGATGGAGTTGCACCTGGGCCTGGGTCCAGGCCAGTGTGGTCGCGCGATCGAACGCCACCGTCTCGTGGTGCTTGTCCACCAGATCCAGCACATCGTTGCGGGTCGGCGCGATCAGGGTCCAGAACGCGATGCGGGCACTGGTCCGGGGCGGCACCCGCACATGGCAGCGCAGGCTGAAGATCGGATCCAGCACAGTGCCGACGGTGTTGGACAGTGCCTGGCCGGGACTCATGGCCAGCGGCGTCCGAATTCCCCGTCCCCGGCCAAGGAAGCGGGCGCGATCGCTCTCGAACTGGACCTGGCCGATGGTCTCGCCTTCGATCACGACCAGATGCGCGGCCCAGGCCGGCGGGTCATCGGTCGAGCGCCGGCGCCGCGTTGCGAGCAAGGCGCCGACTTCGGCCGCGAACTCGGTTTCGACGAAGAGCTTGGAAAACGCCGGATGGGCATCGTCGGCGGCCGGTGGTGCCAGCACGATTTCGGCATAGGAGGTCAGTTCGATGTCCCGACTGTCGTTGCCCAGGTTGGCGATCGACACCCGGCGAACCTCGGCGTCGTCCTCGGACGAGACCGCCACTTCCAGCGTCGTGGTGATCGTACCGTCGTACCGGGTGATTTCCGCCCGTCCCTCGGAGAACGCCACCTCATAACGGTCGGGTTCGGCGCCGCTCGGCTGGTAGCCTGCCGACCAAACCTTGCCGCTGCGCAGATCGCGCAGAAAGACGTAGGAGCCCCAGGGATCGCAGGTGGTGTCCTCCCGCCAGCGCGTTACCGCCAGGTCCCGCCAACGGCTGTAGCCCGAACCCGCGCTGGTAATCATCACCGCGTACCGGCCATTGGACAGCAGGTGGGTCCGCGGGGTCAGGGTGTGGGGCGAATTGAAGCGACGTTGGGTCGCCGAAACCACTTCGTCCCGATCGTCGGCGCCTTCCATGGTCTCGGTCCTGGCCTCGGCGACGGCGACATCGCGCGGAATTCGTTCCTGAAGCAACAACTCCGCGGCCTGAATGATCGGTTCGGCATGAAAGCGTCGGCGCATCGCGCCCTCATGGAGGGCGTTGGCGATCGCGACCACGCTCATGCCCTGGTGATGGGCCATGTAGGCGCGCACGACGGCGACGGCGGTTCCCTCGGGCAGGCGCGTCCTGGTGTAGTCCAGCGCCTCGTAGCAGCCATAACGCCCCCGGCCACCGGCCTCGGTCAGCCGCGCGAAGTTGCGGGTGGCGGCCGGGGGATCGATCATCGCCGACAGGGCCGTGGCGTAAGGAGCAATGACCAGTTCCTCGCCCAGGCCGCGTTTCAGTCCCAGATCGGGAACGCCGAAGCTGGAGTACTGATAGGTCAGTTCCAGGTCTCGCGCATTGTAGGCGGATTCCGAGGCGCCCCATGGCACGCCCCGCAACGCCCCGTACTTCATCTGTTGACGCACCACCAGGCGGTTGGTCCGCTCCAACAGGCTTCCGGCGGGCGCGCGCATGACCAGGGACGGCATCAGGTACTCGAACATCGAGCCCGACCAGGAGACCAGGACGAAGCCGCCGCCGGCCGGGGTCAGTGTCCGGCCGAGCCGGAACCAGTGGCGGGTCGGCAGATCGCCCTTGGCGATGGCGATCAGGCTGGCCAGCCGCGCCTCGGACGCGAGCAAATCGTAATAGTTGGGATCAAGACTCTCGTCGGCGATCCGGTAGCCGATGGATAGCAACTCGCGCTCCGGATCGAAGAGAAAATCGAAGGCCATCGCCTGGAACAGGGTCGCCGTAACCTCGCTCACGGCATGCAGACGACCGACGAATGCCGTGGCCGCCCGGGCAGACCGTTCGAAGGCATCGGCCAGGGCCTCGTGCCGGCCGGCAAGGATGGTGACCGCCGCCCGGCACAGCGCGGGCAGCTCGGCCAGGGACGGCATACCGGTGAGCAGCGGCGTCAACGCCGCGTCGGACTCGATCACACCGTCGCGAGCCTGGCGCGCGATGATTCCGGCCCATGGCATCAATTGTTCCAGGTCGCGGTGATGGCCGGAGACAGTCGCGACAACAGCCTCGGCCCAAGCCAGGGCTTCGGCGGCGGCTTCGGCATCGACACCGTCACACTGTTCCCGATTCAGCCGTCGCGCCAGAACCGCGAGGCCGTCGGCGTCCCCCGCCAGTTCCGTCAATCGCCTGACCATGGCCACCGGCGTGGTCGGCACCTGCTGGAGCGAGGCGGCGACGGTGTCGAGAGTGGCTTCGAGGAGCCGCCATGTCGCCGCGCCCGATCCCTCGGCCAGCGCCTGCCCGGACTGGCGGATGAGGTTGAGGACGTCGGCGATGCCGACGAACGCCTCCGGACCGATCATCGGCACCGTCGCCAGTTCCCGGCAGGCATTGCCGAGGGCGATCAGATGTCCGGCAAGATTGCCGCTGTCCACCGAGGACACGTATTTCGGATCCAGCGGCCGCAGGTCCTGCGTGTCGTACCAGTTGAAGAAGTGCCCGCGAAATCTCTCGAGCCGGCACATCGTCTGAAGCGTTGCCTCCAGCCGTTCCGCGGTCTCGAACAACCCGATCCAACCGAAATCGCGGGCCGCGACCACCGAGAGGAGGTAGAGGCCGAGATTGGTCGGCGAGGTTCGATGGGCGACCACCGGCGTCGGGTCTTCCTGAAAATTGTCTGGCGGGAGGTGGTGCTCCGCCGCCGTGACGAAGGTCTCGAAGAAGTGCCATGTCCGGCGCGCGATCAGCCGCAGCGACCGTGCGTCCGCGGCCGAAACCGGCGGCAGAACCGACACCGGCGCCGGCAGACTGACCCACCGGGCGATCGCCGGCGCCAACAGCCACAGACCGACGAACGGTGCCGCGACCGGCCAGGAGTCCGGCGCAGTCCGGGCGACCACCGCCATGGCCCCAACCGCAAGGGCGACGCTGCCGGCCATCTGCCGGTAGAATCCGGTCAGATCGAGCCGGGGACTGACCTTCGCCTGGGCCGCGGTCGTCCATTCGAGTAAATTCCGCCGCGACACCACCAGGCGGAACAAAGTCCGCAGAATTGCGTCGGACATGGTCCACGCCTGATGGGCCAGGAAGGTTACGAGCAGCAGGGTTTGGGACAACGCAAGCCGGAAGTCGGCCCCCACGCTCCTGAGATGACCCCAGGTCATCTGCCCCGACTGCCGCGGCACCATCCCGACCAGCGGGGGAAGCAGCGCCGGAACGGCGATGGTGGTCAGGATGAACGCGCTCCACACCGTCGCGGAGACCGGCGGCAGGGTCCACCCGCCGACCAGGGCCAGGATGCTGGCCGGTGCCGACAGAGAGCGGCGGAGATTGTCGACCATCTTCCACCGGCCCACCAACGGAATGGTGCTGCGGCGCCGGTCACCGCGGGCGGTCGAATCGAGACCGAGAATCCAGGGCAGCAATTGCCAGTCGCCGCGGACCCAGCGATGCTGGCGCGCCACCGCCACGTCGTAGCGGGCCGGAAATTCGTCGATGACCTCAATATCCGAGACCAGACCGGCCCGTGCGAAGATGCCTTCGAGAAGATCGTGGCTGAGCAGGGTGTTCTCGGGAATCCGCCCGGCCAGCGCGGCTTCGAAATGATCGACGTCGTAGATGCCCTTGCCGCAATACGACCCTTCGCCGAACAGATCCTGGTACACGTCCGAGACCGCGCAGGCATAGGGGTCCAAGCCGTTGGTGTCCGAGAACACCCGTTGAAACAGCGAGCCGTCCCGGCCGCCGGGCAGGGCCGGTGTTACCCGAGGTTGCAGGACGGCGTAGCCTTCGATGACGCGGCCGGTGGCGGGATCGAGGGCCGGACGGTTCAGCGGGTGCGCCATCTTGCCGATCAGGCGTTTGGCCGCGCCCCGCGGCAGTCTGGTATCGGCGTCCAGGATGATGACGTAGCGGACGCCGGCGGGCACCACCGGCGGCCGGCCGCCAACCGGGACGAAGGTGGTCTCGGTCGCGCCCCGCAGCCATCGGTTGAACTCGTGGAGCTTGCCGCGTTTTCGCTCCCAGCCGATCCATTTACCCTGGCTTTCGTTCCAGAGCCGGCGGCGATGGAGCAGCAGGAACCGCTCGTCGCCGTCCGGCCCCGGTCCGTGACGCCGGTTCAGGTCGGCGATGGCTTCCGCGGCGGCGCTCAGCAAAGCGTCGTCGCCCGGCGCCTGTTCAGTGGCGGAGTCTGTCCAGTCCGAAAGCAGGGCGAAGCAAAGATCGGCATCGGTATTCGCCAGGTGATGGACCTCCAGCCGCTCGACCTGCTCGGCGACGGACCTGCGGGAGATCAGCAGCGTGGGCATGACGACCATGGTGCGCAGGCTCGGGGGCACACCCTTGAGAAGCTCCAGGGCCGGCAGGGCAGTCGCGTCGAAGCGGTTGGTGGCGCCGCAATTCACCAGCGCCATGGCGGCGTCCGACGCCGGGATCAGGGCGAACAGCGCCAGCACCCAAAAGGCCCAATTGCCGTCCGGCACCGTGACCCAATTCAGGATCAACGCCACCAGGACGGCGGTGATCAGGGTTGCCACTCCGAGATATCCGGAAATTCCGAGCGCGTCGTTGGTGCGAATCAGCCGTCCCTTGAGGGTCGGGCGGACGCCGAGGGTCTTTTCAAAGGCCAACCGGCCTTTGGCGATCAGGTAGTAGCCGGGATCCTGCCGACGCACCGCCGCGGCATCGTCATCGGCCGGCATTCCGTTCCGGGCACCGCGAGCGGCCTCGAGCGCCAACCGGGTGACCTCGATTTCCGGGCGATCGCAGCCGCGTGCCAGTTCTTCGATGGCACGCCGATACAAATCCCGCGTCGGGAAATCAAGGGCGCCAAAGTTGCTCCCGGCCCGCAACATGGCATCGACCAGGCTGATGCTCTCGAACACCTCGCGCCAGTCGATGGCCGACATCAGGCGCATGCTGGTGATGATGTTGCGGATGGTCACGTTCACCGCGCCCTGGCGCTGCTGCTCCTCGTGAACAATGTCGTCGGCGGTGGTCCCTTGCGCCTCCAGGCGCTGGTCCAGCCACAGCAGCGCCGGCATCACCTTCGGATCCTGATCCCGCAGTCGCCGGATCAGTTGAACCGCAAAGGTCATCGGCAAGGGCGGCCCGACGCGATGCAGGACCTTGTCCATGGCCTCGCCGCTTCCCGGTTCCAGCAACCGGTCGGCCAGGGCGTCGGCCTCGCACAGCGCGGCCTGGCGGAGGACGATTCCCTCGGCCAACCGGCGGAGATTCTCGACCAGCACAATCCGCAGCGTGATCGGTACCGCCCACAGTTCACCAATGGTCAGCGGTTGCACCCGCTGATAGGCGCGCACGAACCGGCACAGCATGTGCGGATCGAACCGGCTGTCGGTATGGGCGACGAAGGCCCAGGCCAGTCCGTACACCCGGGCGTATCCCGCGAGCGGTCCATCGACCAGTTTTGGTAACTGCCGATGGAATCCTGGCGGAAAATCCACCCTTATCTCACGAACCTGCTCCTCTATCACATGAAAGTTGTCGATCAGCCAGTCGGCCGACGGAGAATTCGGGCGCTCCTCGGCGGCCGCCATGACGGTGGCTTGATAGGCGGCACGCAAGGCCCGCTCGTTGTCATGGAGACGGGCCTCCAAGCGGCGATCCGTGGTCGGCTTCGACGTGATCCGCTGGGCCACGGCAAGGCTGTCGGCATGCTGCTCAAGTCGCTCAACGCTGAAGAGTTCCGCTCGGATCGGCTGTTCATGCGTCCGATCGTCCATGGAAAGTCCGGGTATCGGCAGCCGACGCCGCCAAAAGTGCATGTCCATCAATTGTCCCCGCCTGTTTTACTCGTCAGGGAACGAGTGCGATATTTTTTATTTGTCGCGAACGCGAATTCCGGGCGCGTGCCGAACCTGATCCCCCCCACGATAGCGGGTAAGCCCTCGGAACCGGCAGCCTCGGAAACTACCCAGACCGCGGCGTGATCGCCGGACCATGGCCATCAAGGCCACGGTGGCAGAGATGCCGGACTGATGGAATGGCCGACCGAGATCAGGTGAAGAAGGCCATCCCCGAGACTCATCAAGGCGCCGCCGGGTACGGCAACGAGTCCAGGCCACTGATGAACGGCGCACGCCAGCCTTATCCTGGAATATTAATCATGACATTATCTTCAACTTTTGTCATGAGTATTTTCCGATACTATCATTTTCCAACAAAATACGCCACATTTAATGTCGAAACAACCGCCGCGGCCTGTGCCGGCGATCTGCCGCCGGGGTTGGATGGGCCGACTAATGAGGACAAGTTCATGATCTCCACCCGCTCTCTGCTCATCGCTGCCCTTGTCATTCCGCTTTTGGGAGCGTGCGCCGGCCCACCTGGCCGTTCCGGTCCGCCCGGCGCAACCGGAGCGATGGGTGCGCCGGGCTATACCGGCGCCACCGGAGCAACCGGCGCCACGGGTTACGTCGCGGAACCAGCCCAGGTGATGCGTCAGGATTCATACGGGCGGAGCTATTTCGACGATGCCTACGGCCGTCACTACGTCGGTGGCTGAGGACGTCGGTGGCTGAGGACGTCGGTGGCTGAGGACGTCGGTGGCTGAGGACGTCGGTGGCTGAGGACGTCGGTGGCTGAGGACGTCGGGTGGCTGAGGCCACCCGACCGGGATATCCGTCCGAAATGGCGCATGGTCATAATAATAATATGATCATTATGACTGGTTTTCCAGAATACGATGGCGACGAAAGCCGAGATCCATCATGGATAGCTGCCGTCAGGGGCGGTCGTCGCCATGAGTATTTTCCGATGGCTGACGTTCTGGTTCATCTGAGCTAACTTAGTAGATCGTCGCTCAGCCATTTACCAACGGCAATTCGCGGCTACTGCGAGCTGCCGCTAACCGAGAGGGTTCGATCAATGTCATCTTTGACCCACCGCCTGGTCACTTCCGCGCCCATGGCACGCTCGATTGCCATCGCGTTGCTGTTGGGCACCACGATGCTCGCCAGCCCGTTAACCGTGGCGCGCGCCGACGGTCCCAGCCCGACACCGACCCAACTGCCCCAAACCTCCCCGCCCCAGGCGGGCGTCGAGACCCCGGACTCGTCGGCCGAGACGGTGGAGCAACGGATCAGCCATCTGCACGCGGCGCTGAAGATTACGTCGGAACAGCAGGTTAAATGGGAACGTGTTGCCCAGGCGATGCGTGAAAATGCGGCGGAGATGCAGAAACTGGTCGCTGAAAGAACCACGACGCCGCCGCAGACCCTGACTGCGGTCCAGGATTTGAAGTCCTATGAGAAGTTCACTCAGGCCCATGCCGATGGTCTGAAGAACCTGATCGCGTCATTCGAGGGTCTCTATACCTCAATGACCGATGAGCAGAAGAAGAATGCCGACGAGGTGTTCCAGAATTTCGGTCGCAAGGGCGGGCCGTCACATGGCTAACGCGGTGACCCGGGTCCTGGTTCCAACCATCGAGCCTTGACTGCAAGGCAGGAGATCGGGGCGGCGCGGGTTCCGGCTCCGGCGGACCATCCCGCCATCGCCAACCCGCACCGGACCGGCGCCCGCCTTCGGCGACGCGCCACCAGACTGACCAGAGGAGGTCGTTATGACCTGTATCATTAAAAACAATCCGAACCACGTCCTGTCATCAAAACAGGCGGCGGGGCTCGCGCTTTCCGTCTTTTTCGTCCTCGGCACGTTCGTCGCATCGGCACTCGCCGATGAGCGGGGCGATTACCGCGGGTGGAACGGCGATCACCATGGCTGGCATGACCGTGACGATGGCTATTATCCGGCGCCGCCGGTGATTTATGGCTCACCGTACTATTATCCGCCGCCAATCGTTTACGGACCCGGCGTCGGAGTCCGTCTACCGGGAGTTTCCGTCATTCTACACTAACGATATGGAGTCGACGCTCCCTGGTTAGGAGTTCATGCCATGACTGTCGGGACCATTCTACTGATCATCCTGGTGCTGTTCGTGATCGGCGCCTTGCCGACATGGCCGCACAGTGCGGGCTGGGGCTACTACCCGAGTACTGGTTTGGGCCTCGTCCTGGTCATCGTCGTCGTCTTGCTGCTCCTGGGGCGAATCTAACCCGATCGCCCCCGCCGACCCGATTCGGGGAAATATAGAGTGGAATATAGCGTGATTGCTCTTGTTTCCCCGATCGGTCCCGAAACAACCAACCTGAGGTATAGACAATGTCCAAGAGAACGATACTGTTTGCCCTCACCCTGCTCGCACTTTTGGGCACGGTGTCGGTCATGACCGCCTGCAACACCATGGCCGGAGCCGGAGAAGATATGTCCAGTGCCGGCCACGTCATCACCGGCGATGCGAATCGGAGCAACCCCGGCCACTGACAGCTCTCCGTGAAAGGAGCGGACCATGGAGGTTCGCCGCTTCATCGGATTGAGTGAACCGCTCAAAGACGTGACAGACCATGGCCGATAACCAGCGACAAATGGAGACGCCGGCGCCTCATCCGGTGAAGCAGCGGAGACTGCTTCAGATCATGGGTCCCGGTCTGATCACCGGGGCCTCGGATGACGATCCCAGCGGCATCGCCACCTATTCCCAGGTCGGCGCGCAATTCGGCTATGGCTTGGTGTGGACCCTGCTGTTCAGCTATCCGCTGATGGCGGCGATCCAGGAGATCAGCGCCCGCATCGGCCGCGTCACGGGCTACGGCATCGCCGGCAACCTCCGCCGCCACTATCCGCGCTGGCTTTCCGGTGGCATCGTCGGTGCCCTGTTGATCGCCAATATCATCAATCTTGGTGCCGATCTCGGGGCGATGGGCGCCGCACTCAAGTTGCTGATCGGCGGACCGGCGTTGCTCTATGTTTGTTTGTTCGGCGTGTTCTCGGCCACACTGCAAATTTTTACCAAATATGCCCGCTATGTCTCGATCCTGAAATGGCTGTGCCTGTCCCTGTTCAGCTACGTGATTTGCGCCTTCGTCGTGACCGTGCCCTGGACCGAGGTCGGTTGGGCCGCGGTCTGGCCGCCGCTGTCGGCGGATCCCGACTATGTGATGGCGATCGTTGCCGTGCTGGGCACCACGATCAGCCCTTACCTGTTCTTCTGGCAGGCGCAACAGGAGGTCGAAGACGATAAGGAGCGGGCAGGTTCGCGTCCGCTGATCCGGGCAGCCGAGCAAGCCGGGTCCGAGTTCGTGCGCATCCGCATCGATACCTATCTCGGCATGGCGCTGTCCAATGCCATCGCGTTCTTCATCGTCATCACCACGGCCGCGACGCTTCACGCCCATGGTGTCACCAATATCCAGACCTCGGCCGAGGCCGCCGAGGCGCTTCGGGCCGTCGCCGGGCAATTTACCTTCGTGGTCTTTGCCGCCGGCATCATCGGTACCGGCCTGCTGACGCTGCCGGTGCTGGCCGGATCCGCAGGCTATGCGGTGGGCGAATTGTTTTCCTGGCATGTCGGCCTCGCGCGGCGGCCCACCCGGGCCAAGGCGTTCTACGGGGTGATTGCGGTGGCGACGGCAATCGGCGTCGGCTTGAACTTCACCACCATCGATCCGGTCAAGGCGCTGTATTGGAGCGCGGTCCTGAATGGCGTGGTCGCCGCACCGGTGATGATCGCCATGATGCTTCTCTCGATGCGTCCCAGGATCATGGCCGGCTTTATCCTGCCGCGACCGTTGCAGATCCTGGGTTGGCTCGCGACGCTGGCGATGACTGTCACGGTCGCGGCCATGGTGGTAACGTGGGTTATTTGAGTGAATGAAATGTGATAATAAATACGCGATTGGCGGCTGTTGTGACCGTTTTAGGGGCGGTGTTTTTAATTTATATTTGTGACGCCATAATAAAATATCTTGATATCAGCTTTCCCCGCTCCACAATCCTTGAATTTATCAATCGCTGTGATGATGTATGTTATCCGACCAGAAACTCGACGATCAAGGAGTTCACCCATGCCAACCTGGCAATCCATCGCCCGAGACATCGCCCTGCACGGCGACGCCCATGCGGCGGCGCGCCAGGGCTATGCCCAGGCGGTTCATCGGGCCAGCGGACGCAATGTCGTGGTCTATGCATCGGGCTGGCTGCATGCCCCGCCGGTGGACGACCGGCGGCGCGGTCTGTTCGCGGTCGGGGACACGGACAAGACCGGCCTGATGTCGGTGCTCCGTGGTCTTGACCCGGCGTTGGGGCTGGATCTGGTGTTGCATACTCCGGGCGGCGACATCACCGCGACCGAAAGCATTATCGTCTATATGCGTAACCTTTTCGGCACCAACATCCGTGTCATCGTGCCGCAACTGGCCATGAGCGCCGGAACCATGATCGCCTGCGCGGCACGCGAGATCGTGATGGGACGCCAGTCGAATCTGGGGCCGTTCGACCCGCAGATGGGCGGCGTCATCCCGGCTCAGGCGATCCGCGAGGAGTTTGCGCGCGCCGGCCGCGAGATCGCCGCCGAGCCGGCGCTGGCCGAGCTGTGGCGACCGATCCTGGCCCAATACGGCCCCGGTCTGGTGGTACGCTCCGAACGGGCGATCGAGATGGCCGATGAGATCGCCCTGGCCAGCCTGATCTCGGGCATGTTCGCCGGCGGCCCCGACGCCGAAGCGCGGGCGCAAACGGTCGTAAAGGCATTGGGCAGCTTCGCCACCACCAAGGCCCACGGCCGGCACCTGGAACGCGGCACCGCGCGTACCCTTGGCCTGGAGATCGTCGACCTGGAATCAGATGCGGCGTTGGAGGAGGCGGTGCTGTCGCTTCATTACGCCTGCGTGCTCAGTTTCCAGCAGGCCGGTGTGCTCAAGATCATCGAAAACCATCTTGGCGAGAGTTACCCCTTGACCGCCTAGGCCAGAGCGGAACCAGGACCCAAGGGAACTGAACAGATCCGGCCGTCCAACGCCATCGGGGCTGCGACCGCCCGGATCAAAGGAGAGAAAATGAAGATTATGCACGCGGTCATGATGGGATTGGCGCTGTCGGTGCTGATCCTGGCGTCCGGTTCGGCAAACGCCGATGGCCGGGACGAATACGTGAGACATCTGCACTGGCAGTGCGACCACGGCGACCATGAGGCTTGTCACGTGATCCGCCTGCACCGGGAGTGCGAGGGGGGCGACCGTCGCGCCTGCGAGAGCATCCGGTAGGAACGCACCCGCCCGGAACAAGGACGTTAGAGCCGATCGCGGCGAACCTGACCCGGTCCGTCGGGTGACGCTACCCGGATAAGGCTCAGACCACCAGATCCCTCGACACCACCGACTGAAACCAAACCGCCTGAAAACAAGGAAAGACACCATGACCGCACCGACATCCGCACCGCCTTCGACATCCTCTTCCGCCCGATGCGCTGGACTGAACCTGAGGGACATCCTCGTGCCCCCTTTGGTTGTTCCGGTCGCTTTGATCTTGGGCGTGCTCGTGTTGGTGCTGATCCGTTACACCTGAATATCCGGTTCGGAGCCCTGATTGGCAGACCCGATTGTTTGTTACACTCTGAGACCAGGGCTTCCGAGACGAGGACTTACCATACTTGACAGGAGGCAGACATGAAGAACCGTACTACCATGGCCTTGGCGGCGGTTGCCTTTGCCATTACCATTGCCGGTCCGGCGATGGCCGATGAAAGTTTCAACTGCAATTCGGCGGCGGTACCGAAAAATAATGCCCAGTGTCAGGGCCAGGTCGTGAACGTCGAGGGCGGTCAATCCTTCGACTGCGGGCATACCCGAAACGCCGATCAGGCCACCTACTGCGGCGCCGTCTTCGGGTATGAAGCGCACTGGTGCGCACGCATCCAGAACCCGCAACTCCGGCACGCCTGCATTCGCGATACCGAGTAAATCAGACCCATTCACTCCCGCCCCGCCGAAGTGGGACGGGGGCGAATGGCTTCTATTGCCGCTGCGTCAGATGCGCCACCAGGCTCCGCCGGACGTCTTCGGATACAGTGCGATCGATCGCGGCACCAAGCTCGCGCATTTGGCGGCGCAGGGCATAAAGCTGGTCCAGCAGGGACAGCACGATCGGCAGCGCGTCCTCATCGACCTTCATCTCGTCGCGCAATTCCCGAATCAGCCGCACCCGCGCCACATCAATCTCATGGAACAGATAGGCGCCGGCGGAGCCATCCGGCCGGACCCATTCATTGACGATCCAGCGTTCCAGGTCCTGAGGGCGCAGACCGGGCAGTTGTGCGAACAGGACTTCGATGCTGATCATGAGCTTGCCTCCATCCCTTGCCTCGGGTTGGCCGGGCGTTCCTGTTTCCAGGTGCCGAGGAACGCCTCCAGCGCCGCGTCCGGGGTCCCCAGCACCACGCGCAGTGTGGCATACAGGTCACCCGCGGCCCGGCCACGATGGGCCGACACGCCGCGACCGCGCAGGCGCAGTTCGGTGCCGCTGTCGGAGTGCGGCGGGACCCGCATCCTCACCGGGCCGCCCGGTGTCGGCACCTCGACCAGGCCGCCGAGGACCGCTTCCGACAGGGTCACCGGCAATACCAGCCGGATGTCCTGTCCATCGCGGGTAAAGAATTTATGTGGGGCGATTTGAATTTCAATCAGAGCATCGCCGTCGGTGCCGCCATTCAGGCCGGCGCGCCCCTGCCCGCGCAGGCGCAGCACCTGGCCGTCCGTCGTTCCCGGGGGTATCTTGACATCCAGCGTGCGCCCGTCGGGCAGTGTCAGCCGGCGGGTTGCCCCATTCACCGCGTCAAGAAAGTCGGCCGCGAGCGTGTATTGCTCATCCAGTCCGTGCCGGGGGCTGTTGCCGCCGGTTTGGCTGTCCTCGGTGAACATGGTGCTGAACATCTCGTGAATAGCCTCGGCGGACCATTTGCTCTGCCGTGGTCCGTCTGGTTTCGGGCCGTCCCGGTCATAGCGCCGACCGGATTCGCCTTCGGCATAGTCGCGATAGGAGGGTCGTGGCGGCCGTCGCTCCTGCCCGGTGGCGTCGATCTCGCCCCGATCGAACCGACCACGGGTCTCGGGATCGGACAGGAGGTCATTGGCAGCCGACACCGTCTTGAACCGCGCCTCGGCCTTGGCGTTGCCGGGGTTGAGGTCGGGATGGTGCTGTTTGGCCAGCTTGATGTAGGCGCGGCGGATGTCTTCGGGACTGGCGTCGCGCGCGACGCCCAGCGTTTTGTATGGATCATCCAACACTTCTGCCCCCGGTGATGGGCTGCGATCGAATCCGCGGGCGGCGCCCTGCCGGTGCGGAACTCCTGACCGCGGTGCTGCCGATCATGAAAGAAATCCCGTTCCGAGTCACTTTGGTTTCCACGCCTCGACCAGTTTTTGCGCCTCGGCAAACCAGACCGTCAGGATGAGGGCGGCAACGCCAGCCTTATGAGCGATTTTCATGCTTCTCCGGCCTCGATCGCGAATTTCAAACTGGACGACCCGGCGTTCAGCGAAAGAATCGCCCCGGCGATGCTCATATCACGCCACCCGCCGTCCGCTCCGCCCTGGCCATCAGCACCCCCAGCGCACAAGAGGCCAGGTGGGTGCTGGCGCTGTCGGAGCGACTGGTCAGGATGATCGGTACCCGGGCACCCAGCACCACCCCGGCAGCCTCGGCCCCGGCCAGGAAGGTGAGCTGCTTGGCCAGCATGTTGCCGGCCTCGAGATCGGGAACCACCAGAATATCCGCCTTGCCGGCCACCGCCGAGACGATGCGCTTTTCCCTGGCGGCGGCCTCGTTGATGGCGTTGTCGAAACCCAGCGGGCCGTCGAGCAGGCCGCCGGTGATTTGCCCGCGTTCGGCCATCTTGCACAGCGCCGCGGCATCCAGCGTCGAGGGCAGGCGGGCGCTGACGGTTTCCACGGCGGCGAGGATGGCAACCCGCGGCTGCACAATGCCGATCAAATGGGCGAGATTGATGGCGTTCTGCACGATGCCGGCCTTCTCGGCCAGGGTCGGGCTGACGTTGATGGCGATGTCGGTCAGCAATAACGGGCGCGGGTAGTCGGGCACGTCCATCAGGTAGACGTGGCTGATCTGGCGCGCGGTGCGCAGACCGGTCTCCGATGCCACCACCGCGTGCATCAAATCCTCGGTGTGCAGATCGCCCTTCATCAGGAGCGCGGCTTCGCCGGCGCGGGCCAGGGCGACGGCCCTGGCCGCCGAGGCACGGCCGTCAGCCGCCTCAATCAGGGGGAAAGCGGCGATGTCCACCCCGGCCGCCTGGGCCACCGCCTGGATGCGCGCCGCCGGCCCGATCAGGGTCGGCGCGATCAACCCGGCTGCCGCCGCGTCCAGAGCGGCCAACAGCGAGGCGGCATCGACCGGATACACCACCGCCGTTGCCACCGGGGCACCACCGGCCGCCCGGGCCAGGACGGCATGGATAACGGAATGGCGGCCGACCCGGACATAGGGCAGCGCCACCCTTGGGCGGCGGACCTTCACGGTGGGCGCCCGGGCGTAGGCGGTGCCGGTGATCACGGTGTCGCCGTGCTGGTTGGTACAGAGACACTCAAGCGTCACGTCGCCCTTCGGCGGCTTCTTCTCGTTCACGGTCAGGGTTGCGGTGATGGTGTCGCCGATCCCGACCGGCAGGCGGAAATGCAGATCCTGGCCAAGATAGATGGTCCCTGGCCCCGGCAGCCTGGTGCCGAGAACCGCGGAGATCAGCCCCGCCCCCCACATGCCATGGATGATGATGTGGTGGAACACATCGGTTTCGGCATAGACCGGATCCACATGGGCGGGATTCACGTCACCCGAGACTTCCGCGAACAGGTCGATGTCGCGCTGGGTCACGGTGTGGGACAGGCTGGCGGTCTCGCCGAGGGTCATCTCATCGAAGGTCCGGTTTTCGATGAAGATGTCGGTGGTCATGTCCGGCATGGCGCTTGTCCTTCGGATCTCTGTTACCGTTCGAGGACATAGGGGCCTGGGGCGTCGTCGAGGGGCTCGACGCCGGGCATGCCCATGGGCGGCGGGGCAATTCGCTCCGCCGATCCCGAATGCCGGTCGAGCCAGGCGATCCAGGCCGGCCACCACGACCCGTCACGGGACGGGGTGCTGCTTTGCCATTCCTCGGGACCGAGGGTCCGGGCGCCGGCGTCGCGGACACGCAGGCGGAAATGCCGGCGGGGATGGCCGGGTTCACTGACGATGCCGGCATTATGGCCGCCGGAGGTCAGGATAAAGGTCAGTTCGCCGTTGTTTTGCAGGTGCAGCTTGAACACCGAATGCCAGGGCGCGATGTGGTCGCGCTCGGTGCCGACCACGAACATCGGCAGCCTGATGTCGTCCAGCGCCAGCGGCCGGCCGGCGACCAGGAACCGGCCCTCGGCAAGGTCGTTGTCGAGGAACAGGCGCCTCAGGTACTCGATATGCATGCGCGCCGGCAGGCGGGTGCCGTCGGCATTCCAGGCCATCAGGTCGTTGGGCGCATCGCGCTCGCCCAGCAGGTAGTCGCGGATCGCGTGGGACCAGACCAGATCGTTGGAATGCAGCATCTGGAAGGCGCCGGCCATCTGGCTACTGTCCAGATAACCCTGGGTCTGCATGATGTCGTTGAGGAAATCGAGCTGGTCGGGGGTGATGAACAGTTGCAGTTCGCCGGCCTCGGTGAAGTCGGTCTGGGCCGCGAACAGCGACAGGCCGGCAAGCCGTTGATCGTTGTCCCGCGCCATGGCGGCGGCGGCGATGGTCAGCAGCGTGCCGCCCAGGCAATAGCCGGTGGCGTGGATTTTCGCGGTGCCGCAGATGGCCTGCACCGTATCGATGGCGGCCATCACGCCTTGGGTGCGGTAGTCGTCGAAGGATGTTTCGCGCATGTCGGCGCCGGGATTGCGCCACGAGATCGCGAACACCGTGCGCCCCTGGCCCACCAACCAGCGGATCAGCGAATTGCCGGGCGACAGGTCGAGGATGTAATACTTCATGATCCAGGCCGGCACGATCAGCACCGGTTGGGCGTCCACCGTGGCGGTGGTCGGGGCGTACTGGAGCACCTCCATCAACGCATTTCGGAACACCACCTTGCCGGGCGTCGCGGCCAGATTGCCCCCGACCGTGAAGCCGCCGCCGGGCGCGCGACCGCTGGCCGCGGCCTGGTCGGCGAGAAGATTGGTGATCCCCGCCACGACGTTGGCGCCGCCGCTGGTGCCGGTGGCCTTGATCACCTCGGGATTGAGCCAGGGTACGTTGGACGGCGAGACCAGATCCAGCCATTGGCGGACCGTGAAGGCGACGATGCGCTGATTGTGCCGGCCGACCCCGCCCGGACGGCGGACCACGCTGTCCCACCAGCTCTCGCCAAGCAGCACCGCCTGGGTGAGCAGGTGATACGGGGGTTGCTGCCAGGCCGGGTGGTCGAAACGATGGTCGCCGGGCGGCGGTACCGCCACCGACTGGCCGCTCAGCGCCGCCTGAACCAGGCGCAGCCATTGGGTCAGCGCCACCTGTCCCAGCTCCGCGGTCTGGAACGGGGCGTTGGCGGCGTGGGCGGCCCAATCGAGGAGTGCGAGAGCGACGGTGCTGGGCGAACGCCCGGCGGTGAACCGGCTCTGCCAGACATGCAGCAGCCGGTCAAGATCGGCCGCGGTGGTCAGGCCGGGGGGCGACGGCAGCGATGCCTGAGCCTGCGCAGGCGGCGCCGCCGGCGGGGTGGGGGTGGACATGTCCGGCATGGCGTAAGGTCCTTCGGTAGGTTTCGCATCCGAGTGTTTTCGGAGCAAGGCGATGGCGCCGATCAAACCTTCCCGGCGTCGGGACCGCCCTCGGGTGCCGCCGCGTCCCCGGCTTCCCCCGCCGTCAAGCCGGCATGCATATCGAGACGCGACGGACCGGCGCTCTCGAGAATCTCCTTGGCGCGCGTGATGTCTTCCGCCGCGCCGTGCACCATCACCAGAAAACTGTCGGCCTTCACGGCCGCCTCATAGCGGATCACGCTGTCCTTTGGCAGGCCGAGGCTGTAAAGCGCAGCCCCCAGGGCGCTCAGGCCGCCAACCAGGACCGCAGTCTCAATTGCGGCGACGACCGTGGCAGCCAAAGAACCAACGACGATCACCGGCCCGGTCACGGGAAGGGTCATGAACACGCCACCCAGAAACAGGCCCCAAAGACCGCCCCAAAACGCTCCCTGGGCGCCCCAGAACTTGATCCTGTCGCCAATATTGTAGAAACCAATAACTTTTTCTTCGGTATGGTAGCCGCGACCGACAACACTGATGTCTTTCATCGTGAAGCCTTCGGCGGCCAACTTTTTTACCGCAGTTTCCGCGGCCGGGTGGCTGGCGAAGACGGCGATGACGGCATCGAATCTTTTCATTTCAGCCTCTTTCAGGGTGGTATCCGGCGCTGCCGCCTGCGGCAGCTACCGCCTGCGAAAAAGTCCGCCGCCGATCAGGACAATCCCAAGGACCAGGGCACCGCCGGCGAGCACCGGTGGGATGACATGGAACATCCTTTCCTGCGTCTGGATGTTCAGATCGCCGATTCTGGCCACTTCCCTGGTTTGCGAGGTGGTGAACTCCGGGATACCGAAGCCGGCAACACCGGCAAGAACCAACGCCACCCCCGCGATGATCAGCATTGTGGTCAAGCCGGCCATTGGAACCTCAATTCTGGGAAGAACCTGATCGGGGCCGTGGACGAGGTGGCCGGGGCGGGGCGGTTTGCCGACGTCGCCGACCCATTGAAACAGGGTGTTCACATGATCAGAGGCCGCCGCTTCAAGCCGGGCCGCATCCTTTTCGTAGTCGCGCGCCAGTCCCTCGAGTTCGGTGACGATGCCATCGGATCGCGGCCGCGTAACCTCGCGGCACCGGACCGCCATTTCGCGAAGGCGGCCGGCCAGATTCATCATCCTTGTCGTCTGAACAGCGGAGTGGACCTCTGCCCTTGCCGGGCGATGATCCGTGCACTGTCGTCCGTCACCAGCAACGCCGCGGCGAGCCGATCGGCGCCGCGTGGACGGACCCCATGGACCGTCACCGCGCCCCCAGGCTCGACCGCCGCCGCCGCGACCTGCGTGGACAGATGCGGCGGAAAACGGACCTCGGTGCCATCGGTCAGCAACAACACCCAGGCGTCGCCGTGCACGTCGAGCAGAAACCGATCCACCGCACCCGTGGTTTCAGTCAGGTGAGATGCGTTCGTGCAGTGCATGATGACAACCTCTCATCGTTTGTTACGATTATGGCATAACGCGCGGGTCGATCATCGACGCGACCAGAGTTCAGGCAGCAGGAGAAATTCAATAAAAATCAGATCTCGATCAATATCTCCAATTAAAGAGCGCTGCCGTCATATTTCATTCATGACACTTCCGATCGCCGCTCCGACCGACACCTTGCTTGTGAACATGCGTCGCGGAATGTCTTCGAACAAGGTTCGGAAAATACCTATGGCTCTTCCCGGATTCCGGGGTGGCGTAAAAATGATATTTATCAGTATGTTAGGGCGTTGTTGGCTCACTGGTTCCTTGCTGGGAGCGCGGACATTCTGCCCGCTTATTGGCGCGAGACTATTGCCGCGAGATCAAAGAGTTGCCGATCTTCGACGGAGTTTGCGAAACCCAAGAAGAGCCATACCTGTTATCCATTGCCCATCGGGCCGGCCCGGTCGGGATGCGGAACAGGCCGTGCTACTCGAGCCAACCCCGGGTTTTTTGGAATGGCAACAGACCCGAGCGATAGGCCAATTCGCCGCCGATGACACCGGCGGCGACGCCGACCACCTCACCGATGCCCAGAAAGGGGCCAATCACGGCGGCGCCAAACACCAGCCCAACTCCCAGCGCCACCAAATGGCCGGGTTCCAGATGGAGAATCGCATCAACCGGCAGGCCGCCTTCGCTGTCGGCAACCAGGACAATCTGCCCCGGGTCGGGGAGCGATCGCTGGGTATCGGCGGCGAAGGTGGATGTGGACCAGAGCAGCGCGAGGCCGAACGTCAAGCTGAACACCACCTTCATCTCGTCATCCCTTGGGTTGTTTCAGCAAAACAGGCGGCCGCAGGATTGCGGGTCCAACCGGCATCGTATTACCAGAATGGCCGGGCCGGCGTATCGCCAAAGAGATGCCCAAGCGCGATACAAAACAGGCCCCAGATGCCGGCACTGGGAATTACCGGCGAGCCGATACCGCCGATAAACAGGATAATTGCTGCCGCAATGTAGAATATGTTGCCAATCGTCAGGGTACGAAGTGTCATGGTGTGGTCTCCTATGTGCGTATTTGTTTGCTGTACGACCGCCGGTTCGATGACGGGCTCAAGACACCCCGATTGCGCCGACCAGAAACTGGACTGTCCCCCGGTCTTGCGTCGATGCTCTCGTGCCCCGGTCCCAGGCTCATCGTCACCGTCCACATTGAACAGTCGTGGTTGACGCCCGTTTGCGCCAGCCTCGGAATCTGCTCATGGTCCCGGGCTGCCCGGAAAAACGCTTCTTCTCCTGGGTGATCGTCGCTCCGATCACCGACCCCAAACCATGGTCAGCCCGATGTCTCCGGGCATTCCCCCGGGGAAATCGAGAACGCGGGCGGTCAGATGGAAGCCATTGGGCTTCAGGTCCCGTTCCCAGAGGTGATAAATCTCGGCGGCCTCGCCCCGCAGGGTCTCCGACCAGTCGGGCTGGACGGCATTGATGGCGCGCCCGCCGTCGCTGCACAATTGGCAGGGAAAGCGCAGGAGCAATTGTTCTTTCTCTCCTTTTCCCGCGGCGACTCTGGCCTGGTCCAGGATAGTCCGCCAACTATCGTCCTTGACGTGCTCCTCAAGCAGGCGTTGGACCAACGCCTGCCGCTGTTTCAGCGCGTCGCGCTGCACATTCTCCTGCCGAACAGCCTTCTGGTGGCCGGACTCTTCGACCAGAGCACCGAACTCATCGGCAGTGGGTATCGGTGCCGAGGCCTGGTCGCCCGCGGATTTTTCATCAATCATCTGTGCCTTACCCATCCTCTTGCACGGTTATCGAAGACCTACCAGTGCCGATGGTGATCTCCGCAGAACCACCCCGGGCCACAGCATCCGGACAGAATCACGAGGGCAAGCCCGCCAGCGGCGAGACTAAAGATGGGAAGTGTGGCGCCGCGACTACAGTTCACGGCGCCACAGGCGTAGATAATGGCACGTCTTGCACAGGTTAGCATGGCACCCTTTCCAACAGATGCGAAGATCTTGCCGCCACCATATTGAGCATAAAGTCCGATTAAATCCCTGATTTAGAGTAGCCGGGAAAGGGCGACCGAAACAAGGTTCGGAAAGTACTTAGCGCCGTGGCTGCTTTCCCGACATTGGGGCCTGCGGACGCCGCCGCGCGCCCGCGAAGAAGCGGGCGGACGTCATGCGCTTCGCTCCGGGGTGCCGCTTCCGCGTTCCGCCCGTCCTCAGGAGCCCGACGCCAAGGCCAGGGGCCGGGCATGGCGGCTCTCCCTGTCGTAAAAAAGCTCCGCCAGTAACGCCTCCTGATCGGGCTGGCCGGCGACATGTACCGACCGCCATGACTCCGGCTCACCGATGGCTTCGGCAACGGCGGCGCTCAGACAGACCGCGGTAACGTTTCGACAGGCGGCGAGCAGTCCCGCGGTCATGATCAGTGCGATCAAGGTACGGGCGGTGCGGGGGGAGAACAGCAAAACGGCGTCAATCTCGTTTGCGGCCAGCGCCGCCCTGGTGGTCGCCGACAACCCGGTAGCGGGTCGGGCACGGTACAAAACCAGTCGCCGGACGACGAACCCGGCCCGAACCAGCAGGCCCGAAAGGTCGCCGGCACGGTCGGAGGCCGTGATGTGAAGCAAGCGACCGGCTTCGGGGTCGCAATGCCCGGTCACGAGCCGGGCCAGGGATGCGACGTCACCGCCGGCGCCGTTCACGGTGCGAAAACCGGCCTGCCTCGCAGCGTTCGCGGTGGCGGCACCGACGGCGTAAACCGGGAGCGAGCGGTCGGCTTCCGGGCCGCAGGCCCGCACGCCGTTCGCGCTGGTGAACAGTAATCCCTGCACGCCCACGAGGTCGGTAACCGGTGAAACCGGCAGAGGCTCAATCTCGAGCATCGGCTCGATCAGCACTGAACAGCCCCGATCGACCAAAAGCGCCGCGAGCGGCCCGGCATCCTCTTGGGGCCGGGTGATCAGGACCCGACTCACCGCACCGCCAGAATGTCGGCGGGCAACCGGGCCAAAAGCTGCCGGCCGGCCGCGGTTCCTAAAACGGCGGCGTCCGAGGCGGTGCCGGAACCGGTGGTCGCGAAACTCTCGCTGCCATCGGGTCGCAACACCACGGCCGCGAGCACAAGGTTCCCCCGATCGTCAAGGCGGGCGTAGGCCGCGATCGGCGTCCGACAGGAGCCATCAAGCACCGCCAGCAGCGCCCGCTCCGCCATTACCCGGGCGCCGGTTTCAGGACAGTGGAGGGGCGCCAGCAGCGCCCGGGTCCGATGGTCAATGCGGCGGGTTTCTATGCCAATGGCGCCCTGGGCCACTGCCGGCAGCATCAGTTCAGGGTCCAGCACCGCGGTAATCCCATCGGCAAGGCCAAGCCGGATCAAGCCGGCCATGGCCAGCAGGGTGGCATCCACATCCCCTGCCGCCAGCCTGGCCAGCCTGGTTCCGACATTGCCCCGCAACGGCACCACCCGCAAATCCGGCCGACGCGCCAGCACCTGAGCCTGGCGGCGCAGGCTGGCGGTCCCAATCACGGCGCCGGCCGGCAACTCGTCAAGAGACCGACCGGACCGGGAAAACCAGGCATCCCGCGCGTCGGCGCGCGGCAACAGGCAGCAAATGTCCAGTCCGTCAGGCAGCGCGGTCGGCACATCCTTCATGGAATGCACGGCGAGGTCAATCGTCCCCGCCGCCAGAGCCTCTTCAATTTCTTTGGTAAACAACCCCTTACCACCGGCATCGGCCAGGGTGCGGTCCAGGATGCGGTCACCCGTGGTCTTGATCACCACGATCTCCACGGCTCCCTGCGCCCCCAGCCCAGGATGGGCGGCCACCAGCCGCGCGCGAGTCTCGTGGGCCTGGGCCAGCGCGAGCGGGCTGCCGCGGGTGCCGATGCGCAAAGGACCGGTCGGCAAAAGGAACGTCATGGAGTAAGGGGTCCTCGCGTCGGGAATGAAAGCAAAGGCCAAGCGGTCCCCCACCCTACAACGTCCGGCCACTGCCCGACCACATCGCCATGCACCCCGTCGCCATGATCGCTGAGCTTCCCGTGAGGAATGCCCTGGGATGGGCCCGCCCGCAACCGGAGCGCAACTTTAGCCGTTGACGGCACCGGAAACTCCCCGTACTTACCAATCATGTTGCTGCCATGGTCGACCATGCCCCCTCTTTCCAGGTGATCGATGCCGCGATGATCCCCATCGGTGACGATTTGCTTGACCGGTTGCTGGCCGAGGATTCGCCGTTTGGCGACCTGACCACCGCTGCACTGGGCATCGGCGAGCGCCCGGGGCGGATGAGTTTCGAGGCTCGGGTCCCGATGGTGGTCTGCGGTCTTGAAGAAGCGGTCCGCCTGATCGGAAGGGCCGGGGCAACCGCGACCGCCCATCATCGCGGCGGTACGGCGGTGGCAGCCGGGACCCGGTTGCTGGATGCGGCGGGGCCGGCGGCGACCTTGCACCGGGCCTGGAAGGTCGCACAAACTCTGGTTGAGGCACTCTCGGGCATCGCCAGCGACGCCCGCGCCATCGTCGAGGCGGCCCATCGCGGCAACCCGGAGGCCCGGGTTGCCTGCACCCGCAAGAGCTTTCCCGGCACCAAGGCGCTGGCACTCCTGGCGATCGTCGCCGGCGGTGCGGTGCCCCACCGGCTCGGTCTTTCGGAAACGGTGCTGATGTTTCCCGAGCACCGGCTGTTTCTGCCGCCGGATGAGCCGCTGGCCGTCACCGTTGCCCGGTTGAGGGCAAACTGCCCGGAAAGAACTCTGGTGGCCGAGGCAACCACCATCGCCGACGCACTGGCGCTGGCCCGGGCCGGTGTGACGGTGGTTCAGTTGGAGAAGCTGGCGCCCGCCCAGGTGCGGGAGGTGGCGGCTGCGGTCGATGACGACCGCCTGCCCACCGTCATTGCCGCAGCCGGCGGCATCGGCCCCAACAATGCCGAAGCCTATGCGGCGGCCGGCGCCCGGGTTCTGGTCACCAGCCGCCCGTACCTGGCCTCGCCCCGGGATGTTCAGGTCCGTTTCCAAGCCGCCTGAAGGTTTTTCCTGCGCGCGCCAGCCTCAAAGATCGAACCGGAACAACTCGAAGCGTTCCCCCGGACCGGTTCGCCGAGCGATCGACCAGCGGCGGAAGCCGACTGCGGCGGCAGGCAGAACGGCGTGGTCGCCATCGGTCAGGTGAAACAGCAGAAAATCGTAGTCGTCCTTGTCGCGGTTGCGATAGGCTTTGATCGACAGTTCGCCGCTGTCGCTTGCCATCACCGCTGCCCTGGTGAAGTCTACGTGGGACTCCCAGGTAACGTTGTCGATGCGGTTTTCGATCTCAACCACGAAGTCGGGCAGCGCCAGCACCGGTTTGTCCGGCGGCAGCCGGGGCGTTACGGTGGGCATCTGTTGGCCCTGCTCGATCAGGTACCGGTCAAAAATTCGGATGCAGTTGAGTCTCTGCTCCGGGTCGGCGACCTTGAGCAGAATGGCGGTGTCGGGTCCGGCTCCCAAGGACAGGTCGAGGAACAGTGTTCCCGGTGGAATCTCGCCAAAAGGCGCAAACGACCCGAAGCCATTGACGTGCATGACCGGATGTCCCCGATTGATCCAGAGTTCGATTGACCGCGGATACCCAACAGATGGAGCCGTTTTCGGTGGATGTCCATAAGATTTCAACGTCTGGCCGCAGCATTGGCGGCGCTGGCGGCAGCCTCCTGCTGTTGCCGGACCAGAGCCTCGTCACTGAAGGTAACCTCGGGTCCCCATTCCTCAATCAGGGAAACCTTCTTACTCTTGAGCGAGTCAATCCGGGATTGCCAGCGTACCACCTCGAAGCCGGTCACCATGGGCGGAATCATGTAGTAAAAGACCCAGCCGAGAGCCGCCGCGCCATACATCACCATCCAGGTAAAGGGATCGCCGAGCAGGCGGGTCGCCTCGGTCAGGGTATGGTTGTGCCGCCACATCTCCATGGTGAAGGGCAGGATACCGCAGAGATTGAGCGGACCCACGGTCATTGGTGCGCTTTTGTCGGGATCGCGATCAATGATGGCGGCCACGAAGGTCGGGACCAGCCCGACCGCGAACAGCAGCGCCGTCGGTGCCGCGAACACCGCGGCCGGCACCACCACGAATACGAAGAAGGCAACGCCGCCTCCCCCGCCTCCCCCCGACTGCTTGCGGGAGCGGCCGTCAGAACGCTTTGCCATCGCCACCGTCCGAAGTCGTTGCGAAAACTGGCATTCCGATTTTCATCCGCCCTCCCCTTCTTTACCTGAACCCTAGAGCGTTATCCGATCAGGTTGGATCGGACAACGCTCTAGCTTATTGATAATAGAGCCGATTCACCCGATCAGGTGAACCAGCCTGATCGGGATCGGCTCTAGGCTGATCCGCCAAGCCGGGTGAAAATACCGCAGTCTTTGAATGCCAATTCAATCAATTTTTCAATAAACTTTATTTGATAGAAAGCTAAATTCCGCAATTGCGTTTTACTTCACCAGGAACATGAGACAAAGCACGGCAGCAACCAGCACGCCCACCACGCAGGCAATGATTGCCGCAACCTGTCGACCGGTGGTTTCGGTAATTTCATCCGGCTTCGAGATGATGTCACGCAATTTCTCAGTTTCGTTCACGATCGCCTTGTGCTTGCGCCGGGCCGCGGCGAAGCCCGTGGCATCCTTGCTGATGGCCTCCGGGTCGTCAATGCAGCGGAGCAGCGTGACCAGCTTGCCATCCGTTGCGGCCTTTTCCACCTGCCGCCGGGCAATCTCCCGATGGGGCCGATTGTGAAATCGCATAAAGGCCGGTTCCATCAGGGTCGATAGCCACTGGCACAGCGCCGGAAGCGGTCCTACGGCAAATCGCGATTGGATATCGGCCAGAATGGTCAGCATCGCCGCGATCGTCCGCACCGGATCGGCGGATGTCGTCAACAGGATAAACAGCGCATCATCAAGGTGGCGGTGACGGCTGGCGATGAACGCGATGATATGGCGGTCGAAGGGATCGCGTGTCCGATCGCGGCGTCCGGCCGCGGCCTCCAGCGCGGTCAGCAATTCCGCGGCCGAAGTGGCCCGGTAGTCGATCACGATGGGGCTGAGACAGTGCAGGTACGGGTTCATTTCGTACAACACCCGCTCGATGCCGAACCCGGTGCCGGCTTTTTCCAGCAGCCCGCGCAGGGTGTCGAACGCCTGAACCATCGGGACCAGTTCGGCACCGCCTTCGGCCTGGATGCCGGCCCAGAAAGCAGGCAGTTGCCAGGCCACGATTTCCGCCAGCGGCTGGACGCCGTCGCGACGCAGAAAGGCATCGGCCAGGGCCACCGCCAATCCATCGGGCATCACCGATTTGTCACGGTAACGAATCGGCGCCGACGGATCCAGGGTCATGGCCACCCGGGCCACCTTTCGGTCGATGACGGTTTTGCCGGCACCGCCAACCGTTCCGTCCGCCGCCAGCGCCACCGATTCGGCGAGGACATCTTCGGACAGGCCGCGTCGGAGCCAACGGTCAAGCTCGCCGTTGTCGATCAGTATCGCCGCGGCACCGCCGTTGCGGACCAGCAGCCGGGCCAGCCCGCGGCAGTGCCAGCAGTCCTGGCCGGCGAATTCCAGCGGTCGGGAGGCGCGCTTGAGAAGTTGCGCCTGTTTGGGGCTGAGCCGTCGCCCCGAAATCCACAGGTCGAGTTGGTTCAGGCCCCAACGCTGTTTGGGGTCGTCGATCAGCAGGCCGCGCAAGGGCTCGATCAGATTGGTCGGGATGCGAACGCCGCCGACCAGGGCGGCGTAAGTGCCACGCTCGATCCGGGCCGCCAGCAGAGCTTCGTCGTCAAGGTCCTGCACCGGGTTGCGGCCGAACGCCAGAAACATCAAAGTGACGGCGAAGGCAAAGAGATCGTCGGCCGGGGACCCGGTGCCACGGCCGGCGGGTTCGCTCATCGCCCGTTCGATGGTCTCGAACACCGCCGGCTGACCGATACCGGGCGGCGTCGAGGCGCACTCGCCGAAACTCAGGCCGGTGCCGCCGCCGCCCTCGCGCAGGAACAGGTTGGTCGGACGGATGCTGCCATGGGTGATGCCGCGTCCTGCCAGTTCCTTGAGCACGGGGACCAGGGAATGCATGACCGTGCGCTGAATCTGGTCTTCCGGCATCGGGTCGGCCACCGCGTCGAGGGTGGCACGCAATCGCCGTCCCAGCGGGCGTTCAAAGACCATCGCCAGTCGCCTGCTGCCGTCGGGGCCCCAGGGGATCACACCCTGGTCCAGGAATCGGATCAGCCCTGGGTTGTCGATGGTCAGCAACATCGTGGTGGCGTCGATACGCGGCGGGAGCTGACCGCTACAGATGATGGCAAAGCACTCGGCCTTGCGCCCGCGTACCGCCCGCGCCGCGAAGGCGGGGCCCGCGACTCCGTCCAGTGCCGGAATCGATTGCGACGGCAGGATTTCGAAACGGTCGCCCAGCGTTACGGGTTCCTGGGCCCCGTCTTTCCCGGCATCGGCAGTGTGCGAATCACTGGGCATGGTCGTCCTGGTGGCTCCCGCCTCCCCGTTCTCCCGGGGTCGGCACCGACCCACCATAGCGCAGGCACGCCCCATGCAGAACCGCCAAACGCATGCGGCGGCCATTGGGGTGTCGGGAAAAACCGGACACAGGTGGCCGGACCGCAAATCCTGCTTGGCAGCATGGCGGTCGCAACCGTATGGTCCCGGAGGTTACGTCCCATGGACCCCTGACCAGTACGGTCGCACCCAAATCCTCTGTCAGAACCAGTCCTACAGTATCTCGTCTTCCGGCTGTTCCTGTCGTCGTCTCTCTCGCCGAAAAGATATGCCGGTTGGTCGCTTCCAGACATTCCCAGGACGGAGAAGCTTATGCGCAAACTGTTGATCACCGCTGTCGTCGCCCTTGTCGGCGTCCTGCCCATGGCTGGCCATGCCCAGACCCAGGCGCAAGCGCCAACCGTTGCCAAGCCCGTTTCCGAAACCCCCTATCCCTACGTTGTCGGCCTTGGCGCCATCGCCGGCATCGTGGCCTCGCAATACATCCTGTTCGGCCCGGCCGGCTTCCCGTTCTTTGCCAGCACTGTCACTCCGGGTGCGGCGATCGCCCCTGAAATTTCGGTGGGCGTCAGCCGGATGTTCGCCATTACCAGCTCGGTGACGGGCGCGTGGATTGCCAACTGGTTCTACGACCACTAAGCCTGCTTCCGCAGACACGGTCTCCACAGCTGCGGCGCCCGACGCGCCGAGCTTCATTTGCCCCTTGAAAGACCCTCCGAGGAGGATTCATGCGCAGACTACTGTTCGTTGCCCTGATTGCCTTGATCGGCATCCTGCCGCTTGCCGCCAACGCTCAGACCCCCGCCCAACAGCCGACTGTTGCGGCAACCTCGGATCACCGCCTGCTTGCCGTTGGCGCCGGCGCGATCATCGGTATCGTCGTCTTCAACATGCTGACTTACCCGCTGGGTTCCGTGCCGTTTGTGGCTGCGCCGCTGGCGCCGACTCCGGTCAACATCGCGCTGGGCAGCCGGATACTGGCTACGCTGACCGGTGGCGCCGGCGGTCTGGCCGCCCATTACCTTTACACCGAGTTCGCCGACTGATGACGGATCATGACGGTATCGCCCGATCGCCCATTGCCTCGCGCCGACGGCATCCGGGCCGGTCGCTCCGCGGGCTTGCCCGGGTCGATCGGTCGTGCCGCTTTGCATCGTCGACTTTTTTCTTTCAAGGAGACCCGTTATGCGCAGATTGGCTCTCGCCGCCGTGATCGCCTCGATTGGATTGGTACCCTATGCCGCTTCGGCTCAGACTCAGGTCGCGACCCCTGCCCCGGCCACTGTTGAGCAGACCGACTATCTCTATCCGCTGGTCCTCGCGGCGGGTGCGCTGGCCGGCGTGGCGGCCATAAACGTTGCGACCTACAGCGTCGGGACGTTGCCACTGTCGGTTGGCCTGGCCGGTGCCAGCGCCGCTCCGATCGTGTCGCCGGCGGCGGCGGCGGCCAGCCGGATTTTCGTTATCACGTCGGGCGTGTTCGGCGCCTGGATTGCCAGCGCGCTTTACGGCAAATAAGGTCCCTGCCGTCGTCGGACCGCCGACGCCCAACAACGATCCGGTTGCCGGAAGCCTTGAAGGGCTTCCGGTCCGGCAGTTTTGTGGCTCCGGTTACCGATCGGCCTGTGGGCAGTTCCGTCGGCCCTTATCCGTCACGGGAACCGATTCCGAAGGAAGCCGGGCAACCGGCACTCAGGGTTTGGCTCAGAGCGCCGACAGGACTAATCTTGTCGGAACGAGCGTACCGGTGTCTTGCGACCGGCGCGGTAAATTGGTGGGAAAAGTTGCCATGCCGATCAGCCGACCGTCGGGAGCATCCCGATCATGACCGGTTCACGCGACGCCTGGAGTTGGCTGAAGGACAGCGCAGAGGCGCTTACCTTCGGCAATCCCCTTTATAACATGATGCTGGCGGGGCCGGCGGTGACCGCGCTGCCCGCTGTCCCCCTTGACCCATGGCCCGGTGACGCCGCCAATGGCAGTGCCATTCTCGACGGCGAATTTCACTTCGCAGAGCAAACGCTGACTCTCGACGGCTCGCCCATGACCGAAGCGTTCTGGCAGCCGGAAGGGGTCACCGACGCCTGGTATGCCGGCCTGCACAGTTTCCACTGGCTGCGTGATCTTCGGGCGCTGGGCGGCGATGAGGCCCGGCGACAGGCCCGGGCGCTGGTGTTCGGCTGGCTGTACTGCCACGCCCTGTGGAATGGCGATTCGTGGGCGCCCGCGGTCGCCGGTGCGCGCATCGCCAACTGGATCGGTCTGCACGATTTCTTTTTTGCCAGCGCCGACGAGGGCTTTCGGTTCTGCATCTTTGACAGCCTTGGCCGTCAGACCCGGCATCTGCGCCGGGTAATTTCCGGCTGCAAGGGTGGCGCGGCCCTGGTTACGGCGCTCAAGGGGCTGGCCTACGGCAGTTTGTGCCTGCCCGACGGCCAGCATCGTTTGCCTGAAACCAAGCGGTTGCTCGACCGCATGCTGGCCACCGAGATTCTGGGCGATGGTGGCCATATCGAACGTAATCCTTCGATTCATCTGGCGGTGTTACGCGATCTGATCGACATCCGCTCGGCACTCCGCGCCGCTCGTTCCGAGGTCCCGGCCAAGCTGGTCCACGCCATCGATCGCATGACGCCGGCGCTCCGCTTCTTCCGGCACGGCGATGGTGGCCTGGCGCTGTTTAACGGCAGCCGGGAGGAAGACCCGGCCCTGATTGAGACGGTGCTAATTCAAGCCGACTCCCGCAGCCGACCATTGCGTAACGCCCCCGACCTTCGGTTCGAGCGGCTCCATGGCGGCCGGGCGCTGGTGATCCTGGACGCCGGTGCCCCTCCCCCACCCGGCTATGATCGCCGCGCCCATGCCGGAACCCTCAGTTTCGAGTTCAGCGTCGGGCGGGAACGTCTGGTGGTCAATTGCGGTTCACACCCGGAATTATGCAAGGCCTGGCACACCGCGCTGGCCGGCACCGCCGCCCATTCCACCCTCACCGTGGACGAAACCAATTCGTCCGAGGTCATGGCCCAGGGCGGACTCGGCCGTCTGCCCGGAGAGGTCGGATGCGAGCGTCGGGAAACGGCGGACGAAATTACCGTCGTCACCCATCACAACGGCTATACACCCAATTTCGGCCTGCTCCACCGTCGAACTCTGCACCTGGATCAGCATGGCGACGCCTTGCACGGCGAAGACACCCTGGAGCCGGCGGGCGGGACCGAGCCGGCCGGCGGGGCCGTCGTCACCAGTCGCCCCTTCGCCATCCGCTTTCACCTGCACCCCAGCGTTCAGGCGCAATTGGTGGAGGGCGTCGACGGCTTGGCTGCGATCGTGCGACCGCCCAGCGGTGCCGCATGGCGTTTCACCGCCGAAGGCGGTACCATCGACCTTACCGACAGCATCTATCGCGGCACCATCGGGACGCCGCGCCCGACTCTTCAGATCGTCGTCAGCGGCGAAGCCGGCCCGACGGCAACTTCGGTGAGTTGGGCCTTTAACCGCGAGCGGTCTTCGGGTTAGCGGCCCCCGGTCCGCCCGCCGGGCGGCGTTCCATCCGATCTTTCGGAGATTTGCCATGACCTCTTCCCCCCTCCGCATCACTCGGGCCTTGATCAGCGTCTCCGATAAGACCGGTCTGGTCGCGCTTGGTCAGGCGCTGACCGCCCGCGGTGTCGAAATCCTGTCCACCGGCGGTTCGGCCGGGCGCCTGCGCGAAAGTCAGGTGCCGGTTATCGAGGTCGCCGACTTCACCGGCCATCCCGAGATTCTCGATGGTCGGGTCAAGACCCTGCATCCGCGCCTGCATGGCGGCATCCTCGGCCGCCGGGACCTGGCAACCCACCGCGAGTCCATGGCGACCCACAACATCCCGCCCATTGATCTGGTGGTGGTCAACCTGTATCCGTTCGAGGAGACGGTGGCCCGGGACGCCGGCTTCGACGACTGTGTCGAAAATATCGACATCGGTGGTCCGGCATTGATTCGTGCCGCGGCCAAGAACCATGACTTCGTCGCGGTGGTGACCGACCCGGCCGACTACGAGGTGTTGCTGGCCGAACTGACGGCCTGTGACGGTGGGACCACGCTGGCGCTGCGCCGCCGTCTGGCGGGTCTGGCCTATGCCCGCACCGCGGCCTACGACGCTGCCATTGCCCGCTGGTTTGCCGGGCAGGCTCATGACACCTTCCCGCCCCTGCTGACTTTTGGCGGCCGGCTGGCGCAACATCTGCGCTACGGTGAAAACCCGCATCAGCAGGCGGCACTGTACCTGGGCGGCCCGGCGCGTCCCGGCGTCGGCACCGCGATCCAGGTTCAGGGCAAGGAGCTTTCGTACAACAACCTCAATGACACCGATGCCGCCTATGAGTTGGTGGCAGAGTTCGAACGGCCGGCGGTGGCCATTATCAAGCACGCCAATCCGTGTGGCGTGGCCGAAGCCGAAAGCCCGGTCGACGCGTATCGGGCGGCGCTGTTGTGCGACCCGGTAAGTGCCTTCGGTGGCATTATCGCGCTCAACCGGCCGCTGGATGGCGCCACCGCCACCGAAATCGCCAAACTCTTCGTCGAAGTGATCATTGCACCCGACGCCGACGCCGAGGCTCGTGCCGCCCTTGGAACCAAGAAAAACCTGCGCCTGCTGCTGACCCGCGAGTTGCCCGATGCCGGTGCCGCGGGGTTGACGGTGCGTTCCATCGCCGGCGGCTATCTGGTTCAAAGCCGGGACGCCGCCCGGGTTCTGGCCGGTGACGTTACGGTGGTGACGCGACGCCAGCCCTCGGCGCGGGAACTGGCGGACCTGCTGTTCGCCTTTCGGGTCGCCAAACACACCAAATCCAACGCCATCGTCTACGCCCGGGACGGTGCCACCGTCGGGATCGGTGCCGGGCAGATGAGCCGGGTCGATTCCTCCCGGGTCGCCGCCCTCAAGGCCGCCGATGCCGCCCGTCAAGCCGGTCGGCCCGAGCCGCTGACCGAGGGTTCGGTGGTGGCGTCCGATGCCTTCTTTCCGTTCGCGGATGGGCTGATCACCGCCGCCGAGGCCGGCGCAACCGCGGTGATTCAGCCCGGTGGCTCGGTTCGGGACGCCGAAGTGATTGCCGCCGCCGACCAGCGCGACCTGGCCATGGTTTTCACCGGGATCCGCCATTTCAGACACTGATCCGATTTCCGACAGCGGCGCCCCCGGCGACCCGCTTCGTTCCAGGACGGCCAGATCGGGCGCCGGGGTCAGTGGTCGGGAAAAAGGTGGGCGTTCATGCGGCAGTCGGTGGCTTCGGCGTTAAAGCGATCAAGAAACGCCGGGTGCGCGGCAAGGTAATTGTTGCTGAAGTACACCCCTACCCCGTTCTCGCTGTTGGTTATCGACGCAAATTTCGTTCCAGGAATCCCTGCGATGGCGATATTCCAGTCAAAAACCAACTGATTGGCAAGGATGGCGTCGACCGCGCCGATATCGAGACGGCGCGCGAGTTCGCTGACGGTTTGTGCCGCCTCAATATTGGTGTAGCCATTGTCGCGCAACCAGTCGTACATGCCCGTGCCGGCCTGAGCCCCGATGTGGAGGGCTTTGTCGGTCACGTCGACGGCATGGTCGACGCGCCAGTACCAGCGGCGGGTCTCCGGGGCAATCGATGCCGACAGGGTTGCATAGGAATCCCGTCCGGTATTCCGGGTGGCGCCGAAAAAACCGTCGGCCCGGCCATCGCGAACCATTTCCTGTGCCTGGGACCAGGGAAGAACGGTGAATTGCCCTTCGATCCCCAACCGGCCAAGCACACAGCGGACAACGCGGACCGCGATGCCGTCCACCCGATTGCCCGTCAACATCTGATACGGCGGCCAGTCCTGGGTGGTCAGGCGAATGACGTCGCCAGCGGCTGGTGCGTAAGGGGGCAGCCAGATGGCGGCAAACAAAAACACCACAGCGGCGGCGAGACAACGCAACACCGGTCCCTCCCGATCCTGTCAGGATCGTCACTGGTAACAAACTCTCTGCCCATCGGCAATGGCGCGTTTGGCCGGGTGGCGCCTCAGAACCCCTTGTGGCTCATCCGGCCATGACCTTCGTTGATCGAACCGGCAGCTTCGGCGGTGGTTCCGGTGGCGCCGACCCGGTGGCTGCCATAGGCGGTCTGTTGCTCCTCCTTTTCCCTGGCCTCGTCGGGGGTCTCGAGGGCGGCCAGTGCCAGCACGGTCGAGTTCGACAGGGGGGAACTGTTCAAGGCCGAGAGCGGGTTGGAGCCGCTGGCGACGCTGGTGATGACCTGACTGAGGGCGGCATTCGGAATCGGCGCGGTGCTATTGGTGGCATTGGCCACATCGACGGTGGCCTCCTGGAATTTCCGGGCAAATCGATCGTAAACCTGAGCGAGGGTGGTTGGCTGCCCGCTCTGGCGGTTATAAAAAATCGGGGTGTTACTGGACGCGGCTTCGGGGCAGACGTCCCGGGCCGCCTGGCTGGGATTCTGGCGCATGGCGGACAGGAAGCGGGTGGCCCCGGCCGCACCCAGGAAATGGGCAAGATAGAGTTCGGTCGAACCGACCTGGCTACCCAGCTTCGATTCGAGATAGGCCTTATTATCCTTGGTCAGCTCGGCCGCCAGTTCGGCGGATATTTTTGGATCCTTGCGCAGATCGAGAATTTGGCGCCGTAGTTGCGGATCTGCGACCGAATACCCGCCATCACCGCGGCGTTGGATGGCGTCGGCATACTGCGCCAGGCCGTGCTCGGCCCCGTGGGCCTTCATCGCTGAAAGCCAAGTGCTGTCGATGAATTGATAAAGACCAGTGGCGCTGCTGGTGGACGCCTTGAGACCGGGCTGAAATCCGCTTTCGACGGCAGCTTTTTCCATCAGGTAGGCAAAATCGACCCCGGTTTCCCGACTGGCCTGGGAGATTGCGGCCTCGACCCCGCGCGGGGCGCCGACGCCTGCGCCCTGTTGGCTCAACAAAGCCTCGCCGGATGTGGGAATGCTCATGGTCGTCCTCTCAATGCCCGGATGCCCGGTAATCTCACGGCCCTGCCGATCTCCCAGCAAGAATGGTGCCAATTGCGTGAAATTTCCAACCCCGTCCCCGGATCCAATCATCGCTACCGCCACCTCAAAAAAAGGCAGGTTCTTCTCAGCATTTTGTCTAGGATGCTGACCGTAAGTTGCGACGGTAAGTCTTGGCTTATGGTGCAAATGGTTTACACATGATGGTTTCTTTGGATGTTGCGGAGAAATTGAACTGCAACGAACCCATGGTCCTTCCAGCCGGTGCCGGAACCGTCGGCGGGCAGGAAGGGGGACAGGTAATGAAAGCAGAACTGGTGTTTTCTCCGGAAGGTGGCGGCTTTGGTGGCGAAAGCTCCCGAAATGCCGGCTTGGCAGCGGTGCTGCCCCTGGATGTTCTCGACATGACAGGCAACGGCTTCCTGGTGCTGGCAGAAAGCGGTCATATTCTGACGGTCAGCCATGCCGCGGCACGGCTGTTTGGTTACGACAGCGATGAGTTGCGGGAGCGGCCGGTGGGCCTGCTGCTGCCCGATTGGCCGGGAGAGTTCGATCCTGGCCGTATGGCTCCCGGCCGGGTCGCCTATCTCACCGGCCGGCATCGCACCGGGGAAAGTTTTCCGCTGGGGGTGGCCGTGGGCCGGTTGGTCATGGCCGATCCGATGTCCCGGGTCCTGATGCTGTACGGTGTGACCGATCAGGGCGCCGCGGATCGGCGCAGCCAGCGATTGCTCACCATCATTGAAGAAAGCAATGACGAAATTTTTGTCGTTGTTCCCGGTGGCTGGCGCTTTCAATTGGTTAACCGACGCGCCCGAGACAATCTGGGCTACGCTCCTGCCGAGTTTGACCAGCTGACCTTGCTTGATATCAATCCTGGCCTGGATGCCGAACAACTCGTGGCCGTTCATCGACGCCTGCGTGACACGCCGGCGCTGGAGATCACGCTTCCGGGTATTCAGCAGCGCCGCAATGGCTCCACCTACGAGGTCAATCTTCGGCTGCACCTGCTCCCTTCGGACTCCACGCCATTGCTGGCGGTGCTGGCTCGGGACACCAGCGAGGCGACGCGGAACGAAGCTATCCTGCAACAGCATTCGTTTTACGATCAGGTCACCATGCTGCCCAATCGGGTGCTGTTCCGCGACCGCCTGCGCCGGGTGCTTGATGGTCGCGATGACCGATCGGCCACCGGCGCGGTGCTGGTGATCAGTCTCGATACCATCGCCCTCGTCAATGAATGCCTTGGCCCAGCGGACGCCGAGACGCTGGGACGCGAAGTCGCCCGGCGCCTGTCGGACGCCGTTCAGGTCCGGGATACGGTGGCGCGGGTGGGCGACGCCGAATTCGCCGTGATGATCGATGATCAGGACGGTGACGAGGACGCCGGGGCTCTGGCCGAGCGTATCCTGTCCGCCCTCCACCGGCCATTTCAACTCGGCGATTACCAGGTGATGGTCCCGGTGGCGATCGGCATCGCGACCTTTCCCGATAACGGTCGTGACGCCGATACGATACTTGGCAACGCCGCCACGGCTCTGCTCGGGGTTCGCGAAGATTTTGCGGTTGGCTACCGATTTTTCACAGACGGGCTCAATCTGGCCGTCAAGAATCGGGTAGCCCTTAACAATGGCCTGTCGCGCGCCATGGAGCGCGAGGAATTCAGTCTCGTCTATCAGCCGAAGGTCGACCTCGTGACCTGGCAGGTACGGGGGGTTGAGGCTTTGTTGCGCTGGCGAAATCTTGATCTCGGTTCGGTGCCGCCCGACGTGTTCGTGCCGGTCCTTGAACGCACGGGTCTGATTTCCGAAGTCGGCGACTGGGTGCTGGAGGCCGCCTGCGACCAGCGTCGCCGCCTCAAGGAGGCGGGCTTTACCGAGGTCAGAATGGCGATCAACCTGTCGGTGCGCCAGGTGCGCCGCGAGTTCCTGGGCACGCTCCGGTCGGCGCTGGCCGGCAGCGGTCTCGAGCCCGGGGATATCGAACTGGAGATCACCGAAAGCGTGATCGTCAAGGATGGCCAGGCCGCGGTCGGTCTGCTGCGGGAAATCGCAGACATGGGGATCCCGCTGTCCATGGATGATTTTGGTTGCGGTTACTCATCGCTCAGCCACTTGCGGCGGCTGCCGCTCGACACCATCAAGATCGACCGGTCCTTTATCACCGATCTCGCCTCCGATCCCGAGGACGCCGAAATCGTCAGAGCCATCATCAACATGGGCCATGCGCTGCGCCGTCGGGTCATTGCCGAGGGTGTCGAAACCATTCAGCAACTGGCGGTCCTGCGCCGCTTCGGCTGCGACGAAATCCAGGGGTATCTCTACAGCCCGCCGGTCCCCGGCCGTGAACTCATGGCCTTGCTTGCCCGAGCCAGGGTGCCACTGCGATGACTGTCCCTGGAAACGGCGGTTATTTCTCTGCGCGAGTGGCCGACGATCCTCGTCGGTTTTTCAGGCGGCATACCGCCTTCTGCCGGGACGGCGGCCCTTTTCGCGGGGGCGTGCGTCCTCGTCGAACAATTCCGCCAGTTTCTCAACGATAATGCCGCCCAATTGCTCGACGTCGTTGATGGTGACGGCACGGCGATAGTAGCGCGTGACATCGTGGCCGATGCCGATGGCCAGAAGTTCCACCGGCGAGCGCGATTCGATGGCGGCTATGACGCTGCGCAGATGACGCTCAAGGGTGTTGCCCGGATTGACCGACAGCGTCGCATCATCCACGGGAGCGCCATCGGAGATGACCATCAAAATACGACGCTGCTCGGCGCGACCCAGCAAGCGGGTGTGCGCCCACAACAGCGCCTCGCCGTCGATGTTTTCCTTGAGGATGCCTTCGCGCAGCATCAGCCCCAGATTTTTGCGGGATCGCCGCCAGGGCGCGTCGGCGGCTTTGTAGATGATGTGGCGCAGATCGTTGAGCCGCCCGGGATGATCCGGTTTGCCCGCGGTCAGCCACAGTTCGCGTGCCTGCCCGCCCTTCCAGGCGCGGGTCGTGAACCCGAGAATTTCGACCTTGACACCGCACCGCTCCAGGGTCCGCGCCAAAAGGTCGGCACTGAGGGCGGCGATCGTGATGGGCCGGCCGCGCATCGAGCCCGAATTGTCGATCAGCAACGTGACCACAGTATCGCGGAACTCGGTATCGCGTTCCTGCTTGAATGACAGCGGCACCATCGGGTTGACCACCACCCGGGCCAGCCGGCCGGCATCCAACAGGCCCTCGTCAAGATCAAAGTCCCAGGCCCGTTGTTGCTGGGCCAGCAATCGACGTTGCAGGCGATTGGCCAGACGGGCGATGATGCCGTGCAGATTCTTTAACTGATTGTCGAGTAAGGTGCGCAGGCGCGTTAACTCTTCGGCATCACACAACTCCGCGGCATCGATTTCTTCATCGAACCGGGTGGTAAAGACCTTGTAGCCGTCGGCGTCGAGATCAAGGTTGCGCTCCCGCGCGTGCCGGCGTTGCGGCCCCGAGGGCAGAGCATCGTCGGCCGCAGCCGCCTCGCCGCATTCCCCGTCCAACTCCTCGGCGGTCTCCTCCCGGGCTTCGCCCTTCTCCTCGCCATCGGCCATCATGCCGGTCATGGCCTCGGTGTCGCCGCCGCCCTCGGCGTCGGCGGCGCTGGTTCCGTCTTCGTCTTCGCCCTCGCTGCGCTCCGCATCGTCTTCGGGCGGCTCGGGGCGCGGCTCGGGCTCTCCGCCGATGTCGAAGCCGAGATCGGTCAGCAGCCGGCGCACCCCACGGGCATAGGCTTCCTGATCGTCGATCTTGCGCGCAAGACCATGCCAGTCCGGCCCCGCCCGTTCGTCGAGCCAGTGCCGCCACAACGCCACCGCCGGACGCGCCGCCTCCGGCACCGCACGGCCATGCAACACCTCCCAGGCCAGCGCCCGCATCACCTCCTCCAACGGTGCCTGTTCCCGTTCGGTGGCGCGGTCCAGGCCCTGCCGGTGGCACCGCTCGTTCACCGCCGCCGCCAGATTGGCCGCAACCCCGGGCAGCATACGCACGCCCAACGCCTCGCAACGAACCTGTTCCAGGGCATCGAACACCGCCCGCGGCCCGTCTCCAGCCGGCATGCGCCGGGCATGGATCGCCGGATCATGATAGCGCAGGCGCAGGGCCACGGCGTCGGCCGCGCCCCGGACACAGGCCACCGCCGCCGGGTTGAGGTCACGCGCCGGAATCGGCACCCGGACCCGCTGGCCGTTGATTCCGGCGGGTTCGTTGCCGAAGCCGACCTGGATATCCTCCCTTTCGGCCAATGCCCGAACCACCGCGGCGGTGGATCGTTTGAACACGTCGACCGGGCTTTCCCTATCGCTCATCGCCATGCCTTTATCCGCTTGCCATCCCTCAAAGTCCCCGCGCCTCGGCCAGTCGCAGCAGCTCCGCCAGTTCCGGGCTTCGCCAGTTGCGCGAGCGGCCGACTTCGGTTCGAACCAGGCCCAGAAAGTCGATCGCAAGAGCCCTTTCCTCCACCGACATTTCCTGCTGCCGGCCGAGGCTACAGGCGACCATGCGGGCGACATTCTGACTCGAAACCGAGAGATAACGGCTGAGCCTCCGGTTGAAGATTATCGCAATTTCGTTCAGCCTTAACAAGTGATTGAGGCGTTCTTCGACCGCCTCCCCGTCCTCGAACCGGACAGCCTTCTCCACCGCCACTTCGAGGTCGGCGAGCATGTGATCGCGCCACCTGTCGAAGATCGGGAAAGATTGATCGTGGCTACGGGCCAACTGGTGCCAGTTCCAGATCAGCCGCAGCAACCAGACCACATCCTTGTGATCAACGCTGGCACCGGCCCGCTGGGTCATGACGACGGTGGCGCGCTGGACCGCGACCGGCACCAGCCGGTCGCTCAGGAATCGGGCCAGATCCTGCCAGATAAAGCGGAAAACCGGCTCGGTCAGACGGTTTTCGAGCAGACCGGCGACAATCAGCGCCGGCAGCAACCGGGCCAGCCGGTGCAGCGCCGCCTCGACCTCCGCGATCTCGCGAACCGTCAGCCGGATCGAAGCGGTCGGCAGTCGGGTTTCGAGTTTGAGAGCGTTGCCGAGAATCGCCGGCAGAACCGCACAGCACGCCGCAAAATGGGCGACCAGAGCCTCGATGATGAAAGCATCGTCGGCATCGCCCTGATAGCCGTTCTCCCGGATGTACAACGCCACGCCCTGATAGCGGTGCCCGACATTCAGCGCCACCAGTGGCGCCAGTTGCCGCAACTCGGAGCGGGTTTGTGGTGTCAGCACCGACTCGCGCAGCCGCGTGGCCGCTTGGTTCAGGTGTGCCGCCGTCCGTTCCGCCTCGGCCTCGGCCTCGCTGCCGCTTTCGCCCTCCGGGCCGGCCAGCGAATCGCCGAGGATCGGCCGGCATGCCTCGGCAACCGCCAGATACTCGGTGACGAATCGGAGAAACGACAGGTCTGCGGGCGCGATGGTCTCGAGATACAGTGTCTGCGGACGCGCCTCGGTCAGCCGCCGCCGGTTGAGACTCTCAAGAAAGTCTTTGGGCTGGTGCCCTTCCGCGAGAAGGTGTTCCAGCACCCGGATGGCATGCTCCCGAAGCTGCTGGCGGAGCGGTTCAACTTCGGGATTCTGGAACACGTCGTCGAGCACGGTGGTTGCGGCCAGTTCGTCCAGACGTTTCTGCACCGCGTCCGCGGTCCTGGCAAAGGCGGTGCCGCCCAAAGCTGTCCACAGGCCGGCAACGTCCGCCCGCTGGACCATCCCCGGAATGAGTCTTCTGGCCCGCAACAGTACCGCGTCGGCGGTGAGAATCGGTTGGAACAGTTCCGTAAACAGGCGGCGGGAACGTTGAGGGCGCCGCCTGTTCAGGTATTCGATAACCGCGTGTCTGACGACGTCAAGGCGACTCGAAGAAACCTGCCGCAGTCCCGACACCTGGCGCAGCAACTCGCGCACCTGACGCGCGGGCAGCAACCCCAGCAACGCCATCACGCGCTGTTGAAGAGTATCCGTGGTCCGCTCCCGTGCGGGATCGTCGATTCTGTTCAGCGGCACGCCACCCTCCTGATCGGAACCGGTCGCAGCCCGCTCCCCGAAAAGAGCCACGTTACCACAGCCATCGCCGAAGGTCAGCCGATTTGCCGGCAGGACTCAGATCCGTGACCACCCCGGTTTCGACTCCCCGCCCCTCTTGCGGGCGGCACAAGGCTATGGCAGCTTGACGGCAGTTCAGGTCCCGGTCCGGCCCGGGCACTCCGGCACTTGCACGGCATGGCAAGGCCAGCGATGGGGCAAGCTAAGATGGCACAGAATTGTAACGAGTTCACCCGCTTCTGGATCAAGTCCTCTGTCTATGTTTTTTCGGCCTGGATGAATTTACTCAAATATCCCAAGCGGCGAGGCAGCAACTAAACAGGCGGTTCCCGCCGGGACTGGTCGGTCGGAGTCGTTCCGGTCGACCGAAGTCAATCGAGACCGGAACGACTTTCGGGAAATTGGTTCCCGTCGCCGGAGTATGACCGGCGTCGGAAGCGTTTCCGACGTCGTCGCGATTACCAATTTTGGGGCTGATGCCGCCAAACTCAGTTTGGGCTTGCATCTCAGGTCGATGCTGTTAAACCTGAGCTGGACGCCTGGGTGTTGATCAATGTGCTCGGATTTTTTGAGCCGGTGGGGAGGAATATGATGATCAGATTGGTCATGTTTTTGCTTTTGACGGCTCTGATATTGACTGGCGCCAGCGCCATCGTCCAGCGGGGCTGGCAGGTTACCCACACCGGGGATCCGTCGGCGAAGGTTTCCAAGGCGCAGCCGGTCGAAATCGTCGCGTCCCTGTACGCCTGGGCGACTTCGACACCCGAGCGCGAGCTTCCGGCCCTGGTCCGGCAGATTTCCGATCGGGCGCCCTGGCTGCCAACCACGTCGTTGCACCAGGCCCAGGTGGCCGCTGGGGGCTTCGTCAAGGACGTACTGAACAGTGATACCATCAGCCGCGCCACGGCCTGGGTGAAGAACAGCGTCGAAGGGATCGCCTCGTCGGTGGGCATCGGTGGTACTGCTCCGGCTCCAGCGCCCGCCCAGGTTGCCGCGAAAGCACCGGAGTCCAAACCCGTACCGGTGCCGCCGGTCGCCTCTGCCGCCCCCGCCCCCGCCCCTGCTCCGGCCCCGACTTCAACTCCTCCGGCGCCCCCTTCGGTACCCGTTGTCTCGGTACCCGTTGTCTCGGCGCCCGTTGTCTCGGCGCCCGTTGCCACGGTCCAGCCGGTAGCGCCGATCCCCGCGCCCGGGTCAGGAAAGGCGGCGCCCGCCCCGACGGCGGCCAAGGTCGTCGATGCTTCGCCGGCGCCGGTTCTGCCGCCGTCCGCAGCTCCCAAGCCGGTGGCCACCGAGTTGTGGAGTGCCGGGTCGTGGTCGGTGTCGCAGAAGGGGTGTGCCATTGGTGGCGTAGCCGGGACCGGTGTCACGCTGCTGATTGGTCCTGCGGAAATTGCCGCCTGGGCAACCGGTGCCGTGGTGCTGCCTGCCACCCTGCGGGTTGTCAGCACCGTGATCGGCGCCGCCCTGGTTACCGGCTGTGCCGCCGGCGCCCTGGTGGCGCCGGTCGTCAGCAAGTAACGTTTGGGAAGCCGATATCATCCCCTTCCAGGAGATTTCCTTGTCGCGAAGCCTCCCCTGCACGACCTGCGGGGGAGGCTTCGCGCCGAGTCCGGTGCGCTATCCCATCGGCCGCAAGAGCGTTTAAATTTTTTGCGCCCGCGGGTGGGCCGATCGGTAGACTTCCATCAGGCGTTCGGCGTCGACCTCAGTATAGCGCTGGGTGGTCGACAAGGAGGCGTGGCCGAGCAACTCCTGAATGGTACGCAGATCGGCACCGTTGCCCAGCAGATGACTGGCAAAGCTGTGGCGCAGCGCGTGGGGGGTGGCAGAATCGGGCAGGAGCAGCCTCCGTCGCACCGCGCGAAATTGACGCTCCGCCACTCCGGGATTGAGCCGCCCGCCACGCACCCCGACGAACAGCGGATCGTCGGCAAGGCCGGCAAACGGACATGCCGTCAGATAGGCTTGTATGGCGTCGGTAACCACCGGCAAAACCGGTATCACTCTTTGCTTGCGTCCCTTGCCCGTTACAACCACCGTGCCGACACTTTTACCATCGGCGCCGGCCTGCGGTGCCTGACCACGATTAAGGCTAAGGGCTTCGTCGATCCGCAGACCGCAGCCATAAAGCAGGACAAGCAACGCCCGGTCGCGCTTGCCGACCCAATCCGCATCCGGTAGCACTTCGGCGTCGGTCAACACCGTGCCGGTTTTCTCTTCCGTCATCGGTCGCGGTACCAGCCGCCGCACCCGTGGCTGTCGCACCAGTCCGATTGCGCTGTTATGCAGGCGCCCGCTCCGGTCGAGCCAGCGAAACAGGTTACGGACTCCCGCGAGTGCCCGGGCCCGACTCGATGCGGTCAGTCCGTCGGCAGCGCGGGCCGACAGCCACGAACGAAAATCAGCCAGGCTGGCATCACCCAGATCTGCCAGTCCGGGAAGCCGGCCATGAAAATCGGTCAGAAAGGCCAGAAAGGCGCCAACATCGCCAAGATATGCAGCCACGGTATGCGGCGAGACCCGACGTTCCGACTCCAACCAGCGCCGCCACATCAACAGCACTTCGGCCAACTCGGGGGTCGCCGTAAATGCCAGGGCGCCGGCTGTCATTATTGGACTCCAAAAGTAAAACGATAGTGGGTATGCCGGTATTACCGGACTTGGGGGCGCCGCACCCCCCAGGCCCCGACGCCAAAGGTCGTTGGCCCCTTGAGCCCGGAATAAAGCGGCCCAAACTAACCCGGCGTTGTTCCCGGTGTTTTATCGCTGGCCAGGAATGCCTTGACCTTGATCAGCATTTCCTTGAGCTCGGCGTGGTTCTTGAACCGGTTCTTGATCAGCGGCAAGAAGTTTGGATTACGAAACTCTCGGCTGATGGTCTCCACCGCCAGTGTTCTCGCCTTTCCATCCAGCAACTGGATGCCGGAACACACCTTCAGCAACAGCACGAGACGATCGGCATAGCTGCGGTTGGCGGCTTGCAGGATGTCGTTCTTGAAAATGTCCAGCAAAGCCGCGTCGATGGCGCTAAGCACCTCGGATCGCGTGATCTCGTCGATGGGGGCGGCCAGCAGCGTTTTCTGGATGTCGGCCAGCAGAGGGACCGAGGCCATACGGCTGGTACCTTCCCTAACGCAAATCCGAACCAGGTCGTCGGGCGGCAAAGCCGAACGGAAATGGCGAAAGACCAATGCCTTATTGGCCGCGCCAGGAACCAGCGCGGCGAGTTTGCTCAACGCCGCCAGCTTGTCGGCGACGCGCGGCGCGGTGGCGATGCATTCCGCGACCCCCTGGACGGAAATCGTGCGTGCGGCGCGAAACACCAACGCTTCGTTCATTTCCTCGTCTTGCAACAGACTCGGGGCGTTGCTTCGGAAATGCTGGATGATCTGGTTCAGCGACTCCATTTCCAACATCAGTGCCCGACCGGGCACCAGCGGCTGGCGACTGATCATCTCCCTTAACAGCCGCCGACGCAGGGTCGAACGGACGCGCGGCATTCGGCCATCGGCCATCAGGGTGTTGATCACCGCCACGCCCATCGGCAGGCCACCCACCGGCGGCCTGTAGCTGCCGCCATAGAGACTGCTGACGGTACCGAATGCCGCGACCCGGTCGGCACCCTCGTCGAGCAATTCACGAAAAGGACCGGCCATGGACAGGATTTCAGCGGCCAGGGTGTCGAGGAAACGCAGGTGACGGCATTCGAACTCGGGGTCGAAAAGCTGGCCCAGACGGTCAAGCTTCTCAAGCCAGCTTTTCCCCTCAATCAGGTATGAGACAATCGCCCGGAAGATATGGTAAGTGGAGGTCTCAGGCCCGAACTGCTTCTCAATCTGCGCCGCAACCTCGAGAAAGCGGCCTGGCTCCATGCGCGGCAGCTTGATGTTCATGGAGTCATTGCGCAACTGGAGCACCAACTGGCTCCATACCGACATCATATCCTTGTAAAGACCGGCTGCCGATAGCTTGCCGGCCTGGGCGACCGGTAACGCAACCTTCTGAATCAGACCTTGCAGGATGGTACCGGCATTATCGAGGTCGATACTGTGCTTTTCCGAATAGACCAACTCCAATGCCGTAACTCTTCGATCCTCCAGATAGCGGCCAAGTTGCGCCCGCAATTCATCGCGGCTGCGGTCCCGGAAAAAATCACTGACCTGTCGCCAATAGAAACTGGTGCCGATATCGGAGGCCTGAGCCAGCGGATCGGCCTCTGTGATGTCGCCGGCCAGGCGTTTGAAGGTGATGATGCTGTCGGTAAAATCGTATTCGACGTAATACTCGAGTCGGACCACCCGGACGCCATCGACCGTCTGTTCCGAGAAAATTTGCTCGGCGGCAGCAACCGCTTCGGAACGCTGATCCCATACATTCAAACGAAACCATTGCTGGTCTCGAAAAGAGTGTAACTCATAGGTGATGCGGATCTCTCCGACAACAGCAGGGTCGGGATGCACGATCTGAACCTTCGCTGAAAAACAGAGAACCACTCGGGTTCAGCAATTCTGGCCTTCCAGTCGCAACCGATGCGACATTGCGTGGTTTGGCCCGGACTGGAACCGATGGGCTTTTATAAACCAGTGGAGCGGACCGGTGCCAGAGAATTTGGCTGTCCGAACCGGGTATCGCCGGACGTCAGCGTCCGGCAGCCTGCCACCGCCCGGCGCCAACGGCGGATCGAAGGGCTCAGAGTGTGGCAAGCAATCGGGTCAGCCAAAGAACGCCCTTTGGAAGCATTGGCTTTTTCTCCTTCAAAGCCGGCGTGGCGCGCATTCTTTGTCAGCCTCTCAGGTGTTCGGGGAAACGGCGGTCAGCGGGAACAACCACCCGGGTTGACCCGGGGGGCAAGGATTGGAAGACTGTCACCGATGCCACTGGCGCCCATAACACCATTGCGAGAACAGCCATGAAAACGAAAGCAGCACTCCTGACCCTGATGCTGGGCTTCGCATCCAGTCAGGCGTATGGCGAAGAAATCGGTTGCGTGACGACGGCCTGGAAGCTGATCGGGGCGAATCACAAAATCTGTGTCGAGGCATTTGACGATCCGGCGATTCCCGGTGTCACCTGTCATCTCAGTCAGGCGCGCACCGGGGGCCTCGCCGGCTCTCTGGGGCTCGCCTCCGACCCGTCGAAATTTTCCATCGCCTGCCGGCAGGTCGGGCCGATCACCATGCCCTCCCAACTCAAGGACAATGAGGTGGTTTTCAGTGAGGACACCTCGATCCTGTTCAAAGAAACCCGGGTCATCCGAATGTTCGACAAAAAGCGAAACACCCTGATTTACCTGGTTTACAGCACCAAGCTGATCGAAGGCTCACCCATGAACAGCATTTCGACGGTGCCGGTAATGCCCTGGAGGCAATGATCGCGATACCCGGTCGCAACCTCCCGGGGCACCATCCACAGGGTTCTCCGGGCGGGGTGCGCCATCGATGCCGCTGCCGGCAACCGGACCACGACCGACATCGAGTCGCCACCGACGCCGCCGCCACCAAGGCTCGGACGCCGCACAACCCGCCGATGTTCCGATTATGTTCGTTAACCGGCGTTTGTTGCCGGCATAACCATTGGACGCAAATAAAGTGTTCATGGAAGACAATGCTGTCTGGTGATTTTGGCATACCGCTATGTGTCGCCGGGCTTTGGGGTTTAAGGTGAATCACCGGGCGGCTTCCGGCCTGAGCCGGAAGCTTGGCCTGTACCTCTTGCCGTCACCAGGATGCGAGCAATCATGCCCGGGGATAAATCCGATACCGCTCCCATCAAGAACGCTCAACGATTTCTTTCTCTGGCGTTTGCGAGTGCCGACCTGCTCTTCGAAATTGGGTTGACCGGCAACATCATTTTTGTCATGGGTGCGACGGTGGGCCTGACCGAGCGTACCGAGGCCGAACTGGTCGGGAATGACTGGCTGACCATCATCGATCTGGCCGATCATGACGCCCTCAAGGCCCTCACCGGGCAAATGACGGTGGGAACCCGTTGCGGACCAATTCAGGTCAGGCTTGCGCTTGCCGGCAAGGACGGGGCACAGCGTTACGCCCTGTTCAGTGCCTGCCGCCTGCCCGGAACCGAGGACCGCATTTCCTGCGCGCTCGCTCATCTGAGACTTCCATTATCGTTTCAAAGCAAAGCGCGCAGTCGCGACGTTGAAAGTCACTTGCTAGATGCCAAGGGATTTACCGAAATTGCTGCCGATCTTGCCCTTGCCGCAAAATCTGCGCCGTATCCGGTCGAAATCGTCCTGCTCGATGTTCAGGGCCTGACCGAGGAGGACGCTGAGGGCGGGGCTTCAGCCCTGATTAAAAAGATTGGAATCCTGCTGCGTAGTGCCTCAGTTGATGGCGATTCCGTCGGACGATTAGGCTACAACAAGTTCGGTCTGCTACACGAGCGCGGCGACAACGTGCTGTTCGAGCGGATCGCCGATATTGGACAGGAGGGTGCCAACGCCGGCCTGAACCTGTCGTGTGTTCAAGACAGTATCAGCGTCGATGCCGGCAGCCTGACCAATGACGATCTGGTCAAAGCCATCAAGTATACCATCAACCGATTTGTCAACCCGACACCGGGCGATCCGGCACCGGCCTCCCTGGCCGAAGCCTTTGAGACGATGGTTGGCGACACCATCAAGCGTATGGACGAGTTCATTGCCAACGTCCGGCAGCAGCGGTTTCAACTTTGGTTTCAGCCGATCGTCAGTATGGAGTCGAACCGCCTGCACCATTTCGAAGTGCTGGCCAGATTTCAGGACGGAGAGAGCCCATTCGAGAACATTCGCTTTGCCGAACAGATTGGCGTCATTGAACAGTTTGACCTGGCCGTCTGTGGTCGGACCATCGCCATGTTGGAACAGCGCCTCGCCGCCGATCAGGCGGTGGGTATGGCCATCAACATTTCAGGCCGGTCGATTGAGAACTCAATTTTCGTCGGCATGCTTTTGAAAATTTTGGAGGATCATAAGTCACTTTGTAAGTGGCTGTCCTTGGAGATAACCGAAAGCTCGCGCATGCAGGACTTGGTTCGTGCCGAAGAAATCATTCAACAGATCAGAAAAATTGGTTTTGTCGTGTGTTTGGATGATTTCGGCGCCGGAGCGGCATCTTTTCAGTATCTAAGGTCTTTAACCGTCGATTTTGTCAAGATCGACGGCGTCTATGTCCAGCAAATTGGTCAGTCGGCGCGCGATGATGCGATGTTGCGCTGCATCGCAGTTACCTGTCGGGAGCTGGGGATCGGAACCATCGCCGAATGTGTCGAGACCGCCGGCCAGGTGAAGTCGTTGATGGCTTTGGGCGTAAAGTTCGCCCAGGGCTGGTACTATGGACGCGCGACACCCCAGGCGCACTGGACGCCTCACGGCTTGCCTGCCTCCACCTTGCCTCGGGCAGCCGGCGCGTCACCCGACGCGCCGCAGAAAGGCGGGCGCACCACCAAATAGCAGGCGTTAACGGCCCAGCCTGAGTCGCCCCGATCACTCCGGCGGTTCGGTCGTGTTCCCGGGTGCGCCGGCCGTGCTCGCCCCATGGTCGGTCTTGCGCCGATGCTCGATCCAGCGCGCCGACCAGATTGAAACCTCGTAGAGCAGCATCAGCGGAATGGCCAGACTGATCTGGCTGAAGACGTCCGGCGGAGTCAAAATCGCTGCCGCGACGAACACCAGGACGATGGCGTAGCGGCGCTTTGCCGCCAGTTGCTTCGACGTGACCAGACCAACCCGGGCCAACAGCGTCAGCAGCACCGGCAGTTGGAAGGCGACCCCAAAAGCGAAGATCAGGGTCATCACCAGCGACAGATATTCGCTGACCCGGGCTTCCAGTTGGATCGGCAGGGTGGACGGATCGCTGGGATTCAGCTCAAAGCCGAGAAAAAAGCGCCAGGCCAGCGGGAACACCAAATAATACACGACGGCCCCGCCCATGAAAAACAGGATCGGTGTCGCGATCAGAAACGGCAGAAAGGCCTGCTTTTCGTGCTTGTAAAGGCCGGGCGCGACGAACAGCCAAAGCTGAGAGGCGATGAATGGAAAGGTGATAAAGGCGCCCGCCCAGAACGAAACCTTAACGTAGGTGAAAAAAGCTTCCGTCAGACCGGTATAGATCATCCGCCGCCCCTGACCCTCCAGAATTTCCGCAAGCGGCCGGACCAGGAAAGCGTAGATCTCCTGATGAAAGCTATAACAGACGGCAAATCCCAGCAGCAGCGCCACCACCGAATAAATCAATCGATTGCGCAACTCAATAAGATGTTCAACCAGGGGCATCCGGGATTCTTCGAAATCCTCTTCCACCGCGGTTACCCCTGCCCGCCGCCGGTGGCCGCCCGGTCCGCGGGCGCGGCAGTCACCGGCGCCGGTGATTCCACCGACCTTACCGTCGGGACCGGCGGCGGCGGCACCGGCTCCGGCGGACTGCCGGGATAACCGGTGGCACCGGTCACGGCGTGATCCACACCGTAACGAACGGTGCCGCCCGGATCGATCATTTCCGCCAATTTATGGGGTTTGGTCAGGTCATGGGCGGCCTGGGCCTGACGACGCAACTCGTCTAACTCCGTCTCATGCATCAGATCGCTGAAATGACGCTGGAATTCGGCGGCCATGGCCCGCAACCGGCGCACCCACCTGCCCAATTCGTAAAGAACCCGCGGCAACTCCCTGGGTCCGATGGCAATCAGGGCCACCACCCCGATAACCAGGATTTCCGTCCAGCTAATGTCAAACATGGTTCACTGTCCCGGAGCGCATACCGACGCAACGACGGACACCGCATCACCGCCGCCCTCCAGGGCGCCGCACCCTGCCGAACCGATCATGGCAGAAAGCCTCTGCCGCCGCAACACGCTGGAGGGCAGGTGTGGCGACCGGCGATCATGCCGAAAGCGCCTGTTGCCGAAACATCTTCAGCCACCCCGCTTCAGGATCGCCACCATGTGCAGCGAGATCTTTTCCATCTCGATGATCAGGTTGGTCACGCGGTTGGTGAAGTTGTTGTAAAAGACGATGGCCGGGATCGCGACCACCAAACCGCAGGCCGTGGTGATCAGCGCCTCGGAGATGCCGCCGGCAAGGTCGCTGGCCTGAATGGTGCCGCCCTTGGACAGGGCATCAAAAACCTGGATCATGCCGATGACGGTGCCGAACAGGCCGAGCAACGGCGCCGCCGAGGCAATCGAGCGCAAGGTCGTCAGGTGTGCCCGCAACCACGGGATTTCCTGGCGCCCCGCCTCCTCCAACCGTTCCTTGATTTCGTGTTCGCTGCGATCATAGTAGAGGATGCCGCCCAATATAATGCGGGTCATCGGCAGCGACACCTTCTTGCAGTAGGCGGTGGCTTCGGCCAGCTTATTGTCGAGCAACAATCGCTCGATCTGCGCGATCACCCTGGCATTGATTACCCGATGGTGGCGCAACTGGCCAAGCTTCCAGACGACGATACCCAGGCACCAGACCAGCGTGACCAGCAATAACCAGACCACCACTCCACCCAGTTGGAACAGGTGGACAACAAAGCTGCCAAAGCGGCCGGCAAGGTCAAGCAACGCACCCTCGATCGCGGTAATGTCCATTTCCCTTCCCCCGGGGCTTCCTTGCAGGCGGCGGCGTCACTGGGCCAGCAGCACGATTTCGATACGTCGGTTCCGCGTCCGCCCCTCGGGCGTGGCGTTGCTGGCGATGGGCTGAAATTCACCGTAACCCACCGCGGCCAGCCGGTTCGGCTCGATGCCGCCGGTTTGTTCAAGAAAGCGGACGACGTTGACCGCCCGGGCGGCGCTCAGCGCCCAATTGCTGCCGAAGTGACTGCCGGGTCCCAGCGGGATATTGTCGGTGTGGCCGCCCACCTGAATTTGTATGGTGTGAACCCGGCTCGCCAAAATCCTGGCAACATTGGCGAGCACCGGCAGTCCCTCGGAACGCAGTTGTTCGCTGCCGGAGTCGAACAGAATACGATCCGACAGTTCCAGCACCAGCCGGTCATTGACCCGCTGGACCCCCAGCGACTTGTCTTCGATCAGGGATTTTAGGCTTTCGGCGAGGCGCTGCTGGGTTTCCTCGATGCCGGCCGCGCGATCCAGTTCGGCCTTCTTGACAGTTTGATAGCGCGCATTTTCGGAACTCAGTTCAGTGACCTGAACCCGCAGGCGTTCGAGTTCGGCCTGGGCCGCCGCCTGGTCGGCCTGGTGGGCGGCCTGCTCCCGGGACAGGTCGGCGGCCAGCGTCTTGCTTTCCGCTTCCAGCCGGGTCAGCGCCGCCTGGGCCGCGGTCGCCCGCTGGGTCTGCTGGTCGACGCTGGCCTGACTTTGGGCCAGCCCGGCGCGCACGTCGTCGAGCGACTGATTCATGACCACGATGCGCTGAGCCTGGGCCGCCAGCGCCTGCTCCTTCGAGTCCAGTTCGGCCTGAACCCGGGTCAGCTGCTGTGCCTGTTCGGCCAGGCGGGTCTGATGGTCGCCAAGACTGGCACTCGCGGTGACGAGGTCGCCTTGGAGTCGGCCGATCTGCTCCCGTTGTCCGGCGATCTCGCCTTCGTACCGGGTGACCTGTGCCGCCCCGGCCTGAAGTTCGGCTTCAAGACGTGCGACCCGCTCACTCTGGGTCGCCGCCTGCCGGGTGCTTTGGGCAAGGTCCGCTTGCAGCCGGCTCAACACCGCTTCCTGGCTGTTGGCGTGTTCGAGCAGCGTGCGGTTCTCGGTTGCCGCAGTGGCAAGCTGCCCCTTCAGCCGGGCGAGATCCTCCGGGCTGATCAGCGAACTTGACACGGCATAGAACAGCACGATCAGGAACAGCACGTCGATCAACGGCGCCAGTTCCAGGGTCACCTCAGGCTCGATCAGCAACTCGCTTAGCTTCATCCCGACCTCCTCTCGGCGCGACCTTCCGGTGGCACGGTTCCGGTACCGCGGGCATGCGCCCTCCCTTCCAATCTACCGGGACGATCATGGCTCCAGACGTTTCAAACGCTTCCATACGCCATCGGCTTCACTGCGCCGGGCCACGTCGCGTTCGAGTAAGAAAGCCAGATTGTGTAAGGCGGGAATGAAATCCGGTTCCTTTTCGAGCAAACGCGCGAAAGCGGCAATGGCCCGGGACGGCTCACTATCCTTGAGATCGAACCCCTCGCAGGTAAACAACAACTCGGTTTTGCCGATGGTAATGATGTCACCAAACTCCAGCGCTTCATCGGTCACCGCCGCGCCGTTGCGTAACGTGCCGTTTGTGCTGTCCAAATCCTTTAGAAAAAAACGATTGTGGTCGAATCGAATTTCAGCGTGAACCCGAGATGCCTTGTTCTCGGAAAGCACGACGCGGTTGGTGCCGGCGCGACCGACGGTACAGGCCTGAAACGGCAGTTTAAATTCCTTTCCAGGATCGCTACCGACCGTCACCCGCAGCAACGGCAGGCCATGGAACTGGTCCTTGGCCTCCACCGGCGAGAGCTTCGGGCCGAACATCAGTGTCGTTTCGGACCCTTTTACCTCGTCGTCGCCGGCCTCGACCAACTTCGTCGTGGCATCTGACGCAGGCAACCAGGCGCCGATGGTCACCGTGCGGTCTTCCAGGGCTTCCGGGGTCTTGTTCGCCACCAGCGGCGGACGTGGCGCCGGCCGGGCCGGCTGTGGCTGTCGCGGCGGTGCCGCCTGCTGGGGGGCCTGGGCGTGCTGGGGTACCTGCGACGGTGGAGCAGCGTCCGAACGCAAACGGGCCAGAGCCGCCATGTCGGCGCGCCATGCCGCGTGCAGCCGCTCCGCCTCCCTTTGAAGCTGGATCAGGCCGCCCGCGGCACGTTCGGCATCCTGGGCTGCTGCCCGGGCCAGCTTAGTTGCAGCCAGAGCCGACAGCACCGCCCATAGCGTCAGCATTGCGGCAAGAGCCGCTATAAACCAGGGGATCAGGGTGGCACTTGCGCCGAACACAGCATCCATCGTCTCTTACTCCGCCGGAAGGTCCGCGTCTTCGTGGGGCCATGTTAGCAAAATCATCGCTCGTGTCACGGCACAAACGCGAGCCGCCTTGCCGCTTTTGCGGGTTGGTCCGGGGCAGGTGACGCCCGGCCGGCCGGCGTCGGCCCGGACAGGAGGAGAACATCGAAGAAAACGGCGGAACAGGCCCACCCCTCTGCGACAAGACGCAGCACCGCGCTTGCGCAGGCCGAAAAGGCCGATCATTTTTCCAAGGGTCTGCGCGGCGTGCCGCCCGCCCCTCTTCGTTTTCCAAGGGTCTGCGCGGCGTGCCGCCCGCCCCTCTTCGTTTTCCGCGACACCATTTGCCGCGGGTGCTCCCCCGGCAGCTTTCAGGTGGTTGCGCGATGGCCGACGTCCGATTTTATCATCTTCAGCGCAAGACCTTGGAACAGGCGCTGCCGCCCCTGCTCCAGAAAGTCCTGGAGCGCGGCCTGAGGGCGGTGGTGATGGCCGGCTCGGACGAACGGGTGGAAGCATTCAATCAACTGCTCTGGACCTGGGACCCTGCGGCCTTCCTGCCCCATGGCAGCCACCGTGACGGATCGGCGGATCAGCAGCCGGTGTGGCTGACCGCCGCCGCCGAAAACCCCAACCGCGCGGAGGTTCTGGTGCTGACCGATGGCGCCGCCACCGGAACCGCCGGTGCCGGCGGCTTCACCCTGGTCTGCGATCTGTTCGACGGCAACGACCCGGCCGCGGTCGCGGCGGCCCGGGGCCGCTGGCGGTCGTGCAAGGCCGCCGGCCACCAGCTCACCTACTGGCAGCAATCGCCCCAGGGCGGCTGGGAACGCAAGGGCTGAGGCGGCGGCGGCGATTACGGAAGGCCGTCGCAAAGTTTTTGAGTTCCCCTTCTCTTTTCGCGACTGTAGGATTTCCCAGGTCGCGCTTGACCGGCGGGCCAGAGGGATGGGCGTTCCATGATCAACGACGAAATCAACCGCGAAACCAAGGACGCCGCGATCCTGATCGTCGACGATAACCTGTCCAACGTCGACCTGTTACGGGAGATTCTGCGGCACCAGGGCTATACCCAGATTCGCGGCGAAACCGACCCGCGGTTGATCCCCGACCTCTGTCGGACCACCCGCTATGACATACTGCTGCTCGACATCCGCATGCCGCACATCAGTGGCTTTCAGTTGATCGAGATGCTGCGGCCGATTTTCGCCGATGACTATGTCCCGATCCTGGTGCTCACCGCCCAGACCGATCAGGAGACCCGGCGCAAGTCGCTGGAAGTCGGCGCCAGCGACTTCCTGACCAAACCTTTTGTCGCCTGGGAATTGCTCCAGCGGGTCCGCAATATGTTGCAGATCCGCATGCTCTACAAGAAGACCCGGGAGCAAAACCGCGAACTGGAACAGCGGGTTGCGGAGCGGACGCGGGAATTGACCGAGGCCCTGGCCGCCACCCGCAAGGCCGACCGCGCAAAACTCGACTTTCTTTCGGTGATGAGCCATGAACTGCGCACGCCGCTGAACGCCATCATCGGCTTTTCCGAGGTCATCTCGGCCCAGGATACCCGGCCGCCGATTCCCGCCGACTATCTCGACTACGCGAGACTGATCGAGGAGAGTGGCAAGCACCTGCTCGACATGGTCAATCGGATCCTCGAATACACCAAGGGCTCCACCGGCGCGGTCAGTCTCGAGGAAAAGCCGGTGTTCCTTAGGGAGATGATCGACCGCTGTATTGCCATGTTGACACCGAAAGCCGTCGCTAAAGCGGTTTCGGTGATCATGGCGCCGTCGCCGCTCCTCTGGGTTCGTGGCGACGAGCGGCGGTTGCGGGAACTGCTTCTGTCTATTCTCGACAATGCCATCAAGTTCCACTACCAACACGGCATGGTAAGAGTGGAACTGACCGATGACGCGGCCGGCCCGACGGTCACCGTCACCGACAACGGTCCGGGCATCGCCTTGGAGATGCAGGCGCGTATTTTCGACCCGTTTACCCAGGGCGAAGGCTCTCTCGACCGACGCCACGAAGGCATCGGCCTGGGTTTGCCCATTGTCCAGCGTTACGCCCAACTCCATGGCGGCCGTGTGGAACTCGACAGCGAGCCCGGCCGGGGTACCATCGTGCGCGTCCATCTGCCGGCATCGCGCCGGCTTGACCGAAACGGCTGAGGCGGCCGCGGCCTCCCCGGCGGCCGGCAGGGTGCAGAGTCCCCGCTTTCACTGGTCAGAGCATGGCTTCGGACGGCGGTCGCTCTCCGCCGGCCCTGGCCGCACCGTCGGGTAAAGGCGCGTCGGGTAAAGGCACTGGTCGCGGGACATCCGATATGCCATGATTCCCGTCCCCGTCCAGGTTTCCACCATTACTGCTGAAGAGGACCCTCGCCTCATGCGTCTTGCCGGTAAAATCGCCGTCGTCACCGGAGCCAGCCGCGGCATTGGCCGTGAAATCGCCCTCGAGTTTGCCCGCCAGGGTGCGGCGCTGGCGGTCGGATATGCCGAGCAGCGGGACAGGGCTCTTGAGGTGGTGGCCGAAATCGACGCGCTGGGCGGTCGCGCGGTCGCGGTGGCTCTTGATGTCCGCGATCGGAACCAAATCCGCGAAGGCTTCGCCGAAATCGTGCGGGTGCTGGGCGGCATGGATATTCTGGTTAACAATGCCGGGATCAACCAACGCTGTACGTTCGAGGAACTCACCGACGACGGCTGGGACCGGATCATGGCGGTCAACCTCAAGGGACCGTTCATCTGCTGCCAGGAAGCGTTTCCCCACCTGATCGCCCGGGGCGGCGGTCGCATCGTCAATATCAGTTCGGTGGCCGGCGAATATCACGGCCCCAAGACGGTCCATTATGCGGTCTCCAAGGCCGGGCTGAACAGCCTGACCAAGGTCGTGGCCCGCTATGGTGCCGGGCACAATATCCTGGTAAATGCGGTGGCACCGGGAATCATGCTGACCGAGCAGACCGCCGACGAACTGGCCTCTCCGGCCGGAGCCCGCATCGTCGAAATGACGCTGCTCAAGCGGGCCGGGACGTTGGCCGATGTCGCTTCGGCCTGCGTGTTTCTGGCCTCGGACGAACAGAACTACATGACCGGCCAGGTCCTGAGTGTCAGCGGCGGCGCCGTGCTCTGAACCAAACCTTGAGTCAACGGGTCATGCGGAGACTGGACACGCCATGGACGCACGCGAATTCAAGGCCCGGCTCAAGCGCCGGGAGCCGGTGATCGGGACCTGGAGTCACCTGCCCGATCCTACCGTGGTCGAAATCATCGGTGCCGCCGGCCTCGACTTCATCGTCTTCGATCTGGAGCACGGCCCCCATTCCTTCGGCGACCTGCCGGCGCTCTACCTCGCTGCCGAAAGCCAGGGCATGGTGCCGGTCACCCGGGTTCCCGGCCCCGACAACAGCAATATCCTGCGCTGCCTGGACTCCGGCACCAAAGGGGTGATGGTGCCCCATGTGGAAGACGCCGCCGCGGCGGCGCGGGCCCTGGAGTCCATGGTTTACGGCCCCACCGCACGCAATCGCGGGGTGGCGACCCTGACCCGCGCCTCGCTGTTCGACGGTCGCAACGAGCGTGCCCATCTCGACGGCCAGAATGCGCTGATCACCTCGATCCTGATGGTCGAAGACAGCGGCGCCCTCGAAGACCTGGACGCCATCTGCGCCCTGCCCGGCCTCGACGTGCTGTTCATCGGCATCTACGATCTGTCCCAAAGCCTGGGGCTCAGGGGCAACCTCGACGATCCCGGCTTCCAGCGGCTGTTTGCCGATGCGGTCCGCCGCATCACCGGCCACGGCGTCACCGTCGGCTGCTACGCCGCCACCCCCGTTGCGGCCAGACGGCTGCTGGATCTCGGCATCGGCTTCGTCACGCTGTGCGTGGATGGGGCCATGCTGCGCCGGTCTTACGAGCAGGCCCTGGCTGAACTCAAGGGGCTGACCTGAAAAAGGTTCCGGCTTGAAAGAGCTTTTGGGGTTGGAAGACGACCTTGAACTGAAAGTTTTGTAGCGATGCCTGCCCTCCGCGTTTCGCTGATCATCCGTACCAGGAACGAGGAGTCCTGGGTCGGCCATTGCCTGGATATGGTGTTTGCCCAGGATTATCCCGACTTCGAAGTGATCCTGGTCGACAACAACAGCACCGATCACACCCTCCAGGTGGTCCGACGCTACCCGGTCAAAGAGGTGTTGACCATCGACGCCTACCGGCCGGGGCTGTCTCTCAATCTGGGCATTCGGGCCAGCACCGGCGCCTTCATCGCCTGCCTGTCGTCCCACTGTATCCCCCAGCGCACCGACTGGTTGTCGACCCTGGTCGCGGGTTTCGCCGACCCGGGCATCGCCGGGGTCTACGGCCGGCAATTGCCGCTGGCTTTCAGCGGCGCCGTGGACAAACGCGACCTGCTGACGGTGTTCGGACTCGATCGCCGGGTCCAGACCCGCGACTACTTCTTTCACAATGCCAACAGCATGATCCGGCGCGAGGTGTGGGAACGGTTTCCGTTCGACGAGACCCTGACCAATATCGAAGACCGCCATTGGGGCAAGGCGGTGACCGAGGCCGGCTGGCGTCTGCTCTACGAGCCCGAAGCCGCCGTCTATCATCATCACGGCATCAACCAGGCCAATGACGGCGATCGGGCCGGCGGTGTCTCGGCCATGCTCGACCTGCTGGAACGCGATCTGGTCACGGCGCTTCCCGACAGCCTCAAGCCGGAGAACTGCAATGTGGTGGCGGTGGCCCCGGTGCTGGGCGAGCCCCGTGACCTTCAGGGCATCGACCTGCTGGCGGGCCTGCTGCGCCAGCTTGGCCGGGCCGGCTATATCCGCTCGGTCTACACCTTTTCCGAGAGCGACGCGGTTCAGGAGACCACGAAGCGGGCCGGTGCCCGCTTCCTCCGCCGTCCCGAATCCCTGCGTGCCCGTGACCGTACCTTGGGTGAAGTTCTGCAATACGCCCTGGGAGAGATCGAAAAGGGCGGTGACTATCCCCAAACCGTATTGTACGTAAATTACCTGTGCCCGTTCCGGCCCGAGGGCCTGTTCGACGAGCTGGTTACCGAGCAGCAGTATAAGGGCCTGGACACGGTCTTTCCCGGCTTCATCGACTATAACGACCACTGGGCCAACGCCGCCGCCGGCACCTTCCGCCGCATCACCGAAAGCATCCGTCCCGGACCCGACCAGCCGGCGCTCTATCGCTCGCTGTACGGGTTGGGCTGCGCCACCAAAGCCTCGGTGGTCCGCCGCGGCCAGTTGCTGGGAGAGCGCGTCGGCATCCTGCCGATCCACGACCATATCTACACCCTGCGCTGCACCGACAGCCGCCCCGAGCCGGGACCTCCGTCCCGGCACGACAGTCAGTCGCCGGTGGGCTGGACCGCCGAGTTGTTTTTGCGCGAGTTCCGGCCGTAAATGCGGGTGCGGGAGTGCGCGGCTCCCCGGATCCCGTCGCCAACAGCCGGCGGCATTGCAAAGCCCTGGATTTTTTTGCCGCCGGCGCCGGATTGTTCCACTCTGGTAAGGAGCGTCTTCCATGAAGCCTGTGATACGGCCGGCCAACGTCAACTTTTCCTCGGGTCCCTGTGCCAAGCGCCCCGGCTGGTCCCTGGCTGCCCTCGAGCAGGCTTGTCTCGGCCGTTCACACCGCTCAAAGGCCGGCAAGGCCAGGCTCCGGGAGGTGATCGACCGGTCGCGGGCGGTGCTCGGGTTGCCTGCGGACTACCGACTGGGCATCGTCGCCGGCTCGGATACCGGTGCGGTCGAGATGGCGCTGTGGTCGCTGCTGGGGACGCGGCCGGTGGACGTGCTGGCCTGGGAAAGCTTCGGCAAGGAATGGGTGGTTGATGTCACCCGACAGCTCAGGCTCCCAGGCACCCGGGCGTTTGAGGCCGACTTCGGCGAGTTGCCCGATCTTTCCCGGGTGGACTTCGACCATGACGTGGTGTTCACCTGGAATGGCACCTCCTCCGGCGTCCGGGTGCCGGATGGCGACTGGATTGCAACCGACCGCCGGGGCCTGACCATTTGCGATGCCACCTCGGCGGTGTTCGCCATGGATATCCCGTGGTCCCGGATCGATGTCGCCACGTGGTCCTGGCAGAAGGTGCTGGGTGGGGAGGCCGCACACGGCATGCTGGTACTCAGCCCGCGTGCCGTCGAACGCCTGGAGAGCACCACACCGGCCTGGCCCGTACCCAAGTTGTTCCGCATGACCAAAAACGGCAAACTTAACGAAGGTCTCTTCCAGGGCGAGACCATCAACACGCCGTCCCTGCTCGCGGTCGAGGACGCCATCGACGGCCTCAAATGGGCGCAGGCACTCGGCGGCCTGCCGGCGCTGATCACCCGCTCCGAGGCCAACCTCTCGGCGGTTGCGGCGTGGCAGGCGGCCTCGGGCTGGGCCGGTTTCCTGGCCCGGGTGCCCGCCACCCGGTCCTGCACCGCAATCTGCCTCACCGTCACCGATCCCCAGGTGGTCGCGCGGGGTTCCGCTGCCCTGACCGAGGTGGCCGGAAAGATCGCCAGCCTCCTGGAGAAGGAAGGGGTGGCCAACGACATCGCCGCCTATCGCGACGCCCCCCCCGGGCTGCGCCTGTGGGGCGGGGCCACCGTCGAAACCTCCGACCTCCAGGCTCTGCTGCCCTGGCTGGATTGGGCGTTCATGACGGCGCTCGCTTGAGGCGTCCTGCCCTCGGAAGCCGGCAAGAACAACTATCGAGGCAGTAAACCGGCGGCGATCCTGAGCAACCGCACTTCTTGTCCGTAACAATGCCCCGGGAGGCAGTCGGCCGAAGACAGTCCGCTTGACTCGGCCCCCGGTTTCGCGCAGGCTCGGCTGGCATCCTGGAGTGTCACGACCCTGGCTGCGTAAGCCCGCGAGGGAGTACGACGATTGGGGGTAGTCTCTTTGGCTTCGTAAAGTCGCGCGCGAGGGGGTGCCCCCCGGGCCGGCAAAACCATCTTTTCTGGTGTTGGATGAATGTCGCCCCGGATTCCCGAGCAGGATCGGCAAACCGTCAAGAGCGCCGCCGATCTCGATTCTCTGGCGACGGCGCTGGCTGCGGACGGGGATGGCCCGGCAAAGAAGCCGATTGCCGGTTTCTGGATTGCCCTGTTCGCCTTCGTCGGCGTGGCCTCCTCCATCGCCATCTTTGCGGTGCTTACCGTCCAGTTCTGGCGTGACAGCGACACCGTGCAGGCGGCACAAGCCCGCACCTATCGCGAGGCACTTCAGCAATCCCTGTCCAACACCGAGATTTTGCTCCACGCCGTTCGCGCCACTTTTCACGGGGCCAAGCCGGCGTCACAGGAAGATTTCGCCTCTCTCGCGACGGATATCCGGCGGTACTTTCCGGGCCTGCAAGTGATTTCCTGGCTGCCGCGAATCAAAGTCAGGGACATTCCGGCCGCCGAACGGGCGGCGGCGGCCGAGGGCATCACCGGCTTCAGGATCAGAAACAGCGACGGCTCGGCCCCGGCCGACAGCCAGTCGCCCGATGACGATGTGTTCCCGATCTATTACCGGATTACCCGTGTCGGCTTCCGTGACAACGGCACCCCGCCCATTGGAGTCAATGTCACCTCGGCGCCAGAGCGCCGGCGTGTCCTGGAGCGTGCCTGTGCCAGCGGCGACATGGTGGCGGCCGTCTTTCCCACCATGCTCAGCATGACCGCGGGTTTTGGCTACCTCCTTCTGTACCTCGCGGTCTATGACGCCAACTTGGCCACGACCTATCCGTACCTGGCCTGTTCCCGGCTGATGGGGTATGTCGGCGCCATTCTGCGCCTGGATGTGCTGATGGCGACATCGTTTCGCGCCTTGGCGCCGGTCGCCGCCGACGTCTACCTGCTGGATGTCGCGGCGCCCCCGGGAAGGCAGCAGGTCGGCGTCGCTCCGGCACCCCGCGATCACGGCGTCTTTACCCCACTTTCGGTTGTGCCGGTGGCGGCGCCAGGAGTCCGAACCGAGTGGCTTGAACTGGGTGGCCGGGAATTTACCCTGGCCTTCGTATCGTTGCCGCGGCCCTGGACCGAACAGAGTTCACCCACCGCCTGGCTGATGCTGGTGTCGGGGCTGATGCTGACCACCATCCTGACCGTGTTCTTCGCCCGTCAGCGATGGACCAACAGCCTGCTGACCGCCGAGGTCAGCAGGCGGCAAACGGTCGAGCAGCGGCTTCGGGCCAGCGAATACCGGTTTCGGATGGCCCTGCGCGATTCAAACGTGGCAGTGTTCAGTCAGGATCGGGAGTTTCGTTATACCTGGGTCTACAATCCGCGTATCGGCATCGACGCCAGGGACATGATCGGCAAGCGCCACCAGGAACTGTTTCCGGTCGAGTCCAACCACGAGATTGACGCCGTCAAGCGTTCGGTGATCGAGACCGGCAGCGGCACCCGGCGCGAGGTCGAACTGACGGTCGACGGTCAGCGCCATTTCAGCGATCTCCGGATCGAGCCGCTCCGCGACCGGAACGGTACCATCACCGGTATCATTTGCGTGGCCATCGACGTAACCGAAGCCAGACGAATGAAGGAAGAATTGAGCGGTGCGCTGATCGCGGCCGAGCACGCCAATGCCGCCAAGTCACGCTTTCTTGCGGCGGCCAGTCACGACCTGCGCCAGCCGTTTCAGGCGATGCAACTTTATCACGAATTGCTGTCGATGCGCGTTACCGATCCCCGGCACCAGGACCTGTGCCGGCACCTCGGCGAGTCGATCCGAACCGGCCGGGAACTCCTGACCGCCCTGCTCGACGTGTCGGTCCTCAACGCCGGCACCATCACTCCAAAGGTAACGGCCTTCCCGCTTCAGCCGTCCCTGAACGGCCTGATCGCCAAATTCCGGGAACAGGCTGCCAGCCTTGGCATTGTCCTGCGTCTGGTCGAAACCCGAGCCGTGGTGCGAAGTGACCGGGTTTTGCTGGAACGCATGCTGCGCAATCTCGTGACCAACGCCGTTCGTTATACTCCCCAAGGCCACATTCTGGTCGGCTGCCGTCGTCGGGGCAACGGGCTGGAAATCCAGGTCTGCGACACCGGCGTTGGTATTGCGGCGAACCAGCACGAGTTGGTATTCGAAGACTTCTTTCAGGTCGGCAATCCCGAGCGACACCCGGCCCAGGGCCTGGGCCTGGGCCTCGGCATCGTCGCCCGCACCGCCCGGTTGCTCGAGCATCGGTTGGCGATGCGCTCGACTCCCGGTCGTGGCTCCATGTTCTCGATTACCGTGCCGGTAGCGGTCGCCGAGACCGCACCGGCCCTGTTCCAACCACCCGACACCGCGGCGATGACGACACAGCGGGTGTTGGTGATCGAGGATGACGAGCGGCAACGCTATGCCTTGCGCCTGCTGTTGGAAGAGTCCGGCCATGCCGTGATTGATGCCGCTTCTTCCGACGAGGCGCGCAATCGGGTCGCCGCCTGGGCCGCGGTGCCAACCTTGATCATCAGCGATCTTCGCCTGCCCGGCCTGTCCGACGGCATCGCGACCATCGCCGAAATCCGCCGCCTCGTCGGTCGGGAAATTCCTGCGGTGCTGGTCACCGGAGACACCGATCGCGAACGGCTCCGCCAGGCCGCTGCCGCGGGACTGGCCATTCTGCACAAGCCCTTCAACCGGATTACACTGTTCGAAGCGTTGTCGACCCTCGTCACCGCACCCCCCGGGCCGTGGCCGTTGTGGCGAACCACAGAGCCAGGCCCCGAGAGTCGGGAAGGTTCGCAATGCCCCTGAACCACCCCGTCCCGGACCGCGGTCGATCGCTGCTCAGCCGGAGCCTGGTCATCACCGCGGCGTTTTTGCTGATCTGGTCCTGTCGCCCCGGCAACAGCGGTGAGGTGACACCTTCAGGGGTTTATCAGGTTGTCGAGACCATCAATGGCGAGTTGTCGGCCTTGCTGGCGGCCAGTGGCGGCTATTCCGGGCCGGTCGTGGACCGGCCGCTGCCAACCCGGCGCCAGCCCCGGCACGTCCTTCAGAAGGCCCGGGAGGTCATGCTCAAGGTTCAGGTCCTCCGCGCCGAAAACGGCTTGCCCGAAACTCAGTTGCCGCCCTTCCCCACCACCGAGGCCACACCGGCCGATTCCAAGCTCATGGTTACCGCCATTCTTCGTGATGTTCTTGATTTGCGAAGCAAATTCAACGTCACCACGCCGGTCTTGCCGGCTCCCGAGGTCGCCGGCAAGACTCCCACCGACGTCTATGCCGGTCTCCAGCGTGCCAGCGACACCCTCGACGCACTGGGCGTGCCGAGAACCATGCCCAACGACGTTTGCCGGCTGGCGGTTATGATCAATGAAGAACTGGAAGGCATCCTGGTCGCCCGTAAGCGGACGCAGCCGGCCTTTATCGCGGCACCCGGTACCGGCAGCAAGACGCCCGAAGACGTTTACGCCCAGGCGTATACCGTTCTTGACCGGTTGCGGGCCAAGGTCGAAGCCGACCCCGGCCTCACGATACTGGGCGGCATTGTCCTGCCCAATCGCCGCGATCCACCCCTGACCCCGAACGATATCCTTGATCTGGAAAACAGTCTGCTGGCCGAGCTTGGGGCGATCGAGGCCACCCTGGGCATCGCCAGCCGAATCCCGGTGCCACCGCTGATTCGCGGCCGCACCCCATCGGATATTTTCGACCTGCTGGCCCGCGCCCAGGCGCTGGTGGCGGCCCTGTAATGCCGGGTCCCGGTGTGGTGCAGGCGACTGGTCGCCGATCGGCCTTATTGCGCTATAATCCCCGGTGACCGGGTATCCCGGTTACGACACGAGGGAAGTCACGGCCAAATGTCTTTCATCCACCGACTGACCGCGCGGATCCATCAACGGATCGCTGTGGTGCGCGCCCGGATCGTTCAACTCCGGGCGCGGATGGTTCAACTCCGCCAGACACTGCCGGCGGCGGCCGGAAGCGGTATCCGGCGGTTGGGTCCCTGGCTCCGGCGGGTGCTGGACCGGACCGAAGGCCTGTTGCGGACCGGCTGGCCGGCACTTAAGACGTTTGTGGTAGAGAAATTCAGCCCTTCCGAGTTGAAGCGCCGTATCGGGCATTTGCGGCAGTGGATCAAAGAACACGACACCGTGCCCCCTGGCGAGACCGCACGGCGTCGGGACCGACTGATCGAGCGCCTCCACCGTCGGGAGCAGCGGGCCGTCGAACGGGAGCAGCGACTCGAAGAACAGGCCAGAAAGCGCGAAAAGAAGGAATTGGAAGACCGTCAGACCTATTCCGTTTATTTCGAATAGCACCGGCCGGGACGAGGCGGGGCATCCGACCGCCGGGTCGTTCGCGGCTCCGATCGGGTATGGTCCCGAATGCGGCGGGAGAGTTCCTTCTTGACCGGAATTCCCTTCACATTGTAATGATGCATCATCTTTTGGCCCGGCGCGATAATTTTATGTCCGCCTGTGCCGACCTTGCGATGTGCCCGCCCAGGAGGATGGCCCTTGAAACTGCCCATCAATTTCTACAAGCCGCTGGCCATTGGCGCGCCTCAGCCGGTGCGCGAACTGCCGGTACGGCTGGAGCGCATGCTCCACTTCTTTCCGCCCCATCTCGACAAGATGCGGGCCAAGCTGCCGGAGATCGCCCGGCAGGTTGATGTGGTGGTCGGTAACCTCGAAGACGCGATTCCCGCCGACGCGAAGGAAGCAGCGCGCGCCGGGTTCATTGAGGCCGCCGGCAAGACCGAATTCGGCCCGACCGGCCTCTGGGTCCGCATCAATGCCCTGAACAGCCCCTGGGTTCTTGACGACCTGCTCCAGGTGGTGGGCGCGATTGGCCACAAGCTCGACGTCATCATGCTGCCCAAGGTCGAAGGCGCCTGGGACATCCATTATCTCGACCAGATGCTGGCACAGCTTGAAGCCCGGCACAGCCTCACCCGGCCGATCCTGATTCACGCCATCCTCGAAACGGCCCAGGGGGTCAACAATATCGACGGGATTGCCTCGGCCAGCCCGCGGATGCATGGCATGAGCCTGGGGCCGGCGGATCTGGCGGCGTCCCGGGGCATGAAGACCACCCGGGTCGGCGGTGGCCACCCCTTTTACGGCGTCATCGCCGATGCCGGACCCGATGGCGGCGAGAGGGCGTTTTTCCAACAGGATCTTTGGCACTATACCATTGCCCGAATGGTCGATGCCTGCATGGCCGCGGGCCTGCGGGCCTTTTACGGACCGTTCGGCGATTTTCAGGATGAAGCCGCCTGTCGGGCGCAGTTCCGCAACGCCTTCCTCCAAGGTTGTGCCGGGGCCTGGTCGCTGCATCCCAGCCAGATCACCATCGCCAAACAGGTGTTCAGCCCGGATGTGGCGGAGGTCCGATTCGCCAAGCGCATTCTTGACGCCATGCCCGACGGAACCGGCGCGGTCATGATCGATGGCCGGATGCAGGACGATGCCACCTGGAAGCAGGCCAAGGTCATGGTCGATCTGGCCCGGCTGGTGGCACTCAAGGACCCGGAAATGGCGCTACAATACGGGTTGTGATACCGGCGGGTGCGAAGAAATGACACATCCTCCCTCTGCCGCATTGCCGGAGAGGGAGGAATCCGCCTTTTCGCTCCTCGCAGGTTCGGTACGTCAGTGGTGCGCCGTCCACGGCAGACCAATGGCCTTCCAGCCCCGACGTCCCGCTGCCGGCTTGCCCTCGAAGCCATCGGCGATATTGAAGGTTTGAAAGCCGCTGCCCGCCAGCACCTCACCGGCGGCGCGAGAGCGGATACCGCTGCGGCAGATCAAAAACACCGGTTGCTCCGGCGAAACACCGTGGGCGAAGACTTCGGCGGCGAATTTCTGAGCCCGCTCTGCCGGAGACAGTCCCTGCCAGTCGACATGGAACACCGGCCGGCCCAGACTGGACAGATCGGGACCTCCGACATCGTCCCACTCGGCCTGGGTTCGAACGTCAATGAGCACCGCCGCCGGATTTTCCCGTAGCTTCTGCCAGGCCTGCTGCGGACTAACGTCGCCGCCGAAACGTCCGGGCATCGTGGTCTCCTTTCAACGATGATTATGTGTTGATAGGCATCATTATACATAGCAGTTTGACATTGTAAAATGGAAAGTGCGTGCCATAAAAATACAGTTTAATATTGTTATTATTGCTGCGGCCGACGCAGGGCTATGACCGCTCCCGCTGGCCGCTTCGGCGGGGGCGGTGTCGGATCACCTCGGATCAGGTCCAATCAAATGGTGTAATCAGGCTCCGGGAGACTTTGGTCCATGGACAAGCCAGGCGCCACCACCACGTCACGGCACCAGCCGACCACCCGGGCCGGAATGCCGGCGACGGTGGCGCAGGGCGGGACCTCTTTCAGAACGATGCTGCCGGCACCAACCTTCGCTCGTGCCCCGACCGTGATGTTGCCCAGCACCTTGGCCCCCACGGAAAGCAGCACGCCGTCCCCGATTTTAGGATGGCGATCCCCCTGTTCCTTACCCGTCCCGCCCAGGGTGACATTCTGGAGAATCGAAACATCATTGCCGATGGTTGCGGTCTCGCCGATCACGACACCGGTTGCATGGTCAATGAATACGCCGCGCCCGATTGGCACCGCCGGATGAATATCGACGGCAAACACCTCCGACATCCGGTTTTGCAAAAATCGCGCGATATCCTTTTGCCGGTTATTCCAGAGCCAATGGCTGATCCGTTGCCATTGCAGCGCATGATATCCTTTATAGTAGAGAAATGGCGTCAGATAACTGTCTGCCGCGGGATCTCTGGCCAGAGCCGCCATCAGATCGCGAAGTCCAGTCTCGATCAGCTCGGGATTGTTGGCGGTCGCCTCCCGGATCACATCTTCCAAACGTTCCGGAGACAGGTAGCGGTCGCCGAGCTTACGGGCAAGGTGGGCGGTCAGCGCCGAGGAAAAGTCCTCATGGGCGAGGATCGTGGTGTTGATGAAACCGCGAAGAGCCTTCTGGGTGGCCAGAACCCTGAAGGCTTCACCGCGCAGGGCTTCCCAGACCTCGGTCCCGATCTCGTCGGGCCACCGGGGCGCCGACAAAACCCGCTGGGCGGCAAGGGCGATCTTGTGCATGCCCGGAGTCTCCTTGATCCCGCCCCCGACATCCGAGTACGGATCATCGCCGGTGCGGTGCAACATCCGGTCAGATTACACACTTTGAGCGCCGAACCGTCAATCCCTGACTGACGAGCGAATTTGTTTTTTTACTGGCTATAATAGCGCATCAGCCTCGTTAAATTAAGCGGACCGCCCGGGCCGTAAACCACGACCAAGACCGAGCCCTGGCGCCCGAACAACAGCGGTAAGCGAGGCAACAGCCCGCCAAAAAAAGTGACGGGACGCCGCCTAAGGAAGTTTGCGCTTACTTGGTTACGCGAGGAAATACATGATCATCAACCAAAACGTTTGCACCTCGCTTGACATGTATAGTTTCCCAGGGCGGCGGACGGCGGCGGGGTCGCTGTCATGCCGGTCTCTACGGCGACAAAACTCCCGGTTTATCGATTGCGGCAATTCCACCTTGTGGACACTCATGCCATTACAACATATTTACCGGGCATTTTTTATCCGATATGGAGCGGCGCTTCCCACCGCCGGGCCCTTCACTCGGAGCGTGCCGGCTCCGTTATAACTTATGCCAGATGTTATATCGTCAGGCCAATTGACCATCATTGTAGTGGAGATGCCTTGACGGCAGTTGGCGCGTCTGCCATAACCGGCGGCGGCTGCGGCCTATTGCACAGTAACGTCATGTGTGTTTGGGAATGTCCTTCCTCGTAGATCGGGGGATGTGTCGCCACCTGATCGCCGGCGGGTGTCCGGCGGGGTGCTTTCGCTGGGGGGGGGGTGCATGGACGGGATGGCGATGGTCGCCGTGCAGATGGTCCCTGCGGAACTGTCGTTGATCGACCAGGACCACGATGTATTCCGGCATCTGATCGGACAGTTCCACCGCGCACTGAACGGCGGCGGCACCGCTGGCGAAGTGGCGAGGCGGCGCGCGGCGCTCATGGCGCATGTCGACGCGCATATGGAATTTGAGGAAAGAGTGATGCTGGACCGCAGATATCCATTGTTGATGACCCATGCCCAGCAACATAAGAGCTTTCGCGATCAGATTACGGCCGTCGTCAATGGATTAACAACCCGAACTGTTACGATCGGCAATCTCGAAAAGTTGCTGATCCGCATTCATGAACATCACCTAAGGAATCAGGATCAGGTGTTTTATCGTTATTTGCTCGATAGGGACAGCCTTAACGACGTATCTGATGGTAGTGGCATCTGACTCCAAGGTACGATCGTCTCCTGGAGTTGCAATACCGCTGTTGAGGCCATTGCCGCCTGCGGCTCACGGGGACTCGCTCTTGCCACACCGCGATGTTGACCAAACCGTCGCCAGGATTGCGGGTCCTAGCGGCCGGCACCAAAAGGACATCCGCTGATGCCCCCAGGAAAACTGATTTCCCTCGCAGAAGCCGTCGGCCGTACCAGTTGGGATGGCATGCAGTACGCCAGCGGTGCCGCGTTGCCAGTGGGTTCCGATGCCATCGTGTTTGGCCGCGAACTCTTGCGCCAGGGACGTAAGGATCTGCATGCAATTTTTCATTGCAACAGCCAGCAGCTCAACCTGCTGGCCGCGGCGGGCGCGGTCAGCCGGGCCGAATGCGGTTTTTCCGGTCTCGAGGTGTTTGGTTTCGCCAACGGCCTCCGGCGGGCGGTGGAGAGCGGCCGACTCGCGCTCGAGGATTATTCCAACCTGTCCATGGCGCTACGGTTGCTGGGCGGCGCGCTGGGCTGGCCGTTCGTCCCGGCCACCGTCAATATCGCCTCGGACATTCAGGCCCGCTCGGCCTTCGCCCCGGACGACTATCCCAGTCGGTCCAAGATTCCCACCGTCACCGACCCGTTCAGCGGCCGGGAGATCGGAGCTTTGCCGCCGCTGGTCCCGGATCTGGCCGCAATCCATGTCTCTCTTGCCGATCCGTTGGGCAACGCCATCATGCTCGGCACCGAGTGGAGCCGGTTCGAACTTTCGCGGGCGGCCAAGCGGGTGGTGCTGATTGCCGATGCCATCGTCGATACCGCCTGCATGCGTCAGTACCCAAATCTGGTCCGAATTCCGGATCTGGTGGTCGAGGCGGTGGTCTGGTGGCCCTTTGCCGCTTGGCCGCAGAGTTCACCCGGCCTTTACGATGTCGACGAGGAGCACATGAAACTCATGAATCTGGCCCTCGCTACCGAGGACGGCACGGCGGCCTATCTTCGCGACTATGTCGAAAGTTATTCGGACATCGACACCTATCTTGACCTGATCGGCCGGGACAAGGTGGCATCGCTGAGCCAGGGGCCGACCTCCTTCCTGCTCGACCCGTACCGCCAATGGATTCTGCCGGCGGAGGCGCTGTCATGACCCGGCCCTGCACCCGTCAGGAGATGATGGCCATTGCCACCGGCCGCGAAATCCGCGACGGTGAACTGGCAATCTTCGGTGTCGGCCTGTCGATGCTTGCCGGCTTCTTCGCGCAGGCCCACCACGCGCCCGGCGTCCGCGCCATGACCGAGGGCGGTGTTTACGGCGCCACCCCGGTCGGCGGCCTGCCCTGGGGCATCGAATGCAACCGCATCTCGGCCAACGCCACCAGCTTTACCTCGGCCATCGACGCCCTTGGCTGCCTCGTTGCCTCCGGACGCTGCGACGTGGGCGTCATCGGCGCGGCCCAGGTCGACAAGTATGGCAATGTCAACACCACCGGCGTCTGGGACCAGGGCGGCGTTATCGGCACCCGGTACCGGCCGCCCAAGACCCGGCTCAATGGCGCCGGCGGCGCCAACGACATCGCGTCCGGCGCAAAGCGGTTTATCATCATGGTCGCTCACGAGCCCAAGCGTTTCGCCGAGCGGGTCAGTTACATCAGTTCGCCCGGCTATCTGGAGGGTGGCGACGCCCGCACCCGTCATGGGCTTCGCGGCGGCGGGCCGAGCGCCATTGTCACCACTTTGGGTATACTGCGTCCCGACCCCGAAACCCGGGAGTTCCAGTTGGATGGTTGGTATTCTTTTTCCAGCATCGCGGACATCCGCGCCAACACCGGGTGGGATTTGAAGATCGCTCCGGGCGCGCAGGAAATCCCGGAACCCAGTGTCGCCGAACTGGCGGCGTTGCGCCGGGTGGATGAAACCGGGGCGTTACGAAAGAATTAGGACCCTATGGAGAATACCCATGACGGACACTCCCCTGGTTTTGCGTGAGGACGACGACGGCGTCACCACGCTGACTCTCAACCGGCCCCAAGCCCGCAATGCCCTTTCCCTCGGCATGCTGAACGCGCTGGGTGACGCCTTGACCGCACTTGTCGCCGACGAAACGGTGCGGGTGGTGGTCCTCGCCGGGACCGGACCGGCCTTCTGTGCCGGCCACGACCTTAAGGAACTGCGTGCCGCCGGCTATGACCGGCGCTATACCGAATCCTTGTTTGCCCGCTGCGCCGAGGTAATGCTGTCCATCGTGCATTTGCCCAAGCCGGTGATCGCACGGGTTCACGGGATCGCCACCGCCGCCGGATGCCAGTTGGTCGCCAGCACCGATCTTGCCATTGCCGCGGAAGAGGCCCGCTTTGCCACTCCCGGAGTCAATATCGGCCTGTTCTGCTCAACACCGATGGTCGCTCTTTCGCGTAACGTCGCCCCCAAACAGGCGATGCAAATGCTCCTGACCGGCGATCTTATCGACGCCGCCACCGCCCTGCGTTTCGGCCTGGTCAATGAAGTGGTGCCCGCCGCGGAACTTGTGGTCCGCACCGCCGCGCTGGCCCATCAGATCGCCGCCAAGTCGTCCTTGACCCTGGCCATCGGGAAAAATGCCTTTTACCGCCAGGCCGAGTTGCCTCTCGATGCCGCCTACGCCTATACCCGCGACGTCATGGTGCAGAATCTGGAAGCGGTCGATGCCAGAGAGGGCATTGACGCCTTTATCGATAAGCGGGCGCCGGCATGGTGCGGGCGTTAAGCTGTCCGCAGTTTGGTCATGGCGGCCTTCCCAACCCTCATCTGCGGGGGCTTGGGGCGCAACCTCACATATTCTGGAGAATGTGAGGTTTTTGGTTTGAGCGTTCTGGGTGCAACCTGACCTTGCCCCCAAGAGGCTGACGCAGCGGCGCCCCTTGGGGGGGCTGTGGTAAACGGGGGCTACCGCTTGCCGCGCAAGAGATCACGCAGCAGTGGTTACCGTGGCCCACCCCCGACCGCCTGCGCTGCGATCTCAATTCGGGAATTGAGCCACGTGGGAACTGAGCCTAAATCGCGCTTCACGACTTCGCGAGCAGCCTGCAATCCTTCCAAACCAACTTTCATGTTACCTGCCAAGAGTCCAGACATTCCGAGTATTGTAAGGCATTTCCAGCAATTGTTAATTTGTTCCATGTCGCTATCCAAAATACGAAAAGCCAATGACCAAGGCTTCGTCCTCATGATATTTGGGTCAGTAAGCATCAGCCACATAATGATATCTATAGCTGCGTATTTTGGCGTCCTGGTATCCATTACGACTTGTTCGCAAGCTCTACGATACGTGTCAGATAAACCCTGCCTCTCGCGGCCTGTTGAGATATGTATTCGCGAAGTAAGTGCATTCATTCTGCATAGGATATCATTAGCATTATCGAGATTAACTTCGGCCGGAACTTGATTGTTGATGGTATACAGGCTTTGCAGGAAGCATCCCACCCCATGGTTAGACTCATCTTTGGCGCTCCATTTCATAAGCCCCCAGCACTCCGCGTCTTCGGCCCCCAGCCACATCATCTTGGAAGGGGCGATTTCGTTACCGAAGCCCTCTATGACCCCCCAGGGAACCCCATGCGAGGTCGCATTGGCAGCCATTTCTTTGTTACATTCCAGAGCCTGGGTGCCATCCGGGTTAGCGCAAGAGTGAATTCCAAGCCGTCCCCCCATATAGACGATGCGGGTTTTTCCAGATACGAACAGCGCCATCGAGCACGCTGACGCGCAGAACGAACCCGATTTGACTACGGTTCGGATGCCACCGCGGGCATCCATGTTAGCAGCTATCGTCAGCGCCTCACCGACTAATCCACCGGGGCTGTTTAGCTCCAAAGTGTCAAACTTTGGGAGTGCTGCAAATTTTGCTGCGTCACCATGTTCAATCGGCCCCGAAGCACGCACCGTTAGGTGGTCGCGCCAATCGAAGCTCATCGCGTCCGCCAAGGACGTTGTCGCGAGCAAAAGGCCGAACGCTATTGCAAAACATCTCAACATTGCAGTTGCATCCCCACAACACAGCCCCAGTACTCAGAAGCCAATATGCCAATAATTGGCGATATTGTCTCTCCTATAGTCAACCGCGTCCAGCGGATTCACTCACCCGCGCTCAAGGAGGCTTGTCCATAATAGCGAACCCATCCGGCTGTCTACTCGCCGCTTTAGCTCTTGATCGGTCAGCATTTTATTGCCGAACGCTTCAATAGCCCTCGAAAAGTCGTAAATCAGAACGGCAACGCTAATCAACGCAAACCTTTCTGTATCATCCTTCCTGTGCAACCCGTTGTCTGTGTAGCCGAATTTGCGTGGCGGATTAGTTCCTTTATGTAGATCGGCGATGCTCCCATAGCTGTGCAGCACCGCACAACGCGCCGCGTACACGTCGATGCCCTCGTATTGATATTCCGATACAGGGTCGGCCTTGAGGTACTTATCAACCCACGCAATGAAATCATCTCGCTTTTGACTCTGCTGGCCAACGGGACAAGAGAGTAGTGCCATAGTATCAATTCCAACATATACCATAGCCAAGGCCGCTACAATCGCGTCAGCATCGAACGCCTTACTAATTTCGCTTAATATTTGAATAAACTGTGCATAACCGCCATATCCGTTGCTCATGTTAAACTCATTAGTCCGCCGCTTGACACATATCAACGCCACTTTGGCGGTCCGCGCGGCATCTGCGGGTAAATCCGGGTCCTGGATTTTTCGATTTAATCCGAGCAACCGGCCAACGCGTTCCCGAAGTTTCCGTCTCGCAATCGCACCACTCATCATAAGCACGACGGCCGGTCTCACTCAAGAGGCCAGCCGGCATCGTGCTCACTTTCCAATCTTGCTCGCCGATCGATCCGATGTGGTGGTCGTTGGTGCCGAAGCCGGAGCCACTTTGCCACCGGCCTCTCGACCCTTCTTACGACCATCTGTCGCACCCTTCATCACCAGATACAACTCACCGGCCATGACCGCCTTCTTCACGATCGAAAGGGTTGCCACCCCGTTTGTCCGGTCAAAGTCAACAAAACCGTAATATTCATGTTAGCAAAATATTCGTGAGCACTGCGCCTCGGATGCCTTCAATGAGTTTAGCATGCGCCAAAGCTTGCTTCGATCAATACCCTCAATCATCTTGGCGGCGGCATTATCACTTATAGCCCACGCGTTGCCTGGCAAATTCATATCAGAAAGGGCCTGGGCAGCCACACCAAATAGACCACTATATGTATAGCCGATTGCATCTCGTAAGAGCATAATCTGAATATTACTCAACTCGAAATCCTGCGAAAGATGCCACTCTACAGCTTGCTCAATCTGCTTCTTCTTCTCATTTGAGCTAAGCGACCACCACGGCCTATTTGCCGGCGCGGCAAATGGTCCGACACGGTTCAGGAACCCCTGATTGGCAACCACCCGCCTTCGCTGATTTACTGGAACCTCAAAAGCCGGTTCATGGGGCCGTAGGCGAAACGCTGAGCCTGTTTCCCGGCCGGGAACCATCTGGCCACCATGGCCGCGCCTGATCGTCTGGAAGCGGCTTCCCGGAAGGTGCCCGCCGGCCTCGACGGCTTGGGAAACGCCGTTTTCGAGCAACTCAAGGGGAACAAAGCCGCGGATCAAATGTCGTAATTGAGCACCATCGGGTGCCCCCCGGTACCGCGACAGACGTCGGCCAGAGTTGTGGCATCAAGAACCTCGGCCATGGCATCGCGCACCCGTCCCATCACCAGCCGGATGCGGCAGGCCTGCTCGCTGGCGCAATCTTCGCAGGGACGATACGCGGTCTTGCTGACGCACGACACCGGAGCCAGCGGCCCGTCGAGCAGGCGAATGACGGTTCCGATGCGAATGCGTTCCGCCGGCAGCGCCAAGGCATAACCGCCGCCCTTGCCCTTACGGCTGAGGAGCAAACCGGCATTGCGCATCTCCAGGAGAATCATATCCAGGAATTTCTTGGGGATGCCATCGTGAGCCGCGATATCGGCGATCAACGTGGACTTTTCGGCCGGCTGTTCCGCGAGATAAAGCAACGCCTTCAGTCCGTACTTGGCCTTCTTGGACAGCATCCTGACGCCTCTCTGGCTTCCGACGTGATCGTCTTAGTATATCGCCTTGGTTCCGGGAAACCCGAAAAAATGCCGGAGAACAACGAAATAATGTTTCACGCCATCCCCGCGCGTGCATCGCCGCAATGCGGCCGGGCTGCGGCATGATCAGGCGGTGCGCCGGTGGCCGCGCCCCGCCGACCTTGGTCTATGGCGCCCGAGTCACCCGCATCGGCCTTCAGCCGCCCGGACACCCCGAAACGTCATCGACGTCCATCTGCCCGGACCGTGCCTCGGTACCCCATTGTTCCGTCACCACCGTTCAGAACTATTGGCCCCCTCAAAACCGTCCTATATGATCTCTCCTGGAGGTGCGTAAGCTTCAACAAAAAATGCTTACCGCCCACACCATGCCATGGAGTCGCTGAGCATGACCGCGCCGGTCCAAATTTTGGTGGTTGATGATAGCCTTCTTGCCCGAATGATGCTAAAAAAGCTTATCGTAAAATTACGACCGGCTTGGCAAATCTGTGAAGCGAGAGATGGACGCGACGCGCTCGAGAAGGTTGCCGGGCGGCGCCCAGATGTCGGTCTGATTGACTACAATATGCCGGGAATGAACGGTCTTGATCTCGCTCTAAGACTAAGACAGCTATTTCCAGGAATTGTTTTAGCTTTAATTACTGCCAATATTCAGGACTATCTAGTTCGGGAAGCGCGGGCATCAAGCGTCGAGTTTATATCGAAGCCCATCGAAGAGGAAAAAATTTCTGTTTTTTTTGATAGTGTGGAGAAATAATGATGGACCTATCTGAACTTGAGCGCGATGCAATTTGCGAACTGGTTAATATCGGGATTGGTCAAGCAGCCAGGTCGCTGGGAAAAATGGTTGATGACCGCGTCTTGCTCACAATTCCGGCGCTTGAGCTGGTGGAGTATGCGAATGTGCTGGCAATGCTCGGGACTGAGACCGATGCCGCAGTCACCGCGATCAAAGAGCGGTTTAGCGGCGCGTTCCAGGGCGACGCTATCCTGGTATTTCCCGAAAAGCATAGTCTTGACCTTGTGCGCTCGCTGCTTGACGAGGATATGCCGATCGAATCTCTGACCGAATTGGAACAGGAATCCCTTTTGGAGGTTGGCAATATCGTGCTGAATGCCTGTCTCGGCACGTTTATCAACATCTTATCTTGTCGTTTGGAAATTGATCTGCCGGTATTGTTTCGTGGCTCCATCGCTAAAGTTTTAGGACAGCGGGCAACAGCCGATAACACCATATATATGGTAATGAGAATCGATTTTACGACACAAAAGAAGATGATAAAGGGGTATTTGGTGTTTTTGTTTGACAGCGATTTCACCACAACCTTCCTGGCGCAGATCCATTCCTATATTAGAATGCAGCGATGACTATTCCGACGATTTGTTCACCGGATGAACTCGCCACCTTTTTGCGTGAAGGCGTCGACAAGGCAGATATCGGATATATCGTAATCGATAGGAATTTCCGTGTTCTGGTTTGGAACCGGTGGATGGAGCGCGCCTCCGGGAAGGAGAGAGCAGAGGTCCTTAATACCCCCTTTGTCACTATCTTTCCCGAAATTAAGGAAAGTCGCCTCGAAGATGCCATCTCCAACGCCGTCCAACGGGGTATGGCCGGGATACTCTCCGCCAAGCTCCATCGCACACCGCCTCTGAGATTGCATCGGATCGACGGCGACACCACCCCACTGACCAATCCAGTGATCATCATTCGCCCGCTGGAAGGGTCGGTACCCGAGCGAAATGGCTGCCTGATCCAGATCATTGATGAAACCAATTCGGCCATAAGGGAAAAAACCCTGCGGGCCCAAGCCCTTGCGCTTCGCGCGCAAGAAGAGCAATTAAGAACGCTGTTCGAAGCGATCAACGATTCGGTACTGTTGCTCGACAAAGATGGCTCCATCGTGGCCCTCAACGATACCGCCTGCCGGCGTTGGGGGGGTGAGAAGGACGCGATGCTGGGCAGAAAATTCCTGACTTTCCTGCCCTCACCCAATGCCAACATCCATAAGCGCCATTTCGAGGCTCTTGCCAGTTCAGGAATGCCCCAACGGTTTGAGGACAGCCTGGGTGAGTATACCTATCTTGTTTCGATGTTTCCGGTTCCGAATGGCCACGGGGCTGTTCATCGGATAGCGATGCTTGCCAGCGACATCACCGAACGTAAGGCCTTCGAGCGGCGGATATTCCATCTTGCCCATCACGACGCCTTAACCGGCTTGCCCAATCGGGCCTATTTACAGGATCGCCTGGAGCACGCGATCGACTTGGCGAAGCGAATGGGCCGCCGGTTGGCCCTGATGTTCCTGGACCTTGATCACTTTAAGGCGGTCAATGATACGATGGGGCATGATTCCGGCGATGCACTGCTGAATTTGGTGGCGGGAAAGTTGCAGTCATCGGTGCGCGTCACTGATACGGTCGCACGGATGGGCGGCGATGAATTTGTCGTCCTCCTTGAACCGGCAGGCCAGGATGAAGATATTGCCCGCCTGACCGAAAAAATTATCTCGACCCTTGACTTGCGCTGGGGCTCGGAAAGCGACGCGATTCGTGTCACGACGTCGATTGGCGTTGCGGTCTTCCCCGATAATGGCCACGACGCCCGACTGTTGATGAAGGCCGCGGATACCGCCATGTACGTCGCCAAAGCCGGCGGTCGCAATACTTTTCGATTCTTTTCTGCCGAAATGACCGAAAGAACCATGGAAAGGCTGCATCTCGAGCGCGATATTCGGGACGCAATCAGCAGAGAGGAGTTTGAACTTTACTATCAGCCCAAGGTTTGCTTCCGCTCCAGGAAGCCCTGTGGCGTTGAAGTTTTGCTCCGCTGGCGCCATGGTGAGAGGGGCTTGGTGTCGCCGGCGGAATTTATCCCGCTTGCGGAAGAAACCGGACTCATCGTGGAAATTGGCGAATGGGTTCTCGAAGCGGTTTGCCAGCAGATTGCCAAATGGATTCGCGAAGGTCGGCAACCTGTACCGATCGCCGTCAACGTCTCACCGAAGCAACTGTTTTCGGGCGACTTCGTGGCGTTGGTCATATCCTGCATCGAAAGATACAGCATTCCTTCCAGATATCTCCAGATCGAAATTACCGAAAGCGCGGTGATGGCCGATCCGATTCGGGCGGCTACGACCTTGGCTCAGCTCCGTGAACTGGGAATAAATATTGCCATTGACGACTTTGGCACCGGCTATTCCAGCCTGTCTTACCTGTCCCGGCTACCGATCGACGTGATCAAGATCGATCGATCGTTTGTTGCCGGTCTGGCCGATCGACGCGAAAACCTGGAAATTATAAACGCGATCATTTCTTTGGCACGGGCACTGAAAATGATTGTCGTTGCCGAGGGAATCGAAACCAAAGGCGATGTGGAAGTTTTGACGAATGCAAGTTGCCACCTTGGCCAAGGCTACCTGTTTGCCCGACCGATGCAAATTGGCGATTTGGAACGATGGCTCGACGCCCGCCAACCCGACCACGAATGTTGGGGATGTAAGTGACCTTCCCCAGGGAGGCGATGGCGGGAACCCTTGAGGAGGTTATTTGCAGTCCCCGCCCGTTCAATCCGGTGTCGAAGCCGCTCAGGCGGCCATGGAACGCCGTTCGGGGCGCCAATGGTCGAGTCGGGCCAAAGCTTCCGACAGCGTGGTGAATGCCTCCTCGGCATGTGCCGCAGCGGTCCGCCAGTTGTCGCTGTTGGCCCGCCGCAACGCCTCGAGGCGGGCAACACCCCGATTAAGGTAACCGCGCGACTCATCAAGCCGGCGTTCCCACTCGACCCGGACATCGGCTTGGAGCGTGTAGCTGGCATTCCGCATGGACTCCAGCCGTTCCGCGGCTTCCTTCAGCTCACGCTCGTACCACTTCTGACAGGATTGCTTGTCCCGGCACCGCATCCTTGGCCCCCTGATCGACGAATTGTCGGATCAACCAGCTTCATTGCAACACTCTCTCACGCCCGTTTGCTCTTCTTTTTAGCTCCCATTGCTCACCCGGCACACGCCCTCACCACCTGCCGCCCCGCTTCGACCTGTCGCCATCGGCAATTCGGCCGAAATCAGGGTGGCGGCTTCCGCCTCGTCCACCGAAAAGGCCGCCTGCCAAAGCCGCCGCGCAACATGCGCCATATGCACGCCACCGAAGCCGGCTTTGGTTTCGGCCACCACCGGCCGCTTCCCGCTCTACCCACACGACCGAGCCGGCAAGCGACCGATGTCATCGGACTGAACGAAAAAAGATCGCCTCGCCCTTCGCAACCGCAGCATTTCCTCACCTTCAGGCCCGGGAGTGCTTCGCTCGCCGGCTTATTACCTCTTGGAAAGGCACTCTACTCTCCGACGGCATGCTTTGATAATAGCATTTTGTCGTATATCCTTTGGGATAGGTTGTGACCCGGACAACCGTCGGAGAACTGCTGCCGATATCGCCCCAGTTGCTCACCCTGTCGCTTGCGGAACGGTCAAATGACCATTTGCCTGGCACACACCTGCCCCTCAATCCCTACCGCCGCCCCCTGGTGGCGCGGTGCAGTGCTCTACCAGGTTTATCCGCGCAGCTTCCAGGACCAGAACGGCGATGGGGTCGGCGATTTGGCTGGCGTGCTGATGCGACTCGATTATCTGGCCGGACTCGGGATTGACGGCCTGTGGTTGGGACCGGTGTTCAAGTCGCCCATGGCTGATTTTGGTTATGACATCGAGGATTACCGTACCGTCGACCCGCTGTTCGGTAGCCTGGACGATTTTGACCGGTTACTTGCCGCCGCCCACCGCCTGCGCCTGCGCCTGATCGTTGACCTGGTGCTGAGTCACACCTCAGAATGTCATCCATGGTTCCGCGAAAGCCGTGGCGACCGCACCAACCCCAGGGCCGACTGGTATGTCTGGGCCGACCCCAAACCCGACGGCACCCCACCGAACAACTGGCTCTCGGTGTTCGGCGGTCCCGCCTGGCAGTGGGAACCGCGGCGGGCTCAGTACTACCTGCATAACTTCCTGCCGGCCCAGCCGGACCTTAACCTGCATCAGCCGGCAGTCCAGCAAGCGGTGCTGGCGGAGGCAGAGTTCTGGCTCCGGCGCGGCGTCGACGGTTGCCGTCTCGACGTGGCCAACTACTACCTGCATGATCCGCGACTGCGCGACAATCCGCCCCGCCCGCCGGACCGGCCGGTGACACCGGGCATTCCCGAAATCAGTCCCTACGGCCGTCAGAGTCATCTTTACGACAAGTCTCGGCCAGAAAATCTGGTTTTTCTCGGACGTCTGCGCGATCTCTTCGATCGCTATCCCGATAAGGTTGCCGTGGCGGAAATTCATGACGATAATAACGTTGTCCGCGCGGCCGAGTATACTGCCGGTACCGGTCGTCTTCATACCGCCTACAGCTTCGCGCTCCTTGGCCCGTGTCTGAGTGCTGCGTTGATCAGAGATGCCGTGGAGGCCTTCGCGGCCGAACCCGGGGGCGGCTGGCCCGCCTGGGCTTTCAGCAACCATGACGTTCCGCGGGCCGTCAGTCGCTGGGGCGGCCCCGAGTCGCCCGTCGCCTTTGCCAAGCTGTTGATCACCTTGCTTGGCTGCCTGAGAGGAACAGCGTTCTTGTATCAGGGGGAGGAGTTGGGATTGCCCGAGGCCGAGATTCCCTTCGAGCGGCTCCAGGATCCCTTCGGGCGGGCCCTGTGGCCGATCTATAAGGGACGTGACGGTTGCCGCACGCCCATGCCCTGGGACAGCGGGCAACCCTACGCCGGCTTTTCCCGCACCCTGCCGTGGTTGCCGATCCCGGAAAGTCATGGTCGGCGTTCGATTGCTGACCAGCAGGCTGACCCGGATAGCGTGCTGGTATTTACTCGACATTTTCTTAATTGGCGTCGCACCGATCTGGTGCTGCGTTTGGGCGACCTTATCTTTTCAGACACAGCCGAACCGGTGCTGGCCTTCACCCGCAGCCTGGGCGACCGGCATCGCTTCTGCGCCTTCAATCTCGGTGCCGACCCGGCTAGGGTGGCGGTGCCTCCCGGCTTCACCGGTTTGGCCGATACCGGTCTGAACAACATCGATCCGACCCGGGGTCATGACCCCTGTACGCTGTTGCTGAATGGCTACGGGGCCGCGATTCTCGGCCGGTCCGACCGGTCCGACCGGTCAGATCGGGAGCGGCCCGGTACGACCGGAACCGGGGTGCCGACGGGACCTGATTCATAGTGTCCAAGACCCATGGTGAGGGACGGAAGCCGTCCGCGCGACGTTCTCCTTCAGGGGAAAATGCTTCACAAATTTTTCATGGTATCCCTTGCAATCGGGACTCCGCTGTGTATAGTGCCGCCTCCGAAACTCCTTGCCGTCGCTCTGTTGTTGCGGCGGCTAGGCGCGGGCGGCTGGCCGGTTGGCGGTACAGCGCCGTGCCGTGTAACAGCCGTGGGGAGTCTTATGCCGTTTTATGAGAGCGTGTTCATCGCACGCCAGGACATTTCGGCCGCCCAGGTCGAAAGTTTGGCCGAAACCTTCGCCGGCATCGTCAAGGCCAACGGCGGACAGGTGGCCAAGACCGAGTACTGGGGTCTCAAGACCCTGGCCTACAAGATCAAGAAGAACCGGAAGGGCCATTATGTGCTGTTCCAACTGGACTCGCCGCACGACGCGGTGGCCGAGATGGAACGCAACATGGGCCTTAACGAAGACGTGCTTCGGCTCATGACCACGCGCATCGAGGCGCTGGAGCCCGGGCAGTCCGCGATGATGCTGGCACGCGGAGAGCGTGGCGAAAGGGGCGAACGCGGAGAGCGCGGGGAGCGGGGCGAACGTGGGGAGCGCGGCCGTCGCGGCGACGGCGAGCGGGGCGATCGTGGAGATCGTGGAGATCGCGGTCGTGGCCCTCGTCGTGTCGAGCCCGTTGAAGGAGAAGCCTCATGAGCATGCAAGCATCCAGCCCGCGGATGGGCGGCACCCGCCGGCCTTTTTTTCGCCGGCGCAAGACCTGCCCGTTTTCCGGCGCCAACGCCCCCGCCATCGACTATAAGGATGTGAAGCTGCTGTCGCGCTTCATTTCTGAACGGGGCAAGATCGTGCCAAGCCGCATCACCGCGGTTTCGGCCAAGAAGCAGCGCGAATTGGCACGGGCAATCAAGCGGTCCCGGTTTCTCGCCCTGCTGCCCTACATGGTCAAGTAGGTAACGGCCGGCTGAGCCGGCAGCAACCCGGCGCCCACCGATGCCCCGTCTTTCCCCAGCCTTGCTTGCCGCCACCGGCGGCGGAGTTGTTGCCGCGGTCATGTACCTGGCCGTACTCACCGGCTCCGCCCTCGGGATGATGATGGTCTATCTGGTCCCGTTCCCGTTATTCGTCGTCGGCCTGGCCTTCGGGGCCGGCGCGGCGCTGGTGGCGGTGACGCTGGCAACGGTTCTGGCCGTCCTGGTTGCCGGCACCGTTGCCCTGCCGCTGGCGTTTCTGGTCACATCGGGAGTGCCGGTGCTGCTCTTGGTCCGCCAGGCGTTGCTGTCACGACAGCACACCGATGGTACCGCCGAGTGGTACCCGGCGGGGTTGCTGTTGGTGCTGGTGAGCGGACTCGGCGGTTTGCTGGTCATCGTGGCATGTGGTCTCGGCTTTATCCTGGGGAACGATGGCGGACTCGAGGGGGCGATCCACGATCTTCTGGTGCAGGCGCTGCCGGTGCTGTTCCAGGGTAGCGGCATCACCCCCGATCAGGCACAAAGCGACGCCGTCGCCGAGGTGATCACGTCGGTCTTTCCCGGCATGATCGTGGTCACATGGCTGCTGATGGTGATCGTGAATGGCTTGCTGGCACAGGCGGCGCTGGCTCGCTGCGGTCGCTTGCGGCGACCGGGCTTGCGGATGTCCGAGGTGGACCTGCCCGGCTGGACGCCGCTGGTCCTGGCACTGACTCTGGCCGGGGCTGTATTGCTGGACGGTCAGGCGCGCTACCTCGCCATCAATCTGAGCATCGTTCTGGTGGTTCCGTTCCTGTTTGCCGGGTTGGCGGTGGTTCATGCGTTTGCCGCCGGGCGATCGTCCAGGGCGACGATTTTGGTGGTCTTTTATATTCTCGTAACAGTTGTGGCCTGGCTGGTCCTCGCGGTGATCGGTCTGGGCATCATCGACCAATGGGCCGGACTGCGTCGACGGTTTGGCGCCGGCAGTTCGGATCGGGGAGGCGTGTGATGGACATCATTCTGTTGGAGCGGGTCGAGAAGCTTGGCCAGATGGGTCAGGTGGTCAAGGTCCGCCCGGGGTTTGCTCGCAACTATCTGTTGCCGCAAAAGAAGGCGTTGCGGGCCACTAAAGAGAATATGGCCTACTTCGAGAGCCAGAAGGCGGCCCTCCAGGCGTTGAACCTGGAAAAGCGCAAAGACGCCGAATACGTCGCAGGCAAGATGGGCAACCTTGTGGTTACGGTGATCCGTCAGGCGGGCGAGACCGGCATCCTCTATGGTTCGGTCAGCGCCCGCGACATCGCCGAGTCGGTGACGACCGATGGCTATGAGATCGGGCGCCACCAGGTGGCCATCGACCAGCCGATCAAGACGCTTGGCCTGTTCCAGGTGCGGGTGGTGCTGCACCCCGAAGTTAACGTCACCGTCAGCGTCAATGTCGCGCGCTCTCGGGAAGAAGCCGTGTTGCAGGCCCAACGGGGCGGCAAGGTTACGGCCGCCGATTTGGCCGCGGAGGAGCAGGCCGCTGACGCCGCCGCAGAAGCGGCGGCGGACGCCGAGGCCGCAGCAAACACCTGACCGACATTGCTGCTCGCTGTTTGGTATCTTTGGATAAAGGGGGGGCGCAGTCCTGACTCAGGGACTGTGCCCCTCTTTCCGGTACCTGACAAATTCCGGGCGCCGCACCGGGAGCGGACCCATGCCGGCATCCCGGATGCCGGCAACCGCAGTTGGCATGCCCTTTTGGCAGCAACGGGTACCGCTGCGACGCTACGAAAAAAAGGGATGGGTGCGAATCTGGTGGGCCCGGCAGGATTCGAACCTGCGACAACACCGTTATGAGCGGCGGGTTCTAACCACTGAACTACAGGCCCGTACAACCCCGTTCGATTGCTTTCCCAGTTTGCACAAGGCGACGCTCCGACGCAAGTGGAAAGCAACGCCGGATAAATCAAGCTAAAGCGCCGTAAGCATTCCCGGAAAAGCTGACCCCGGTCGTCGGTCTACATGCTGGCCGCGAGGTGCCGGTCGTAATCAAGGTTCGGCGCCGGTCCCCAGGTCTAGAGTAACATACAGGAATGACGGCTCGCTCCGCACCCCGCGCAACACCAGCTTCGCCAATTCCTGCCTGGTATCACCATCCTTCAGCCGATAAACCGGCAGCCGGTCAAGAATGATGCGCAGAAAATCGATGATCGCAACTTTGATCCTTGCCGTCAGTTCAGCTTCCCCGGCATCAAACAGATCGCGCCGGCGATCGTCTGGGTCCACCCGGTCAAGGAGGCCGTTGGCCTTTGAGACAAGCGTATCCCATGGCCCTGGGTCCGGCTTCGACGGGCCGGTCACCTGAATATCGAGCTGTTGGGGGTCGGCTTGGAAGTCGTGCAGAAAAAAGGCGCCGTCGACATAACTCAGGACCGCTGACCCGGTCAGATAGCCGACCGCCTGACGCTGGCCCATGTCGGCGTGCAGGACAACGGAAAGGCCGATCCGGCCACCGGCGCGGAAATCGACCCTGGCCTCCCGCACCTGATAATGCAATGACCCCCTGGCCCCCTCGACGGGCAGCTTCCGGTCGATCTCCTGCTGGACCGCCGACTGGGGAATCCTGATGCCGATGGTGGTATCGCTCAGCAGCCAAAAGACCGGGAGGCCAGCCACCCCGGCAGCGATCGCCAGCGCGATCAGCAGTCTGCCCCGGTTCCCCACGGTCCTGTTTTCTTTGCTCCGCAACCGACCAGGCCGCCCCTTTTACTGAAACCAGCCATGATGCTGTTCGAACGGCCAAAAGCCCGAGCGATACAGCAAATCACCACCGATAACGCCAATGACCACCCCGGTCAGCTCGCTGATTTGCAGATAAGGGCCGATGATCGTCGCACCAACCAACACACCGGCCCCCAACGCCAGCAGATGGTCGGTTTCCATATGAAGGATCTCCCCTACCGGGAGTGCCTCTTCGGGGCCAGCTGCCCGTGCCGGTACTGAAATGACCAACGACAGGCCGAGTCCAAGGCCCAACAGGCTCCGCTTCATGTGGCTTCCTCCCGGCCCCCTGCCCGGCCAGCACCCCAGGCATTGGCACCCTGCCATACCGCCCCGGGGTATGACAAGGGGCCAGCACGGCAATCGGACGAGCCCGGGCAGACGTGCCAGGGGCTCGGAGGACGCCGTCGCCACAATTGAGATTTCTTATCCCTGCTTGCGGGAATATCGACTCTTGCCGACGCCCGATCGCGGCCTAAGGTCTTAGTGGACCGGCGGAATACCGGCACTTGCGACACGGCGGGGAGGCGAGGACATGCGCAGGACATTTATGCCGACCGTTGCTCTCGGTCTGGCGGCTATCGGCGCCGGCTGGCTCATGCTGAGATCGGCGCCGGCTGATGCCGCCGATCAGGCCAAGGAAGTCGAAACGGCAGCGATCCATGCGGGTCTTGCTGCCGCGTCCAAGGATATCCTGTTGGCGCACATCCATCTGCATCATACCATCAATTGCCTGGTGGGTCCCAGGGGCGCCGGCTATGACGGCAACGAGATGAACCCTTGCGTGCACATGGGCGATGGGGCTCTTCCCGATACGACGGATACAACCCAGAGAAAGGCTCTGGAGGCCGCACTCGAACACGCGACGGCCGGGCTCGCCGTTAACGAACTCGCCGCGGTGCAGAAGATCGCAACAGAGATCCAGACCCAACTAAAGGCGGTGAAATAGCCTGATCCGCCACTGCTGCTCCCCCGTTGAAACGAAACGGATCAACTTCGACCGGGAGAAGAAGAGAACGCCCCCAGCGCCCGGCCATGCCCGCCGCAGACACTCAGTGGTCCGGGGGCTTCAGGTGGGCCTGATCGACCTTTGACGTTGCGCCCCAGGCGGCAAGCGCCTGTTTTTTTTTGCGGTATGCCACCGCAACAGCAACTCCTGAATTATTTCGGCGCTTGGCCACTTGTCGCCCTCCACCCGGGTCGCGTGGCCAAGAACCACCTCGGGGGGCAAGTCTGGCGCGACGTCACTGAATATGAAGCGCGCCGGCTTGGTTCTAAGGGCCTCTGCAACCATCCCGATGGTGTTGAAGACGCCACCAAGTTCGTCAGCGATTTCGTCCAACTGATGCATGGCATCGAGATATTTTCTGACCGAGTCCGCCATGGCGTCCTCCCCGGCGGCTCCGGCAACCGCGGCCGGAGTTTTTGTTCCACCCGCTATAATATGGTCAATGTCTGAAAAAGCAGAAGGTCGGGACGAGCCGAAGATCGAGACGCCCTGACCATCACCCTCCGACTCCAGGGTTTCTGGAGTCGGCCCCGCGGCACTACCCTGGGCCGGCGAGACGGATAGCAGTGTCGGCTGCGCGTGGCAGGTGACCGGGACCGCTTCCGGCTTTCTTCCGCCTCCTTTGGCTGGTATCATCCATTTTCCGGTATGTCGGCATCGTTTTCTTTTTTTGGCGACTTCCGGCCACGTGCCAGGTTCTTGAGCAGGATTCGGGGAGGCCGGGCGCAGTGTCGGCGGCGTCCAAACCATTGAGCGAGGGGAGGCTGATGGCGCTGCCTTTAGATCCGCAACAGGTACGGAAGGTACGGTTGGTTCTTCAAATGGCGAAGAAGCTGCAACGGGATATTGGCATTCTTCAGAGATATCGGGCCGACCAGCCGCCGAAGGCTTTTTTTGATTTTTGTCGGATTCGTAACCATCACAATGAAATACAGGGATTGGTCTTCGTCATTCGGGATAAGATGGCGGAAATTTCTGATCTGTTACCAGCCGGAATGGATACGTGGTTGATGACGGCAAAGTTGCGAGCGATCTCGATTTTTGTCGAAATAAGCCTGGAATTTGTTCGCAATCCGCCATTGACCTTAACTGGGTCCTTAACCGCTCGTGATGTTTTAGATAATGAGATGAGAAATTTCTCAGAGGCACGAACTTTCTTTAATAATATGCTGATGGAGCAGGCCGTCGACGATAAACTGTCCGATCAGCTTGACCGAACACTGGGGATGATCGACGAAACGATCGGCATTATTGAGGGTTTACTTGCAAAAAGTCGCAATTATCTTGAGGAATTTGTCTGAAGCAGGAGTTTCCGCAGGGGTTGCGGGGGGAATTATTCCAAGGGGAGAAGGTTATAATGGTCGGAAGGTTCGTTGGGGATGTCAGCCCGCGCATAACTTGGCAGGGGTTGGTCGCCGACCCAGAGGCGGTGCTGATCGACGTCCGAACCCGGGCGGAGTGGGCTTATGTGGGCGGCCCCGATCTTTCCAGTTTGAAGCGTCCGGTCATCCAGGTGGAATGGCAGCAGTTTCCAAACGGCACGCTCAATCCGAAATTTGCCGACGAGGTGGCGGCCAAGGGCGTCGGGCCGGAGCATCCGGTCTATCTGATCTGCCGTAGCGGCGTGCGCTCGCTGGCAGCCGCCGGGTTGTTGGCTGACGCTGGCTACACCACTTACAATGTCGCCAACGGCTTTGAAGGACAGATTGATGCCGCCGGCCATCGTGGTACCCTGAACGGCTGGAAGGCGGAGGACCTGCCCTGGAGACAAAGCTGACCGCGTCGGTGCCGCCCGCCGGTTCCCGGCCGGGGGCTTCCGTCACTTGTGGACGGAGCCGGCAGCCAAAAGGACTAAACTACTGGTGCTTGCAAGTGCCGATCGAGCCATGGCGGCACTTGTGGCCATCGGTCCAGGTCGCGCCACTCAGAACCGCACCCTCCAGCTTTGCTCCGTCGAGCGCGGCACCGCTAAGATCGGCGCTCCGCAGGTCGGCACCCGTAAGGTCGGCATTCCCCAGGTTGGCGTCCCTCAGATCGGCGCCGACCAGGTCGGCCTCGCTGAGTTTGGCACCGCCAAGATCCGCACCGGCAAGGTTTGCCCGAGCCAGATGTGCCTGTTTGAGGTCGGCGCCGGCCAGATCGGCCTCGGTCAGGTTGGCACCGGCGAGCGCAGCGCCGGCAAGCGCAGCGCCGGCCAGTTTCGCGCGCGCACATGGCGCAAGGTCCCGAATCTGACAGGAATTTCGGCCGGCCTTGGGATCAGGCGCGGCATTGCCGGGGCCGTGGGACGTCCCGGTGCCCGGAGTCTGGGCACCGGCGGTCCCGGTGAGGAGCAGTAAAACCATAACCATCGTGGTGTGGCGCATGGCATCATTCCTTGACCGATCGTGGCCCGGTTACTGTAACATTCCTAGCGACGAAGTGTTGCCTCCGTCGACGTCAACCCGAAAAGTCGCGGGGCATAGGGAAGCGAACGACGACGCGATCCGGACGGACCGGGCCGCGCCGTTCAAAACCGCGGAGTCGCCGGTTCGCTGGCGGCGTCGTTCCTGCCTTCGAGCCCCTTGACGCTTCCTCGCGGCAACCCGATATGTTCGCCCCTGATCGGACGAGCGGGCGATTGTCCGATGGTCAGACGGTTGCGAAAAAAATCAACCGCACCCGCAGCTTTTGGTTATATCTCGACACTGGGTTGCTAGGCGTGATTGTTGCGGAAATCGACATCATGTTTCATGATGTGAAAGGTTAGCCATTGCTTAACGTGCGATGCCGTGTTCGACGTTATTGGAAATAGCTTGACCTTGAGGATTGCGACAAAAGCAGCTAAGATGTTTTGGACATGGCGGTGATAACGTTGATGCTCGTCAAGGCCAGCGCAACCGGTACTATACATCACGAGCTCTTCATGCTCACAATGAAGCGTAAATACCACCCCGATGGCTTCAACCGCAGCAACGATTTCATCAATATAATTGTTGCCGGTCGGCTCACCCGTCATCAGGGCGTAAACTTGGTCTATCAGGCGCCTAAGCTCATCATGTTCTTTTGTTATATCGATTGACTCGACATTTATATCGTTGGACCCCAGGCTGATTGCGTCCATTTTGTTACGACCCTTCTCGGTTTGACTGCGAAAATCCGGCGGAACCGTGGTCTATTTGGAGCGGCCGGAAAACCTCAAATTCCGAACGCCTGCCATGTTTGTCAATCATCATTGGCGCGAGGCATCATTCGCTCGAGACATCATTCGCTCGAGGCATCATTCGCGCGAGGAAGGGAAAGGGGGGGGCATGGCCGTACTTGTCAAGCTGACCATTTATCTCCTGCTGGTCGCGGTGGGCGCGGGCATTGGCTTTGGGACTCTCAGCCTGTTGGACGGCTCGGGTCCGAACGGACTGCCAACGGTGGCGCCACCAGCCGCTGCGCCGGCCGCGCAAATTCCATCTCGAGACGACCAAGCCGGTGGTACCGACAAGACGCCGGCCGTCGCCGGTCAGGAAAATTCTATTTTCCAGACATTTACTACCCAATTCGCCGGCAGATTCGTCAGCGCCAACTGCGTAAAGAACCGAAGGATGGAGAATGGCGTTGCGTTCGGTGAAGATTATCTTATCCATTACGTGGATGGCACCATGATGCGCTATATTACCGGCGGCTACCATCACGTTTCCAATGATACCGTCGAATTTGCTATCGATGATGATAATTCAGAACTTTACACAATCGACCATAGTACCATTCTGCTGAGCGGGATCAAGATTAATAAGGTGGTAATCCAGCAGTCGGCGACTGATGCCGCCACCCAATCCTCTCTCAGGATGGCCCCCTGCGCCCCCTGGACCAAAGGCAAGCCCGACCAACAGGTCCGGCCCACGGCTCCCTACAGCGACATCGATGGGTTGCGTCTGGCCATCCAGGCCGGTGACGCCGACGCCGCGATCGGCTTTCTCAGTCACGGGGCCGCGCTTCCGGTGAAGGATTTGGAGGCGCTGCTGGCCAATTCCAACGTGCCTGAAGCGTCAAAAGTTAATATAAGGGAACAAAATCGGGGAAATTCCGGGGCTGCCGCCACCGACCATAAGTAAGTTACGCACGCTTATGGTCGGAATTGGGTTCAGATATGTGGCTCCTCGCTACGACACGTGGGTAGCGCTCACACGCACTGATTGAGGAGCGGGTCATTTGTCGGGGCTCGCCGTATCCCTGGCGGGGCCATTTGGTGCCAGTGGGGCGTGGGAAGAACCCACCGA
>Ga0302320_10000325_pt1 | contig 110688 bp, 106 predicted proteins | sample Bog_T0_3_FD_202130 | JGI IMG/M metagenome (GOLD analysis project Ga0302320, IMG submission 202130) | Peat permafrost microbial communities from Stordalen Mire near Abisko, Sweden - Bog_T0_3 | ecosystem: Environmental > Terrestrial > Soil > Wetlands > Peat | place: Sweden: Abisko, Stordalen... | reverse complement strand
AGATCGAGCGTGAGAACCAGACCCTGGCCACCATTACATTTCAGAATTATTTTCGTATGTACGGTAAATTAGCCGGGATGACCGGTACGGCCTATACCGAGGCGAATGAATTTAAACAGATCTATAATTTGGACGTGGTGGTCATTCCTACCAACCGTCAGTTAGTCCGCGTTAATTATCCGGACTGTATTTATAAGACCTCCCAGGAAAAATACAATGCCGTTGTCGAAGAGATAGATCTTTGTCATAAAAAAGGCCAACCGGTCTTGGTGGGTACTATTTCGATCGAGAAGTCTGAATTGATCGGCACTCTTTTAAAGAAAAAGGGCATCCCTCACCAGGTCCTCAATGCTAAATACCATGAGTTAGAAGCTCATATCATCGCCCAGGCTGGCCGTTACAATGGAGTGACCATCGCCACCAACATGGCAGGCCGCGGTACGGATATTGTCTTAGGGGGAAACGCTGTGTATCTGGCCCGGGCCCTGGCCTCTGAAAAAAGCAAGGACATTGATGATCAGGCCCGCGAAGAGATGATCAAGAGATTCATCACTCAATTCAAAGAGCAGGTTTCCAAAGAAAGAGAACAGGTGCTTGTCGCTGGTGGTTTGCATGTTATCGGTACCGAGCGTCATGAATCCCGTCGTATTGATAATCAGTTAAGAGGCCGCTGCGGCCGTCAAGGGGATCCCGGTTCGTCACGGTTCTATGTGTCCTTGCAAGATGATCTGATGCGTTTGTTCGCCTCCGAGAGCATTATGACGGTCATGGATAAGCTTGGGATGAAGGAAGGCGAGGTCATTGAATCGCGCATGGTGTCAGGGGCCCTGGAAGTCGCTCAAAAAAGGGTCGAGAACTACAACTTTGAGATCCGCAAGCAATTGTTGGATTATGACAATGTCATGAACAAACAGCGCGAGGTCATTTATAGCTTGCGCCGTTCCATCCTTGAGGGTGAAAATCTAAGAGATGTGATCCTGGATGCGGTCCTAATGGCTTCCGACGATGTGGTGGATAGTCACTATGCCATTGAACACAATGAGGACACGATCAATCGTTTGGCCGCAGATGTCTTGGCCAAATTCACGGTTAATGTCGACGCCCTTAAAGGTGAGTGGAGCACGTTAAACGGCCAGCATATTAAACAGGAGCTGGAACGTGTTTTGATCGAGGCCTATGAAGCCAAAGAAGCCCAGGTGACCACGGATATCATGCGTCGTATGGAGCGTATGATCCTTTTGCATGTCATTGATACAAAATGGAAAGAGCATTTGTATAGTATGGATCAGGTCAAAGATGGTATCAGCCTGCGGGCTTTAGGCCAGCGCGATCCTTTGGTGGAATACAAGAAGGAGGGCTTTTCCATGTTCAAGACCATGTACGCGTCGATCAATCATGAAGTGGCAGCGATGATCTTTAGATTACAAGCCATGCCGCAAGAGTTTCGTCCGCGTTCAGTGTTTAGCGCCATCCCTCAACAGGCCGTGCATCAGGAGTTTCAAGCAAGTATCCCCAAACCTGCTGTCTCGCCTCAGCAAGCCGTGTTAGATGAAACAGATGTCCATCAACAGTCCGCAGCCGCCCCAGCAGTTGTGCGTGCCGGTGATAAGGTTGGTCGCAACGACCCGTGTCCTTGCGGGTCAGGTAAAAAATACAAGAAATGCTGCGGAACTTAACCCTCGATGGGAACGATCATGGGTACGATGAACAAGAAACAGGGAATATGGGCATTTTTAGCCTGTTTATTATCTGCGCTGCTTTTAGATCTATCTTTTCCCCAAATTGAAGTATCTTTTATTGCCTGGTTTGCCCTGGTTCCTCTTTTATGTGTACTTGATGGACAAAAAGCTTGGGTTGCTTTTAGGCGGGCTTATTTGTGCGGATTTTTATTTTTTGCCGCTACCATAGGCTGGATCGTCTATGTCACTTCTGTCGGCACTTTTTTCTTGGTGGCTTTTTTAGCTTTGTATTTTGCCTGTTTTGGATTGGTCTTTGTTTACTTTCAGCGGCTATCATTGATCCCTCGTATCTTTGTTATTGCGTCTGTCTGGGTGGCTTTGGAATTTATCCGGGCCCATCTATTTAGCGGTTTTGGTTGGGTTATGTTGGGCCATTCACAGTATAAAAATCTTTGGTTAATTCAGATAGCGGACAAGACAGGCGTTTACGGGGTGTCTTTCCTGGTGATCCTAGTTAATCTTTTATTTTTTGAAATCTTAAGAGCTCGTTCATTATTGCTCAGAGCGAATATTACGGTGATAACGATCTTATCCGTAGTTCTTATTTATGGATATTGGGTCACTGGGCAAAAAAAAGTTTATCCGATGGTTAGGGTTGGTGTCATTCAGCCTAATATCCCTTTAGCTGTTGATTGGGATGAGAGCCGTAAACCATGGATCATTGACCAAAATATTCGATTGACCCAAAAGCTGCAAGATAAAAAGTTGGACCTGATCGTCTGGCCGGAAACATCCCTGCCTGGTGTTATCAGTGATGCTCCTCTTCTGATCCAAGAGATCCAAACGACCGCTGCTGATCTGCATACGCCTATTCTGATCGGTTCTATTGCCAATGAGGGCCAACAGTATTTTAACTCTGCATTTTTGATCGGTGCGGATGGGAAGATCTTGGGCCATTATGATAAAATCCATTTGGTGCCTTTTGGGGAATACCTGCCGTTAAGGCCAATTTTAGGCTGGATCAGTAAAATTGTTCCCTTGGATGATTTCAATTTCGGCAAGACCTACAAAGTTTTTTCAATCGCGCCTGGGCAGAGTAAATTTAGTGTCTTGATCTGTTTCGAGGACACCTTAGGGTATTTATGCCGTCATTTTTCCCAGGCCGGGGCTGATTTTTTTGTAAACATGACCAATGATGCCTGGTTTAAAGACACCAAGGCGCCATTTTTGCATTTGCAGGCTGCGGTCTTTGGTTGCGTTGAAAATCACCGTTCACTGGCGCGTGCGGCTAATACCGGTGTTAGTGCTTTGGTGGATCCGTGGGGTCGTATCATTGCCACGGTTGGCGGCGGGAATGGCAAAGAAACTTTTATAGAAGGCACTGCCTGGGGATCGCTGCCGTTAGATCAGGAAAAGACTTTTTATACAAAGTACGGAGATGTTTTTACTATTTTATGTTTTTTGTGTATATTAGTGGGAGTGGTAGTAATCAAATAAACTTGCCATTTGTTACGATTTAAAGGAGTTCTTATGTCTAAGAAAATATTGCTAGTTGATGATGATCCGGGCATGCATTTGATCATTGTTCCGATCTTAACTAAAGCCGGGTATTTCGTGTTTTCCGCGAAAAACGGAGAACAGGCTTTACATATGGCGCTCAATGAACGTCCGGAGTTGATCATCCTGGATGTCATTATGCCAGGGATCAAGGGGCGTGATCTGTGCAAAAAGATCAAAGCTTATGATGTGCTCAAAAACATCGCGATCGTTTTTTTGACGGCCAAAGATTCTGAAGATGATATCAAGGCTGAATTAGAAGCCGGGGCTGTCACCCACCTGACCAAGCCAGTCAACCCGACAGAGTTATTAAAGACCATCGATGGGATCATAGGTAAATAATGAAGGCCAAAGATGTAAAGAAAAAAATTGAGAGAATCCTTGTGCGCTGGGTTTTCTATTTCTTTTCCTGGCTGTTTAAAGTCCTTCCTTTTCCTGTCATCAAGGCGATATCCGGCGGACTGCTGGCCATGGTGTATTTTGTTTTGCGCCGCATGCGCAACGCGGCCATGAATACCTTAGAAATAGCTTTTGGAAAAGAAAAGTCTCAGGCAGAATTGAAAAAGATCTGTAAGGATTGTTTTTATAATGCCGGTCGCGGGGTCATTGAGCTGGGGTCATTTACAGAGCGGCCAGCGCTGATCAAGAAGGCCTTTTCTTTTGAAGGCAATTCCCGTGAGAATCTGGATGCAGCTTTTAAAGAAGGACATGGCGTCATTGGTATTTCTGCGCATTTCGGTAATTTTCCCTTGATGTTACTTTATTTGGCACAAATGGGCTATCCTACAAACGCCATCATCCGTCCCAGCCGAGATGAGATCATTGAAAAGGATTTTCAAGCCTCGCGTTCCCGGTTGGGGCTTAAGACCGTACATAGTTATCCCCGCGAAGCTTGTGTGGCCCAGTCGCTAAAGGCCTTGCGTGATAACGAACTGCTGGTGGTTTTGCTCGATCAGAACACCGGCAGCAAGTCCGGTGTTTATGTTGATTTTTTTGGCCAGAAAGCTGGGACAGCAACCGGACCGATCATTTTTGCCATGCGCACAGGAGCCCCGTTACTGCCGATCTTTACTTTACGCAAAGATAACGGGGATACTCATACCGTGGTCATCGAAAAGCATTTTTATCTGGAACAAAAAGCGAGCGATGAAGAAACTATTCAATATAATGTCCAGAAGCTGACCAATATCATTGAAGGGTATATCCGTAAGTATCCGACCGAATGGGGATGGATGCACCGTCGATGGAAAAGCCGCCCTAATCAGGAGCACTCGGCATGAGATTGCGCAAGGTAGTACTTTTTATAATCGGATTCATTGTCACGACCTTAGGCATCACGCTGGTTTTACAGCAATGGCAAGCCGTGGTCTTGGTGTTCAAGGCTTTTATCGGGGCTTTTTTGGCAGTTACCGGCCTGGTCATTCTTTTTGCATCCACTCTTAAACGGCATGATTAAATTAATTATTTTTGATCTGGATGGCACCTTGGTCAACGCGTATCCGGCGGTGAGCCAGAGTGTCAATTATACCTTGAACTCCTTGGGATTTGCTCCCCGCTCGCATGCAGAGATCAAGCGCAGTGTCGGTGGCGGGGACCGCAAATTGATGGTCCATTTCGTTGGGGAAGATTTAGCGGATAAGGCGATCGCCATTTACCGGCCTCATCATACCAAGGCCTTAAGGGTAAAGGGGGCAGTGAAATTATTGCCCGGCGTTGGGGGAGTTTTAAAATCTTTAAAAGGCAAAGGATACAAGCTGGCCATTGCCAGCAACCGGCCGACAAAATTCACGCGTATTATTTTAAAAGTGTTGGGGGTAGTATCTCTTTTTGACGTGGTGCTTTGTGCAGATAAAGCGGATAAACCAAAACCTTATCCGGATATCTTATGGGCCATTGCCAAGCGCTTAAATGTTGAAAAGAAAGAGGTTTTATACGTGGGAGATATGACCATCGATGTCCATTGCGCGCACAGGGCAGGTATTCGCGTGGTAGCGGTGAACACAGGCTCAAGTTCGAAAAAAGAATTAAAAGATTTGAAACCTTGGGCGTTTATCGGTAAAATGATTCAACTAAAGAAAATTTGTAATAGGATAAACACGGGGAGGATAGATGAGTAAAAGACTACGTAAGGGAAAATTAAACTGGCGTTCCAAAAAAGCAAATCATGGGGCTAAACCTGGTAAGGGCTAATGGCATGAAAAATCCGGTCAAATATCTTCAAATTGTACTGGTGGCCTTTTTCTGCGTTTTTTCCAGTGGCTGCTGGTTTTTGGTCATCGGTGGCGCAGGGGCAGTGGGAGGGTATGCTGTAACCCAGGATACTTTTGAAGGTATTAGCAGCAAGGGCCAGGAGGAATTGCTGACCGCGGCCCATAAGGTTTTATCGGTCATGGGGAATATTACGGATGAACGGCCTAAAGATGGAGTCATTAAGGCCATCGTTTACGGAAATTCTGTGACCGTTGATGTTATCCAAATTAATTTGACTACCAGTAAACTTCGCGTCAAAGCTCGCAAAGACCTGCTCCCGAGCCGTGTTATTGCCCAAGAAGTTTATACGAAGATCATGAATCAGCTCGAACAATAATCCGCACGTTAGACGTCATCATTAAATTATTGACAAAATAGTGCAGAGAGATATCATTAATAACTTCTAGAAGAAGCATAAACAAAAGGAGAGTACAATGTCAGTCAAAGTCGGTATTAACGGGTTCGGGCGCATCGGACGTTTGGTATTTCAGGCGATCTGCGACCAAGGGCTTTTAGGTAAAGAAATTGATGTGGTGGCTGTCGTGGATATTTCAACTGATGCGGAATATTTCGCTTATCAGCTTAAATACGATTCCGTTCATGGCAAATTCAAACATGAAGTCTCAACCACTAAAAGTGATCCTGCCAAAACAGAGGCGGACACCATTGTCGTCAACGGACACAAAACTAAATGTGTGATGGCGACCAAAAATCCGGCCGAGCTTCCCTGGAAGGATTTGGGGGTAGACATTGTCATTGAATCAACCGGTCTTTTTACCGACAGTGAAAAAGCTTCCGGGCATTTACAAGCCGGTGCTAAAAAAGTGATCATTTCAGCGCCTGGCAAGGGTGACGTTAAGACCATTGTCATGGGTGTCAATGAACAGGAATATGACGCTGCCAAGCACAACATTATTTCCAACGCCAGCTGTACAACTAATTGCCTGGCTCCGTTGGTCCATGTGCTTATTAAGGAAGGCATTGGTATTGAGACAGGTTTGATGACTACGATCCATGCCTATACCGCCACCCAAAAGACAGTGGACGGTCCTTCTAAAAAGGATTGGCGCGGCGGACGTGCGGCAGCGATCAACACCATCCCTTCTTCAACAGGTGCAGCCAAGGCCGTAGGAGAAGTTTTGCCGGTGACCAAAGGCAAGTTGACAGGCATGTCTTTTCGTGTCGCGACAGCGGATGTATCAGTGGTTGATCTGACCTTCCGTTCCATTAAAGAAACATCTATCGAAGAGATCGATGCTTTGCTCAAGAAAGCTTCGGAGACCTATCTTAAAGGTTATCTCGGATATATAAGGGAAGAATTAGTATCCACGGATTTTATCCATGATCCGCGTTCTTCCATCTATGATTCCTTAGCCACGACCCAGAACAATCTTAAAGGTGAAAAGCGTTTCTTTAAGATCGTTTCCTGGTATGACAATGAGTGGGGATATTCTAACCGAGTGGTTGATCTCGTGCGGTATATCACAAAAAAATAAGAGAAGAGATCTGTTCTAAAAAAACAGCCAATTATCGAAAGATAATTGGCTTTTTTTGTTTAATACCCCAGATTAGGGCCTAACCATTTTTCAGCCACTTCTGTGGGCATATTTTTACGACGGGCATAATCAATGATCTGGTCCTGGGCGATCTTACCTATGGAAAAATATTTTGATCGGGGATGGGCAAAATAAAGCCCGCAGACAGCGGCAGTGGGGAACATGGCAAAAGTTTCTGTTAAAGTAATGCCTGTGTTCTTGGTGGCATCAAGAATTTTGAATATTGTTTCTTTTTCAGTATGATCCGGGCATGCCGGGTAACCTGGGGCTGGACGGATACTGCGGTATTGACCCAGATTAATTTGTTCTTGGGTTAAGTTTTCATCCTTGGCAAATCCCCAAAGTTCTTTGCGGACCTTTTCATGCATGAGCTCTGCAAAGGCTTCAGCCAATCGATCAGCAACGGCTTTAGCCATAATGCTTTTATAATCGTCATGATCTGCTTCAAAGTCTTTGACCATCTCATCTAAACCTATACCGGTCGTCACGGCAAATGCCCCCACGTAGTCTTTGATGCCAGAAGATTTGGGGGCAATGTAATCAGCATGAGATAAAAGTGGTTTGTCAGGACTGACAATGATCTGTTGACGCAAATTATAAAGGATATCCAGCGCTGAAGAGCGATCATCATCCTTATAAAGTTCAATATCATCGCCTACCGCATTGGCAGGGAAGAATCCGATGACCCCATTGGCGTGGAGAAGTTTCTTGGCAATAATTTCGTCTAAAAGGATATTGGCATCATCATAAACCTTCTGAGCTTCAGCACCTATGACAGGGTCTTTGAATATTTGGGGAAATTTGCCTTTAAGTTCCCAGGTAATAAAATAAGGTGACCAATCGATTTTTTGACGGATCAAATTTAAGTCAAAATCTTTAAAAGTTCTGATACCTAAAAATGAGGGGGGCGTGATCGTCTCTTTTTTCCAGTCAGTGACAAGCCCTTTTTGGCGGGCTTCCTGAATGGGAACAAATGATTTGATCGATTGGCGGCTGGCATGTTCTTCGCGCAGTTTGGCATACTCAGTCTTGATCTTACTAACCAGATCTTTTTTTAATTGAGCTTCCATCAGACTTCGACAAACACCGACACACCGAGAAGCATCCTTGCTATGAATGACAGGACCTTCATAGGCAGGTGCAATTTTGACAGCCGTATGAGCAGGGGACGTGGTTGCTCCACCGATCATCAGGGGAAGAGTAAATCCCAGACGTTGCATTTCGCCTGCCACATGCACCATTTCATCCAAAGAAGGAGTAATAAGCCCGGAGAGGCCTATCACATCAGCTTTATGATTTTTGGCCTCGGCTAATATTTTTTCACAAGCCACCATGACTCCCAGGTCAACGACCTTAAAACCATTGCAGGCCAGAACAACACCGACGATATTCTTGCCGATATCATGCACATCACCTTTAACGGTGGCCATGATCACTGTCCCGGCGACTTTAGCGTCCTTGTCTTTTTCTTTTTCAATAAAAGGACTTAAGTAGGCCACTGATTTTTTCATGACCCGGGCACTTTTAACAACTTGAGGCAGGAACATTTTGCCGGATCCGAACAAGTCTCCCACCACATTCATCCCTGCCATTAAAGGACCTTCAATGACATCTAACGGACGGTTGGATCGGATCCTTGCCTCTTCCGTATCCTGGTCAATGAAATCAACGATCCCTTTGACCAGGGCATGGGACAGTCTTTGATCGACGGGAAGGCTACGCCAGGCCAGGTCGACTTCTTTTTTTTCGCCCTGAGCTTTGACGGTTTGGGAAAATGTGACCAGACGGTCAGTCGCATCGGCGCGTCGGTTTAAAATGACATCCTCAATAATTTCCAAGAGATCCTTGGGGATCTGGTCGTAAACGCTGATCATGCCCGCGTTGACAATGCCCATATCCATACCGGCTTTGATGGCATGGAATAAAAAGACGGAGTGCATGGCCTCGCGGACAGGATCATTGCCGCGAAAAGAGAAAGAAACGTTTGATACACCGCCGGAGATCATGCAGCCAGGGCAGCTGGCTTTGATTAGACGGGTTGCCTCGAAATAATCATTGGCATAATTATTATGTTCTTCAATGCCTGTGGCTATGGCGAAAATATTCGGATCAAAAATAATGTCGTTGGGCGCAAAACCGATCTCTTCAGTCAATATCTTATAAGCCCTTTGACAGATGCTGACGCGTTTTTCCACTGTATCTGCCTGGCCTTTTTCGTCAAAAGCCATGACCACGGCGGCCGCGCCATAATAGAGGACTTTTTTGGCTTGCTCTTTAAAAGAGGCTTCACCTTCTTTGAGGCTGATGGAATTAACGATCGATTTGCCCTGAACGCATTTGAGTCCAGCCTCAATAACCGACCATTTGGAAGAGTCGATCATGACGGGAACACGGGAAATATCAGGTTCAGAGGCAATGAGATTCAAGAAGGTTTTCATCGCCTCTGCCGAATTGAGCATGGCTTCATCCATGTTGATGTCAATGATCTGGGCGCCATTTTCAACCTGTTGACGGGCCACGACCAAAGCTTCGTCGTATTTTCCCGCAATGATCAAACGGGCAAACTGCTTTGAACCGGTGACATTGGTGCGTTCACCCACGTTGATGAAATTAGTGTTTTCGCGAACAACCAAGGGTTCAAGTCCGGAGAATGAACTATATCTTTGAAGTTTGGGCAAATCCCTTGGGGGCAGTCCTTTAACAGCTTCCGCCATAGCTTGGATATGAGAGGGAGTTGTTCCGCAGCATCCGCCGAGAATATTAATTAATTTGCTTTGAGCAAATTCTTTGACAATAGCGGACATTTCTTGGGCTGCAAGATCGTACTCACCAAAAGCATTAGGAAGGCCTGCATTAGGATAGCAGCTGACAAAACAGTCGGCAATGCGTGAAAGCTCAGCGATGTAGGCGCGCATATCCTGAGGCCCCAAGGCACAATTTAAACCAATGGCTAAGGGGTGGGCATGTTTAACAGATATCCAAAAAGCCTCGGTGGTTTGTCCGGAAAGAGTGCGGCCGGAAGCATCGGTGATGGTCCCGGAAATGATCAAGGGCAGTTTAAATCCAAATTTTTCAGAAACAGTTTCATAAGCAAAAATAGCGGCTTTGGCATTGAGGGTGTCAAAGATGGTTTCGATCAAGATCAAGTCAACTCCGCCGTCAATAAGTCCTTTAAGTTGTTCTGAGTAGGCTTCAACTAATTGGTCAAAGCTAATCGCGCGAAAAGCAGGATTATTGACGTCAGGAGAAATGGAAGCAGTTTTGGTCGTAGGCCCAATAGCCCCAGCTACAAATCGGGGTTTACCTGGATTTTCTTTGGTAAATTGTTCTGCAGTATCCTTAGCTAATTTAGCTGCAGCGACGTTTAGTTCGTAGACCAAGGCTTCCATTTTATAATCAGCCATGCTGATACGATTGCTGTTGAAGGTGTTGGTCTCAACAATATCGGCACCGGCTTGGAAATATTGATGGTGGATTTCCTTGATGATCTGAGGCTGGGTCAAGGACAGGAGATCATTATTGCCTTTAATATCACTGGGCCAATCTTTAAAACGTTCGCCGCGGTATTGGCTTTCGGTCAGCTTATGCTTTTGGATCATCGTTCCCATGGCCCCATCGAGAAGGAGGATCCGGATCCTAAGAAGATCGCGTAGAATGTCGTATTGTTTTGAAAATTTCATTATTTAAAGGGTAAGACAAACAGGGGGGGTTGTCAAACATTTATTCCCTAAAACCGTGCCATGACCATAATGTTTGACTAAAAATAAAATTTAATTACAATAAAGTCCATGCTGGCTTTTATTATCATTAGTTTTGGGATCCTTTCCCGCGTTGTCGTGCACACGCCTAATTTTTCGCCGGTATTAAGCATGGCCTTTTTAGGTGGCATGTATCTTAAAGGCCGTCAGGCTGTGTTGGTGCCTTTGGCCTTGATGGTCATCAGTGATCTCATTATCGGTTTTTATCCGTTGATGGCTATTACATGGGGAAGTATCGTATTGATCAGTATTTTGGGACTTTGGCTCAAAGAGAGAAAAAGTTTCATTAATATACTCAGCGGCAGCATTTTTTCGGCCGTGATCTTTTTTATCGTAAGCAATTTTGGCGCTTGGTTGACCTTATATCCGCATACGGTTGATGGGTTACGGCAATGTTATATTTTGGCAATCCCTTTTTTCAGAAGCAGTCTTGTCAGCACTGTGGCGTATAGTCTGGTTTTTTACGCTGCTTACGAATGGTTATTAAAACGCAGCCAAGGAACTGCTTTGGCGCGATTGATTTAAAAAATACATACTGATTCAGGGAAATCTCGTGAGAATCGAGAACAGTCCCGCTACGGTGATCCGATATTGGAATAGTAATATTGGAAAGTCCGAATGCCTGACAGTATTTAAAAGCTGATTACCTGCGAGAGAACAGGATATGAAGCGCATATATTGAGCAGTGTCGGGAACACCTCAATCATTTTATTATGATTGGGGTTTTTTATTGAAATTCCCTTGATATTCCCTCCCCCTGTGTGGGGAGGGCGAGGGAGGGGGGGAACAAATGAGAATTTTAAGTTTAGCTTTTGTTTTGATTTTAGCTGGTACTAATTTAGTACAAGCAGACGATTTAGGCAATCTAAGCCCGATCGTTGTTGAGGCCTCACGGAGCAATGATACTGTTGGAGCAATGAATAAAGATGTCACCATCATTACTTCTGAGGATATTGCCAATTCACCAGCAAAGAGTTTGCCAGAATTATTGAGCACCGTACCAGGTGTGTATGGGACGATGAATAGTAATATTCAAGATCAACGAATAGATATCGGCGGTTTTGGTGTCACTGGCGTATCCAATGTATTGGTATTAGTTGATGGCCGGCGTTTGAATACACCGGATCTTTCTGGTGTTGATCTGGCACTAATTGATCTTAATTCTGTTGATCATATCGAAGTCATCCAGGGGGCAAGCACAGTACTGTACGGGGACAACGCAAGCGGTGGGATCATTAATATCGTTACCAAAAAGGGGCAGGAAAACACTAAGCCATCAGTGACCTTAACCAGTGAGGTTGATAGCTATAAAGGAAATAAAGATGGGTTTGATTTAAGCGGCGGGCTTCCCAAATTGACCTATCAATTTGATTATGACCGTCAACAGAGCAATAATTATCGGACAAATGATAATTATTGGGCTAATGATTACAACACACATTTAAACTATAACCCTACTGATATCTTTGGCGTTGATCTTTCGCAAGGCTATCATTTAGACCGTTATCGTCTTCCTGCGGGATTAACCATTAGCGAGATGAACACCGTTGGACCGACTGGTGTAAACGAAGCGAATACTTCTTATGATACAACATCAGATTCTCATTTTGATATTACACCGCGTATGAAATTTGATGCAGGTGTCAGCAATGTCGATCTTTCGTTGTTTACATCAGCCAGAAAAATAGACACCAATTCTGTCTATCCGAATTTTTATGGCGGCGATTCAACAAATTATGAAACAGAATCTTATGAATTCCAACCCAAACTTATCCTATCAACACCATTAACCGATCGTCTGGATAACAAGTTAACATCAGGGTATGACTATATTTATTATACGGAAAAACGACGTTTTGATTCTCCTGGCATCGAAGGCATAGTCCATGCCAGTGAGGCTTCACAGGGGGCGTATTTATTAGATGAGCTGACCTTGGATAATCGCTGGTTATTCAATACCGGTGTAAGGGGCGCATGGGCAGACTATGTTTTTAATGAAACACAGCAGACACCTGCAAAATTTGAACGTTCACCTACTACAGAAGGATATGACGGCGGTATAGGATATAAGTATAATCCCGATTCAAAAGTATTTGCGGATTACACTCGTTCTTATCGTTTGCCAGATCTTGATGAATTCTTCCAAAGCCCCTATGGAGGATCACCGTCAGAGATAAATTCCGGACTTACGTATCAAGTTGGGAATCAGTATCAATTAGGGATTAAGGATCAAAGTTTTAATGGAGTTCACTTAGGTTCTAGCGTTACAGAGGCTCAATATAAGAATGAGATCTTCTATGATCCAGTTGCACAAATTTATGGAGCTAATGTAAATTATGGTGGCAGGACCAGGCATTATAGTGAAGAAGCAGATGCTGCAATTGATTTGTTAAATAAGAAAATTGAACCATTTGCCAATATAACCTTTCAGCAATCCGAGTTTTTAAAGGGGAATTATTCAGGCAATGAAATCCCGTATGTGCCGGATCATTTAGCAAACGCAGGTATCACCTTTAAGCCTTTAGAGCGTTTAAGTACATCATTTACGACGCATTTTGTCGGCAAAGAATTCCTGGATGGAGATCAGTCTAATACTGATCCTAAATTAAAACGATATGATACTGTTGATTGGAATGTTAAGTATGGTTTTAAGAATATTGAATTATGGATTACTTTACAAAATATATTTGATTCTAAGTATTTTACCTATGGGAGCGGAGATCCAGGGCAAGATGCTCAGTATTATCCAGCCCCCGGGCGTAATATTGCAGCAGGGATTAAGGTGAAGTTTTAGATCAGGTCGCAGTACCAAAATGCGGTTTCGGAAGTCTTACAGCAGATGCAATCCAGTTTATCGTCTGCGATCTTAGGCCTGGCATAGGTGCGTCTGACTTTTTCACCAATGCTAAACTCAACCGGACGGCTGAAAATAGGCCCATCGAATACAAAGGAGTGGAACTCTCCATTTTCACCGCATGGATCGACTGTCCTGGGCAGATCGGCAAGTAATTGATCGTCGATCAAACGGCCGCAATAAGATGCGTTTAAATGGTCTTCATCTGTACAAACCAGGATGGATTTGAAACCTAAATCGATAAACTCACGGATCAACTCCAGGCTGGGCCTTTTCCAAATGGGAAATACGCCCTTAAGCCCAACCTCAGCCAGCCGGTCTTCCCGGTATTTCCTTAGATCTTCCAGGAAGATATCCCCAAAAATGGAATACTCGATCCCTTCATTCTTAAATTCTGTAAGGACCTTGGCCATGGCGGAGTCATACGCTTCCATCGTCGGCATGGTTGGCACATAGATTATCTTTAAGGGGATCCCGATAAGTTTGGCTTGGCGCTTTAACAGGGAGGTTCGCACACCGTGCATGGATATGCGATCGAATTCTTCACTGCAAGAAGTGACCAGATATTGGATATCATATTGCTTATCTTTGAGCACATGATATAGCGTTAAGGCGGAGTCTTTGCCGCCGCTCCAATTAAAGATCGCTTTACTCCTGGACATAACTTTCTTTTCCTGAAATGGCGAACTCACATTTTTTAAGTTCTTTGCCCAGGTAAGCGGCATGGTCTTTTCTACTAAACCATTTTAATTGATGCTTCTTTTCATATTCAAAAATAGTGCAATAAAGGTCCTGTGCTTTTTGGCCACGAAAAGCTTTTATGATCGTGTGCTTCTTGTCACAGATCGCGACTTCAATAAGGGGCTTGTCTATCTCGCAGCGGATAAGGACATAAACGCCGGTTGGATCACGACGAAAATCTTTGATGGGGTCATGATCAGGGCAATTGATGATTTCCAGATCAGGCGAGATCAACTGTTTGTGCCAAGTGTAATTTTTCATTAAGACCGTAGTTCCTTAATGATCACGTCAATGGGATGAATTTTGTTGAGTGTATAGAAATGCAGGCCGGGAGCGCCACCTTCAAGGAGCTTTCGGCATTGTTTTAGGCAAAAATCAATTCCCGCTTCAACAGTTTTTTCATGGTCCATGGCTATTGGTTTGAAAATATCATGGACCTCTTGAGGGACAGAGGCCCCACACATTGAACAGAAGCGTACCAAGGCCGGATAATCAGTGATCGGTAAGATCCCTGGAATGATGCGTGAGTCGACCCCTAATTTTCTCAAACGGGCCACATAATCAAAATAATCCTTGGTGTCGAAAAAAAGCTGGGTGATGACATAATCAGCGCCTTGGGTGATCTTATTTTTTAAATATTGGGCGTCCAGGTCCCTGTCAGGGCAGAGCAGATGGCCTTCAGGAAAACCAGCCACTCCGATACTGAAATAATCCTTGAAGTGTTCCCGGATAAAGGTAACTAATTCCCAACTGTATTTAAAGTTATTTTCTCCAGGCGTCCAGTTTGGATTGTCCTTGGGAGGATCTCCCCGTAAAGCCAGGACATTACAGATCCCCCGGCGTTGCATTTCGCTGACGATACCCTTGATCTCGTTTTTAGTGTGCAAAACGCAGGTGAGATGCGCTACCGATGGAATATGGTGATGGTTTTGAATATGCTCAACGATGTCTAAAGTTTTCTCGCGGCTGCCACCGCCGGCCCCGTAGGTACAGGAAATAAAATCCGGCGACAGGCCACAAAGCAGATGTAAATTGTTAAGCAGTTTTAAATAACCTTCTTCGGTTTTAGGAGGAAAAAGTTCGAAAGAAAAGGTTAATTTTTTCTGGGCGAAGCTGTCCGTGATCTTTGGCATGGGGGAATTATATCTCAATTTATTTTTTTAGGCGATAATATTTGATTTAACCAAATGCCTATGGCGATCAGGAATAAAGGGGCAATAGGCAGCGCATAGCGGGTGAGGATGCTGACAAGCGAATAGAATAAAATATAAATAAAGATCAGTACTCCTATCAGAAAGCCAAGAGGGGATCTTTGCGGCGTCAGGGCCTGAAGCCACAGCGACATGACCGCTATTAAGCTCATCAAGGAGACAATAAAACGCAGTCCGGCATTGAATATTTTGACATTATAGATCTTTGATAACCAATGAGGGTAGTCGACAAATCCTATTTGGGTTGATTCCCAGAAAAACATTTCTAATCCTTCAATACCGGCCAATAAGATGTACTGAGCAGGATTATGTAAGACTTTTTGGACAGACAGGTTCATCAGGGTATTATTTATTTTATCAGCAGATAAATGTTGACGGGATAATTCGTCTTCTTGGGCATGACCCAATTCATCAGATTTATAAAAAGACCAGAAGTCGCATTCCTTGGCTCCAAAAATACTGTTGCAAACGCCTTCTCCGGGAACATAGGCCAATGCCTCTGAGAATTTTTTGAAGGTCAATGGCTCCATCCGCCGGGCCGTATTACCGTAGATCAGGCAGGTACCACGGGAAGTTACCACAAAATTACCGTTATAATTCCAATTTAGCCATTTAAAACCGCTGATGGGGGAAAAAAACAGGATCACCGCTGCCGCCAGGCATAGGGAAAAGGGTATTAATTTTTTTGTTATTATCTGCTTATCCGTGAAAAATATGGCTGAGAAGAGAATAATTAAATAAACCGGGGCAATGCCTTCAAAAATACCCTTGATCAAGGTTATCAAGGCCAAGGATATCCCTAAGAGCACGCCATAAGTTAAAGCAGCCAGCCTTTTTTCTTGTTTAATAGCTTCCCAGGCATAAAAGCTTGTCAGGACTATCATTAATAAAAAAGGATAGGTGGCAATTTCCGAGAACAAACTAAAAGCGGTATTGTTTAGAGCAGGGGACAAGGCCATATACAACAGGACGGCTGTACAGATCCCGTGACGAATGTTTAGTAAACGTAAGATTTTATAGGTTAATATTTGTGTTAACAATAAGATCATGACCCCAAAGAGGGCTATTATTTTAACGTAGGCCAAGCCCGTGAAATGTTCAATATGCATGGATAAGGCGATGAGTAAAGGATAGAGGGGTTCACGGTTAGGCCCGGTCTTAAAGTAATCGATCCAGCCGTGGGCGTAGAGCATTTTCCCCAGGGCGACATAATTGATAGAATCGAAAACAATAGCCATGTGGACCGTCACGCTTAAATACAGCCAATAGACCAGTGATAAGAGGAAAACACCTGCTATGGAAGGGGAGAACGGCATGTTTAGTATTTTATCAATAGGCCAAGTCACGTGCAAGCAGATATCAAAATAGAATTTTGAATCAGGGATTCTTTTTTCGGATATTTAAGTAGATGAGCGTAATTTATATTGACTTAATCTTTGTCTTTTATATAATGTTCACAAATTGAACATTCTTATGAATAAACCTGAAGACTCCCTAAACGAACGCGAATTCGAATTGATCAATATCATTGGCGCTCAACTTGGTGCCAATCAAAGAGATCTGTCCAAACAATTAGATATTTCTCTTGGGATGACCAATCTTTTAGTCCGCCGTCTTGTTGTGAAGGGATATATTCGCATCCGTCAGCTTAATAAGAAAAAGACTGAGTATATTATTACCCCCAAAGGCTTTACTGAAAAATATCATAAATCTGTTCATTACACACTTAAGACCATACGTTCCATAGGTTTAGTTAGGGAACAATTGAATATAGTTATCAAACGTTTGTTTGACCAGGGAGAGAGGGTCTTTTTTATTTTGGGAAGCTCTGATCTCGTTGAACTGGTTGAAATGTCCTTGAGCCAGCCGCAGTGGGCCGGGGTGAAATTTAGCCGTGTGGAACAAATACCTGACAATCCGCAAGGGGTCATTCTGATATGCAAGGAAGAAATAGACGCCTCTCCTTATCCGGCAACCCAATGTGTTGATTTGATCAAAGAATTAGCTGTCCAAAACAATAACGAAATTCTTGAACAAGCGCCGGAGAGGTAGCAAGATGAAAAAAAATGTTTTGGTCACAGGAGGAGCTGGATTTATCGGAAGCCATCTGGTTGACCATCTTTTAAATGGCGGTCATTTCGTCACGGTTATCGATAATTTATCCACCGGACGCATGGCCAATGTGGCCCACCTCAAAGACCATTCAGAATTTAAATTTATTAAAGCGGATATCAATGATTTTGACAGCATAAGTCCTTTATTTAAAGATAAGGATATGGTGTTTCATTTGGCCGCGCTTGCAGACATTGTGCCGTCCATCGTAAACCCAAGAAATTATTATATAGCCAATGTGATGGGAACGATGAACGTTCTTGAGGCATCCCGATTGGCGGGAGTTAAAAAATTTGTATATTCTGCTTCCTCTTCCTGTTACGGGGTGCCTGCGCCGGGACACTATCCGACGGACGAAAACACACCCATTCAACCCCTATATCCATACGCCTTGACAAAATATATGGGAGAATGCGCTGTTTTACATTGGGGACGGGTTTATGACATACCGGTCATTTCTTTAAGATTATTCAATGTTTATGGCCCTAGGTCGCGCACCTCAGGAACCTACGGTGCCGTCATTGGGGTTTTTTTAAGCCAAAAATTAAACAGCAAACCGTTCACTGTTGTCGGCGATGGGAACCAGACGCGTGATTTCATCTTTGTTACGGATGTTGCGCAAGCTTTTATTTGCGCTGGTTTTTCCGGTGTATCCGGCGAAGTTTTTAACGTCGGTGCGGGAAACCCGCAGAGTGTCAATAAACTGGTTTCATTATTAAAAGGGGATAAGGTGCATATTCCCAAAAGACCGGGGGAACCTGATAGCACATGGGCGAACATCAATAAAATAAAATTAATGCTCGGCTGGCAGCCACGGGTGTCGTTTGAAGAAGGAATGGCTGAAGTACTTAAAAATATTGATGATTGGCGTCATGCTCCGGTGTGGACGCCCGAAAGCATACAAGAGGCAACCAAGGATTGGTTTAAATATCTGACAAAGAAACAAGAAACGAGGCCTGTTAATGGAACAAACTCCTCAAAATAAGGTTTTACCGCTTAAAGACATAGCCCGACGGATCGAAGCTAATAAATCCAAAGGTAAAAAAGTGGTGATGTGTCATGGGGTTTTTGACATTATTCACTTGGGGCATATCCGTCATTTTAATATGGCCAAAAAGAACGCGGATTTTCTGGTGGTGACCTTGACCGCGGATAAGCATGTTAAACGCGGTCCCGGACGTCCGTTTTTTAAGGAGAGATTGCGGGCTGAGACCATTGCTTCGCTGGGAGTGGTTGATTATGTGGGCATTGTGGATGCCCCTACCGCGATCGAAGCCATTAAGGTGTTGAAACCGAATTTTTATGCCAAGGGCGTAGAGTATAAGAAACGTGAAAAAGATGTTACCGGTAAAATTTTTGAAGAAGAAAAAACCATCAAATCAGTGGGGGGCAGCATTGTCTTCACGGATGATATTACTTTTAGTTCATCACAGATCATCAATAATTATTTTGATATATTCCCCCCGAGGACGTCCCACTATTTGAAAGCTATCGGTAAGCGTTATTCGATCGAGCATATCGTGGAATCCCTGGAAAGTCTGAAAAAGCTCAAAGTGTTGGTGATAGGGGATGCCATTATTGATGAATATCACTATTGCACGCCTATGGGGAAATCCTCCAAGGAACATTTGGTGGTGAACCGTTATGTTTCTGAAGAAATGTTCGCCGGCGGGGCCTTGGCTACGGCCAATAATGTGGCGAGTGTTTGCGGACAGGTAGATTTGATAACGGTTTTAGGCCAACAGGATTCCAAGGAAGATTTTATTCGCGAGCGTCTTGCGCCTAACGTTAAACCAAAGTTCTTTTACCGTCCGGATACCAATACTATTGTTAAACGGCGTTTTGTCCATGAAGGAGGGAACAACCGTAAACTTTTTGAAATTTGTTATATGAAGGATAACGATATCCCCATTCAGGTAGAATCAGGCATCGTCCGTCATCTGCAGAAAGTGATAGCTAACTATGATTGTGTGCTCATTTCTGATTTCGGGCACGGATTGATGACAAAAAAACTGATCGATTTGGCTTGTTCCAAGGCCAAATATTTGGCGGTCAATGCACAGACCAACAGTGCCAATATCGGTTTTAACCTGGTGACCAAATACCCGTCTGCCGATTGTATTTGTATTGACGAGCTTGAGCTACGTTTCGCCGCACATGATAAGTTTAGTGATCCGCGTCATTTGGCCCAAAAAATCTATGAGCAGATCGGCTGCAAACAAATTATCGCCACCCGTGGCGCCCATGGTTCCTTAAGTTATTCCAAAAAAGAAGGGTTCCATGAGACACCGGCTTTTTCTTACAAGGTCGTAGATGCCATCGGTGCCGGGGATGCTTTTTTTGCCTTTGTGGCTCCATGTTTTTCCAGGGGTATGTCCCAGGATATTGTGTCATTTATCGGTAATGCCGCCGGATCTTTGGCCGTGCAAATTGTCTGTAACCGCGAGCCGGTCATGGCGGTAGATCTGATGAAGTTTATCGTCAGGCTATTGAAATATTAACGTCTACCCCTCTCTGGGGCAGACACGTCATTAAATATGTAATAGAATAGACAGGGAGGCTGAGTGTTGAGACAATTAAAGACTGTTTTAGTGACGGGGGGAGCAGGTTATGTGGGTGCTATCTTGGTCCCCAAGCTGTTAAAAGCGGGGTATCAGGTAAAGGTACTCGATCTTTATATTTATGGTGATGATGTTTTGTCATCGGTCAAAGGGCATCCGGGTTTGACAGAGATCAAAGGGGATATGCGCGATGTCGCTCTTTTAGAGAAGATCATTCCTGGAACGGACGCAGTGATCCATCTGGCCTGCATTTCCAATGATCCTTCTTTTGAATTAAATCCTGATCTTGGTAAATCTATTAATTATGACGCTTTTATTCCTTTGGTTGGGATTTCCAAGAAAAATAAGGTCCAACGTTTTATTTATGCGTCATCTTCCAGTGTTTACGGTGTCAAAGAGGTGGAGAATGTCACCGAGGACATGGAGCGTATCCCCTTGACCGATTATTCTAAATTCAAAGCCATGTGTGAAGATTATCTTTTAGCGCAACAATCGGATGATTTTACGGTCCTTATCCTGAGACCCGCAACGGTCTGTGGGTATTCACCGAGGCAACGGATGGACCTGACCGTCAATATCCTGACGAATCATGGGTACCATAACCGCAAGATACGTGTTTTTGGCGGTTCACAGAAACGTCCTAATATCCATATTGAAGACATTACCGATCTTTATGTTAAATGTTTAGAGTATCCCAAGGAAAAGATCGCCGGTAAAACGTTTAATGCCGGCTGGGAAAACCACACGGTCAGCCAGATCGCGAAGATGGTCAAGGAAGTGATAGGAGATCCTAATATTGTGATAGCTACTGAACCGACAGATGACAACCGTTCTTATCACGTATCATCCGAGAAGATCAAAAAAGAGCTGGGATTTGTTCCGGTGCACACCATTGAAGATGCTGTCAAGGACCTTGTGAATGCCCTCAAGGATGGCAAGCTCCCTAATTCAATGACAGAAAACCGTTATTACAATATTAAAGTGATGAAGGCCCTGGCGCTTAAATGACATATATGACTAAGATCCCTTATATCAATCTTGCCGGTCAGCACGCAGCGATCAAAGATCAGTTGTTGGCCGCTGTTGAACGTGTCATTGATCATGGACAATTTGTTCTTGGCCCTGAGGTTCAAGAGTTTGAATCACGTTTTGCGCAATTTTGTAAGGTAAAATATGCTATCGGTGTAGGCAATGGCACCGACGCCATCATTTTAGCGCTCAAAGCCTTAGGTATCGGCCCTGGCGATGAAGTCATCAGCGTCTCGAATACATTTATTTCGACAATAAGCAGTATCGCTCTGGTGGGGGCTAAACCCGTGTTGGTGGATGTTCGCGGTGATTATAATATAGACCCTGAGCTTATCGAAAAAGCCATAACCAAAAATACCAAGGCTATATTACCTGTGCATTTGACAGGCCGGCCGGCTGATATGGATTCGATTATGGGTATTGCAGAAAAGCATGGTTTAAAAGTGATCGAAGATTGCGCTCAAGCGGTAGGTGCTGAATATAAGGGAAAAAGAGTAGGGACCTTTGGGGATATAGGGTGTTTCAGTTTGCACCCTTTGAAAACACTTAATGCCTGCGGAGACGGCGGAGTGATAGTGACGAATGATGAGCAAGCCTATGAAATGCTAAGAGCATTACGTAACAACGGAATGAAAGGGCGGGATGAATGCATTGTTTGGAGCAGTAATTCCCGCTTGGATTCCATTCAGGCCGCCATGTTATTGGTCAAATTGGATCATTTTGAGAAGTGGACGGAAAAAAGGATCGAGAACGCGAAATTTTACAAAGAAGCATTTTCAAAATCGAATGTGGTACGTTTCCCCGTTGATCAACCTCATGAAAAAGGCGTTTACCACACTTTTGTTATCCAAGCCGACGGGCGGGACGCGCTAAGTAGTTTTCTGGCAGAAAAAGGGATAGGAACAAAAATTCATTATTCCGTTCCGGTTCATTTACAACCGGCAGCCCGACATCTGGGCTATAAAAAAGGTGATCTGCCCATGACCGAACAACAATCAGAGAATATTTTGAGCCTTCCGGTCCATCCGGAATTAAGGCATGAAGATTTAAAGTATATTGTCCAATCGATCGAAGAATTTTATAAAGGAAGGAAAGGGTGAAAATGAAAGTCGGTTATTCTTATTTGAAGCAGCAGTTTGCCAACATCGATCCGTATTTAGGCGATATTAAGAAATTGATCCTCAGTGAAGATCTAACCTTAGGAAAACCTGTGGGAGAATTTGAAGAGAGTTTTTCAAAACTCACCGGTATCCCGTATGCGATCGGCGTGAGTTCAGGGACAGATGCGCTTATTTTATCTTTAAAAATATTGGGGATCGGGCCCGGGGATGAGGTCATCACAACGCCTAACACCTTTATCGCTACCGTCGGAGCGATCGCGATGACAGGCGCCAGGCCGGTTTTTGTTGATAATAATGCAGAGCATACCATCGATGTCAGTAAGATCGAAGCAGCTATTACCAAAAGAACAAAGGCGATCATGCCTGTTCATTTAAGCGGTACACCGGCGGATATGCCCGCCATCATGAAGATCGCCAAACGTCATTCTTTACGCGTTGTCGAAGATGCGGCCCAAGCTATTTTAGCTTCCATTGATGGCAAGCACGTGGGTTCATGGGGAGATGCCGCAGGGTTTAGTCTTCACCCCTTAAAGAATTTGAATGTCTGGGGCGATGGAGGGCTCATTGTCACACGTTCCAAGGAGCTTTACAAGAAACTACGGTTATTCCGTAATCATGGGTTGGTCAATCGCGATGAAGTTGAATTTTTTGGGCATAATTGCCGCCTGGATTCCCTGCACGCGGTCATCGGCAACCGTCTTATTAAAGAAGCCCATATCATTACCAATAAACGTATTGAATATGCCGGTCAATTTGATGAGGCTTTCAAAAGTTTGCCTGAAATTACTATTCCTCCGCGTCGTAAAGGTGTTAAACGGGTTTATCATACCTATGTTATCCATGCCCAACGCAGGGACGCCTTGTTAAAATATTTAATGCAAAAAGGGATCGAGGCCAAGGTCCATTATCCCATCCCTCTCCATCTTCAGAAAGCGGCCAAGTATTTAGGGTATAAAAACGGGGATTTTCCCGTCTGCGAAGCGCATTGCCGTAACATCATTACATTACCGGTCCATCAGCATTTAACAAAAGGCCAGATGGATTATATGATCGACTGTGTTTACAATTTTTATAAAAGTTAGGAATGATTTCAAAGTGCCCGTTTGTTTAAGCGGATACCTTAAACAGATCATCAATTAAAGGATAAGTCTATGAGCATAAGTCAAATTGGCAAGGATCATCTCAATATGATCCTCGATGGAACAAAAATTAATTGGTACCATGACCGCATCAGGGCCTGGGAGAGGGGCGAACGCATTGCTCCCATTACCATCGACATGGCCCTTACGACCACCTGTAACATGGGCTGCGAGTTTTGTTATCGTTTTCTGCAAAATAACAAGATCCACAAGATCACCAAGGACCATATGACCGCCTTTCTTGATGATTGTAAAGAGATCGGGGTCAAAGGAATATCCTTAGTTTCTGACGGTGAAAGTTCCATCAGCCCTGCTTATGAGCATACGATCACTTATGGTCATTCCATCGGGCTTTCAATGGCATCCGGAAGCAATTCTTACCTTCTGCATTCGGAATTGCTTGAAAAAGTCTTCCCCAGCCTTACCTATCTCAGGGTCAATATTTCGGCGGGTGAAGAAGACAGATACAATGAGATCATGGGCGCCAAGGGCGACATGTTCAAAAGAGTTTGTAGCAATATCAGGGAAATGGTCAAGATGAAGAAAGCGGGAAAGAGTAATTGCACCGTTGGAATGCAAATGGTCTTCATGCCAAAATATGAAGATCAGTTGATCCCTTTGGCAAAACTTGCAGTTGAACTTGAAGCAGACTATCTTGTCATCAAACATTGCAGTGATGACGAATTTGGGACCTTGGGCGTCCAATATGCTGACTATGAAAAAACCTACCCTACGATCAAAGCTGCGGAAGCTTTGTCCACCAGCAAGACTTTAATTAAAGCCAAATGGAGTAAGATTCAAGAATGTACAGCAAAAGGTGCAGTACGGCCTTATCAGAGATGTTACGGGACGCCATTCCTTCTTCAAATTAGCGGGACAGGATTAGTCGCCCCTTGCGGTATGTTGTTTAATGAAAGGTATGAGAAGGATTATCATATCGGCAATATCACAGAAACACGATTTAAAGATATTTGGAAGAGTGAACGGTATTGGGAAGTGGTACATAGGCTTGCCAGCCCGGCATTCGATGCCCAAACAATGTGCGGCAGCCTTTGCCTGCAGCATAGTGTCAATAAATACTTAGACCGTTATGTCAAGGGAGAGATCGAATTAGTGGAACCTGTCGGCGAAAAACCGCCGCATTTGGATTTCGTCTAGGGATGAAAAAGAGTTAATATGTATTCAAAAGTCGATAAGGGTATCAGGCAAATAGTAGTTACGCATGAAAAATTGAAGAAGCCGCCAAGTGCTGCCAAGTGGCTGTTTTTTATTTTTTTGCCTAAACTGCCTATGTTTCTGTTGGCTTTACCTTTTGTTGCCCTGATGAGATTGCTCCGTCCTCTCGTTTGGATACGGCTTATTCCCGTTTATGAAAGGATCGGGCATGGAATAGGCAATACGGATATGTATTTGTTAGAGCGCAGGGCAGGACTGGACGCTTCCAAGACCATTGATATTTTTTATCCTGACCGTCCATGGAAATGTAACCGGCAAATGATCAAAATGTGGCGAAAAGTAATTCCTCTCTATGATTGGGTTTATTGGATAGCATGGGCTGACAAGGAGATTTCCGGTTACGGGCCCCATCATTACATTCCTGTCCACAATGACCGCGATGTCAGAGGATTATCAAATGATGCGCCCCCACCGGTGTCTTTCAGCAGACAAGAAGAGGACCGTGGCGCTCGTTTGTTGCGTGATATGGGTATCCCTGCCGGTTCATCCATTGTTTGTTTTCATGGCAGAGATGCCGCTTATCAAGAGGCGCTGGCACCCAATAACGATTACTCACACTATGATTTTCGAGATGTAGATATAAATTCTTATATACCGGCGATCAAGACGCTCGTTAGCCGTGGGTATTATTGTGTTCGTATGGGAAACGTGGTTAAGCAGCCTTTTGGCTGGCAAGATCCACATGTGATCGATTATGCCACGAGTAAATGGAGAAGTGATTTTGCCGACATGTACTTAATTTCAAGATGCCATTTTTATGCTGGAAATTCTTGTGGGGTGGATGCAATAGCCGTTTATTTTAGAAAACCGCGGGTGGTTTTAAATATGATTCCGATCAAGATCACAGATGTTTGGGCGCCTTCCAATTTATTTATTTATAAGAAATTATGGTCCATCCAAGAAAAGAGACTCCTTACTTTCAAGGAAATCATGAACTCAGGGGTTGGATATTTTTTAGAAGATATATTGTATAAACAACACGGCCTTGAGGTAGTTAACAATACGCCTGAAGAAGTCGTAGATGTCATGGTGGAAAAGGACGAAAGAATGCGTGGGTCCTGGAAGACCAATGATGAATACGAAGAGCTTCAGCGCAGATTTTGGGCTCTATATACACCTGACCGTCTTAATCAGGTATTTAAAGCCCGAGTGGGGTCGAAATTCTTGTTACAGAACCAGGATCTTTTGGATTAAAATGAAAAATAAAGTCATAGTTTTGGGCAGTAATTCTTTCTCCGGCGCGCATTTTGTTGATTTTTTGCTGGATGAAGGCGTTGAGACGGTCGGCATCAGCCGTTCCGTGGAACCGAATGATGTTTTTTTGCCGTATAAAAAGAAAAAAAGTTCTTTGTTTAAATTTTATCAGCTTGATTTAAATTCCCAGCTGGATGACATCATGAAGGTAGTGGAAGAGATCCGTCCGGAATATGTGGTCAATTTTGCGGCGCAGGCGATGGTGGCAGAAAGCTGGCAGCATCCCGAACAATGGTTTCAAACAAATACGTTAGCTAATGTGATGCTGCACGACCGTTTACGTAAATGCAGTTTTTTATGTAAGTATGTGCATGTTTCGACACCGGAAGTGTACGGTAATTGTCAGGGACTTATAGGAGAAAATACTAATTACTCTCCCAGCACGCCGTACGCGGTTTCACGGGCCGCAGCAGATCTAAGTTTGATGACATTTTTAAAGAATTATAATTTCCCGGTGGTATTCACACGTTCAGCGAATGTTTATGGCCCAGGCCAGCAATTGTTCCGTATTATACCGCGAACGATCTTATCTATCCTTTTAGGTAAAAAGCTTCCGCTTCATGGAGGAGGACATTCAGTCCGTTCTTTTATTCATATCCGTGATGTGGCGCAAGGGACATGGGCCCTCGCCAAGAATGCCCAACCCGGCGAGATTTTCCATTTTTCTACATCGCGTAACATTTCTATCCGAGATGCGGTTAAACTGATCGCCGAAAAAATGAATGTCCGTTTTGAGGACTGTGTTGATATTGTTGATGAACGTCCGGGGAAAGACGCGGCCTATTTGTTGGATAATAAAAAAGCAAAAACTGTTTTAGGATGGTATGATCGTATTTCCCTTGAAGAGGGTATCGACGAGACGATCCAGTGGGTTAAGGATAATTTGAAAGTCCTTAAACAACTGCCTGATCATTATATCCATAAGCCTTAAGAGGAGGATTTCAAAGATGCATGTTTTAGTGACGGGTGGATGCGGCTATATTGGAACAAATTTAACACAGGCACTGCTGGGCCAAGGGCATCAGGTTACAGTCGTTGATATTATGTGGTTCGGTAATGTGCTGGCCCCGCATAAAAATCTTAAAGTGGTCCAAGGGGATATCAGAGATGCAGAAAAGATCCCCATGCAAGGCGTTGATGTGGTCATGCATTTGGCCAATGTGGCTAATGATCCCTGCGGTGACTTAGATTCCAAATTAGCCTGGGAAGTAAATGCCTTGGCATCGATGCAGCTGATCGAACTGGCCCTTAGATATAAAGTTAAACAATTCATGTATGCCAGTTCGGGGAGTGTTTACGGGGTGAAAGATGAGCCGCAGGTTACCGAAGACTTGTCCCTTGTTCCGATCTCGGACTATAACAAGACTAAAATGATCAGTGAACGTGTATTTTTAAGTTATCAGCGTGACATTATTTTGCAGTGCATCCGTCCGGCGACGGTATGTGGGTTATCCCCGCGGATGAGACTAGATGTGTCGGTCAATATGATGACGTCCCAGGCCTTGATCAAGAAAAAAATGACGGTCTTTGGAGGAAATCAGATCCGCCCTAATATTCATATGAAGGATATGATAGGGGTTTATTTACATTTTCTTAAATTGGGTAGCCAAGCGACAGGTGTATTTAACGCAGGTTTTGAGAATATTTCCATCCTGGATATTGCTAAGATGGTAGATAAACATGTTCCGGCAGAGATAGTCATTACTGAATCCAATGACCCCCGTTCTTATAGTCTTAATTCGGATAAATTGCTTGCTACGGGTTTTAAACCCCGCTATGGCGTCGAGGATGCTATTAAAGAGATGGTAGCCGCCTACCAGGCCGGAGCGTTTAAAGATGAAGATAACTGTTATAACATTCGCACCATGAAAAAACTTTACGGTCCGAAAGTTGGAAAGGGATAATGGGCAAAGAGATCGATCTTTTAGTTAATTACCCCAAGTCAAAGCGCGATATAAAAGATCGCGGCGCTCAAAAAAAACCTGAAGACAGGGCTCTGGCCAGGCAGTTTGGTCGTGATTTCTTTGATGGGGATCGTCGGAATGGCTATGGGGGATTTAATTATAACCCCCGTTTTTGGCAGCCGGTGATACCGGCCTTTCAAAAGCATTTTGGTTTGACTGGTAGCAGTTCTCTGCTGGATGTGGGATGTGGTAAAGGTTTTATGTTGCATGATCTAGCACTACTTATCCCCGGAATTAAGCTTGAGGGTTTGGATATTTCTTCATACGCTATATCCAATGCCATTGAAGATATGAAACCACATGTGATTGTCGCCAACGCCCAAAAGCTGCCGTTTCCTGATAAATCATTTGATGTGGTGATCTCAATAAATACGATCCACAATCTTGAACGTAAGGAGTGTGGAGAAGCTTTGCAGGAGATTGAACGCGTAAGCCGCGGTAAAAGTTTCATTACGGTGGATGCCTATCGTAATGATGAAGAGAAGGAATCGATGGAGGCTTGGAACCTTACCGCCCGGACCATCATGCATGTAGAAGAGTGGAAAGATTTTTTTGCCAAGGTTGGATATACGGGGGACTATTTTTGGTTCATTCCATAATAGAGAAGACTGATGAAAAAGACTGACATTGCTAAAGAATTGTTACGCCGGATGAAATTGATTCGCTTGGCCGAGGAAACCATAGCTGCGCGGTATTCTGAGAACAAGATGCGTTGCCCAACTCATTTGTGTACGGGTCAGGAGGCAGTGTCCGCTGCGGTTGGTTTTGTTTTGAGTAAGGATGATTTTGCGGTGAGCTCGCATCGGGCTCATGGACATTATTTGGGAAAGGGCGGTGATCTGGGCGCCATGCTGGCAGAGATCTACGGGAAGGCTACGGGTTGTTCTGCCGGTAAGGGCGGTTCGATGCACCTTATTGATGAGAGCGTCGGATTTATGGGCAGTACAGCGATCGTTGGCAATACGATCCCTATTGGAGTTGGTCTTGGGCTTTCGATTAAGCTTAACCAAACGAAGCAGGTTAGCTGTATTTTTTTGGGTGAAGGGGCAACGGAAGAAGGTGTGTTTTATGAATCAGTGAATTTTGCAGTCCTTAAAAAACTTCCGGTACTTTTTATTTGCGAGAATAATCTTTATTCCGTGTATTCATCCCTTAAAGATCGTCAGCCAGCCGGGCGGGACATTTACAAGATGGTCCAAGGGCTCGGTTGTCCAGCCCAACAAGGGGATGGAAATGATGTTTTTGAAGTTTATGAGAAAGTAAAGAAGGCAGTGGCTTTGTTACGTGGGGGAAAGGGTCCTTATTTTCTTGAATTTTCCACCTATCGCTGGCGGGAACATTGCGGTCCGAATTTTGATAATGATATCGGATACCGTAGTGAGAAAGAATTCTTGAACTGGAAGAAAAAAGACCCGGTTGGTCGATTAGAAAAGGATATTTTGAAAAAGGGAATGCTCTCGCGTCCACAGATCGATCAGATGGAGCAGGAGATCAAAACTCAGGTCGATGCCGCTTTTCATTTTGCGGAAGAATCACCTTTTCCTCAAGCACTAGAGGCGTATACGCAACTTTTTAAGGAATAATCATGGCCAACCGAAAACTAAATTTTGCCAAAGCAGTTAATGAAGCATTGACGCAGGCCATGGAGAAAGATACCAAGGTCATCTGTTATGGTCTTGGCGTTGATGATCCTAAGGCTATTTTTGGAACGACATTGGGCTTAAAAGAAAAATTTGGGGACGCTCGCGTGTTTGATATGCCTACTGCAGAGAATGCTATGACGGGCATCGCCATAGGGGCATCGCTTAATGGCATTCGTCCGGTAATGACACATCAACGTTTGGATTTTTTCATTTTAGCCATGGATCAACTGGTGAACAGTGCGGCCAAGTGGCACTATATGTTTGGTGGTAAGTCTTCTGTGCCGATCACGATCCGTCTGATCATGGGACGCGGATGGGGGCAAGGTCCTACACATTCTCAGAATTTACAGGCGTGGTTAACTCATATTCCTGGTCTTAAAGTGGTGGCGCCGGCCATGACGGCGGACGTTAAAGGGCTTCTTTTAGCGAGCATTTTTGATGATAATCCTGTGGTCTTTCTTGAACACCGCTGGCTTCATAATCTCGAGGGGGATGTGCCTGTAGACGCTGTACCTATTCCTTTGGGAAAAGCCAACTTGATCAAGAAAGGTGATGATGTCACCATTGTTTCATACTCCTATATGACTATTGAAGCCCTTCACGCCATTGAGGTCCTTGAGAAAGAAGGTGTGCACTGTGATCTGGTAGATTTGAGGACCTTAAGCCCCATGGATTGGGATTCGATTTTTGCTTCAGTCAATCGTACGGGTCGCCTATTGGCATTAGATACCAGCAATGAGACCGGATCTGTCGCAGGCGAGATCATTGCCCGGGTCAGCATGGAAATTTTTGCTAAATTAAAAGCTGCCCCGCAAAGGCTTGCCTCGCCGGATTATCCTAGTCCGACCAGTCCTGCGTTGACCAAAAGTTTTTATAAGGGAGCTGAAGATATTGTTGATGCCGTCAACAAAATGCTGGGCAAGAATATTTCGTTGGAATATTTTCAAGATCATCGCAAGCGGCCGCATGACGTTCCGGGCGATTGGTTTAAGGGGCCTTTTTAAAAATGAAAATACCTAAAGAAATGTTAGCGGCGATCTTAGTCGAGCAGAAGAAACCTCTCGTTATTGATAAGGTCTCTTTGCCTGAAGAATTACATTATGGACAGGTCTTAGTCAAGGTCCATTATAGCGGCATTTGCGGGTCACAAATAGGAGAGATCAACGGTGCTAAGGGAGAAGATAAGTACTTGCCTCATTTATTAGGACATGAGGGATCAGGAGAGGTTGTGGCCATAGGTAACGGGGTCACTCATGTTAAACCGTCGGATCATGTGGTCATGCATTGGATGCCGGGTCGTGGGATTGAATCCAAGCCACCGGTATATTCCTGGAAAGGCAAGCCATTAAGTGCCGGTTGGGTAACGACATTTAATGAGTATTCAATAGTTTCTGAGAATCGCCTTACGGTAATCCCGAAGGATTTTGATTTGAAAATAGCAGCCCTATTCGGTTGTGCTGTAACCACGGGTTTAGGAGTTATTAATAACAAAGCTCAATTACATATTGGTCAATCTGTTCTTATCCTTGGTGCGGGTGGGGTAGGATTGAATATTATTCAGGGGGCAGCGATGGTATCTGCCAATCCGATCATTGCGGTCGATCTGTATGATGCGAAATTAGACATGGCTAAAAATTTTGGAGCGACACATATTATTAATGCGAAGACGCAAAATGTGACCGATGCTGTGCACAAGATCGTAGGAGTTAATGGAATAGATGTTGTCGTTGATAATACCGGGGACCCGCAAGTGATCGAAGAGGGGTATCGTTTGACCGGTGCGAAGGGAAGAATGATCTTGGTTGGAGTATTGCCAAAGGACAAACAGGTTTCGTTGAATACTTTAGCGCTGCATTTTGGAAAGACTTTGTCAGGAACTAAGGGGGGCGAGTGTCAGCCAGATATGGATATTCCGCGCTATATCCGTCTTTGTCAGGCAGGGAAGTTGAGGTTAAGTGAATTTATCACCGATAGAATTCCGTTAACAGAGATCAACGAGGCCATTGAACGTATGCGCAGAGGCGAGGTCATCGGGCGGTGTTTGATCGGGATAGAAGGTTTATGAAAAAGGGATCTCCGGTCGCAATAATTATTTCCATTTCCAGTGATATAGGCCACGCGTTAGCTTTAAGGTGGCAGTCAAAAGGGTTCAATGTTTATGGGACTTATCGCACACCGTCTTCTAAAATTGACGAATTAAATGCTTTGGGGATCAAGACGGTTCATTGTGATCTAACAGATAACACGTCGATCCAAGAGAGCTGTTCTTTTTTGAGCAAGACGTGTCTGCATTGGGATTATCTGGTCATTTGTCCGGGGCTTCAAGATCCGGTCGATTCTTTTGCTGGTTGTGATTTTTCTCAGTGGGAGCAGTCCATCAATGTCAATTTTATAAAGCAAATGCAGATTATTCATGAACTTCTTCCATTTCGTTCAAAAGCTGCGTCAAAGCCGCCGGTTGTCCTACTTTTTGCCGGGGGAGGGACCAATAATGCGACAGTGAATTATTCAGCGTATACAGTTTCCAAGATCGCGTTGATCAAGATGTGTGAACTGTTGGATGCTGAGATCCCGGATACCAGCTTTACGATCCTTGGCCCGGGCTGGGTCAGAACGAAGATCCATGAGTCCACCTTAAAAGCAGGGACCAAGGCGGAATCAAATTATCAAAAGACCATTGAAAAGTTGGGCGGCAAAGATTGCACGCCTATGGAAAAAGTGTTGGATTGCTGCGATTGGATCATCAATGAGGAGCGCAACGTAATTGGTGGGCGTAATTTTAGTGTCGTTTTTGATCAATGGGGAAACGGGGAGTTGAAGGTCAGCTTATTGAAAGATCCGAACATGTACAAACTTCGCAGGCATGGGAATGAAAGGTTGATTAAAATATGATTTCTTCGCCGATATTGAAAGAACTAATGACGTTATTACCAAGTGTTTCTAAGTATCATTCGCCTGGTGGGGAATTACAGCCTTTTTTAAAGAAAGTTGCTCGCCGAGAAATCGAATCGATGTTCTCTTCTCCAAAAGCCAGGCCCATGGATCTTGTTCCTTTCGGGAATCTTTGGTTCCCTTATTATAAGATGGGTGCGGTGGATACGCTAAATCTCTTTGATATCGATGAGCTTATAATTTTCAGTTTTTATTGGGCGAACCGCAAGCATTATAAGAAGGTAGTGGATATCGGGGCAAATCTTGGACTTCATTCAATCCTGTTAAGCCGCTGTGGGTATACCGTCCGGTCTTTTGAGCCGGATCCCTGGCATTTCAAGATATTGACGAAGAACCTGGCCCGGAATAAATGTTTTAATGTTACGCCATATAATGCGGCTGTTTCCAGCCAGTCAGGGACACTGGAGTTCATTAGGGTTTTGGGCAATACAACAGGAAGCCACCTCGCGGGTGCTAAGCCTAAGCCTTACGGAAAGCTAGAGAAGTTTCCGGTCAAGGTTGAAGCGTTTCCCGCATTGGTGTCCTGGGCTGATCTTGTCAAGATCGATGCTGAGGGGCATGAGAAGGAGATACTTTTGTCGACTGAAAAGAAGCATTGGAGAAAAACGGATGCGATGGTGGAAGTTCAGAACATAGACAATGCTAAGGCTATTTTTAAACATTTTAATAAATTAGAGGTAAATCTGTTTTCTCAGAAAATAAATTGGGGATTGGTTAAAAAGTTACAAGATATACCGGTTGGTTACAAAGAGGGGTCTCTTTTTATTTCGTCGAAAAGCAAGATGGTTTGGGTTCGGGATAACCATATTTAACAAAGGGACAGGCGTAATGAAGCTTTCCGATTATGTTGCAGAATTTTTAGTAGGGCAGGGCATCAAGCATGTTTTTGTTGTTACAGGAGGCGCTTCAGCGCATTTGATCGATTCCATTGGTCAGACGGCAGGGATCGAATATATCTGTAATCAACATGAACAGGCATGCGCGATGTCCGCTGATGCGTACGCACGGGTAAACAGGAATTTGGGAGTGGTGATGGTGACGAGTGGCCCCGGGGCAACGAATCTCCTGACCGGTGTTTGCTGTTCTTATTACGATTCAGTTCCGCTATTGTGCCTTACAGGTCAGGTGTCGACATTCCGTTTGAAAAAAGATACGGGTGTGCGTCAGGTAGGTTTTCAAGAAACAGATGTCATTGATATTTTTCGGTCAGTAACGAAATATTGTGTCCAACTTCAGGACCCTTTGGATATACGCTATGAGCTTGAAAAGGCTTTGTGGATGGCAAAGTCTGGCCGGCCCGGCCCGGTGTTAATTGATATCCCTGATAATTTGCAGCGTGCGCAAGTGGAGCCTGAGAAGCTTAAAGGTTTTGTGCCGTCTTTCAAGGATTCTCTTCCCGCAGTCAAAGATAATTTGTTGGAAGAATGTGTACGCCTGATGAATGAGGCCAAGAGACCTGTCCTTGCTTTTGGGTGGGGAGTTCATCTTTCTCAGGCAGAAGAAGAAGCTAAAGAATTCATCGACCGTTTGGGATTTCCGGTGGTACTGACTTGGGCCATGAGGCATTTGATACCGGAGGATCATCCGCAAGCCGTTGGTTCTTTTGGTACGCATGGCACACGTTACGGTAATTTTACAGTGCAAAATGCGGACCTTGTCATTGTGATCGGTACTCGTCTGGATACCAAAGGAGCTGGATCTCCCTTGGTGTCTTTTGCCCGGGGAGCGAAAAAGATCATTGTCGAAATAGATCAGGCAGAATTAAAGAAATTCTCTGTTTTTGGGGAAGGTTCAAGCATTCTTATCCAGGCCGATGCAAAGGATTTTTTACAAAAAATAAAATCACATTTGCCGCAATTGCAGTTACAGGATATTAGCGCTTGGAAGAATCAGGTCGCCTTATGGAAAAAAAGTTATCCGATCTGCCCTGGTGGCAATTATAAACAAAAGACCGTCAACCCCTATGTTTTTGTCAAAGCCCTTTCTAAAGCGACCCCTGACGGCGTGACGATGTTTTTGGACACGGGTTGTGCGGTGGGATGGATGGGACAGGCATTTGAATTTAAGAAGGACCAAAAGTTTTACAGTGCTTTTAATAATACTCCGATGGGATATGGTTTACCGGCTGCCATCGGTGCGTCTTTTGCTTTAAATAAAAAGATGGTGGTTTGTATTTCGGGTGATGGCGGGTTGCAGATGAATATCCAGGAATTGGCAACAGTGGTCAGACACCAATTACCGATCAAAATAATTCTTTTGAATAATCACGGGTACAGCATGATCCAGCAGACGCAGCAGCAATGGTTGGGGGCCCGCTATCATGCCTCGAGCGTTTCAGGAGGGTTAGCCTTTCCTGATTTTGTGAAGGTGGCTCGGGCCTATGGTTTCAAAACATTATCAATAGCTAAGAATGAAGAATTAGTCACGAAGCTCCGTAAGGTATTTACTTTGCCTGGGCCGGTGTTCTGTAATGTTGAGATACCAGCACGTCATGGGATGATCCCTCAAGTTAAGTTTGGTCGGCCTATTGAAGATTCTGAGCCGCTGTTGGACAGGAAAGAATTCTTACACAATATGATCGTTCCTGCGATGGATGTCTCTAGCTCAAGCAAATAACACAATGGAGGAGGCATGTTAGATAAAAGCAAATTCCCCTGCAAGGACGAGATTGAAATGTACCAGCGGTATGGTTTTGCCGTTGTTAAAGTTTTTACTTTAAAAGAAGTCCAGATATTGGAGCAGTTCGCTAAACAGTGGCTTTATCGTTTATTGCACAAGTGGACATCTGGCCAGGAAGATTCTTTGCCGCTGGAGAACTATCATGTTTGGTCCAAAACGGTGGGGGTAGATCATGGCAGTATTTTTGGATCGAAGAACAGATATCTTTACCCGGAAAAGGAACTTAAAGATATTTTGTTCAATGACGCTGTTAAGAATTTTTTGAGAGACATTGGGGTAGAGCACTATGAAATTTGGGACGACGGCTGGGGCTATCTGGGGTTCAGATTTATAAGACCCGGCGTTGGTGACGGCTATCCGTTGAGCTGTAAGAATTGGGGCGTGGCCAAAGGGGTTGTTTCATGTTGGCTGCCGATCATTGGGCGTAGTCCTAGGGAGACGCTTAATCTCGTTCCGGGTTCTCATTTGAAGGAATATGAGAACTATTTGCCTCAGGATGGGAAATTCACAAAAAATGAGTTCCGTTTGTCCAAGAAGTATACGGACATAGAGGTCTTTAATCCTACACTCGAGCAGGGAGAGGTGATCTTTTATCATCCCAAAATGCTTCACAGTGAAGATGTGGTCAACAGTAATATAACCAGGCTGAACCTAGAGTTCAGGGTAATGCCGAAATAAATGCGCTATAGAAAACTTGGGGTATCAACGATAGAGGCTTCGGTGTTGGGGGTGGGGGCCTTGCATTTCGGCGTCTTTTGTGATCAGAAGGCGACCAATGATATTGTGGCCAGGGCCCTTGACCTGGGGGTCAATTTTATTGATGTGGCTCCCATGTATGGAAGTGGTTCGGCGGAGATGATGGTCAAGAATGCGATCAAAGGCCGTCGGGACAAGGTGATCCTCGCAACCAAGGTCGGGCTTAATCCTCTGTTCGCCGCGGATGGTACCTTCGGGGTTGAGGTGATGGCTCTAAACAGAAAGAATATTTTTTCCAGCATGGATAAAAGTTTGCTGGCTTTGGGGACAGACCATGTTGATCTTTTTCAGGTGCATGCTTTTGACGCGTCAACACCTTTAGAGGAGACATGGTCGGCCCTGACGGACCTAGTCCGCTCAGGAAAGACCCGCTGGGTGGGCTGTTCCAATTATGACCACAACGAGATCGCCAGGACAGTGGCAGTGGTCAAAAAAAATAACACGACTGATTTCGTTTCGTTACAGTGTCATTACAATCTTATTGAGAGAAGGGCTGAACAGGATATTGTTCCGGCTTGCGTTAGTAACAATTACGGGATCATTTGTTATCGCGCCCTGTGCCGGGGGATATTGAGCGGCAGATATAAAAATGATCAGCCTTTGCCGGAAGGAAGCCGGGCTCAAGTCAGCAATAGGGTGAGACGATGGTTAACCAGAGATACGCTTTCGCTAACGCAAGCACTGGAGGGTTTTGCCAGAGACAGGTCAATGACCCTTCCTGAATTGTCGATCGCCTGGCTTTTGGAGAGGCCGGCGGTCGCCATGGTATTGGCAGGCATGCGTAATATAGAACAGCTGGAAGTGTGCGTGTCAGGGGCCAATGCCCGATTGACAGCTCAAGATATGGCTGACATCGACGAGGTCATTGCTTCGCTTTCTTTAAGAGATCAGGTCAATTCATTGCCGGAAGTTTTTTTGGAGAAGTAGAATGTCTAAAACCGATCATTTTTCATTTCATCATAAAGTTGTTATTGTTACGGGAGCCGGACAGGGCATTGGCCGTGTCATTGCGGAGTCTTTTGCCAAGGCTGGAGCCTCCGTAGTTATTTCCGATATTCAACAGGAGCCTGCTAAAGCCGTTGTCAAGAGCATCCGCGCCAATGGAATGGAAGCGGTGTTTATCTCCTGCGATCTTAGAAAAGAGAATGACATCAAGAAATTGATACGTTTGAGTATCAAGAAGTATGGGCGTCTGGATGTGGTTGTCAATAACGCCAGGCCCAGGCTTGCCATTGGGTCTTTTGAGGACAGTTTTAAGGAATGGGACCTGGGGATCAATGTCCTGTTGAAGGCCCCGGCCTTGGTCCTCAAGTATGCCATACCGCATTTAATTAAGTCCGGGAAGGGGAATGTCATCAATATTTCCTCGACCAATGCGTTCTCTGTTTCTCATCAGCCACTGGCCTATCATGTGGCCAAGGCGGGATTAGTACAGTTGAGCCGGTATATTGCATTTCAATTCGGGGCTCAAGGGGTAAGATCAAATGTGGTTTGTCCGGGACTGGTGGACATTTCTGATGCGAGAAGCCCCTTGACGAGTAATAGCGTCAATAAAAAGGTGGTTGAATTGATCGTCCCATTAGGGAGGGCGGCCAGCGCTCAGGAAGTCGCCAATGTCGTGCTCTCGCTATGCTCGGATGATTCCTCATATGTGACGGGACAGGTGATCAATGTGGATGGTGGTGTCACGCTGGGGGATCACTTTCATATCGCCCGAAAAACTTTTTTGGATCAAAAATCTCCTGTTATTACGAAAAAAAGAAAAAAATAAATGTTCCCAAGATCAAAAGAACCTCTCAATGAACGTGAATTTGAATTGATCAATATCATTGGCGCAGAGCTGGGTGCCAACCAAAGTGATTTGCCTAAAAATTGGAAATTCCGCACCTATGCGACAAATTTTCTGGTCCGTCGTCTTGTTTTCAAAGGATATATCCGTATCCGTCAACTGAATAAGAAAAAGATCCAGTACATTTTTACCCCAAAAGGCTTTGCTGAAGAATATCAAAGATCTGTTCGTTATACGCTTAAAACCATACATTCCATGGGATTGATCCTCCATCAATTTGATTACATTCTCTGGCGTTTGTATAATGAGGGAGAACGAAATTTTTTTATCCTTGGCAATCCTGATCTGGTTGATTTGGTGGAAATGCCCTTAAAGGGGCCACATTGGGCCGGCCTTAAATATAGCCGGGTGGAAGATGTTCCTGATCATTGTGATGGAGTTGTTCTTATATGCCGCCAACAGGTGGACATCTCTCTTTATCCTGGGGTGCATTGTATGGACCTGCTTAAAGAGATGGCCAGTCTGAACAAGGTAAAACTATAGATATGAAAGAAATTAAATTTATAGCTGTAATGTTCCGCAAGTACCCCTGGCTGGTCTCATCCAATATTACCGCTGCTATTATTGTTAATCTACTGGCTGCCGTTTCTGTTTGCGCCTTGACGCCCTTGATAGATTCCTTCCTTTACCCCGATGGCCATGGCCGTAGCTCCCTGACCATGAAGGTTACCGCCATTTTGAAAATTTTTGGTATCCCAACAACCATGATGTCTATGGTTTTGGTTTTTATCTTTTTATTTATTCTTACGGCGGTCGTCCAGATCTATGGCAACAGGCTTATGCTGCGTACTAAATACCATCTTTCCAAAGACCTGATGATCAATTTTTTCCGGGATATCTTTCGCGCTAAATGGCTTTTTTTCACCATCGGTGAACAAGGCAAGACATTCAATTCACTTAACCGGGAGCTCATGAGCTTGGGGGATGGATTTAATTCCATAGGAACTGTTTTTTCCTGTCTTATCCAGATGGCTATTTTTATGGCGATCCCGCTGTATATATCCTGGAAGGTCACTCTCCTTTGTCTTTTGTTTGGTGGTTTGGCAGCACTGATATTTGTATACTTTAGTAGGTATTCATATAAATTGGGTCAACGCACCACACAGACATCCAATATTCTCTCAGGCCTTATTTATGAAAATATAAGCGGTGCAAAACTTGTTTTGGGTTACGGAGAACCGGAGCGGATGGTTGAAAAGATCGATTCTGCCTATGATACTCATTTGAAATACGGGCTTAATTCCCAACTGTTGATCTATTCCATGACCATGGCTTACCGGCCCATAGGAGTGATCATCGTCCTTGTTACTCTTTTGACATCCCGCGCTTTTGGGGTCCCGGCGTCCGAGGTGGCCATTTTGTTGTTATCATTGCTTCAGATCGCCAATGCGTTTAGCATTTTACTATCCAGTAAGACAATAATTGCCAATATTATCCCGGCGTATGAACAGATACAGGGCTTGTGTGCGCTGGCCCGGGAGATGAAACAGGTCTCAGGGCCATTGGCGTTCAAAGGCCTCAGCCGTCATCTGCGGCTTGAGCAGGTTTCATTTTCTTATCCGGGGAGGTCTCCGGCGTTGACGAATATAAGCCTGAACATTTTAAAAGGGCAGACCGCTGCTTTTGTCGGAAAATCGGGCTCCGGGAAATCGACACTGATCGACCTATTGATGGGGCTTCATTCGCCGGCGCAAGGTCGTGTTCTGCTTGATGATGCTCCCATGGCCGATCTGGACATTAATTCATACAGGCGGCGTATAGGGTATGTGCCGCAAGATAATGTTCTGTTTAACATGACAGTCAAAGAAAATATTTTATGGTCCAAACCTGATGTCAGCGATGATGAAATAAAGGAGGCGTGTCAATTGGCCTATGCCCACGAATTTATTGAACATCTGCCTCAGGGCTATGACACTGTCATTGGCGACCGGGGGGTGCGTCTTTCCGGCGGACAGATCCAGCGTTTGGCCTTGGCACGGGCTCTGGTGAGAAAACCGGAGATCCTTTTTTTGGATGAGGCTACCAGTTCACTGGACAGTTATTCAGAGCAATTGATCCAAAAGGCTATCGAAGCTCTTTCCGGAAAAACAACCATGGTGATAGTGGCGCACCGCCTGGCCACTGTTAAGAAAGCTGACTTGATCTATGTTTTTGACAAAGGCGTCTTGCTTGAGTCGGGTCAATATGAAGAGCTATGCCGGCATGGAGGACTTTTTTCTGATCTAGTACGGCTTCAGGAATTAGGACTTCATTGAGTAACATACTCATTTTGTTTTAAGTGGAAAGGAACAGTAATGAAGTTTTTACGGGCGATCATGGAAAGGATATTTTTTGTTTTTCTTCCTAAAATTCCGATATTTTTATTGGTATTACCTTTTGTTATCCTTATTCGATTGCTTCGTCCGATCATTCGTATACGGTTCATTCCCGTATACGAGCAGATCGGGCATGCGATAGGCAATACGGAAGTTTATTTGTGGGAGCGCAGGGCAGGATTGGATGATGATAAGACCTTTGATATTTTTTATCATGAACGTCCGTGGATGCTCAACCGCCAATTGAAAAGAATGCTGAAAAAAATTGTTCCGTTGTATGATTTTGTTGATTGGATAGCATGGGCTAACCTGGAGGTCCCCGGCGGCCGGCCGCATCACTATATTTCCACCCATAATTCCCTGGATGTCTATGGTTTTTCAAATGATACCCCGCCGCAAGTCTCCTTTACCAGTAAGGAAGAGGATCGCGGGGCCGCGCTGTTACGTGACATGGGGATTCCTCCGGGAAGTTCTATTGTTACTTTTAATGTCAGGGATAGTGCTTTTCAGAGATCCATGAGGCCAGGTTTGCCGGATGGTGTCTACACGCTTCACAATTTTCGGGATGGGGATCTCAATACTATTACTCCGGCTATTAAGGAGCTTGTGCAAAGGGGATATTATGTCATCCGGATGGGCAAGGTGGTCAGTAAACCCTTTGAATGGAAGCATCCACAAGTGATCGATTACCCCTTGAGCCCTTGGAGAAGCGATTTTGCAGATCTATTTTTGATCTCAAGGTGCCAATTTTATATAGGAAATTCTAGCGGTCTGGATGATGTGGCAAGGTTATTTAGAAAGCCCCGGGTTACGATAAATTTGGTTCCATTGAAGTTTATTGCCGCCTGGTCGCCAGACTATCTTTATATTTTTAAAAAAATATGGTCGATCCAAGAAAAAAGATTCCTGACTTTTAAGGAAATCATTAATTCCCCGGTTGGATGTTATTTAGACCCTATATGGTATAAAAGAGACGGTCTTGAAATTGTGGATAACACTCCTGAAGAGATCCTTGATGTCATCCTCGAGAAGGAAGAAAAAATGCGTGGAATTTGGCAGACGAATGATGAATACGAAGAGCTTCAACGGAGATTTTGGAGCTTGTTTAAACCAGACCAGCTTAACAAGGTATTTAAAACCCGAATTGGATCGAAATTCCTGGTACAGAACAAGGACCTTTTGGAATAAATATTTTTATGGATTTTGAGCAGGCTGTTATATTTGCCGGTGGACGAGGTGAACGGCTTCGGCCATTGACGGATACGATCCCTAAGCCGATGGCGCCGGTCAATGGACGCCCGTTCGTTGATTATCTTTTGACAATGCTGCGTGATGCAGGGATCCGGCGTGTTGTATTCTTGTTGGGGTATAAGGCTGAAAGTGTTGTCGATCATTATAGGGACCATGAGATCAAGGGGCTGCAGATCGATTATTCGATCGGGAAAGAGGAAGACCAAACCGGGCGGCGTCTGATCAATGCTTACGAGAAACTGGACGGGAAATTTTTGGCTTTATATGGAGATAATTATTGGCCCGTGCCTTTAGAGAAAATGAAGAAGAATTATGCGCAGTTAGGTGTTTCTTTGACAACGACTGTTTTTAGTAATAAGAACGGGACCGGGGAGTATGGCTTTGGGAATAATGTGATGGTTGATCCCAACGGCCGGGTGAAAGCGTATGATAAAAGCCGCCGATTGCCAGGGCTTAACGGAGTGGATATAGGGTTCTTTTTAGTTGATAAGAAGGTCATTGACTGTGAGGAAACAGGTAACATTTCTTTTGAGGAAGTTGTCTTATCAAAGATGGCAGTCAAGGGATGTTTGGGAGCATTTATGACAGATGAACAGTATTATTATATTACTTCGTTTGAGACCTTAAAGAGCTTTGAGCAGGTAGTTAAGCAGAAGGCAATTGCGGTATTTTAAAAGAGAGGCTTATTTATGGATTATGGTATTCGATTGAAGGCAGTAGCAGATCAAATTGTTACGGTTGACCAGCAAGCACTTGAAAAAGTAAAATCATTGATCCTTGGGGCCTCGGCTTGCGGGGGCAAGGTTATTATTGCAGGAAACGGGGGAAGCGCGGCCATTGCGAGCCACGTAGCTGTTGACTTGACAAAGGCTTCAGGCATCCGGGCGATCAATTTTAATGAAGCTGACCTTATCACCTGTTTTGCGAATGATTTTGGTTATGAGCATTGGGTCGAAAAGGCACTGGAATTTTACGCTGACCCAAAGGATGTGGTCATTTTGATCAGCAGCAGTGGCATGTCCCCGAATATGGTCAACGCGGCAAAGAGGGCAAAAGCCATGGGACTGCCGGTCGTCACCTTAACAGGTTTTCGCCAAGACAATAGTTTGAAAGAATTAGGTAATATCAATTTATGGGTCAATAATTCACAATATAACATTGTTGAAACAGCGCATCAGGTATGGCTTTTGGTGATCGTTGATCAGATCGCGGCTGAAAAAGGAAAATAATAATATGAAAGTTCTTGTTACAGGCAATCAAGGGTATATCGGAAGTGTTTTAGTGGATATGCTGCTGGAGAAGAAATATGAGGTTGTTGGTTACGATATCGGTTATTACGCGGATTGTTTGTTGCAGCCGTATCATCCTAAGATCGAGCAGATCGTCAAAGATATCCGTGATATTAATGAAGGAGACATGAAAGGTATTGATGCGGTCATCCATCTGGCTGCCCTTTCTAATGATCCTCTGGGCGAACTGGCACCCGGGTTGACGGAAGAAATTAATTTTGGCGGGACGATCCGTGCAGCGCAAGCGGCCCAAAAAGCAGGGGTCAAGAGATTCATTTATTCTTCTTCGCAGAGCATGTATGGTATTTCCAAATTAGATGAGGAGCTCGAAGAGGATAATAGTGAAAAACACCCGTTGACTTCCTACGCGCGTACGAAATGGGAGGCGGAATGCGCCTTGGCCAAGATCGCGGATAAGGATTTTCATGTGATCGCTTTCAGGCCTTCGACGGTGTTTGGGGCTAGCCCGCGTTTGCGTTGTGACATTGTCTATAATAATTTGGTCGCCTGCGCGTTTACCACGGGTAAGATCGAGATCAAAAGTGACGGGACTCCATGGCGTCCCGTCGTCCACATCCGCGATGTGTCCAACGCGTACATCGCCGGATTGGAAGCGCCATTAGCGCTTGTTTCCGGACAGGCCTTCAATGTGGGCCTGCCGAATGGGAATTTTACGGTCAGGGACTTGGCCCAGGCAGCCCAGCGTGCTGTACCCGGCAGTTTATTGGTTTTTACCGGCGAGCATGGGAATGATTCCAGGACCTATCGCGTAGGGTTTAAAAAAATATTAACAGTGCTCAAAGACTATTTTAAACCGGAATGGGACCTTGATCGTGGCGGAAAAGAACTGGTTGATTTTTTTAAGAAGACCAATTTTAAAGAAGAGCATTTTCGCGGGATAATGTGCACGCGTTTGAAACAGATCAAACTCCTTCAAGAAACCAAAAAGATCAATGGAGAACTTCGTGTTGTTTGAAACAATTACTACTTGCCGGGTCTGTGGTCAAAGCGACCTGGTGGATATTTTGCATTTGGGAGACCAGCCATTGGCCAATGCCTTGGTGCGTCCGGGCAGCGGGGAGATCAAAAAGGTCCCTTTATCGACGGCATTTTGTACCAATTGTGCTCTTTTTCAGCTTAAAGAAACAGTCTGTAAGGAAGTTTTGTTCGATCATTATGTTTGGGTGACGAACACTTCCAAGGGAGCACGGGAATATGCGGAGATCTTTGCCAGCCGTGTTATCCAACGGGCAGGACTAAAAGCCGGAGATCTTATTTTTGAAATAGCCTCGAATGATGGCACGGTATTAAAGCAGTTTATGGCCAAGGGGATATCGGTCGTGGGCATTGAGCCTGCGAAGAATATTGCTGAAATGGCCCGCAAAGACGGTGTGCGGACGGATTGTGCGTACTGGAACACAACAACCGCTAAGCGTTTGGTCGGACAGTATGGAGCTCCCCGTGCGGTGATCGCCCGTAATGTCATACCCCACGTCAGCGAACTGCATGGTGTGATCGAAGCAATAGCTAAGGCTTTGGGCGATGATGGGACCGGTGTGATCGAGTTTCATAGCGGCAGGATCATTGCTGAGGAACTTCACTACGATTCGATCTATCATGAGCATTTATGTTACTTTACCGCTCATTCATTGGGGTGGTTGTTAAAGAAGTATGGCCTTTATCCGTATGCTGTTGATAAAAGTCCTATCAGCGGCGGTTCTCTGGTATTTTATTTTTCTAAAACAAAGCGTCCCCTTGAGGCCAGCTATCTGGATATTCTTGAGCAAGAAAAGAGATCAGGCGTCAATGAACGGGCGGTTTGGGAGAAATTTGCCCAAGAAGCTAATATCCATCGGGAGAAGACCTTGGCTTTATTGAGCAGCTTAAAGGGGAAAACCATTGTTGGTTTTGGTTCTTCTGCCCGGAGCGCTACGTTTATTAATTTTTGTGGTATCGGGAGCAATTATTTAAAAGCGATCATCGACAATAATCCCCTTAAGCAGGCATTGATGACACCGGCGGGCGATGTGCCCATTGTTTCTTTTGATCAGGGGATGGCATTAAAGCCGGATATTATTTTTGTGCTGGCGTGGAATTTCGGGCAGGAGATCATGGATGAATGTACTAAACGTGGGTTTATCGGGCAATATATCATGCCCTTTCCCAAGGAACCACGCTTGATCAAAGACAGGTGAGGGGATGGATTTTTTACCTTTAAAGATAGATGGCGCTTACAGGATAGTTTTGGACCCGCATCAAGACCATCGCGGATTTTTTATCCGGACCTATGATCAGGATGAATTGATAAAACGCGGGTTGGTAACGCAATGGGTACAGGAAAGCCACTCTTTTTCAGTTAAGAAAGCGACGCTGCGCGGTTTACATTTTCAGCTTCCACCGTACGCGGAAACTAAATTAGTTCGAGCGGCACAAGGAAGCATCTATATGGTTTTACTTGATCTGAGAGCAGCTTCTCGGACATTTGGCCTTTGGGACAGCACTATCCTCTCAATTGACAAGCCGGAACTTTTGTATGCGCCCAAAGGAATAGCGATGGGGATGTGTACCTTGACCGATGATTGTTCATTGCTGTACAAAATGGACACGGCCTATGAACCTAAAAGCGCCAGGACCGTACGTTGGAATGATCCTACGCTGGCCATTCCCTGGCCGGTCCAGGACCCGATCCTGTCGGATAAAGATAAAATGGCGCCGTTATTAAAGGAATTTTTAGCTGTTGAAGGGGCCTTATGAAGGTACTGATCACGGGGATAACAGGTTTTATCGGGCAACGGTTGCTGAATCAATTCAGCTCAACGGATGAGATCTATGTGACCTGCCGTAAGCCGGTGATAGGATTGCCTAAGAATGTTACGGTGATGGTCGCTGACCTAAATGGGGCTGGACAGTTATTTGATCATTTAAAAAGCATCCGGCCTGATATATGTGTGCATTTGGCCTGGGAAGGTATTCCCGATTACGGATTTAACACGTCACGCCGGAATTTAGACCATGCGTCGGCCCTATGGCATCATTTGGTTGAGGAATGCGGATGTTCCAAGATCATCGCGACTGGTTCTTGTTGGGAATACGGTAAATCATTGGGTGTTTGTCGGGAGGATGACAAAGTTTTGACGGATTCTTATTTTTCCTGGGCCAAGCATGCGCTGACAGATCTGGGTGTAATGCTTGCGGCAAAACACGGGATCGATTTTATTTGGACAAGGATATTCTATGCGTATGGACCAGGACAGCGCGGCGGATCGCTTATACCGATGATGGCGGATTTGCTAAAGAAAAATGAGCGGCCGTTGATAAAGACGCCTTATAATGCTAATGATTTTATCCATGTGGATGATATTGCCCAAGCGTTGGGACTGATCGCGCATAAGAATGTGCCGACGGGGATTTATAATTTGGGGTCAGGCCGGTCTATCCCGGTATGGCAAATTTGTGAATATCTTGAGAAAGTTTTGGGACGGCAGCCTTTATACGCCAAGCAGCTGCGTGAGATAGATTTGCAGCCGACGGCAGATTTTTGGGCAGACACGTCCAAGTCTGCCACAATTCTGGGCTGGAGTTCCAAAATTGGGATTGAAGAAGGTATACGTCGTTATATTATGACCACGGAGACAAAGATATGATCATTTCCAGAACACCGCTTCGGATGAGTTTTTCAGGGGGAGGATCGGATATCCCGGATTATTACAAGCACGCCCAAGGTGCTGTCGTATCTACGGCGATCAATAAATATATCTATATTACGGTCAATCAGAAGTTTGATGATCTGATACGTGTCAGTTATTCGAAAACGGAGAATGTCAAATCTTTAGATGAGGTTGAACATAATATCATCCGTGAAGCGCTTAAATTGGTAGGGATCACCAAAGGGATCGAAGTGGTTTATATGGGGGATATCCCTTTAGGGTCTGCGGGGATCGGATTAGGCTCATCGAGCAGTTTGGCGGTAGGTGTTCTTAATGCCCTTTATGCTTATCAAGGACGGCATGTGTCTGGTGAGCGTTTGGCGCAAGAAGCCTGTGAGATCGAATTAAAGATCTTGAAAAATCCTATTGGAAAACAGGACCAGTACATCGCTGCGTACGGAGGGTTTCAGCATATTCAATTTAATGCTGATGAAAGCGTGTTTGTGGATCCGGTTATTTTTCCGTCGGAAACCAAGAGGGCTTTAAACGAAAAGCTTCTTTTGTTTTATACAGGGACCACGCGTATCTCTTCCTCGATCCTCAAAGAACAAGGGCAAAATACACCGAAGAATATGAAGAACCTTGATGAGTTGGTCGATCTTTCACGCGGGCTCTTAAAAAAACTCCAGGCCAATGATCTGCGCGGGTTTGGTAAGACCCTGCACGAAGGCTGGGAACTTAAGAAAAAGCTCGCCACCGGGATCACCAATGTTGAGATCGACGATCATTACGCAAAAGCTTTGAAGGCCGGAGCAGTTGGCGGAAAACTTTTAGGGGCCGGCGGCGGAGGGTTTTTGCTCTTTTATTGTGAAGAAGACAGGCAGGCCAGTGTGCGTAAAGCACTTGCTGACCTCAAGGAAACACCCTTTAGCTTTGAACCTCAGGGGAGTAAGATCATTTATGTCAGCGATTGTGATAATTCATTTTCTCGTTAAAATGTATTTTTTAAATTAAGGAGAACAAGGTGAAAGTTTTTGTTACAGGAGCAGAAGGTTTTGTTGGTAAAAGGCTTGTCGCGCGACTAAAGGACAAAGGCATCGAAGTCACGGCTGTCGATATCATTGCAGTCCCGGGCTCTTCTGTGGCATCCGCGGATATCAGATCACGGGAGATAGGTAATCTTATTCCTGAGGGAGTGGATGCCATTGTTCATCTGGCTGGCTTGACCCGTACACCGGATTGTCAGAATAAAGGCTATGCTTGTTTTGAAGCTAATGTGATGGCCACGTTGAATCTTATCGATGCGGCAGAGGCCCGAAAAGCAAAGCAATTTATTTTTGCTTCCAGCGAATGGGTTTATGGAGAGTGGAAAGATGCTTCAATGATTAAGAATGAAGATTCTATCCTTGATCCCAACGTGCTGGCAGAGTATGCTTTCTCAAAATTGGTCAGCGAGGTCAATTTAAAGCAAAAATATCAACATGGGTTTTGTCCAACCACCATCCTTCGGTTTGGGATCATTTATGGGCCTCGTGAAAAGAATTGGTCTGCTGTTGAATCTCTTTTTAATGCGGTGAAGACCCAGCCAGAAGTTAAGGTGGGGGCTTTAAGGACAGGCAGGTGCTTTATTCACGTCGAAGATATTGTATCAGGGATCGTCAGCTCTTTAGGTTTGCAAGGTTTTAACATCATTGATCTACAAGGAGATAAACTGATAACCTTGAAAGATATCATTGAAACGTCAAAGAAAATATTGGGCAAGGAACCGAAGGTAGTGGAAACATCTCCGGATAATTATAATTTGCGTAACATACCCAATGCGAAGGCAAGGAAATTGCTTGGCTTCAAGCCTCAGTTTGGGCTGCAAGAAGGGTTAAACAGTTTATTGCTTAAGGTAAAGGGAACGGTTTAGAAAATGATGACAAAAGAATTAAAAATAGAGGTCCTTCATAAATTTTTACGGGTCAGGATGGCTCAGCTGATCATCAATGAAATGTATAAAAAGGGGGCTTTTAAAGTCCCTATCCATCTGGCCCTTGGGCATGAAGCGATAGCTGTTGCGTTAAGTACAGTGATGGGGCCGCACGATCAGCTTATTTTAAATCACCGTAATATCCATTACAACTTGGCCAAGGTGCACTCATTAAGATCTGAGATTGATGAATATTTATTGAAAAAAGAAGGTTTGGCCGGCGGTGAACTTGGTTCAATGAACCTTATCAATGAACCTCAAGGGATCGTTTATTCATCGAGTATTTTAGGCAACAATTTAGCCGTGGCTGCCGGGTTTGCCATGGCCAAAAGTATGAAAAAAGATGGTGGTGTCGTGTTCGTGGTCACAGGTGACGGAGCCATGGAAGAAGGGACTTTCTATGAAAGTATGGTATTTGAAAAAAGCAATGATCTGCCCATTGTCATCATTGTTGAGAATAATCAATGGTCTTTAGGGACAAAGATCGAAGAGCGCCGTTGCCCTATTGACGTCGGTAAGCTGGTTGGTTCTCTTGGGATACCTTTTGAACAATTGTCCTCTAATGATACTTATGAATATATTGAAAAGTTAACCGCTTTAAAAGCACTGGCGATAGAGAAAAAAACACCCGTATGCATTGAAGTGCCGCTGACCACCTTGGGATGGTGGCGTCAGAAAACCGCTGATTTCCCGGATGGCAAATTCATCAATTATCACGCCGGACCTTCTCCTTCTGTCAATGAGCAGGAAGATCCGTATTTGGCACACACGAGCGAGGACCCCTTGTTTGTCATCGAGCAATATTTTGGCCAAGAGACCATCAGGAAGTTGGCCAGTGACATCTTGGCTGCTCTTAAAAAGGAACTGGTATGAAATATGTTGAATACATCAATGAATTAGTAAAAGCAAAGGTGCTGGAGCCTGAGCATATCCTATGTTTCGGACAGAATATCTCGGCGGGTTCATGCATTTCTGGATTTACACGAGGCCTTAAGGTCAAACCCGGTGGCCGCATCATCAATACACCTAACTGTGAGAACACCTTATGCGGTATCGGGTTTGGTTCCATGATGAACGGTGTTCCTGCGATATTTTTCATGAAACAGCAGGATTTTCTTTTGTTGGGGATCGATCAATTGGTCAATACTTATAATATAGTCCGTCGCCAATCCCCGAAGGCCTCATTTACCATTATGCCTGTTATTGTGGATAGCGGTTATGAAGGCCCGCAGTCTGCGTTGAATAATCTGGCCGATTTTTGTTCGATTGCCCGTATCCCGGGCTATACCGTCACCAATAAGATCGATGCCCAAGAGATCATCAATAAATATCTTGTCGCTCCGGGTTTTAGGATCATAGGGATCAGCCAGAGATTGTTCAAAACAGAGATCCTTGATCTGCCGTGTGTCTATAGGAACGAGGAGCGTTCGGTATTTCAATATACCAAGGGTACCGATGCCACCATCGTTTGTTTTAATTTGTCCTTGCCGCATGGCATTGAGATCCATCGACGGATGGCCGAAAAGAACGTGCAAGCTTCTGTTTTTTCTATCAATGCGGCCATGCCTATTGAGTGGGATGAGATCGTTGCCGATGTTCACAAGACAAAACAAGTGATCATTATCGACGATTTAAAAAGTGTCAATGCTCCTTGGCAAAGCCTTTTGAATGCGCTGTATGCCCGAACAAAGATGAAAAAACATATCGTTGTTCAGCGTTCTTTTGAGGGGTATTGGTGCCGCCCCCATCATGACCAGCTGGAAATGGATTATGATAAGGTCATCTCAGATTTTAACTTTCAAAAAGATTTAATAGGCAAGGAGGATGCGTCCTGATGATCACGCAATTAAGGCATGTAGGTGTTGTCGTCAAGGACCTAGAAAAAAGCCTGCATTTTTATAAGGACTTGCTGGGTTTTAAAGTCAGAAAAGAAATGGAAGAAGAATGTCCTTATATTGACACTGTATTAGGTTTAAAGAATGTGCGTCTAAAAACAGTTAAACTAATGCCTCCTCCCGGTGGAGGAGGAGTAGAGCTTCTTTATTATCATTCCCCAGATTCACCGCAGAGATCCCCTTGTGCCATTCATGAACGGGCGATCACCCATTTCGCCTTGACGATCGAGGGTTTAGATCAGGAATATGAAAGGCTCCTTAAACAAGGGGTCAAATTTATTTCTCCCCCTCAAATTGCGTCCGATGGAGGGGCCAAGGTCGCTTTTTGCCAGGATCCTGACGGGAATTATATTGAATTGACTGAGGAACTTCGCAAGCAAAAAGCATAGGTTTCAAAGAAGATGGCTAAAACAACTAAAATTTGGTTAACAGGATCAAGAGGGTTCATTGGCAGGCCATTGGCCAGGGCACTTAAAAGCGCTCACGTTGATCTGACTTGTTTCACTCAAAATGCAGAAGCAAAGAACGGTCTATCAGATGAGGATAAGCCTGTTTATTTGGACTATATGGATCCATCGGATATTAAAGGCAAGGTGGAACATTTAGGAGCACCCGATATTTTTATCCATCTGGGTTGGGGAGATGTATCACATCCTGAACTTCCTGTTCATTTGACAGATGGTGTGCAGAGCGGAAAGAATTTAATTGAAACATTGTTCAAGCTAGGAGTGAAAAAATTTATATTAACTGGCTCGATCAGTCAGTATGGCGGCCGGGTTGGTCTTCTTTCGGAGGATATGGAGCCAGGGGAAAGATTAACGAATTACGCCAGGGCCAAGAGTGAAGTTGAGAAATTGGGTTTACAAGCGGCCAAAACCTATGGGAAGACCTTCATCTGCGTGCGGATCCCTTGGGCTTTTGGCGCAGGCCAGCGGCAAGGGTCACTGATCAATGATCTTTATCAGGCCCATATTCGGGGGACGAGTGTTAGTTTGAGCCCCTGTGAGCACTACAGGGATTATATCCATATGGTTGACGTCGTTGAAGGCTTGAGACGTATCTGTGGCGTTGATGAGTCGGGTATTATTAATCTTGGAAGCGGCAGGTATGTTCAAGTGAAGGATTTTGTTATTGAGTTCTGGAAAAAACTGGGAGGAGATATTGATAGGCTGAAATTTGGTATGAGAACCCTTCATCCCGGTGAACCTGACCAGCCCAAAAGTTATTTTGACCTGACCCGCCTGATCAAATTGACACAATGGCAGCCGGCGCTTTCTTTGGAAGAAGGCATTATAAAAACCATCGAGGATTTGAGATCACAAACGGAAAATATACATGCTTGATGCGGCAGATTTGATCAGTGTTATTGTCACCAATTATAATCATGCGCGTTACCTGGACCAACGGATGCAAAGTCTTTTAAACCAGACCTATCCGAACCTTGAGATCATCGTTATTGACAATTGTTCCACGGATAATAGCAGGGAAGTGTTGGCCAAGTATAAAGATAAGCCCCAAGTTAAAATTGTGGATATGGAGAAAAATATCGGCAATATCAATACCTCCAATCTGGGTGTTAGCATGTCACGGGGCAAATTTTTTATATTTTCCGAGGCCGATGATTATTGTGACCCGACACAGATCGAGCGTTTGCACCAAGCTATGGTGGGCCATGAACAGATCGGAGCGGCGTTTTGTCGCAGCTACATGGTCGATGGGGAAGGGAAGATATTTGATGAAGATTTTAATTATAGGGACAGATCATTCAAAGAATTTTGTTCAAAGGATACTTTGATCCCCGGGTCCATGGCCCGGCGGTTTTTCCTGTATTCTTGTATCATCCCTAATTTCAGTGCTGTTTTGTTCAGACGTAATTTTTATGATCTTGCCCAAGGGATCACGCATCGTTTTAAGACATGCGCGGATTGGGACCTTTGGTTCAGGATGTCCCAGCTTTGTGATTTTTATTATTTGACGGCACCTTTGAATTATTTCAGGAGACATGCTCAAACAACCGGGAATCTGTACGGTATAGAATTGACATTAAAGGAGATCATGGCCCTGCTGTACACAGAAGCTCAAAAAATTGATTTGACCCTCTGGGAACAGCTATGTTTCAAGGTAAATTTGGGCGTTATTTGGGGACGATATCGGAAACCGGCACCCGCCATCTGGTGGAAATGTTTTCCCTCGGTCTGGTGGCAGAGCTTAAAATACGATAAATTGAGTTTGCTTTATTTGATATTTGCATTTATTAAGAGAAGTTTCCAACGTATGATTGGAAGAGCTTAAAAAGGAGCGCTGTGATGAAACTGTTAGACCCGATTTTGAAGTTAGTCAGAAAGACCCTAAGTTTGAAGCAACGCCGGGCTTTGAGGATCATCTTGGCTAAAATATACCCTTGGAACCTTGATCAGCTGGCGTTAATTTACGGTTCTGATAAATGGGGAGGGCATTTTTATACCGAGCGTTACCAGGAACACTTTCATAAGTTGAGGAACAAAAAATTGAGGATATTAGAGATAGGCGTGGGCGGCTATGAAGACCCTCATTATGGCGGGGCATCATTACGGATGTGGAAAACATATTTCCCTAACAGTCTTATTTATTCGTTAGATATATATGATAAAAGTCCTCTCCAGGAAAAAAGGATAAAGATATATCAGGGGAGTCAGGCGGACGAAGCAACTTTAAAAAAAATTTGTGATGAATCGGGTCCTTTTGATATCATTATTGATGATGGAAGCCATATTGTCAGCCATATCCTTTTTACGTTCCAGACCTTGTTCCCATTAATGAATGAAGGCGGGATATACGCCATCGAAGATACCCAAGAATTTTATTGGCCGAGCCTTGGGGGAAATAGTGAGAATTTAGATGATCCTAAGGCTTCGATGAGTTTATTTAAGAAAATGACCGATGGTTTGAATTATCAAGAGCTCTTGTTGCCGGATTATGTCCCTTCTTATTTTGATAAAAATATTGTCGGCATGCATTTTTATCATAATCTGGTGGTTATTTGTAAGGGTCGTAATGATAAACCTTTGTATCCGCCAGACCATCCAAAACTTGTAGAGCAATCATGATAGGAGCTCCATATGTCTATGATAGAGGTTCTCTTTGAGAAATTGATTCTCAATTCTTGGCCGTTACGACGGGTTTTAGGTAAGAAAATTGTCAGTAAGTTCCAAATAGGCAGTTATGAGTGGCGTTTAAAGATGGGGACAGTGGACCGGCCTTATTATGGTTACTGTGTTTATAACGCGGCCCTCTTAGCCAAGAAATTAAATTTAAAGAGGATAAGTGTCATTGAATTCGGAGTATATAAAGGTAAAGGGCTTCTTAATCTTGAATACCATGCTCAAGAAATTTCAAAATTACTTGGGGTAGAAATTGATATCTACGGGTTTGACACCGGCGAAGGTCTTCCAGCCCCTCTGGATTACAGGGACCTTCCGTATCATTGGGAAACAGGTTTTTTTAAAATGGATGTCCCTAAACTCAAGAGTGAATTAAAAAGATCAAAGCTCATCCTGGGGAACATCAAAGACACGGCAAAAGACTTCTTTAAAGATAATGATCCCGCGCCTATCGGGGCTATCTTTTATGATTTTGACTTTTATTCATCAACGATTGAAGCGTTGAATATGCTTGAGGCCGGCGAAAAATATTATCTACCCCGGATATTTTGCTATTTCGACGATACGATGGGCAACGAATTAGAGCTATACAATGATCACACCGGGCAGAGATTGGCGATCAATGAGTTTAATCTGGCTCACCAGGATATCAAGCTCGGGGTTCCGTATTATCTTTTTGGGAAGAAATTCATAGAGAACTGGTATTATCAGATATGGACAGGTCATTTTTTCAAGCATAGCCGGTATAATGAGTTTGTCAGCGGGCACCAAGTGGACGCCCAAGAGAAATAGCAGCCGAGGCAAGCGGGATGCTGCTGACATTACGATTTAAATGGGAAGGGTAAATAAGGGGAATGATAAAATGATCTCGTTTAAACTATCCGATTTAGGGAGACTTAGTGAGTATTATATTCATGATAGTCCCCAGCACCCATCCCAGGAGAATCAAGATTTAGTTAACATTATTTCATATTTATATCCTGCTACGATATTCAAGGGATATAAGAAAGAATTAATCGATGATGGAACCCTTATTTCAACCAAGACAGATTTTATAAAAGTACATGATGCCAATAAGATCCTGCATATATTTAATCCGGAAAGAATTTGGGGATTTCATCATTGTATACTGCGATTACGTCAAGTTCAAAAGCATTACGGCGTGTTTGATCAACAAGCATGGGAGAAATACATCGAGCTTTCCGGGCGAAAATTTTATTTAACCTCCAGGGAAAGGGCATATTTTATATCCATATCAAAGAATTTTAGAATAAGAAGGTTAGGGAAAGAAGGAATAAAAAGATTCATCCCGATCCTGCAAAAGACCCCGCATCATCTTAATCGTGATTATCGCTTTGGTCTGGGGTATGTCAACGATGGTTCCCATTTATTTAACAAGAATGACTGGAGAAAGATCGAAGAAGTGTGCCAAAGGTTATCGGATGATCACTCAAAAAAGTCTTATAAGGACGTGATCTTCGGGGATGCGAAAACGATATGGAGCAATTATTATCATAATCTTCTCGGATTCCCTCAATATATGGACCACATAAGACTGAACAATGACTCCGTTATCCTGAATTTTGGTGTTGATAATGGATACGAGATACCATATTTTTTGGCGTTGAATGTCCAGAAAGTCTTTAATATTGACCCAACGGGGGACTCGATGTTGGATAGTTACGTTCGTCAATGGAAAGATCAATATCCCGACAAGTTGGAATTTATAGATTACGCGATCTCGGAAGAAACTGAAAAGATACCGTTGGTCCTAAAAGACGGCACAACGCAAGAATTTAAGGCCATCCGTATGGATGAATTGTTAAAAAGGGTCACGCTTACAAGATTGGACCTTATTAAAGTAGACACTGATGGCGGGGAAAATTCTATTTTAAAAGGTATGGATGTCCTTATAAAGAAATTCCGGCCTCAAATAGCGTTTAGCATATATCATACGAATAGGGATTTTTTTGAAATGCCCCTCAGATTGATGGAAATGTGTCCGGACTACAATTTTTATTGCAAGACATATTCTTATGAAAAATTTGAAACTATTCTTTATTGCATACCACATGAAGTCTTAAAACAGCGTTGAAAACCAAGAAAGACAGGTGTATTCAATGAAAATTCTTTTAACGGGTGCGGCTGGGATGCTGGCGGCGGATGTTATCCCGCAATTAAAAAGTAATGGCTATGAAGTCAAGGGCGTGGATATCAACCAGCGCCTACCTGATATAGAGAAACTCGACATTACGGATAAAGAAGCTGTGTTTGACATGGCCCAACGCTTTAAGCCGGATTATATTTTTCATCTGGCCGCGGAAACAGATGTGGATCGATGTGAAAAAGACCCTGACCATGCCTTTAAGGTCAATACGATCGGAACGGAAAATATAGCCCTGGCTTGCCATCAGTTGGGTATAAAGTTGCTTTATATCAGTACCGCCGGTGTTTTCTTTGGGGACAAGCAAGATCCGTACACAGAGTTCGATATACCAAATCCTGCTAATTTATATGGCGTCAGTAAGCTGCAGGGCGAGGCCATTATCCGTAATTTGTTAAGCGAGTATTTTATTGTGCGGGCAGGCTGGATGGTGGGGGGATGGGAAATCGATAAGAAATTTGTTTATAAGATCGTGCAGCAATTAAAAGAAGGTAAAACTGAGTTGCGGGTGGTCGCAGATAAATTCGGAAGCCCCACGTTCACAAAAGATTTCGCCAAAAATCTGGTGGAATTGGTCAAGACCGGGCGTTGGGGGATTTATCATATGACCAATAAAGGTTCTGGGTCCCGCTATGATATTGCTGTCAAGATCGTGGAATTCATGGGGCTTAAGAATAAAGTCACTGTTGCTGCTATTAATTCGGCACAATTCCCCTTACCTGCCCCTCGGGCGCGTTCTGAAATGATGCGCAATTATAAATTGGACCTGATCGGATTAAATCTCATGCCTCATTGGGAGAAATCTTTAGAGGAATATATACGGCTTAATAAGGACAGATGAGCAAAGTCAGTGTCATTATACCTGCTTATAATAAAGCGGAATATACTTGTCGGACAGTAGACAGTGTTTTGGCGCAGACATATCCTGATATTGAGATCATCGTGGTTGATGATGGGTCAACCGACCAGACCGCCAGTGTTAAGGCCGGGTATGGGGACCGTATTAATTATATTCATAAGTCTAATGGGGGAGCTTGCAGCGCCCGTAATGAAGGCATTCGAAGGGCAAAGGGCGAGTATGTGGCTTTTCTTGATTGTGATGATCTTTATTGTGTCGGAAAGATCCGCAGATGCGTAGATTATTTGGAACAGAACCCGCGATTTGGGTTTGTTTATACGGCGGCGTATTTCATTGATGAGAATGACGAGATCGTTGGCCTGTATGATCATCCGCGAAGCCAAGAAGGGTCGATCGCGTTTAAGTTAATATTGGGGAATTTTGTTTGTAATTCAACGGTCCTTGTCAGGAGAACTGTTTTACAAGAAGCAGGTTTTTTTGATGAGAAAATATTTACGCCGGCTGATTGGGATATGTGGTTACGTTTGTCTGAAGTTACACAAGCAGGTTTTCTTAAGAAACCTTTGATCAAATACCGCGTGACCGATAACTATACTTTTAATCGTTTGGAGCAGGCCCGTCAAGAAGAGCTGTATGTCATAGAGAAATTCTTTAGGAATCATCCGACGCAGGGCATTTTAAAAAAAAGAGCATTGTCTAATTATCATTTACGTTTTGCGATGTGTGCTTTCATCAAGAATGATCTACCTGGGTTTTGGTCTGATTGCAGGGAGTCTTTAAAGTTAGCTCCTTGGAATATGAAAACTTTGGCTATAGCAGTGCTTGCGGTGGTATTCCCTCAATGGCTTAAGAAGGAACTGGAAAAGAGAATTTTAAGGAAAGGATAGCTATGATCCATGGAGTCAAGGTTAAATCACTGAAAATTATCCCTGATAACCGGGGGAAATTGATGGAAATGCTTCGTTGTGATGACGAAATGTTCGAGACCTTTGGCCAGGTATATTTTACGACGGCACTGCCTGGGGTTATCAAAGCCTGGCATCATCATAAAATGCAGGCGGATAACTTTATCTGTGTCGCCGGCAGGGCCAAGGTCGTCTTATATGACGCCCGAGGTGATTCTCCCACTTTTAAAGAGACCAATGAATTCTATTTAAGTCTGGATGAACCCAAATTGGTCCATATCCCGATAGGTGTTTATCATGGGTTTAAATGCGTCAGCGCGACAGAATGCATGATCATTAACGTGATCACCAAGGTGTATGATTATAAAGACCCGGACGAATTTCGTCTGGATGCTTTTGACCCTCAAGTAGGGTACGATTGGAATAAGGACTAAATCGAAACGAGGTGTCTATGAAAGGTGTTATTTTAGCAGGAGGTTTAGGCAAAAGATTAGAACCCTTGACCCGTATTACCAACAAGCATTTACTGCCTGTTTATAATAAACCCATGATCTTTTATCCTCTTGAGACCTTGGTCGAAGCGGGCATTAAAGAAGTTTTGATCGTAACAGGAGGCAATAGTGCCGGAGATTTTTTACGTCTTTTAGGTAATGGAGAAGAGTTTGGTTTGAAGGATTTACGCTACGCTTATCAAAAGGGAGAACGGGGCATTGCGGATGCATTGCGTTTGGCTGAAAATTTTGTCGATGGTGGTAAGTTCGTGGTCATTTTAGGGGACAATGTAACGGATGCCTCCATCAAACCTTTTGTGGATAAATTTCACCAACAAACCTCAGGGGGAAGAGTTTTGATCAAAAAAGTCCCGGATCCCCAGCGTTTTGGGGTCGCTGAGCTAAAGGACGGGAAGATCCTTTCTATCCAGGAAAAGCCCAAGAAGCCGAAATCGGAATATATTGTCACGGGGATCTATATGTATGATGCCAAGGTCTTCGAGTTCATTCGTGGGCTCAAATTGTCCCAAAGAGGAGAGCTGGAAATTACGGACGTGAATAATATGTATTTGAAAAAAGGGCTTCTATATTATGACATTCTTGACGGCCAATGGACGGATTGTGGTACATTCCGATCCTTATTTCATGCTAATCAGATCGTAGCTAAGCAATTTCCTTCAAAGGTAGAATAAGGTAGGGACAGATGCAAAAAAAGATCAACATGGACCTTTGGTTGAGCCGAATCGGCTTGGCGCTGATTTTTTGGTATTGCCTATTGGCCTCGATATTCTTTTCTTATTTTGCCCAAAAGCATGTGACATTCGATTTTGTGCCGTTCCCTATTTTTGTTGGTGAGATCGTTATGTTTATATGTTTCCTCTTGCTGGTTTGTATCGATATGGGGGGGCACGCGATCAATCGACGGACAAAGATCTTACTGAGTATTTATTTTGGTTGGGTGGGGATCAGGGCATTGATCAATTATCATTATGATGGGCCGTTGACATGCCGTAATGCGGCCCTTTTTTATTATCCGATCTTTGCCGTTTTTGCCTATTGTTTTTATAAAAAAGCTAGGATCCCCCGGAAAATGTTGATGTCCCTGGCATTCTTGGCCGCGGGCATTTTGTTTTTGAAGATGATGGTTTTCTGGTATTGGTGGACGTACTTTATTTTATTAGTCATAGCTGTTTGGAATACTAAATCCGTTAAATGGCGCTGGCTTGGTTGGTTTTTTTTGGTGTGTATTCTTTTATTAGGGAAGGAATATCTTTATAAAGGTCCACGGGCTCATGTGGTGAGTGTGTTTGGCTCAGTTGTCTTTTTGGTGGTTTATTTTGGCTTTTTATTAGCCAAACAGCGTAAGTATCTCGTCTTAAGCGGTTTACTTGTCAGTCTTTTTGTCTTTATCATGGGTATCTTTTTCTTTTCTGATCGAAGGGATATTGACTCGGTTATTTATATAAAAGAAATGATAAGTACCTATAAAATGTTCGACAAAAGAATTCAGGAAAGCAAGGAGACCTATGTGCCCGCAAAGATCAAGGTCCAGTTATACAATCCGAAAGAGCCCCCGTCTTCGCCTTCAATTACGCAGGTTGCTTCAATAAAGAACGTTGTGCAATGCCGGATGCGAGAAGGGCAAACGTTTGATTTGGATGAGGGCGATATTATGTTCAGGCTTTTTGTTTGGAGGGACATGGCCTGTGAGCTTATTGAAAAGAGAGCATGGTGGGGGTTTAGTTTTGGTCATCCTCAACGGTCAAGATCTCTGGAAGTATTAGGTTGGGCTTCATTAGAGTGGAGCAGGGATGGCTGGATCGCTCCGCACAATTCTTTTTTTCACATCATTTATCGCGCCGGTATCCTTGGCATTGGATTGGTGGGGGGGATATTCTTTATGATCGGGAAGCTCATCAAGGATTTCTTTAATATGAATTCAGTGGGAGGCGGCCTTTTGGTGGGAGTGTTAATTTATTGGCTGATACTGTCAAATTTCTTTGTCATTTTGGAATTTCCCTATAATGCCATTATATTTTGGAGTTTGTTTGGTATTGCCATGGAATATCGTTCCAGGCTTAAAAAAATTTTAAAAGGAGCTCATTGATGGTTAAAAAAACATCTTATCTGGTCACCGGTGGCGCTGGGTTTATCGGCAGTAATTTTGTCAGGCATCTTTATAGTACCGGGGAGAATGTTCATCTTCGGGTCCTTGATAAATTGACTTATTCTGGAAACCTAGAGAATTTAAAAGAATTTGAAGGGCGACCTGATTTTGAGTTTATTAAAGGGGATATTTGTGATGAGAAGATAGTGCAGCGTGCGATGCAGGGAGTGGAGGTGGTCATTAATTTTGCTGCTGAATCTGCGGTGGACCGTTCGATCGATGATCCGCAGTCTTTTATAAGAACAGATATTTTTGGCGTCTATACTCTCCTTGAAGAGGCCCGTAAGCAACCCCATCTTAAACGTTTTATTCAAATATCAACAGACGAAGTGTATGGCCATATTCTGGAAGGAAGTTTCCGGGAGAATTCTGAATTAAAGCCCCGCAATCCTTACTCAGCTTCAAAACTGGGAGGGGAGCGTTTGGCCTATAGTTTCTTTGAAACCTATCAATTACCGGTCGTGATCACCAGGGCATCAAACAATTACGGCCCCTTTGCTTATCCTGAAAAGGTCATTCCTTTGTTCATCACCAATCTAGTCGATGGTATTCAAGTGCCTGTTTTTGGTCAAGGCCGTCAAGTGCGTGATTGGCTGTATGTTGAAGATCACTGCTGTGCCATTAAGCTATTGGCGGATCGCGGTGTTAACGGAGAGGTTTATAATGTTGGAGGGGGACAGGAATGTGAGAATATAGAACTGACCCGAAAACTTCTTGCCCTCATGGGCAAGGATGATCGTTTGATCAAATTTGTTCAGGACCGCCCCGGACATGATATGCGCTACAGCTTGGATTCTTCAAAGTTACAAAGCTTAGGCTGGCAGCCCCAAGTTGGGCTTGAGATTGGATTAAAAAGGACGGTGGAATGGTATCTTGAGCATGAAGAATGGTGGAGACCTCTTAAAACTAATCTTGATCCCCGTTACAGCAAGGGTTTCTGGGGCGCAAAGAAGGGGTGAAATATGCGTGGAGTATTGCTTGCGGGTGGAACAGGTTCACGGCTTTTACCGTTGACCAAGGTGACCAACAAACATCTCTTACCTGTTTATAAAAAACCAATGATCTATTATCCTCTTGAGACCCTGGTCAATGCGGGGATCAAGGAGATTCTTATTGTCACCGGTGGAGAGCATATCGGGGATTTTTTCCAACTTTTAGGTTCAGGTAAGGAATGGGGGGCTCATTTTAGTTATGAGATCCAGGAAGGCAATGGCGGTACCGGTGCCGCATTATTGTTAGCCGAAGATTTTGTCCGGGATGAAGAATTCATGGTGATCTTAGGTGATAATGTCGTAAGCGAAGATGTTTCCTGTTTTGTGGAAGATTTTAAAAAAGAGAAGGAAAAATTCAAAGCGAAGATCTTGATCGCCAAGGTCCCTGATCCCCAGAACTACGGGGTCGTGACCTTCAAGGACAAAAGAATAGTCAATATCGTCGAGAAACCTAAAGTACCTAAGTCTTTTTATGTGAATACCGGCCTTTGGATGTTTTTACCTGATGTTTTCGGCCATTTAAAACAATTGAAAAAAAGCCCTCGGGGCGAATATGAAATAACGGATGTGCTGGCCTGGTATGTGGCCCAAGGCCTTTTGACGTATTCCATTTTGAGATCCGCCTGGACTGACGCGGGCTCATTTGACTCTTTATATAAAGCAACAGTTTTGATGAGACAGTTGGAAGTAAAAAATAACTTAAAATGAATATTTTAATAACAGGGGCCAACGGCTTTATCGGGCGAAATTTATCTTCTCGTCTGGCGGCCCAAGGGCATCAAGTCTTTGGCCTTTCCCTCCAAGGTCCCTCAAATCTATCTTCGGGATTTAAGGATTATTATCAAAGGGATATATCCAAACCGTTTACTTTAAATGGCCATTTTGATCTTGTCATCCACTTAGCCGCGTATAATATAACCAATGTCGGGGCTAACGATGTTGATCTTTATACGGCTATTAACGTCGATGGGACTAAACATTTGTTGCAAGCCGTTCATGCAAGAAAATGGATCTATTTATCAACGGCTAAGGTTTATAAGAATGAAGGCTCGCCGTTGTTTGAAGATTCTTCGTTGGCTCCTCTAAGCGCCTATGAACAAAGCAAATTAAAGGCGGAAGAAGTATGTCGGGGTTTTTTAAAAAATGAATCCCTGATTATTTTAAGATCAGTCAATGTCATTGGCTGGGGTCAGGCTGCCAAAGCGGTGGTGCCGGTTTTTTTTCAGAAGGCGAAGGCCAATCAACCTTTGAATATTATCAATGCTCCGTATACACCTATGCAGTTTGTATATGTTGAGGACCTGATCGATGCCATTGAGGCTCTCATCAGTCATGAAACCATAAGCGGTATTTTTAATATTGCCCATGAAGAAACGGTTAATTTAGAGCAATTGGCGCGAACGATCATTACGATGATGCATTCCTCATCAGTTTTAAATGTCTCTCAGAATGCTTCAGAGGTTTTGTTCTCGAAGGTAATTTGTAATAAGGCCTATCAGCAGTTCGGATGGAAAGCTAAAACAGGCCTTAGTGAAATTTTAAGACAATATGAGAAAAATTATGCCAGCGGATCCTAAAAAGACCAGGATCTTAATTTGCGGGATCCTGCCGCCCCCCAATTTCGGCCATAGCATGGTTTATAAAATGTTGATGGAATCTTCGTTTCCCGACGCATTCGAGACCAGATTTTTAAACATGCAATTTTGGACCTATGGCACGCATAAAAAAGTGACCGTTCAAAAGATCTTTAAGATGGTTAAATATTATACGATCTTTGTTTGGATCCTGCTTATTTGGCGGCCTCGGTATGTGCTTTATAACAGCAGTTTTTACAGAATGCCATATTTAAAGGACCTTTTGTTTTGTTCGACAGGGATCATTTTGGGGAGCAAGCTTGTATTTCATGATCTGGGGCAGTATGTCAGGGAGCTCGATGAGTCCTTGACAGGATTAAAGAAATCAGCCCTGCGCTGGATGCTAAGGAATATGGGGGCCAGCATTATCATGGGGGAAAATGTACGCCAAGCTTACGAGGGTTTAGCAGACCCATCTAAACTTTTTGTGGTTCCTGGGGCATCAGAAGACTCTAAAGAGATCACAATCGATTCCCCCAAAGTTCCAGGTAATATCAATGTGCTGTATTTTTCACATATGAGCCGTTTAAAAGGCATATATACCGCCTTTGAAGCGATATCATGTATCTTAAAAGAGCGAATAAATATTATAGTGACATTTGCAGGTCCGATGGAGGATCAAGAGGTCAAAATCAAACTGGAAGAATTACAAAGAAATTATCCGGGCAGAGTTTATTATAAGGGGTATGTGGAGGATATTGTCCAGCGGACAAAGATCTTTAGGCAGGCGGATATTTTTATTTTTCCTACCCTGAGGGATGTTTTTGGGCTTGTGCTCTTGCATGCGATGGCTGAGGGTTTACCCATCGTGGCGTCCCGAGAAGGAACGATCCCGGAAATTGTACATGATGGTACCAACGCCTTGCTGGTTGAGAAGGGGGATGTGAAGGATTTAGCAGAGAAGGTCATTTTTTTAGCCGATGATCTCCCATTACGCCAAAAGATGGGAGAAGCCAATCGTCGTAGGTTTGAAGAAGTGTACACCGTTGAAAAATACGGTGCGAATATGATCAAAGCTTTTAAACTGATGGATGCTTAAAATTTATCCCACACCGCTGGTTTCTGATATATAATATCTCCCTTGAATTATGCTTAAAACCATTTCTTTATTAGGCGTCAATATTAGCCGGGTCAACCCTGTTTCAGCCGTTGATCAGATCTGTGAATGGGTGGCGCAAAAACAGCGTACCTATGTATGTGTGGCCCCGGTCTCGACCTTGGTAGATGCACAGCGTGATCACAAGTACATGCAGGTGGTCAATGCCGCGGGAATGGTGACACCAGACGGTATGCCGGTTGTCTGGCTGGCGCGATCTCGCGGCTGTAAAGACATTGAACGCACCTATGGGCCTGACATATTGTTGGAGGCTTGTAAGCATGGACAGGATTTGGGTTTACGGCATTTCTTTTATGGGGGGACTGAGGATACATTGCAGAAGTTACAGCAAAAACTTCTGGGGGCGTTCCCGCGGATGCTGAGCGTGGGTAGTTATGCGCCACCATTTCATCCCAAGGTTTGGCCGGAAGATAAAAAAATCGTTGATCGTATCAATAATTCTGCCGCCGATATTGTCTGGGTGGGGCTTGGTAGCCCCAAGCAGGATTTTTGGATGCAATTGCACAGACCCTTGTTGTACGCCCCTGTGATCGTTGGGGCAGGAGCTGCCTTTGATTTTTGTTCGGGAACAAAACCCCAGGCTCCTCGGTGGATGCAGGGTTGCGGCTTAGAGTGGTTCTTTCGCCTTTGCTGTGAGCCTGGGCGGTTGTGGAAAAGGTATTTGATCGGTAACAGCCTGTTTTTAATTTATTTGATCAAAGATGGGATGGCATCATTTAACCAAAAACAGCACTCGCTTCCGAAGGGATAAGTCTTTTTGAGATCACGATTTCAATCCATTTTGATCATCAGTGTTTATGCCGCCCTTGACGTGAGCTGCATCGTTCTGGCATTTTATTTTGTATTGCTTTTCAGACCTCAAACAGTTCCTTTCAACGTTTCATTCCATGCCGTTTTTTCCGCAGCTGATCCTTTTAAACTACTGTTCATGGTCTGGACGCTTCTGATCCTGTTTTTCCATTATACCCATGGCCTTTACCAAACCCGTCGGGAACAAATCGAAAGCCTGGAAATTTGGGAAGTTATCAAATCTATTTTTATCTCCACCTTGGTTATCATTGTTTTGGCCTTTCTCTTGAAGGTCCAGGATTTTCCTCGCAGCGTTATGATACTCAACGCTTTCATGATCACGATTTTTTGTTCCATTTGGCGGGTGTTAAAGAAAGTGTTGGTCAATTATCTGGTTTCTAATGGTTATAATAATTTTAATACGTTAATTATAGGTGCCGGGAAAATTGGCGTTTCGCTGGCCAGCGAAATTAACAGGCGGCCGGCCTTAGGATTGAAGATCAAAGGATTTTTGGATGATAATAAATTTGGTAACTGCAGTAATTGGAAAATTTTGGGCAAGTTGGATGATTTTCAAGATATCATCCATCGAGAATTCATCCAGAAGATCTATATTACGATCTACCCTGATCATCAGACCTTCATCAAATTACTGGAAATAGCAAGGGACGAGGGTTTGGCTGTCAGGGTGGTGCCTCAAGGGTATGAATATATGTCCCATGATTTTATTAAGTTCAATATTGGGATCATCCCTATCCTGGAATATTCTGATATTGATATCAGTTATAGTCAGAGATTCAAGCGGGTATTTGATTTTGTAATATCATTCCTGTTAATGATCTTTTTACTGCCTGTTTTTATAGTCTTGGCGGTGCTTATCAAACTGGACAGCCCTGGTCCGGTTTTTTATCGCTCCAGCCGTTATGGCCGTTTTGGCCGCATGTTCAATATGTATAAGTTTCGCAGCATGGTCATTAATGCCGACGAACTTTTGGCCCAGCTTAAAGATAAAAATGAGGTGGATGGCCCTATTTTTAAGATCAAAAAAGATCCTCGCATTACCGGCATGGGGGCTTTTTTACGTCGTTATAGCCTTGATGAATTACCCCAGATATTGAATGTGATCAAAGGAGACATGAGTCTCGTGGGGCCTAGGCCTTTTCCTATTACCCAATTAGAAAAGGAAGATCTGCGTCAATTAAAGCGTCTGGGGATACGTCCAGGCATTACGGGGTTGTGGCAGGTCAGGGGACGTAGTGATGTGTCTTTTGAAAAATTGTTGCATTGGGATATCTGGTATATTAAGAATTGGTCATTCTGGCTGGACATGTATATATTGTTTCAAACTATTCCGGTTGTCGTTAGAGGCAAAGGAGCTTATTGATGAAAAAAGCATTGATCACAGGGATCACTGGTCAAGATGGTTCTTATTTAGCCGAGTTTTTGATCAAAAAAGGTTATACGGTTTATGGTATTATCCGCCGCTCAAGCAGTTTTAATACCCAGCGTATCGATCATTTGTATCAAGACCCTCATGAAAAGGTGCGAAAATTAAATTTAGTTTACGGGGACCTGAACGATGCCAGTTCATTGAATTCATTGATCAAAAATATCTGTCCGGATGAGATCTATAATTTGGGAGCGCAAAGCCATGTGAAGGTGAGCTTTGAAGTGCCCGAATACACCGCAGAAGTAACAGGCCTTGGGACGATCCGCCTTTTGGAAGCCATTAGGGATACCGGGGTGAAAACCAAATTTTATCAGGCTTCATCATCGGAGATGTTTGGGAAAGTTGCCCAGGTCCCTCAAAATGAGCAAACTCCTTTTTATCCGCGCAGTCCTTATGGCGCTGCCAAGGTCTATGCGTATTGGATGACGGTCAATTATCGTGAAGCTTATAATATATTTGCCTGTAACGGCATTTTATTTAATCATGAATCACCCCGTCGGGGAGAAACCTTTGTGACCCGAAAGATCACCATGGCTTTGGCCCGTATCAAGCTGGGGCTTCAAAAGAAGCTATATTTAGGTAATCTGGACGCCAAACGCGACTGGGGATTTGCAGGAGATTATGTTGAGGCGATGTGGTTGATGCTGCAGCAGCCCAAAGCGGATGATTTTGTGATCGCTACCGGGGAAACACATTCGGTCAAAGAATTTCTGGCAGCAGCTTTTGATTATGCCAAGCTTGATTGGAAAAAGTACGTGGTCATCGATAAACGGTATTTCCGCCTTACTGAAGTGGACTTGCTTTTAGGGGACAGCGCTAAAGCCAGACAGGTTCTCAAATGGAAACCGAAGGTCAATTTTCAACAGTTGGTACGCATGATGGTGGATAGTGATATGAAGGTTGTACGCCAGACCATGTATGGATTAAAAGGGAAGTAAAGGTATGAAATTCTGGAAAGACAAGCGCGTGGTAGTAACCGGTGGCGCTGGATTTTTAGGTCAAGTGGTTGTTGAAGAGCTTAGGACTAAAGGCTGCAAGCATATCACAGTGCCTCGATCATCACAATTCGATCTGCGTAAAACTTCAGCCATTCGCAAGCTCTATGCCCAGGCGCGTCCGGATATGGTCATTCATCTGGCTGCTGTCGTCGGTGGTATTGGAGCCAACCGTGAGAATCCGGGTAAGTTTTTTTATGATAATTTAATGATGGGTGTTGAATTGATGGAGCAGGCCCGTCAGATGGAGATCGCCAAATTCGTGGCTATCGGAACCATCTGTGCCTATCCTAAATTTTGTCCGGTACCTTTTAAGGAAGACACTATATGGGACGGTTATCCTGAAGAGACCAATGCCCCCTATGGTTTAGCCAAGAAAATGCTTTTGGTGCAATCTCAGGCCTATCGTCAGCAGTATGGGTTTAATTCCATTTATTTGCTGCCGGTCAACCTTTATGGGCCAGGGGATAATTTTGATCCTAAGAGTTCACACGTGATCCCGGCTCTTATTCGTAAGTGTGTCGAAGCCAGAGAGCGCGGAGATGATCATATCACGGTATGGGGGACAGGACGAGCCACCCGGGAGTTTTTATACGTGGATGATGCGGCCCGGGGCATTGTATTGGCTGCTGAGAAATTCAATAGCTCTGAGCCTGTGAATTTGGGCGCGGGGTTTGAGATCTCTATCAAGAAATTAACACAATTAATTGTCAAGTTAACAAAGTTCAAGGGAAAGATCATTTGGGACAAGACCAAACCCGATGGACAGCCGCGGCGTTGTTTGGATACAACAAGGGCAAGAAAAGAATTCGGGTTTGAAGCTAAGGTTTCTTTTGAGGCCGGATTAAAGAAAACCATTGCCTGGTATGAGCGCAATCGCTAGGGAATCTTTGACAAAACAGCCCACTTAGCTATAATACAGACTTTTATAGATATAAATAAGCAGGAGAATTCCAGGAGGGTAGCATGATGGAGAAAATGACTGTAAAAGATATCGATATTAAAGGTAAAAAGGTAATTATCCGCGTGGATTTTAATGTTCCTTTGGACGCGGATTTCCATATCACCGATGACCGTCGTATCACAGCAGCCTTACCGACGATTCAATATGCTTTGAGCCATGGCGCTTCCAAGGTTATTCTGATGAGCCATTTGGGCCGTCCCAAGGGAACTGGCTTTGAGAAGGATTTTTCGCTCGAACCAGTGGCCAAGCACTTACAGGAACTATTAAAGGAAAAAGTCTTATTCTTAAATGACTGTGTGGGCCAAGCGGTTAAAGACGCCATCGCTAAATCAACCGAGCGCGTGGTCCTGTTGGAGAATTTGCGTTTTCATAAAGCTGAAGAAAAGAATGACCCTGCTTTTGCGAAAGAGTTGGCATCCTTGGCTGATATTTATATTAATGATGCTTTTGGTACCGCTCACCGCGCCCATGCCTCAACGGCGGGAATAACAGCCTATTTACCGTCAGTGGCCGGATTTTTAATTGGAAAAGAATTGCAATATTTGGGTAATGCCATCAATAATCCTAAACGTCCTTTGGTCATTATTTTAGGCGGGGCCAAGGTCTCGGATAAGATCGAACTGATCAAAAATTTGATCCCTAAAGCCAACAGTATCATTATTGGCGGCGGGATGGCCTACACCTTTTTAAAAGCGCAGGGGATCAATGTCGGTAATTCTAAATTGGAAAAAGACAAGGTCGATATGGCCCGTGAATTGATGGAACAGGCCAAAAAGGCGGGTGTGGAAATTTCTTTAACATCAGATTTCGTCATCACTCAGAATTTTGCCAGTGATGATTGTAAGGTTTCCGATGTGATCCCTGATGGCTGGGAAAGTTTGGATATCGGCCCTAAGACCATCAAGCGTTATGAGGATATTTTGTCAAAAGCCAAGACAGTGGTGTGGAATGGCCCCTTGGGTGTTTTTGAGCGCGAAGCTTACGCTAAAGGGACCCGGGCCATTGCAGAGTACCTAGCTTCTTTAAAAGATGTGACGGTGATCATTGGCGGCGGAGATTCTGCGGCAGCCGTGACCAAATTCGGGCTGGAAGATAAGATGACCCATATTTCCACCGGTGGTGGGGCATCATTGGAATTTTTAGAAGGTAAAGAGTTGCCGGGAATCGCGGCATTAAATGATAAAAGGTAAATAATTATGCGTAAAGCCATCATCGCAGGGAATTGGAAATTAAATAAGACACCGCATGAGGCCATCATTTTGGCCAATGAACTTAAGCGTGATATCGTTGATATCGAGGGAGTGGATATAGTTTTGTGCCCACCGTTTACAGCGCTTGCGGATGTGGCGGACACCTTGACAGATACGAATATCCTTTTGGGCGCCCAGAATATATTTTGGGAAGATGCCGGTGCTTTTACCGGAGAAATTTCCGGACCGATGCTCAAAGATCTGGGCGTGACCTATGTGATCATTGGCCATTCCGAACGTCGTCAGTATTTTCATGAGACCAATGAAACGGTTAACAAGCGATTGCGTGCGGCCCTTAAGAACGGGTTGCTCCCCATTGTTTGCGTTGGTGAGAATTTGGCCCAGCGTGAGGCCAATAAAACATTTGATATCATCAAGGACCATTGCGAGGGTTCTCTTAAAGGTCTGTCGGTAGAAGAAATGAAGAATGTGGTCCTGGCGTATGAGCCTGTTTGGGCCATAGGGACCGGGAAAACAGCCACCCCGCAGCAAGCCCAGGAAGTTCATTTATTTATCCGTCAGTTATTAGAGAAGATGTTCAATGCCGAAATAGCCAGCAGCGTGCGGATTCAATATGGCGGCAGTGTAACGCCGGATAATGTTATTTCATTAATGGCTCAGCAAGATATTGACGGCGCATTGGTGGGGGGAGCAAGTCTTAAAGCACCATCTTTCGCAGCCATTGTCAAAGGTGCTAAAAAATAAATTAAGGCCGTCTATCTACTACAAATTAAGGAATCGGCACAACCTAATCAATGTAAGAGAGTCATGGAACTAAAATGGAGGAGTGTTTAATATTATGGGTTTTATTCTCGTTATTCATATTATTGCATGTGTGCTGTTGGTCGTTACCATATTAATGCAGGCAGGCCGCGGTGGTGGTTTGACCGAGTCTTTCCAATCCGCGGAGTCCATGTTTGGAACACAAACAAATGTGTTCATGGTACGTACGACAACGATCTTGGCGGTGATCTTTCTTAGCACGTCCATGATCTTAGCTTTCAATTCCTCAAAAGTAGACCAGTCCTTGATGGCTAACAAGAAACTTTTAGCCACAGTTCCCAAGACACAAGTTCCGGCCAAAGGGTCGGATAATGATGTTCAGGTCAAAGTCGAGTCTCCCAAGCCAATGGCGTCGACAGAAGCAATGCCTCAAAATGTTCCGGTTAGTCCCGTGACGAATGCCGCGAAATAAACCCTTTTTTGTTTTTTTAGTTTGGTTTGTCTTTTCATGGGCTTTTTTAGGCCATGCCTACCCAAGCCGCTACGGCGGTAGCCTTGTCGAAGCAACAGGCTCTGATCCAAAAACTTTTAACACCATTGTTTCGACTGACGCCAATAGCGATGCGGCGACAAGCCTGCTTTTTGAGGGCTTGACCACTGAAGATCATTTTTCTTTAAAGGTCATTCCCAGTTTAGCGCAGTCTTGGGAAGTAAGTCCTGATGGGTTGACTTGGACCTTTCATTTGAGGCAAGATGTCAAATGGTTTGATGGAATGGCTTTTAGCGCGGATGATGTGCTTTTTACTTTTAATGATCTGATCTATAATCCTGATATCCCGTCATCCTCGAAAGATGTTTTGACCCTTGAAGGCAAGCCCTTTAAGGTTGAAAAGATCGATGATCACACCGTACGATTTACCTTACCGGTCAAATTCGCCCCATTCTTGAGGGCCATGGAACAGTCGATCCTGCCTAAACATTGTTTATGGCAAGCCGTGCAGCAAAAGAAATTTGCCTTTACCTGGAGCATTGATACACCGTCCGCCCAGATCATCGGAACAGGCCCGTTCATGTTAAGTGAATATCATCCCGGTGAACGTTTGGTATTCAAACGCAATCCCCATTATTGGAAGAAGTCTTTCCAAGGTGAGGCGTTGCCTTATTTGGACAAGATCATTTATTTGATAATCCCGTCTCCGGAAGCCCAGTTATTAAAATTCATTGATGGTGAGCTTGATGCCACCTCAGTCAGGGGCAGTGACTATCCGTTGCTTAAGCCTTTGGAGGGACAGAAGGATTTTCATATTTATGATGCCGGAGCTGATTATGGGACCCGGTTTATAACGTTTAATCAAAATCCGGGGGTCAATCCTAATACGCATAAAGCCTTTGTTGATCCGGTGAAATTATCCTGGTTTACTAATTTAGATTTTCGTCGGGCCATAGCCCATGCTATTGATAAAAAGAAGATCATCGACATTATTAATAATGGTTTTGGCATGCCCCAGAATGGTCCCATGAGTCCCAGCAGCGGGTTTTTTTATGATCCGGACGTGACAAAGTATGATTATAATTTAGACAAGGCACGGATGATCTTAAAACAGGCAGGATTTGTATATCGTAACGGCAAGGCAACCATCCAGGATCCGCAAGGGCATTCGGTCGAGTTTAACTTATTGACCATTGCCACCGACGATCCTTTAGAACAGCAAATAGCCTTCATCATCCGTTCAGATCTAGAAAAATTAGGGATGAAGGTAAATTTAGTGCCGTTGGAATTTAATTCTCTGGTCAATAAATTGACATCATCTTTTGATTGGGATGCGGTGATCATAGGGTTGACCGGAGGGGTAGAGCCTCATTTTGGGCAAAACGTGTGGCGTTCTTCCGGCGGCTTGCATTTGTGGAACCCGCATCAGACCAAGCCCGCGACCGCGTGGGAAAAACGGGTGGATGAAATTTATGATCAAGGCGCCCAGGAGCTCGATGAGAACAAGCGTAAAATATTGTATGATGAATGGCAGCGTATTGCTGCTGATGAATTGCCGATTATTTACACCGTTCTTAATATCGACATGTTCGCGGTACGCAATAAATTCGGCAATTTAAAGCCCAGTGTCAACGGCGGGGTTTTTAATAATATTGAGGAGATTTATATCAAGAAGTAATGTTAGCGACGATGGTATATTAGTGTATGTGATTCATGTGTGCGTTGTAAGGGATAAATTTGTTCTTTGAGCGACACTTCGATTTTTAGCTGACGCATGCCGCAGGACACGAGGCTTGTTTCGTGCCGAACGGCGAGAAATGCCGAAGATGTTCGAGTTCTGAAGTTCTAGAGAGCTTCAGAACGAGTTTCTGAGGCACCGAGTGGCCGAGGAACGTCGGCGTTAAAAAAATCGACCGTGGAGCGAAAAGAATAAATTTATCCCTTACAATGCCTACTATCAATGAAAATACAATGATTAAACATATTATCCAACGCCTTTGCTCTACAGTCCTGCTTTTGCTGGCGGTGAGTTTCTTTACCTTCTGGTTGATGCACGCAACCCCAGGAAGTTTCTTTGACAGCTTGCGTTTGAATCCTCAAATTTCACAAGAGACAGTGGGCCGTTATGAAAAGCTTTATCATCTCAAGGACCCGCTTTTGGTGCAGTACGGTCACTGGATCATCAATATCCTTCATGGCGAATGGGGGTATTCTTTTTATTACAATGTCCCTGTCACCCACGTCTTAGGCGCTCGGTTATTCAATACGTTTATTCTGTCCTTTACCAGTTTACTTTTAACTTGGGGGATCGCTATTCCTCTGGGTGTGTGGGCCGCACTCAGGCGCAATCAATGGGTTGACCGGATACTTTCCGTATTTTCTTTTGCGGCACTCGCCACACCAGGTTTTTATTTGGCGGTATTGCTTTTATACGCGGCCAGCCGCTGGGGAGCATTGCCTTTAGGCGGCATGCATAGCCCAAATTATGATGATATGACCATCGTCGGTAAAATTGGGGACACTATGCTTCATCTGGTGATCCCGGCCACCGTCCTTTCTTTTTCTTCCATTGCTTCTTTGCAAAGGATCATGCGTGGCAATATGTTGGGAGTTTTACGCCAGCAGTATATTTTAGCGGCCCGCGCTAAAGGCCTGCCGGAGCATATTGTTATTTACCGTCATGCCTTGCGCAATGCCTTTAATCCTTTAGTCACTCTTTTAGGCTATGAATTTGCCGCGCTTCTTAGTGGGGCGGCTTTGATAGAAATTGTTTGTTCTTGGCCGGGGTTGGGTTCTTTACTTTTGACCGCGGTGCGTTCCAAGGATGTTTATTTGGTGATGAGCAGTACTTTATTAGCCGGGGTCCTTTTGGTCATGGGCAATGTCCTGGCTGATATTTTATTGACCTGGGTCGATCCGCGTATCCGATATGACAAAAAGAATTAATTCCAGTAGCCGAACACAATTGGCCTTTACGTCTTTTCGGCGTAATCGCGTGGGGTTCTTTTGCCTATGGGTCCTGATGATCTTGTACGGTTTGGCCATTTTCGCTGATTTTATATGCCCGTATTCTTATCAAGATGAAGACCGCAGTTTTTCATACTGCCCACCGACGGCAGTGGAAATATTGGACCAAGGGCACTGGGTGCATCCGTTCGTTTATGCCAGGGCCTTAACTTTCGACTCTTTGCATCGACGGATATATGTGATCGACCATGCTCAAAAGTATCCCATCCATTTTTTGAAAAATGGTCGCCTTTTTACGGTGGATGCCCCGGGCCGTTTTTATTTATGGGGTGCGGATGCGCGTGGGCGTGATCTATTTTCACGCATTTGGTATGGGGCCAGGATCTCGTTATCCATTGGACTCTTAGGGGTGGCTATTTCATTTATATTAGGGCTTTTGATCGGAGGCATTGCCGGGTATTATGGCGGCTGGATCGATAGTGTTTTGATGCGGTTTTGTGAGATGTTCATGATGGTCCCGGGTTTTTATCTGATGCTGGCACTTAGGGCCGCGGTACCGGAGAATTTTAATTCCGTGCAAGTATATCTTAGCGTGGTGGTCATTTTAGCCTTGATCGGCTGGGCGTCTTTGGCGCGTATTATTCGTGGCATGGCCCTTTCTTTGCGTGAGCGGGATTATGTATTGGCCGCCAAAACATTGGGTGTTTCTGATATAGCTATTATTTTTAAACATATCTTGCCGCAAACGATCTCTTTTTCATGTGCTACCTTGATGTTAACGGTCTCTTCCTATATTTTGGCAGAGGCGGGATTAAGTGTGGTGGGTTTAGGTGTACAGGATCCCATCCCCAGTTGGGGCAATTTGCTTTCAGATGCCATGGCCATCGTGCCGGTCATTTTTGCCCCTTGGATATTATTGCCCGGATTATTTATTTTTATAGCCGTGATGTGCTTTAACATTGTCGGAGACGCGCTAAGGGATGCCTTTGATCCGATGTTTAAGGAGAGTTAAGAGAAAATGAATAAGGTCCTTTCCATAGAAAATTTAACTGTTGCCGTGGGCTCCAAGCGGCTCGTTGACCAGGTCTCTTTTGATATTCCCCAAGGGAAAATAGTGGCCTTAGCGGGTGGGTCTGGAAGCGGTAAGACAACGATCGGCTTGTCTATTTTACGTTTAATACCATCGGCACTACGCATTAAACAGGGGAATATTATTTTTGAAGGAAAGAATTTATTGGACTTGTCTGCAGAAGATATGCGGCAATTGCGGGGCGCTCGTATAGGCATGGTATTTCAAGAACCTTTAAGCACCTTTGATCCCTTGTTTACCATCGGTCAGCAAATGGACGAGGTTTTAGTGGCGCATACGCGGTTATCCAAACAAGAGCGGTATAAGAAGATTTTGGAAACTTTATCTGAAGTGGAATTATCAGACCCTTCGCGTGCCTATAAAAGTTTTCCACATCAATTAAGCGGTGGTATGCGTCAGCGTGCCATGGTGGCCCAGGCCATCGTTGGCGGCCCTTCTTTAATTATTGCTGATGAACCCACCAGCAGTTTGGATGTGACCTTGCAGGTCAAGATCATGGAACTGTTTGTGCGTCTAAAGAACAAGAATATGTCCATACTTCTTATTGCTCATGATCTGGGGATGATCGCGCAAGTAGCGGATGAGGTCATTATACTTAGTCAGGGAGAGATGGTAGAGAAGGGGCCGGTTAGCCAGGTCATCAATCAGCCCCGTCATGAGTACACTAAGCAATTAGTAGGAGCTTTTCAATGAACGTCTTACAAATTCAAAATGTATCTAAATCCTTTGGGGACATTCGTGCTGTTGATGATGTGAGCCTATCTCTGGAGCAGGGGGATAATTTGGCTATTATCGGCGAATCCGGATGTGGTAAGACCACGTTGGCGAAAATGATTATGGGACTGATACCCCCTGATGAGGGGACGATCAAGGCGCAAGCCAATAGTTTGCAGATGGTTTTTCAGGACCCCCATCAGTCGCTGGATCCTTTGTGGGATGTGCGGGCGATCTTAAAAGAAGCATTTTGGCGGCAGCGTTCTTTATCAGACCAACAGATCCAGGAAAAAATAGAGCAAATGCTCGTGTCCGTTGGACTTTCACCACAAGTTTTACAACGTTTCCCTCATGAATTCAGCGGAGGGGAACGCCAGCGCATTGCCATTGCCCGGGCCCTTTTAACATCGCCCAAGGTGCTTGTCTTGGATGAAGCTGTTTCAGCATTGGACACCCTTGTGCAAAAGCAGATCATGGACCTTTTAAAGAAATTAAAACAAGATTTTAACCTTACCTATGTTTTTATTTCTCATAATTTACGTCTGGTGCGGAATTTTAGTGATAAAATAATGGTCATGTATCAGGGGAAAATTGTTGAGGAGGGTCTTGCTAAGACCGTCTTGCAGTCCCCCGCGCATCCATACACGCAACAATTATTACAAGCTGCATTTTATACGAATTTTAAGTAAGAGAACTTTATGAGCGAACGGTTTTGGAGAAATCTTAGTACCGCTTTCGGTTGGTTGTCCATCGGCATGCTTTTTGCCTTGATCACTTATTCCTCCAGCCTGGAGATCAAGGACCTGGACCTTTGGCTGCATTGGCGGATGGGCTGGTGGATCAGTCACCATGGATTTGTCCCAAATTATGATGTTCTTTCCGGGACCATTGCCGGTCATCCTTGGGTCAATCATGAGTGGTTATTCCAAGTCTTGGTTTATCAGGTGCAAAGATTTTATGGTTTTGACGGACTTATCTCCATGCAGTCCTTGGTGGTGTCAGTCACATTTTTGGCTCTTTTATTTTTAGGTTATAGCCGTGAGCGTCAATTATTGTCGGTGTACACCCTTTTATTGGTCTTGATGGTCTATCAAACCCGCTTTACCATCCGTCCTGATATTTTTAGTCTCTTGTTCTTCGTGTTATATATCTATATCCTTTCTTTACACATCAATAAACGCTGGGCGGTTTATGCGTTGGTGATATTGCAGATACTATGGTCCAACATGCATGGCTTTTTCTTTTTTGGCCCTATGCTGGTGGGCGTTGGTATCCTGTCTGAGCTTATTAAACGTCATCTACCGTTGCCTTATGAATGGAATACGGTAGGCCGTCTGACTGATAAAGAATACAATTCCCTAAAAATGATCTTTTTGCTGGTGATCTTGGCATGCTGCGCCAATCCGCTGACATTTCAAGGGGCTTGGTATCCGGTGAGTGTTTTCTTTAGCTTGGGCGGTGATAATAAAATATTCTTTGAGCATATCATGGAGTTGCAAAAACCAATTTTGTGGAACAACATTTTTACTGATAATTTCGTGTACTATAAGATCCTGATCTTTATTTCCGCGATCAGCTTTATTTTTAACCGCCGTAAGATCGACATCAGCAGTCTTTTGGTATGGATCATCTTTTTATGGTTTTCTTTAGCGGCTGTCCGTAATCTGATCTATTTTGCGGCAGCGGCGTATATGGTGCTTTTGGTCAATGTCATTTCTATCTCTTGGGAAAACCTGGTGCCTTTGCGTTTTGCTTCTTTTAAATTCAAACATCTTACAGTGATCGTCGGTAAATTAGCGCTTATGCTCTGGATGTTGAATTTTGGCATATCCATGTCAAGTAACGGCTATTTTGATTTTGATACCTATCATCGTAAAAGTGAATTTTTTGGCATCTCCAAGCGCGTCTATCCTTATAGGGCCGTGGATTTTCTTGTGCAGAATAAAATTAAAGGCAATTTTTTTAATGATTTTAACTCCGGCGCCTATTTGGTCGGCAGGGTGTATCCCAACATCAGGGTTTTTATCGACGGTCGTACAGAGGTCTATGGGGCCAATTTTTTTGAGAATTACCAGAAAATATGGAAAGACGGCAATGCGCATGTGTTTGCGTATTTCGAGCACAAATTTAATATCACAGGGGCTTTTTTGAATAACGCCAAGCAGGATATCCCTCAGAATGTGCTTAAAATGTTCCATTCCTTGAAAGATTGGTCCATTGTTTATTTGGACGATGATGCGGTCATTTTCCTAAAACAAACACCTTATAATAAACCTTTTATTGACCGGTATTCTGTTGATCTAAAAAAATGGAAACCCAGACCCATGGATCTCTTAAAGCTAGGTACAACACGCATTGATCCGTTCCCTTTTACCAGCAGGGCCTATGTTCTGGAAATACTTGATGCTGATGAGGCCGCGATCAACGAGTCAAAAGAAGCTCTTCGGGTGGAACCAGGTTACGCGCCGGCCTATAATATGCTCGGCAGGATCTACGCTAAACGCAAGGAATATCGTAAGGCGTTTGAAAATTACCGGTTGGGGGTCATGTATTCAGGCAACAGGCTAGCCCGCTTAGGTTTAGCTGAGTCTTATGATAATTTAAAAGTTTACAATGGTGCTATCACTCAGTATCAAAGCCTGGTTGATTCTTCACCCAAAGATTTTCAAGGATACTATGGTTTGGCCAAAGTCTATGCCGAAATGGGTCAGGATAAAAAAGCTTTGGGGCTTTTGAGCTCAGCCCAAAAATTGGGATTGCAAGATAAAGTTGCCGTTCAAAAGATTCATGATATTATAAATGATCAAAAAAAGAAGCTGGGGAGCATTAAACATCCTCTAACATCAAAGAAAGTGAATTGATCTGATGCGTGAAGTATTGACTTTTATCCTAGCTGGTGGCAAAGGCGAGCGCCTGGATCCCTTGACCCGAGATAGGGCCAAGCCAGCGGTGCCTTTCGGGGGTATTTACCGTATTGTTGATTTTGCGCTTTCAAACTGTGTTAACTCCGGCCTGCGTCGTATCTTTCTTTTGACCCAATACAAATCATTTTCCTTGCAGCGTCATATCCTGGAAGGTTGGAATATCTATTCTAATCAATTAGGAGAGTTCATTGATGTGGTTCCGGCCCAGCAGCGTATTTCCAGCGACTGGTACCGCGGTACTGCGGATGCCATTTATCAGAATCTGAACATGGTAGGGGATTATAACCCTAACATGGTCTTGATCCTGGCGGGAGACCATGTTTATAAAATGGATTACCGTAAATTGATCGAATATCATTTGAGTAAAGGTGCGGACATGACCGTGGCTTGCATCACCATGCCTAAAAATGATTCCGTTCATTTCGGGGTGGTGGAAGTCAATAAACAGAACATGGTTGTTGGTTTTCAGGAAAAACCCGAAAAACCAAAAACTATTCCGGCGAGCCCTGAGGAGATCTTTGGTTCCATGGGGATATATTTATTTAATGCCGATATACTCAAAAGAGAATTGGTCGCGGATGCTGCCAAGATGGATTCTGACCATGATTTTGGTAAAAATATCATTCCGCAGATGGTTTCTAAAAAACTTAAAGTATATGCTTATGATTTTGCCAAGGATAATGAGGTGTCATCCTATTGGCGGGACATCGGGACCCGTGACTCATATTATCAGGCCAACATGGACCTTTGCGGGGCCAAACCTAAATTTAGTTTGTATGACAAGGCGTGGCCTTTGCGCACGTATCATCATCATTATCCTCCGTTGAGGTTTTATACGACGGGCAAGATGCCGGGCATCATTATTGACTCCTTGGTCGCCGGAGGCTGTGTGTTGGAGAGCTGTCAAATTGAGCATTCGGTCGTTTCCAATAATGTCACGATCAGGGACGGTGTTTTGATCAAGAATTCTGTGATCATGGATAGCGTTACGATCGGCAAAGGGGCTCAGATCCAGGGAGCCATCATTGATAAAGATGTGGATATTCCCGCAGGGACCAAGATCGGTTTTTATCCAGCCATGGATCGCCAGCGTTTTGTGCTGACCACATCCGGTATTGTCATTGTTGCAAAAAAGACGTCGTTATGATATCCTTTGTGCATATTTGAAACCATACGATTACCAAAAGGTTGTGCCTGTTGATTATTAAGCCTAAAATTCGTGGATTTATTTGTACAACGGCCCATCCCGTGGGTTGTGCAGCTCACGTTGCCGAGCAGATCGAATACGTCCGATCGCAAGGCCCTGTCACCGATGGCCCTAAGAAAGTCCTGGTGATCGGTGCTTCCACCGGTTATGGATTGGCGTCAAGAATTGTGGCGGCCTTTGGCTCCGGCGCTGCTACGATGGGAGTGTTTTTTGAAAAACCATCCGACGGAACCCGGGCGGCAACAGCAGGTTGGTATAATTCCGCGGCTTTTGAAGCAGCGGCCAGGAAAGCCGGCCTTTACGCTAGAAGTTTTAATGGAGATGCCTTCTCTGATGATATGCGTAAAACGGTTTGTGAGGCTATTAAAAATGATCTAGGCCAAGTGGACTGCGTTATTTATTCGTTGGCTTCTCCTCGTCGGGTTGATCCTAAAACCGGTTATATTTATAAATCAGTCCTTAAACCCAGGGGATCTTCTTACAAGAATAAGACCATTGACTTTGAAAATGTCCAGGTGGTCCCGATCTCTTTGGAGCCGGCCTCAGAACAGGATATTCAGGAAACCGTTAAGGTGATGGGAGGCGAAGATTGGCAATGGTGGATCGAAGCCTTGGCGGCTTCTAATTTACTGGCGCCTAAAGCGGTCACGGTAGCGTATTCGTACATCGGGCCGGATGTAACTAAGCCGGTTTATCGCAATGGGACTCTCGGCGCTGCCAAAGACCATCTTGAGGCGACAGCTCAAAGGCTCGATCAATTCATGCAGAAACAGGGCGGCCGCGCCTTGGTATCTGTTAATAAAGCTCTGGTGACTCAGAGTTCTTCCGCGATCCCTTTTATTCCTTTATATTTTGTCATTTTGATGAAGGTCATGAAAGAAAAAGGATTGAATGAATATTGTATTCACCAAATGTATCGTCTTTTTTCTAAGCGTCTTTACAATGGGCAATTGCTGTCTCAAATACTTGTTGATGATAAGGGGCGTGTGCGTATCGATGATTGGGAAATGCGCAGCGACGTGCAGGAAGAGGTCAGGCATCTTTGGGAACAGGTCGATACGGGCAATCTACCCAAGATCGCGGATATACAGGGCTACGACGATGATTTTTTAAGGCTTTTCGGATTTGGTTTTAAAAGCGTAGATTATAACGCTGATGTCAATCCTGATGTGCCTTTGTAAGTAAGAAATAAGAAATATTCTTTCTTTTTTATTTTTTGTGCTATTATCTGTTAAAATTTCGTAAGATCTGTATTTGTTAGTGGGCCGTTGTCCCCGCTATTTATTAGCACCATTCCTTTATTAATGGGGGGGACAATGATAGATTATTTGCTTACTGATGAACAAATCATGATCCGTGATCTGGCCCGCCAGATCACCGATGAAAAGATCCGACCTGTCGCGGCCGAATATGACCGCTCCGAGAAATTCCCCTGGGAAATAATGAAGATCATCGCTCAATCGGACCTCTTTGGGGTCTATATTGACGAAAAGTACGGCGGCATGGGTGGCAGCATTTTGGAGCTCTGCCTCGTTACAGAAGAGTTCTCCAAGGGATGTGCGGGGATCGCCATTTGTTATTCCGCATCAGCGCTGGGGACCTATCCGATCATTTTGGCCGGCAGTGACCAACAAAAGCAAAAATATCTTCCTTCCATAGCTAAAGGTGAAAAACTGGCTGCATTTGGACTTACTGAACCTGCTGCAGGTTCTGATGCCAGCGCTCTTCAAACAACGGCTGTTAAGCAAGGTGATCACTACATCATTAATGGGCTCAAGCATTTTATCACCAACGGCGGAGATGCGGATATCTACACGATCGTTGCGATGACCGATAAATCCAGGGGTGCCCGTGGCGCCAGCCTTTTTGTCGTTGAAAAAGGTACTCCGGGTTTTACTTTTGGTAAAAAGGAAGACAAGATGGGGATCCGTGCGTCTTCTACATGCGAACTGATCTTTAACGATTGCAAAATCCCGGCAGAAAATTTGATCGGAAGAGAAGGGATGGGATTCATTAGCGCGATGAGGACCTTTGATATGTCCCGTCCGGGGATCGGTGCCCAAGCCGTCGGTATTGCCCAGGGCGCGTTGGATGAGGCGATCAAGTATGCCAAACAAAGAAAACAATTCGATAAACCCATTTCAAGTTTTCAGGGGATCCAATGGATGCTTGCGGATATGGCGACATCTACAGAAGCTGCCCGGGCCTTGGTTTATGCTTCGGCCAGGGAAGTGGGCGCCGGAGTGAAGGATGTTGGCATGCATTCGGCCATGGCTAAGATGTACGCGTCGGATGTGGCGATGAAGGTCACCACCGATGCTGTTCAGATCTGCGGCGGCTATGGGTACATGAAAGAATATCCTGTTGAGAAATATATGCGTGATGCCAAGATCACCCAGATCTATGAGGGGACAAATCAGATCCAGCGCAATATCATCGGTATGGGTTTGATCAGAGAGAGCTCTAAATGAACATCATTGTTTGTATCAAACAGGTTCCGGATACCGCTGAGATCAAGATCGATCCTGTGACAAAGAGGCTCCTTCGAGAGGGTGTCAAGTCCATGATCAACCCTTTTGATATGTATGCCATTGAAGAAGCTTTGCGCCTTAAAGAAAAGCTCGGCGGTAAAGTGACAGCCATTACCATGGGACCGTCTCAAGGAGAATCAGCTTTAAGAGAAGCCATTTCTTTGGGTTGCGACGAAGCCATTCTTATCAGCGATCCTGCGTTCATAGGCTCAGATACCTTGGCTACTAGTTATACCTTATCTCAAGCGATTGAGAAGATCAAAGATTACGATATGATCTTTTGCGGAAAACAAACCCTTGACGGGGATACTGCCCACGTGGGCCCTGGGATCGCAGGTATTCTGGATATTCCTCAAATCATTAATGTGCGAAAGATCCAAGATATCAAAGAAGGCCTTCTTATAGCAGAGCGGATGACTGAATATGGATATGATGTCTTGGAAGTCAAGCTTCCATGTCTCTTGACGGTGGTCAAGGACATCAATGTGCCGCGTCTGCCGTCTTTAAAGGGAAAGATGAAAGCCAAGAGTGCTCAAGTCAGTGTTTGGAAAGCCTCTGATATAGGAGTACAAGAGGATTGTGCTGGAGCCAAAGGTTCTGCCACAGAAGTTTGGAAGGTAGTGACACCGCCAGCCAGGCCTCAAGGAAAAATTTTTGAAGGTGAAACAGCTGTTGATCAACTTGTCGGGGTTCTCAAAGGATTGGTGAAATGAGCGAGATCACTGAAAATAAAGGTGTCTGGGTCTTTGGCGAGAATCGACGTGGAGTCATTACTCCTGTTACCTACGAATTACTCGGAAAAGCCAGGGAACTGGCTGATAAGCTAGGAGTAGAGGTGTCTTGCCTTTTACTTGGTTTTAAAGTCAAAGATAAAGCCCAAGAGTTGGTCCATCGCGGAGCTGATAAGGTCTATGTGGTTGACGATGCCAGGATCGAACATTTGCTTGAAGAACCATATGCGCGCATTGTGTCTGATTTGATCAAAAAACATCATCCTGAGATCCTGCTATTTCCGGCAACATCGTTGAGCAGGTCGTTGGCCTCAAGGATAGCGGTTGGTTTAAGGGTCGGGTTGACGGCCGATTGCATTGGGCTTGATATCAATCCTGAAGACCGTTGTCTTTTACAGACAAAGCCGGCTTTCGGCGGGACTTTAATGACGACGATCATTTCAAGGAATCATCGGCCACAGATGGCCACGGTCAGACCCAAAGCCATGAAAGAGGCCCCCTCTAATGGAGAGAGAAAGGGAGCTGTTGAAGTTTTAGAATTAAATGAATCTTTTTTTGCTTCAAGGGTCAAGGTATTAGAAGTTGTCGATGAAGCGGCCTCCAAGATCAATATTACGGACGCTAATGTGATCGTATCGGGTGGTCGGGGAATGGCAGGTGCAGAGAATTTTAAAATACTTGAAGAATTGGCGAAAGTGTTGAATGGGGCGGTGGGCGCTTCACGTGCTGCGGTTGACGAAAATTGGATCCCTTATTCCCATCAGGTAGGCCAGACCGGAAAAACAGTCTGCCCCAAACTTTATATTGCCTGTGCCATCTCTGGTCAGATCCAGCATCTGGTCGGGATGCAGTCATCAGATACGATTATCGCGATCAACAAGGATTCGTCCGCCCCGATCTTTAAAGTGGCCAATTATGGGATCGTCGGCGATGTCTTTGAAATCGTGCCTCAACTGACTAAACGGTTCCAAGAAACCCTATGAGTAATGATAATTTGATCGAGACGGACGTTTTAGTGATCGGTGGCGGACCAGCAGGGCTTGCTTTTGCCATCCATTATGCAGAACTTACCAGCAAAAACAACCTTCCTTTAAAGATCATGGTCCTCGAGAAGGCCGCTTGCGTGGGCAATCATACCCTTTCCGGGGCGGTGATGAATTTAAAAAATATTGCCGAGCTTCTGCCTGGCGTTGATCTTAAGACCATTCCTTCGGCAACAGAGGTCAAAGGTGAAGAGGTCCTGTTTTTAACAAAGAAAAATGCATTGAATTTACCGTATCATCCCAAGGCCATGTCCAATAAAGGCAATCATATCCTTTCATTGGGAGCCATGGTCCGCTGGCTGGGGGGGATTGCTGAACAAAAGGGTGTTGAAATATTTGCAGGAGTTGCAGGGCATGAACCGATCTTTGAGAATGGCAAGCTCGTTGGTGTATTTACAGGGGCATCCGGACTTGATCATGAGGGCAAGCCCATGTCCAATTACCAGCCGCCCACCGAAGTCAGGGCCAAGATCATTATTTTGGCTGAGGGAGCCCGTGGGCATTTAACGAAAAAGCTGATCGAAAAATTTGATCTAGCTAAAGATAAGAATCCCCAGGCCTATTCGTTGGGAGTCAAAGAGCTTTGGGAGATCCCCGAAGGTAATTTTGCCCAAGGGCATATTATCCATACTCTTGGGTTCCCTCTTGGTATCGAGCAATTCGGAGGTGGGTTTGTTTACGGTTTGAAAAAAAATCAGGTGGTTATCGGTTTTTGTTCCGGCCTGGACTATTCAGATCCGGGCTTTGATCCCCATCGTGCTTTACAAATGTACAAGACACATCCGCGTATTGCCAAGATCATCAAGAACGGTAAACTCATTAAGTATGGAGCAAAGAACATACCTGAAGGCGGATTGTATTCTTTGCCGCAACTTTATCATGACAATTTTATGATCATTGGAGACTCCGCAGGTTTCGTTGCTATGCCGAGTTTGAAGGGGATCCATTCAAGCATTAAAGCAGCCATGACGGCAGCACAGGCGGCTTTTAAGGCTATTAAAGCCCAAGAGACATCAAAAGAAACTTTAAGTCTTTATGAAGAATTATTTAAGGAAACGGCTGAATATCGTGAATTATATGCTGCCCGGAATTTTCGTCAAAGTTTCACATCCAATTTATTTCTTGGTTTATTAAAGTTCGGCATCAATCAAATGACAGGCGGTCGAGGGCTTTCAAAGAGCGGTAGATCAAGCCTTAGGGCGGATCATAAGCATTACCGGCCGGCATCAAAACTAGATCCTTTGTCATCATTTGCTTTTGACAATAAGACAACCTTTGATAAAGAGGCGGATGTATTTTATTCCGGAACAAAACATGACGAGGAACAACCTTGTCACATACACCTGGCAAGTTCTTATATCTGCGCTGAATGCACAGAGTTATTTGAAGCGCCCTGTCAGCATTTTTGTCCGGCCAAGGTGTTTGAATTAAGCCTTGATGTCCAAACGAATAAACGTAAGATCATTTTACATCCCTCGAATTGTATCCACTGTAAAACATGTGACATCAAAGATCCTTTCCAAAATGTGACATGGGTGCCGCCCTATGGCGCTGATGGTCCGCACTACGACAACATGTAAGACCATTCGAAAGTTCTCGAACTTGCATTTTTTAAGATCTTGTGGTATTGTTTAGTTAAGAATTTGCCGCAATGATGCGGAGTTAGGTTTCAAAGAAGAGACATAAATTTTTAGGGCAAAGAGGCCCTGTTTCCCTTGATCGGGAAGCAGGGCCTTTCTTTTTGGAGGGCTCATATGAAAGCAAACATGACGTTGCCGGCTGCCTGGAATGTCCTGGACAAGTACTCCATGGATGATTTTTACGATGAGATGATCGAGCCTAACGGTCAGATACGGCCGTGCTATGAGCATTTGACCAATAGGATGAGCGGCTTGGGATTCCAAGAAGTTGTCGGGCGTCAGCATGCGGCTGATCGTGCCTTTATATCCATGGGGATCACCTTTAATGTTTATCGTGATGGCGAGGGACTGGAGAAGATATTCCCTTTTGATATCATTCCCCGTATCATCCCTGTCCAGGAATGGGAACAGATCGAGCGGGGATTAAAACAGCGTATCACGGCGCTTAATTTATTTTTACAAGATATCTATGGCCCTCAAAAGATCCTTAAAGATGGCGTGATCCCTTCAGAGATCATATTTTCTTCCAGCGGTTATCTTAAACAATGTGAAGGTCTAATGCCGGCGCATCATATTTGGGCGCATATTAGCGGCATAGACTTGATCAAGCACAGCGACGGTATCAATTATGTGCTGGAGGATAATTTAAGGGTGCCTTCCGGGGTTTCCTATGTTTTGGGTAATCGTGAGATCATGAAGCGTACTTTTCCTGAGATCTTTGAGCGTATGGATGTTCGGCCGGTCACGGATTATCCTTTGCGTTTGCTTGAGATGCTGGAGCATCTCTCCACCCGCGAGAAGCCTACGGTGGTGGTCCTAACTCCCGGTATTTATAATTCAGCTTATTTTGAGCATTCTTTTTTAGCCCAGCAAATGGGGGTCGAACTTGTTGAAGGCAGGGACCTGATCGTACAGGACGGGTTTGTCTATATGCGTACCACTCAAGGGTTAAAGCGTGTGGATGTTATTTACCGGAGGGTGGATGATACCTACTTGGATCCGCACCATTTCAATCCGGCATCGGTGTTGGGCGTCCCCGGGATCTTTGATGTTTACCGTCGCGGAAACGTGGCCCTGGCCAACGCACCCGGAACAGGGGTGGCGGATGACAAGGTGATCTACGCTTTTGTCCCTAAAATGATCAAATATTATTTAGACGAAGATCCCATCTTGCCTAACGTTCCCACTTATTTGTGTTGGGACAGCAAAGATCGCGAGTATGTCCTAGAAAATATCGGTAAGATGGTTGTTAAGGCAGCTAATCAAAGTGGGGGTTATGGCATGTTGATCGGGACCCAGGCAACGAAAAAAGAAAAAGCGGCTTTTAAAGCCAAGATCCGTAAATTCCCCCGTGAATACATTGCCCAGCCGACCATGGCGCTTTCACGTGTCCCGACCATTATTGATAATCATATCAAAGGCAGGCATGTTGACCTGCGGCCATATGTACTTTATGGCAAGGACATCTATGTTATGCCCGGAGGATTGACCAGGGTGGCTTTAAGGCAAGGATCGTTGGTGGTCAACTCTTCCCAGGGTGGTGGAAGTAAGGATACTTGGGTTTTAAGATAAGGGCTCTATGTTAAGTCGTGTTGCAGAATCGATTTGCTGGATGAACCGTTATATTGAGCGGGCGGAAAATTATGCCCGTTTCATTGAAGTGGATTTTAATTTAGCCATGGATTTGCCTCCTGGGACCATTGAAGAGCAATGGCGGCCATTGGTCTTGACGACAGGGGATGAGGCTTTGTTCCAGCAATTATACGGCGCGTTTACCAAGGATAACGTGATCCGCTTTTTGGCTTTTGAAAAAGATAATCCTAATTCCATTTGCTCTTGTTTGAGCGCTGCCCGTGAGAATGCCCGCACAGTGCGCGAGATCATCTCCAGTGAGATGTGGCTGCAGATCAATGAAATGTATTTATCCATCCGTCCGATGGTGGAAAAGCAAAACAATTCTGAAAAGTTCCTTATGGAATTCTTTCGTGACATCAAGGAAGGCAGTCATTTATTCTCGGGGATCATGAATGCAACATTTTCACGCAATGAAGGATGGCATTTTGGCAATATGGGACGGTTCATGGAGCGCGCGGATAAGACGGACCGTATCCTGGATATGAAGTATTATTATCTTCTTCCCAATGTTGATTATGTGGGTACGCCGCTGGACTTGTTACAATGGTCGGCATTGCTTAAATCAGCGAGTGGTTTTGAAATGTACCGTCAGACCTTTGGGAAGCTGGAAGTGGCCAATATCGTGCGGTTCTTGATCTTGGACAGGAATTTCCCTCGGGCCGTGCGGCATTGCCTGATCGAAGCAGAGCAGTCTTTGTGCGCTATCACCGGAGGGCAGACGGGGGCGTTTAAAACCAGGGCTGAAAAAGATATGGGCAAGCTGCGTTCCGAGCTTGATTATACGGATGTGAAAGATATCTTTGAGATCGGTTTGCATGAGTACCTGGACCAATTCCAGACCAAGTTGAACAATGTAGGGTTTTCCGTGGCGGAGACATTTTTTACGGATGCCGTTGTTTAATAGAAAGGGAACAAGATGACATTTTGTTTGGCCATGAAGGTCAAGGACGGGATCGTCGGGATCTCTGATACACGGGTGACAAGCGGTAAGGAGTGTATGACGGCTAAAAAGGTGACGGTACGAAAAGGAAACGGCCGGCATGCCGTATTTGTCATGACTTCGGGGTTACGCTCTTTGAGGGATAAAGCCATTACTTATTTTCATGAGATCATCGAGGAGGAACAGCAGAGTTTTGATAAACTTTACAAGATGGTCAATGCTTTGGGAGAACAGGTTAAAAAGGTGGCCCGTGAAGACAGGGAATCCTTAGAAGCGCATGGCCTGTCGTTTAATCTTTATGCCTTGGTTGCCGGCCAACTGGAAGCGGATAAGGAACCTATGCTTTATATGCTGTATCCAGAAGGCAATTGGGTAGAGGTCGGCGAAGGCTCCCCGTATTTTATCATCGGCAATACCGGCCACGGAAGGCCTATGTTGGACAGGGTGTTGCGTTATGAATCAAGCATGGAATTTGCCCTGAAGGTCGGATTTTTATCATTTAACGCGACAAGGGTCAGTTCTAACGACGTGGAATACCCTATTGATGTAGTCATCTGTAAGAATAATAGTTTTCATATCACGGAACAGCGTTTTGACCGTGATGATATGCATCGTTATTCGGTCTGGTGGCAGGAGCGCATTGCCCAGTCTGTTCACGAAATGCCGGATGATTGGGTAAATACAGTTTTTAATAAAGATCAGGTACACTCATGACGGCCTTAAGGAGTCCTCAATCAAGGAGAGCATAAAATTATGTTATTAAATATCCGGCATGTTACTTCTTATACTTATGATCATCCGGTAATTTTAGAGCCGCATTGCCTGAGGCTGACCCCGAGGGCTGATGGCTATGGTTCATTGTTTGAGAGGGTATTAAATATCGTTCCGAATCCTGTCAGTATCAGTGCGAGTGTCGAGAGCGATGGGTCGGTCAGTCACTGGGTGCGGTTTGAGGGAGAAACAAGGATATTTACCGTCGAAGCAAAGAGTTTCATCAGTTTAATAACGGATAAAAATCCTTTTGATTTTTTGATATATCCTGAAAGTTGTCTAAAATTACCAATGGTTTATCCGTTGGGGCTGTATCGGGAATTGCGGACATTTCTAATGGAGGATAATATCGCGCCTATTGTTCGGGATTTTGCTTTTGACCTACTGGCTCAATCTAAAGGAAAGACCATAGATTTTCTGGTGATGCTTTCTCAGTATATGAAGCGGGATTTTATTTATGAATTCAGGCAACTAGGTGCCCCAAATCGGCCGGAAGATACTTTAATTACCAGACGAGGTTCTTGCCGGGACTGGGCGATCTTATATATGGCAGCGGCCCGGGCCGTGGGTTTAGCCGCACGCTTTGTCAGCGGTTATTATTTTGATGAAAATCCTAAACTTCCTGATCTGCACGCCTGGGTTGAGGTCTATATTCCCGCAGGAGGATGGCGGGGATTTGACCCGAGTTTGGGTTTAGCCTGCTATGGCCATCATATTGCTCTGGCGACTGGCGCATTAGCAGCAAATGCGGCACCGATACAGGGTACTTTTAAAGGGCAGGCTAAAGCAGAGATGACATTAGAGCTGGAATATCAGTATTCAACTGTATCTGTCGGGAAAATTTAATTGGTAGGGCAATTAGTGACTTTAGAGGAATTACAGCTTGGGTTAAGAGTGTTTGAGGAACCTGGAAGGACAATGGGATTTGTTAATGTTAAAGTTAAAGTGACCCCTGTTGTTGCGTTTGTTGCTGTACATTGGTACCTTGAAGTACGAGTACAAATATAAGAGAAATAGCTGTCAGCAATATTCAAACTTGTAGGGGCAGCGTTAGGTTCATCAAGAGTGCCCAGGTTAGTGTTGAGATTTCCCAGATTAGATCCGCAATTGGCGACGGCACCGGTAGAACTGGTACAATAAGCGTTATTAGCAAAGTAGTAAGACTGCTGGGCGTTATAGATGGTGATCAAGTTATGTTCGGCAGCATTGGCGGCGCCCTGATTCATTGTGGTAAGATAGCCAGGAATAAGAACACTGGCTAAAATTCCTATGATGATCATGACGATAAGAAGTTCCATTAAAGTAAATCCATTTTTGTCAGACATATAACCTCCTTACTTAGATATAACATGATAGCCCAAGGAAATCAAATTTAAAAAAAGGATAAAATATGGTTGAAAAATTCTTTACCCCTAAAGAAGCGAATCAAATTTTGCCAAGCGTTAAGAAAACAGTTGAAGAGATCCTGGCCAAGGCCAATGAGGCGCGCTCCCTGATGACTTTGCCAGATCCTTTAAATGAACGCCAGAAGCAGTTGATCAAATTAGAAGGGCGTATTAGAGATCTGATGGCACAGCTTGAGGATATGGGATGCCTTTATAAAGATTGGAATTTTGAAATTGGTTTGGTGGATTTCCCGGCCATTATTCACGGCCAGCAGGCCTTGCTTTGCTGGCGTTCGGATGAGCCTCGGGTGGAGTGGTTTCATGGGTATGAAGACGGCTATGCCGGCCGCCGGCAGGTAACACGGGAGTTGATCTTTTCATGATCAAAAAACGTTGCGGCTGGTGCACCACGGACCCTATTTATATCGAATACCATGACAAGGAATGGGGTCGTCCTGTCCATGATGATCGTTTATTGTTTGAATTCCTGATCTTAGAAGGCGCCCAGGCAGGTTTAAGCTGGCTGACGGTATTAAAAAAAAGAGAGAACTATAGAAAATCTTTTGATCATTTTGACCCAGCTAAAGTGGCTCGTTATGATGATAAGAAAATTCAACAATTATTAAGCAATGAAGGCATTATCCGTAATCGTCTTAAAATAGCATCGAGCATTACCAATGCCAAATCTTTTTTAGCAGTGCAAAAAGAATTTGGCAGTTTTGATAAATATATATGGCAATTCGTAGACGGAAAACCGCAGAAAAATCATATCACTGATATCAAGAAACTTCCCGCCAAAACCATCCAGTCAGATGCCATGAGCCAGGACCTTAAGAAAAGGGGATTTAATTTCGTAGGCTCAACCATCTGCTATGCCTTCATGCAGGCGGTTGGTATGGTCAACGACCATACCATGGATTGCTTTTGCTATTAACGTGTCCATCTCGTTACCGTTGACAACTTGCCCAAAGACTGTTAAAAATAAGCCTCATTTATGGCCCAAAACCAATTACCACCGGATTTCGAGCTAAGACTAAAGGACATTCTGCCTCAAAGGCCGGAGGCTGCTTTTGAACCCAGGCAGCTGCAGACCTTTCGTATTAATACGCTTAAAATTAGTGTTGAAGAGGCGTATACTTTATTGTTAAGCCGAAAGGTGGATTTTCAGAAGGTCGATTTTTGCCCATATGCCATTATTATAGAGAAGTTGGCCGCCCAAGAGATTCTAAAGTCAGATCTTGCTAATGAAGGACTTTTATATGCTCAAGGCCTGGAGAGCATTTTGCCGGTCCTTGCCTTAGATCCACAGCCTGATCAGCGCGTATTAGACCTGTGCGCGGCTCCAGGCAGTAAGACTTCCCAGATAGCCATGCATATGAACAATCAGGGATTTTTGAAGGCTAATGAGCCTATACGTCAGAGGCTTTATAGGTTAAAATCAGTATTGCAATTGACCGGTACTAAGGCCCAGATATCTTCAACAGATGGCCGCCGCCTTCAGGAGCATAGCGGCCTTTATGATCGGATCTTGGTTGATGCCCCATGTAGTTGTGAGGGACGTTTTATTATCAATGAACCTAAAAGCTTTGCTTATTGGAGTGTGCGCAAGATCAAAGAAATGTCACACAAGCAAAAAGGGCTTTTGCTCAATGCCAGCAGGCTACTGGCGCCTGGGGGCATTATGGTCTATGCCACTTGCACCTTTGCTCCGGAAGAGAATGAAGAGGTGGTGGACTGGTTTTTACGCAAGACGGAGGGCCGATTTGAGCTTATGCCAATTCAAATACCAGGGGTCAAGACTTATCCTTGTTTGACACAGTGGCATGATCGGCCTTATGATATACAACTTAAGGACGCAGCGCGGATTTTGCCTGATGAAAGAATGGAAGGTTTTTTTATTGCTAAATTCACGAATTCTCACTATAAATGATTATATGTATATAAGACTTATTCTCATATTTTTAATGATTTTTGCATGGACTCCTGCAGCCAAAGCACAAGATGCGGCCAAGGTACCAGAAAACCGGCCGGATGAGATCACGATGGAGGCCAATGTCGTACAGATCATCCTAAACGACGAGCATCGTGGCGGTGTTGACTGGGGGGCTATTGTCTCTGATTTTCATACGGTCCTTTTGAAAAAAGAAAATGACCCTGCCTGGAATGATAATAAGCACCGTTTAAGCTTTGGCACGGTTTCTCAGGAAGATTATTCGGTCTTGCTCGACGCGTTGGATACGGTTGGGCAGATGAGCCAGTTTCCCCAATCCACCATCAGGGTCATCTCAGGGGCGCCTGCCAGTATAAGTTTTGATAAACAAGATATTCATGTCGGCCTTCTGCTTTCCCGTTTGAAATCAGGAGAGCTTTCTTTGCGTGTAGAACCCAATATCAGGGTGGCCGCAACAGAGATATGGAACGGAGAAAAGATCCCCGCTTCAGTGCGCCTGCAAGCGCAGACTAATATTTTGATCGCCAATGATACGACAGTCGTCATCGGAGGGCTAATGAAGGAAGAGGAGATCACCCGCAAGCGCAAGTTCTTTTTGCTGGGGGATATCCCCATTGTCGGCCTTGTTTTTCACTATAAAGGCCGTCTGATGCAAAAAACGGAAACAGTCATATTTTTGACGGTACATGCCAAGGCCGTCGAAGCGCCGGAGGATGATAGCGCCGTATGATATTAAGGCTTCTGATATATTGCTTAATGATCTTAACCTTGCATGGTTGCGGGGGAAGGTCTGTTGAGCCAAATACTCCGACGGTAGGCATCCCGCTTCAGGAGGTTTGTAACCGCTATCATGTCAGCTGGCAATGGGACGGTGTGACTCAAGTTGTTTTGATGGAGTATAGAGGAAATATATCCAAGGCCTTGGTGGGAAGCGCCACGGTGCTTATCGGTCAACAACAAATAATTCTAAGTGCGCCTTTGCGCCGTGAGAATAGTACGATCTATGTCCCGGAAGATTTTGAAACGAAAGTCCTGGCCCCTTTTGGGGTGCCTGTCATGGGTCTATCGCCGATTGAGAGTTCCTCACGTGTGCATGTCGTCGTCGTTGACGCGGGGCATGGCGGCAAAGACCGCGGGACCATGTCCTCGTCAGGAGGAATGGATGAAAAAGAGATAGTCTTGGATGTTGCTAAACGACTGGAAATGCTTTTAGAAAGTGCCGGGATCAAGGTCGTCATGACCCGTGATACGGATGATTTTATATCTTTGCCTGAGCGTACTGTTATTGCCTCCCGTAGCGGCGCTGATCTGTTTATCAGCATCCATGTCAATTCCAATCAAGACCATGCGGTTAACGGATTGTTGGTTTATTATCTTGAGTCTATCTCCAGAAAATCTTTGTACGAAGAGCAGAGAAAAGAGAATGCTCGTATATTTTTGCAATCCATTGGGGCTAACGATTCTCCAACCCTGCAAGGCATTGTTACCGACATGATGGATACGGTCAAGACGTCGCAGTCACAAAGGCTGGCAAAATCGATCGTCAGAGAGGCTCGTGAGGAACCGGGGGTCAAGGTGCGCGGGGACGGTCTTCGTCTTTGCCGGTTTTTTGTGGTGCGAAATACTTTAGTGCCGGCCGTACTGGTCGAAACCGGATTTATATCTAATCGTCAGGAACATAGCAAATTAACTTCGCCGATTTACCGTCAGAAGATGGCAGAGATCATCGCCCGGGGTGTTCTGGATTATGCCAATGAATAATCGTTCCCATGAACCTATTGGCGTTTTTGATTCAGGGCTAGGCGGTTTGACTGTCGTTAAAGAGCTCATTCATCACCTGCCCAATGAACGGATCGTGTATTTTGGAGATACGGCGCGTGTCCCTTATGGTACCAAATCCGGCGATACGATCATCCGTTATTCCCGTGAAATAGTGAAGGCATTGCTTAAATATAAAGTCAAGATGGTGGTGGTGGCCTGCAATACAGCATCCTCGTTGGCGTTGGACGTTTTAAAAAAGGAATTTGATCTGCCGATCCTTGGCGTGATCGATCCGGGTGCCAGGAAAGCCGTGGCGATCACCCGCAATAAGAAGGTCGGTATTATAGCGACATCATCGACGATAAAAAGTGGCAGATATGCCCGGAAAATAGTACAATTAGACAAACGGATCACTGTCACCAGTCAATCCTGTCCATTATTTGTGCCTTTGGTCGAGGAGGGTTGGTTCGATCATGCGGTGACCTATCAGGTGGCCCAGCAGTATTTGAGTGATATGAAAAAGAAAAAAGTTGATACCCTTATTTTAGGATGTACGCATTATCCATTGCTCAAGGGGGTTTTGCATAATGTCATGGGGGCTAAGGTGCAATTGGTGGACTCAGCCCAGGAAGTGGCCTTGCAGGTCAAGGAAGAATTGACCCGCGGCCAGCTTTTACGTACCCGCTTGAGGCCTGGTCAGCATACGTTTATCGTCAGCGATGAAACGGAACAGTTCCAGCGTTTGGCTTTACGGTTTCTTGGCGGGGGCGTTAAAAATGTGAGGAGACATATTTATGTTTGAAGTAACCGTGCGCGACGCAATATCTTCGGCCCATCAATTGCATGGCTATGATGGTCCATGTAAATTTATGCACGGGCATACCTGGAAGGTAGAGATCATTGTCGTTGGCAATTCCCTCAATGAGGTAGGACTATTGACGGATTTTAAAGATATCAAACTCAAGCTAAAAAAAGTTCTAATGCCTTTGGACCATGTGGTCCTTAATGATCTGCCGGCTTTTCAAAAAATCAATCCATCAACGGAGAATTTAGCCCGCTGTATTTATCACTCCATGAGTGTTCATTGCGCTCCTTTGCGTTTAAAACAGGTCCAGGTCTGGGAATCTGATACGGCGAGTGTAATTTATTATGAATAAAAAGGCAGTTATTTTATTATCTGGGGGACTGGACTCGTCGACAACGCTTTATTACGCGGTCTCTCAAGGCTATGAGTGCCATTGCTTGGTTTTTGATTATGGTCAAAAGCACAAGAAAGAGATCATCCAGGCCAAGGCTGTTGCCCGTAAGGCGGCTTGTCAGATATATACCGTCAAGATCTCTTTACCTTGGAAAGGTTCGGCACTTTTGGATAAGAAGATCTCTATTCCCCGGGGAAGGGCGCTAGATGCCAAAGGGATTCCTGTTACCTATGTGCCGGGACGTAATATCATTTTTTTAAGTTTCGCGGCTTCTTTTGCCGAGGCGATCGGAGCTTCGACGATCTTTATCGGGGCCAATGCCGTGGATTATTCGGGTTATCCTGATTGCCGTCCGGAATTTATCCGTTCTTATCAAGCCATGCTGGCCCGCGGTCTTAAGACTTCACTAGAGGGTAAAAAGATCAAGGTCGTGACCCCATTGATCCACTTAAGTAAAGCGCGGATCGTACAAATGGCGGTCAAATTAAAAGTCCCTTTGCATTTGACCTGGTCATGCTACAACGGTGAAGCAAAACCATGCGGCGTCTGCGATAGTTGTCGCCTGCGCGCACAGGGTTTCGCCCAAGCAAAAATTGAAGATAGCGCCCTAAAAAATGAACGCTAAAATTTTAGAAATATTCCGTTCCGTACAAGGCGAGGGACCATACGTTGGCGCGCCTCAGGTGTTTGTGCGTTTTTTCGAGTGTAATATGCATTGCGTTTGGTGCGACACGCCGGCTTCCATTGGTGATGGCAAACGTGAGTATAAGGAGTTAAGCCTTAAAGATACCCTAGCCCAAGTCAATGCTTTGTATGACAATGCTCATTCGGTCAGTATCACCGGTGGAGAGCCTTTGCTGCAGAAAGATTTTCTTAAAGGTTTTTGCCATGCTTTACGTCGGGAAGGCAAAAAGATCTATTTAGATACTAATGGCACCTTGCCTCAGGCTTTAAAAGAAGTGATCAAGGATGTTGATATCATTGCCATGGACATCAAATTGCCGTCATCTACCCAGCAGAAAGCATTTTGGCTGGAGCATAAAGAATTTCTCAAAGTAGCTGTACGAAAAGAAGTGTTTGTCAAAGTCGTCATATCCATGAATACTCATTTAGGGGAGGTTCTAAGGGCTGCAAAATTAGTTGCAGATATTGATCCTAAGATCTTATTTATCCTTCAGCCAAATTATCTGGAGATGAAAAAAGGGATCATTGAGCATTGTTTAGGTTATCAAAAATCATGTGCAAAAATCCTTAAAGACGTTAGAATACTCCCCCAAGTGCATAAATTTATGAAACTGCGTTAGAGGAAATATGAAGAAGATCAGTTCATACGAAGGCCGTCAAAAGGATGTCCGGGCTCTTGGGATGCCGGATATCGAAGTATGGGAAAATCAATATTCCGACCGTGATTATGTCGTGGATCTGACCATCCCTGAATTTACCTGTATCTGTCCCAAGACAGCATTGCCGGATTTTGCCATTATTAAGGTCAGTTATAAACCGGCCAAACTTTGTCTGGAATTAAAATCTTTAAAAATGTATCTGGTGGAATATCGTAATTTAGGTATTTTCCATGAGCATTTGGTCAATAAACTATTGGATGACTTTGTCCAGGCCTGCCGTCCTCATTGGATGCGCGTGGAAGTGATCATGAACCCGCGTGGAGGTATTGGGACCACGGTAACAGCTGAATATTCTAAAGGAAAATCAAAATGAAAAGACCTGACGGACGTAAACCGAATGAATTGCGTAAGATCAAAGTCACTAAGAATTATATGAAAAATGCTGAAGGCTCCTGCCTGATCGAGTTCGGCGAGACCAAGGTCATTTGCACGGCTTCCGTAGAGGAGGGAGTGCCGCCGTTCCTTAAGGGTTCAGGCAAAGGATGGGTGACCGCAGAATATGGGATGTTGCCGCGTTCTTGTACCAGCCGTATCCGGCGTGAGAAAACCTCCGGACGTACGGAGGAGATCCAGCGTTTAGTTGGCCGCAGTTTGCGCTCGGTGGTTGATATGGAAAAACTTGGCGAACGCACCATCCGTATCGATTGCGATGTGCTGCAAGGAGACGGCGGGACTCGTACGGCTTCTATCACCGGCGGATTCATTGCTTTGGCTGACGCGATCTTGTGGATGCATCAAAAGAAAATGATCGATACTGTGCCGATCAAAGATTTTGTGGCCGCGATCAGTGTCGGGGTTTATCAAGGAGTCAATGTCCTGGATTTGAATTATATCGAGGATTCAAAAGCTGATGTGGATATGAATGTGGTGATGATAGGGCGGGGTGAATTTGTCGAGGTACAAGGTACCGGCGAAGGCGGTACTTTTTCTGAGGTTCAGATGAAGGCCCTGCTTGGGCTGGCGCGCCGTGGGATCAAGGAACTTTTAGAATTACAAAAAAAGAATTTGCCAGGGTTAAAGGTTAAGTCGTGAAGGAACTGATCGTCGCATCCCGCAATAAAGGCAAGGTCGGGGAGATTAAAGAATTATTAGCCAATCTTCCTTTCAAAGTTACTTCTCTTTTAGATTACCCCCAAATCCCAGAGATCATCGAGGATGGTAAAACATACCGTGCCAATGCTTTAAAAAAAGCCCGTGAAGTTGCATTAGCGACAGGTAAAATGGCCATGTCAGATGATTCAGGCATTGAAGTCAAAGCTTTGGGCAATGCCCCTGGCATTTATTCCGCCCGCTTTGCCGGCGAAGGAGCCAGTGAAAAAGCCAGGAATAAGAAATTATTCAGGATGCTCAAAGGTGTGCCGATGTCTAAACGCCAGGCCCGTTATCGCTGTGTGATAGCCTTGGTCAATGCTAAGGGAGAAGAGCTGGGGGTTGTGCAAGGCACTTGCAGCGGCTATGTAACCACTCGGGATATAGGCACTAATGGTTTTGGTTTTGACCCGCTATTTCTGCTTAAACGTTATAATAAAACATTCGGTCAATTACCGTCTTCGCTTAAAGCTAAAATTTCCCACCGGGCTCGTGCCCTAAAAAAATTTCGTAAACTTTTATATCAGGTTATTCCAGTAAATTCTTAATTAGGGTGTTAATGACCTGGGGGACGGATATTCTTCTTTTGAATTTAGGATCGGTGATCTTGTCGTAAATGCGGATATTGAGGGTTTTGAGCATATCATGAGCAATGGCCGGGACAACACCTGAACTTAAATCTACGGTCACATTCAAATCGCAGATCTTATCAAAATTTACCCAACCATTACTGATAAGTACAATGGTAGGGCCTTTAAGCCTTAAATTATTCGTATTGATCTTTTGGTCTGAGACTGTGAAATTACCTTCCACATCGGTGATCATCACCTGTCCTAAGTTCAAGGCATCGTTAAGGACGCTTAGCAGTCCTTTAAATAAATTGAACTCTCCTAGGAATCCGTCCCGGATAGCCAGAGAACCGGTGGCATGTAAATTATTCTTAAAATCAGCCATGGAGCCATGGGCGAGAGTCGTTAAAAAGAACTTTCCATTGATCTCTTCCATTTTAAGGGGAGAATCCAGTTTTAATTTGTGCAGGTCGGTATTCTCAATGCTTAAGGCCAGGTCATAAGGGATACCCTTGGCGGATAAATTAAAAGAGCCTACTGCGTGCACGGTCCCGTTATATAATTTCCCGTCAAAGATCAAATTCTTCGTTTTTCCTTTTTCTTGATTGATGTTGATTTTCATGTCAGTGAGTTTATACCCCATAAGGGTTACGACCGGGCTTGTGATGATGGCATTTAAATGATAGTTCTTCCAATCCAGGGCGGTGCCAGTAAGATCAGCTGTCATGCTGAGCATTCCCGAGGGGTTTAAAGGTTCAATACCTATCCTTTGTTGAGCAGGCAGATCCTTGACAAGATCATTTAAAAGCATAGATACATTACTATTGATGACAAATTTTGGTCCTTTACGCGCAAGAAGGATGGTCCCTGTGCTGTTGAAATTGGCATTTAAATAATTTCCTGATAAGGCATTGATCGTAATGAGATCATTGTTTTTAACAAGATCTGCTTTAACGTGTAAGCCCGGGCCATCGAGGGTATTGAGGATGGCGGGATTTTTGAAATCATGCAAGCTGCCCCATAAGGTGTATTGTTGGCCCTGATAGGTGGCGGTAAAATCTCGCCATATAAGAGAATTGGTGGTGGCCTCAACAATACCGGTGATATTTTTAACTTTTTGGTGCAATGTGCTGCAAGAAGCGCTTACATTCTTGACAGAAGCCACGGCCAGGATATTTCCGTCTAGCGGGTCAGAAAGCAATCCTTCAAATTTAACTTTGATATAACTGGTACCATTAAAGCTCAGGCCGTAACGCTGGACCATTTGAGGGGCCAGGTCTTTGATCTTAGCCAGGTCCAATTCATCAGCCTCTGCGAGGATATTGAGAATGGGATCTTTAAAATTTTTCACCGTACCGTTGATATGGACATTGGTATCAAGGATGTTAAGGGAAAGGGCATTGATGGTGGCTTCATCGTTTTGGAAATCCGCATCTAATTCAACATTATCAAGGGGGATAGCAGAAAATCCTCGAATATGAGCATCGGAAAGGGTGATAGCGCCCGTATAGGTCATTTGTTCGGGGTCGCCCAGCGGCATTTGTAAATTCATCTTTAGTTGGGGGTCAGCTTCGATGGTTTTATGGGCATCTAAAACAAGCCTGGCCCCTGTGAAATTAGAACTCGTCGATACTTTTATAATTCCTTTATCTAAACTGAATGATAATTTGTCCGTTTTTAGGGAAGAGGAAGTAAGAAGGACCTTTCCAATGCCCAGGGACATTTCATCAAGGGATAGTTTTGTATTTAAAGTGATATTTTCTTGATCGGTGATATTGAGTTGGGCATTTTCAAAAATGAGATGCCGGCTACTAAAATTCTTATTACCGATGTTGGTAGAAAAATTATCGGCTTGAAGATCGCCTTGCAGCCAAATGTTATCTTCGTCTTGCATATGCATGGTCACTGATTTGAGGGCAATGTCACCTTGAAGGCTTTGGTCAGGCCACTGAACGCTTAGACCTTTGGTGCTAATACTTCCAACAGATTGGATGCCGTCTTTATCTTTCCTTATCCTAATGTTGTCCAAGGTCACGTCATTGACTTTGACCTGACGGTCTTTCATCGCTACAAAGATATCTTGCGCATGAAGGGAGCCAATAAACGTCACCCTTCCTTTAGCCAATTCAAAATCAGTCACCTTTGTTTGCACACTGCCGCCGGCAGAAAGCCCTGGGACCTTGGTTTGGACATTGTTCAAGGCCAGTTGGCCTTGGGCTGTTATGTCCCCATTTTGATATTGGGCGTCTAAGCCGTGGATCTGGATATCACCTTTAAAAGTTTGTTCATGGCTGGTGATATCCAGGTCCTTGATGAGCACATTACCCTGAGCGGAAGTTTTATCTTGAGTGTAATTGATATTCAGATCTATCCCTTTAATGACCCCGTTGTTGATACGCACATCAGGAATATTGATCAAGGATAGATAGGAGGCAGTATCAATATTCTTAAGATGGATTTGGGCCTGGGTGTTTTGGGTAAGGGGTTCGTAATAAACAGTAGCTCCGACAAACCCTTTTTTTCTGGGAATATCTGCCGTAAAATCATAACAAATCTTTTTATAGGACAAGGAAAGTTTCAAATTGATATTATCGAAATATTCGCTCCATGGGCGCGGGGTGGAAACATCGTCTATCAGAAATTTGCCATCGTTAATGGTAATGCCGCCCCAGGCGATCTCAAAAGCTGAAGGTTTTTGGGTTCTTTGAGGGGTTATGGCCGTAGAGGAAGCTGTTGACGCAGACATAAACATATCACTAAAGTTCCAAGCGTCTTGACCAGTACGTATTAAATGCAGTGAGGGAGAATTCACATTGATATAAGGAATGGTGATCCTGTAATGTTTGAATCCGGGAAATAAGATGATGCCAAAGGAGACCTGTTGGGCTTGGGCGAAAACAGCGGTATTAGGGCCTTTTTCATAGATCTTAATTTTATCAATGACAAATCCTCTGACCCAGTTAAGGTGGATGGAGTCAATTTCAACCTTGCGTTTGATGGTCTCTTCGATACGTTGGGTAACGATCTTTTTGACCAGCGTTGGAAATATAACGCGGTTGAGATAAAATGTCAGGGCGGTCAGGAAAAATAATATACTAAGGATGATGATAAAGACTTTTTTATAAGTCATAAGATTTTTTATTATACACCGGTTATTTTTGATTTCAATGATGGGTGCTCTTTAATCATTTTTAATTTGTGTTAAGGTAGTATTTATTTACTATAAGATAGTACAAATGATAGTGGTTAGTGCCCCCTCAAAAGGAGAAGCTAAGTGTCTTCACCAAAGACGTTTAAATATTGGCTAATAGCGTTGTTGATCCCGATTTTGGCTTGGGCATATCTAAATAAAATTTGGGTAGGAAGGTTCTTTTTGGGCAGTGATAATACGGATTTCTTTTATTTCTTTATTTATCATTTTAAGAACATTCTTAATGGGATTTACCCCTTATGGAACCCATTTAAGGCTTGGGGGTCTTTAGATTACCTAGACACACAGCATATAGGGGTATGTAATCCCTTGGGCATGATCATCCCCATCTTATTATTCTTAGGTGTTAAGGCGTATTGGGCCTACGCATCCTATATAGTTATATTTTGGATGGCGGGATTAGGAGGGTTCTTTTTTTTAATCAATCGGATCTACAATGATCCCCGCATGGCTTGGGTTGGGACGAGCCTATTGATGTTTTCATCAGGACTGGCGATTTTTCCCTCATGGGACGTGCTGGGCCTGTACATTTTTGCACCCTTGGGATGGTTTTTTGGATTTTTGATCGGGTTTGTGCGGTCATCCAATGACCCTGACTTGAAGAAAAATATGTTGGGCTTAAGTTTTTCGAGCATGTTTATACTCCACCTTTATATCCCTTTTTATTTTGCGACCATCTTCTTTGCATTTATCGCCAGCGTGTTGTTATTTGCCAGGAAATGGATCATCCTATTCGTCGAAGCATGTGCAAAAGCCGTTAAGCGCGTGCCTTGGGTCACGTTGTTTTGTTTGGGGAGCATTCTTGTTTCTTTGTGGCCATCAGTAGATTGCTATTTAAAAATGAAGGATCCTCAAAATATCACTACATTTTATAGGGGAGAAAATGAGCATAAAACCGGCAATCCTATCATTGTTTCCCAAGAAATGATCGATACCGGAGGATTGCCTTGTAGGAGTACATTTTCACAACTATTTTCATCATTTGAGACCGGAGATGGATATATATCTTTTGTCCCGTTAATTCTTTTTATTTTAGCATTATTGACATTGTTTAATCGTTCTTCAAGAACTCAACGGGTCATTTTTATGACAGGTTTTTTGCTGTTGTTAATTACCCTAACAAGCGCCTGCCCCTTGCAGCATTTTCTTTATAAGTACGTGTATATGTTCAGGATCTTTCGCAATTATTTTTTCTTTTGGATACTGTTTTGGTCTTGTTGCGTGGTGTATGTGATGGGAGAGATCAAGCAATTTCTAGAGGTGGGATTGACCTCATCGAGAGAGAAAATAATGTATGCCCTATGGGTTGTTCTGGCGCATGTGGGTGCCATGGTTTATTTAATCTCGCTGGAGGATGTGCCGGCAGTCTCTTATGCGACTGTTATAGCAAGCTGTTGTTGGTTTTTGGCGCGTTTATTTGAAGTATTACGTGTAAGAGAAAATTTATTCATTGTTGGCCTGGTATTCATTGGCCTGTGGCAGCCATTTTATGTTTTACCTTTGATCAGGGGAGTGGACCATGGGTCACTCGATTATGCTTGCAAAAAAGGTGAATTTTCATATGTTCGGCCTTTGTTTGGCAATGGATATAATGAGGGGAATTCCCTGGGCGGTCGAGAGAAGTATTTTCAGGATGAGTCCGGGTTTGTTAAAAACGGGTACATGGGACAAAAAGGATCTTATTTGCTGATACAAAATTTATCCCAAGAAACGTTGGCTAATTATGTTCGTTATAAATTTATTCTTTATGATCAGACAAGTTTTATCAATGAAAATGACATTGATTGGGACAGGGTGCGCAGGGTCGTTGCTTTTAAAGATCCCTCGGCGCTCATTGGGGACCAGTCAGGGATCGCCATGTCTAATGGGAATGAGCCTTCCCTGCCTATGATCTTGAAGGGGCCATCTCCTGACCTTAAGGTCATTGGTTTTGATGTTAATTCTGTGGTGCTCAGCATTCATTTGGATCAACGGAAATTCCTTGTATATAATGACAGTTTTCATTCGGGGTGGCACGTGCTTATTGATCATCATCCCGCCAGGTTGTATCAAGCCAACATTGCTTTTAAAGGCGTTTGGATCGAAAAAGGCGATCACCTGGTAAGATTTTATTTTGGATCGTGGATTGATTACTTAAGAGGCTGGGGGGTTTCATTATTATTCATCTTTTGGTTTTTATTAGTTATTGTTTTATTTTTACCGGCTATTAGAAAGCGTTCATGATCGAACATATTTTTAATCGTACAATTTTTCTTTGGGCAGCGGCTATAGTTATTGCCTTATTTATAGTAAGCCCTCGTGCTGCGCTTTTGCAAAGAATAAATACCATGCATGGAAATTATATAGATTGTGTACGTGAGCAAGGTTGTTCGGATACAAAGGCAATAGCCGAAGCCAGGGAATATTATTTGATCTTGGCACAGCTTTATCCTCAATATGGTAGAGGCTCCGAAATGCAGGGAATATGCTATTTATTATTAAAGCAGGATAATCTGGCTATAAAGAAATTCCAGGAAGCCATTAAATATAACCCTGATCTTTTTTGGGTTTCATTTGAATTAGGGAAGGCCTTTTATCGCAGAGGGGAATACTCTCAGGCGTTAAAGTGTTTCCAGGGCATTATGACTCAAGACAGTATTTCCCTTCTTAAAAAAGCGACCCTTTCACCGCTTACGCAGTTTTCTGATAAAACAAGAGAAGGTCTAATCTTATCGCTGGTTGATTTTGTCACTGAGATCAAATTGAGAAGCTATCAAATGGCTGTTGGCTGTCGGGTTCATCAGGGAGATCTGACACAGGCCAAGAATATGGTTAGCCAAGAGTTAAATAATCAACAATTGGGCGGGAATGATTTTTCTGTCATGGCCAACAGCTCCTTGGATAAAGATGGCCCCAGGAAAGAAATGTTGTCCTGGATCGATGGTCTTGCGTATAGTAAGCCGATCAATCACCCCTGGGGGCATCTTATCCAGCCAGGGAGAGAAATATTGTATCGGTAAATCCACTGCACAAGTTTTGTATATGAGTAGCGCAGTTGGCTAGCGCGCTTGTTTTGTGGAAGATAGATTGAGAGGAGAGAATATTTTAATTAATTCTTTATCGTCCCGTAAGTGGACTGAGTCGAAGAAGGACGATTCCGGGATAGACATTAGATGCGGGTTGTACGATCCGACCAGCGTCAATCCATAGATTTTTGCGATCTTTCTTACGTAAATCTCCACATCTTCAATGATTCTGAAATTGCGTGAATGGACAAACCAATCATAGGCCATGGGATGATAGGGTGGCAGGAATAGGATAACCCTCACTCCGTCATTTTTCATGGTTTTGATAAGCTTGACAAATTCCTGTTTGTAATCCTCATCCAATTTAGAGAACCCGGTGATGTTGTAGGGGTGAAAATTGTCCTCTTCCACGATCTTCCTGACGTCAAGTACGGACGATTCCCTGCTTTGCCTGTCCCATGTCCAGGATCCATCAGGGAGATATGTCATTTTTTCATTATATCTTTGATCGGTCGCAGAAAATAAATTATGAGCGCAAGGATGCAAGAGATATTGGATGCTGGTCAAGGTATAAAAATGGTTGACCAATAATTGATATTTATAAGGGATAAGGTTTTCTTGCCACGTTTTCAAGTCAAAAAGATCGCCTGGCCCCCAATTATTGAACCTCGCATAATATTGGCCGAACTCCTTCCAGGTGTAGTGGTCAGTATTTTTGTTAAAGATCCAAGGGTCAATGCCGATGATGATGTTCGAAGGCAAGATCCCTTTTTCCCGGTACATTTCATAAAGGATTACGTCATCCTGCAAGGAGTTGGCGGAAAGTTCAGTGTTTAGTAATATTTTGCCTGGGAACATCTCGGAGGAAATAGTTGCAACCCGGCTTGAACCAAAAACACCGATGTCTATCTTATGTTTCAGGGATTGGATCATAAGTTTTTGCTCAACCCTGCAGTCAAAATTATCATTCTTTAAGTTCGTCGCAGCTGTTCCGGACAACAATGCATCGACCATTTTTTTAACGTCCTCGTCATTTTTAAACTGCGACCATGGGTCGACGATAAAGTTAAAACCGGCAACAAGAAGCAATAGCGGCAAAAAGTACAAAAGTTTAATCATAAATTTTTTCATAGTGGTTCTCTGCTTAGGAGGCCTGATCCTTCAGTATTGATTTAAACGTTTTAAAATTGGAAATAAATAAATGGGTTCTCGCCAAAATTCCCTCCTAAAAATATCGCCAACATGATCAGATAATAAAGGCTCCAGCGAACCCAGACAGGTTGGGTCGCCACTATTTGCCGAATGGATCCGTAACCTTGGAGGATATGAACGATAACCAGAAAGCCGATAAGGCTTAGTGAATACAGGAAAAAACTCCGTTTGACACCGAAGGCAGAAATAAAGGTGTCTTCGTGAAGGTTTAGATGCCCCCAACCATGCGGCAGTTGAGAGAGGATGATCAGGGCATCGTGTAAATTTTGGGCCCTGAAGAATATCCAGGCGAAACAGATCAAACTGAAGGTTATCAGGATCTGCCAGATCTCGAGTATTTTTATATGCTTGGTTATCCCCAGTTTCTCGCGGATAGCGGACCGGAGATCATTTGTCCAAACAGCAAAGATATAATAAAAACCGTTCAGTGCTCCCCAAATGACGAATGTCCAGTTAGCGCCGTGCCAAAGCCCGCTGACTAAAAAAGTTATAAACAAGTTAAAATACCACCGAAGCTTGGAGCATCGATTGCCGCCTAATGAAATATAGAGATAATCCCGAAACCAGGTCGAAAGGGAGATATGCCAGCGATGCCAGAACTCCGCGATCGATCTTGCAAAATACGGCCGATTGAAATTGGTCATTAACTTAAAGCCCATGACCTGCGCTGCCCCAATAGCCATATCCGTGTAACCTGAAAAATCACAATAAATTTGGATCGCAAAATAAACCGTGGCCAAGGCCAGCGCAGGTCCGTGGAAATTTCTCGGATCGCCATAGATCTCGTTGACCTTAGGGGCCAGCCTGTCTGCGATAACGACTTTTTTAAAGAGCCCCCAAGCCATCAATTTAAGGCCATCCGTTACTCTCTGATAATCAAAATGATGCGTCTCGTAAAATTGATGGATAAGGTTATAGGGCCTTTCGATCGGGCCGGCGACCAGTTGCGGGTAGAACATGACGTACAAGGAGTAGATCCAATAATTTTTTTCAGCTTTCTGTTTGCCCCGGTACACCTCAATGATATAGGCCAAGCTCTGGAAGGTATGGAAGGAAAGGCCTAAGGGCAAGATGAGTTGTAAATAAACTAAAGGCATGTTCCATCCGATGAAATGAGCGATGGACTGACAGCTCCCACTAAAGAAATTGAAATATTTGAAAATAAAAAGAGCAAGGCATGTGGACAGGATACTTACGATCAAATAATATTTTTTCCGGTTGGCAGGAGATGTTTCGATACAGATCCCCATAAAATAATCTATGGTAATGAGCCCAAATAAAATAAGAATATAGGCTGGTATAAATGCCATATAAAAGATACAGCTGGCGAATAAAAGTAAAGCACAACGGTATTTAGGGGGGGAAAGAAAATACAGGGTTGTTACGATGGGGAAGAATATGAAGAATTTTAAAGAGCTAAATAACATATCGTTCTATCCTAAAAGCAATCAATTTGCGCGGTTGAAGGTCTAAGGTCAGGAAGCAAGAAAGGTCCAAGCTGCCAAAAACGCTGGGCTGAGTGACGATTAATTTTAAAAGCAATTGTAAGGGTAAATTTAAGTTGCATCAAGAATTTCTTTAAGTACTTCCGTTTAAGACATTGATGGCTTTTTTTATTTTATCAAAAAGGCAGGTTGTGCATTAGCCACAAATCTTACTCGACAGCATTGCGCAACTCTGGTATAACTTATTCTTATCTATAAAATCACGGGGAGTAGCGCAGTTGGCTAGCGCGCTTGCTTTGGGAGCAAGAGGTCCCGGGTTCGAGCCCCGGCTTCCCGATTTTTTAACCCTGCTTCTATCGGCCCAATGTTTATCAAGCGTGACCATACCAAACTTATTTGCGACGTGGGAGAGATCACCGGACTTTTTCATGATGCCCCTAACATGGAAGAGTTTTTGCAAAAGATCACTACCATGGTCACCCGCCACATGGAATGTGAAGTTTGTTCCATTTACCTTTACTATGCTGACCAACATGAGTTGATACTTAAAGCCACCAAAGGTCTTAATCCTGTGTCCGTCAACAAGGTCAGGATGAAGATCGGAGAAGGCCTAACGGGGATGGCTTTAAAAGAAAAACGTCCTATCTGCGAAGGTCAGGCCAAGAACAATCCTAATTTTCGGTTTTTCCCGGGTATTGGCGAAGAAAAATTTGAATCATTCCTGGCCGTCCCGATCTTACGAGGCAGTGTTGAGATCGGTGTCATGGTCATCCAGAGTGAGAAAAAAGATTATTTCTCTTCCACCGATATTCAGGTTTTTCGAGCCATTACCACCCAACTGGCCGCGACCATCGAGACCGCACGGCTTTTGATAACGTTGAATGATAAGAAAGAGAAGATCCGCGCTCCTATTGCGGAGGATCTGAAATTTGTCAAAGGCCGTTGCGGTGCAGAAGGGGTGGCCTTTGCAACGACGATGATCGTTAACGAATCTTTGACGGACATGCAGCAGTATATCATGGCTGATGGGAAACAATACAGCGAAGCTGACCTCCGCCTGGCTATGGAAGAGACCGAGCATCAGCTAGAAGACCTGCAGGTCAAGCTGGAGGCGACCTTGCTTGATATGCCGGCACTTATTTTTACCGCGCAGATCCTGATGCTTAAGGACAAAGGGTTTACGGACTCAGTCTTTGCTTTGATCAGGGGAGGCGTTAATCCGCCGCAAGCCATCGTAGAACTGGTCAATGACTATGTGTCCAAATTCAGCAAGATAGAAGATTCGTATTTGCGTGAGAAAATATATGACGTCAAGGATGTAGGTCGGCGTCTTTTAGAGAATTTGACAGGCCACGCGCAAGCGCATCATGATTATCAGGATAAGATCGTGATTGCCCGGGAACTTTTCCCCTCCGATGCATTGAAGCTTTTTTCTCAGAAGATCAAGGGGATCATCCTTTTAAGTGGCGGAGGGACATCCCATGTGGCTATTTTGGCGCGCTCCTTGAATATCCCTCTGGTGGTTGCCAGTGAATTGTCTCTTTTATCTTTGGATCCTACGACGGAAGTGCTTTTGGATGGGGATATTGGCAATATTTACATCAATCCTGATCCTTTGATCAAAGCCAAGGTATTGCAGCGCGAAGAATTGAACCGTAATATCAGCGGTTTAAAGATCCTGATCCAGGAGCACCCAAGGACTAAGGATGGGGTCGCGGTCAAGCTCATGGCTAACATTAATTTATTAGGGGACCTAAAAGCAGCAAATGAATTTAAAGCGGATGGTGTCGGTTTGTACCGCACAGAATTTCCGTTCATGATCCGAAGCAATTTTCCGTCAGAAGAAGAGCAGTATTTGATCTACCGTCGTCTGGTCGAGGGCATGCCCGGCAAAGAGATCACCTTGCGGACGCTGGATATAGGCGGAGACAAGGTCCTTTCCTATGCGGATAGCAGTAAGGAAGAAAATCCTTTTTTAGGCTTGCGTTCCATCAGGTTGTCTTTAAAGCATACGGATATATTTATTGCTCAGCTAAGGGCCATTCTGCGTTCAGGGGCAGGCAAGCACATCCGTATCCTTTTTCCGATGATCTCTTCGATGGATGAATTCTTGCAGGCCAAAAGCATTGTCCAGGAATGTGTCCACCAATTGACAACGGAACATAAGGAATTTATACATAACCCTCCGTTAGGGATCATGGTTGAGCTTCCTTCAATGGTGGAGATCATTGAAGAAATGGCCCAAGAGGCGGATTTCTTTTCCATTGGAACAAATGATCTGATCCAGTATATGCTGGCGGTGGACCGTACCAATGACAGGGTGGCTCAAATGTATCTGCCTCATCATCCTTCAGTTCTGAGGGCTCTCAAGAAGATCGTGGATGCCGGTCTTAAATACGGTAAGGAAGTTTCTATTTGCGGGGATATGGCCAATGACCCGAAATATTTAAGCCTTCTTTTAGGTTTAGGGATCAGATGTTTTAGCATGGACGCACGATATCTGCCGCGCATGCATGAACGCTTGCGACAATTGTCGATAGGAGAATGCGAAAAACTTACTCAGGAAGTACTGGCTCAAAGTCAGATCAGCCGGATCACTCAAATACTTGAAAGTTTTCATTCCCCTGCGTAATTAATGGGACCAATAATTCTTAGTCAAACAGGAGCTAGTATGGGAAAAATTAAATGGGTAATGATGTTAGCGATGGCTTTTGCTTTTACAGGTTGTGCTACTTGGAAAGGCAAATTGCCAGTGTTAGATGTCGATCAGACAGCGCAGGCTTTCTTTGATGATCTGCAGAAATCTGATAGTTCAGCGGCCTATGGTCTTTTTGCCAAGGGATTGTCTCAGAGGGTTTCTCCTGATCAATTCGATGGATTTATGCAAACCCTTCGGGAGCAGTGGGGAAGGCTTGAAACTGATGACACGGAGGTCTTGCCTTTTCATCGAAGGGCAGGGGAGAATAATTTTATTCCTTTAAATGTGACACCTCAACAGGTCAAGCGTTACACTTTTGATGTTAAATTTGAAGATGCCGAAATGAATTTCGATCTGACCCTTGCCCCTGAAGGGGGCACATATAAAATTATTTGGTTTTCTATCTGGGGAAGCAGTATTTATATGAAACCCCAAATACAAGAAAAGATAGAGCAGCTATTTTCAAATCCGGACAATGCGGGTCAATAAAGGAGGACCTTCTTCATGGCTAATTTAAAGATCACCATTGAAAAACCTTCCCAAGACAGACTTAAAGAACTAAATGTTTTTTCGTGGGCTATTTGGACCAAGGAGCCTTCGAGCTTTGATTGGCAATATGATGAGAAAGAAGTATGTTATTTTTTAGAAGGAGAAGTTGCCGTCAAGACGCCTTTCGAGAGCGTGTTTTTTGGTAAAGGGGATTTAGTAACATTCCCGCAAGGCTTAAGTTGCACTTGGCAGGTCGAAAAAAATGTACGCAAGCATTATAAATTTGGGGAATGAAAATCGTCACTTAATATCATTGCTAAACTGGACATCTTCGACGAAATCTGGTATAAATTAGCACTTATTCTTGGTGCGCTTTGTCCCTGTAGCTCAGTTGGATTAGAGCAACAGCCTTCTAAGCTGTGGGTCGCACGTTCGATTCGTGCCAGGGACGTTGATTTTTTTGAGATTCTTTGCTAATGTAGTGCTCCTTTATGGTGGGTGTAGCTCAGTTGGTTAGAGCGGAAGATTGTGGATCTTCAGGTCGGGGGTTCAAGTCCCCTCACTCACCCCATTAATTTGAGTAACACAAACCTCACGTTTATACTATTGAATATGTTGATGATCATTCGTAGTAAAATTAATCCAGAATCCCTTAAGCAAGTGGCAGAGGATTTAAAG